>TARA_R110000850_G_scaffold277149_1_pt1 | contig 40956 bp, 37 predicted proteins | sample TARA_R110000850 | Tara Oceans TARA_R110000850 (sample SAMEA4397586) | marine metagenome | biome: Polar Biome; feature: [SRF] surface water layer (ENVO:00010504); material: water (ENVO:00002006), including particulate matter (ENVO:01000060) such as... | depth 5 m
TAAAAAAATAAAAACCGTTATTCTTAATTGAGTAGCGGTTTTTTTATTGCTCAAACTCAACTCTTCTTCTAATTTCATTACCCAATTCATCCACAACCGTAACAATATGAAAACCCGTTTTTGCTATAATTGGCATTTCATGGAATGTTTTTGTACTTCCTAAATAGGTGTCATCTAAATACCAAAAAAGTTCAGTTTCTCTATTTGTATGAGCAATTTTGAAGATTGCAGGTTGTAATTTACTTTCAAAATTCTTAGTTAGAATGATTTTAGTTTTCGCTTTTGGATAAATAAAATCCATCACTTTATCATCAGTATTTGAAATACAGTCAGAACGAAAAGCTGGCAACATTTGATAATTTGGATTATTACTTTTATAATACCATTCCATAACTGGTGGCAAAACAAACCACGATTTTGAAACTATGTTATCCACACTTTCACAAGTTGAATTCACTCTAAACTGTTCATTTTTATCCAAATGTATTAATTTGTGATAAGGACAATTTTCTGTTTTTTTAGCAGTTTTTGGAATCCATTGTTTTTTGGATTGACAATTTTCTTGAGCCAAATAACCCGAAAGAGTACAAACCTCAACTTCTTCTAAATCATTAAAAGGAGTTTCAAACCATTTGGATTTTGGTAACAAATGAAAAACATCAAACAAAATTGGAGCTGCACTTTCTACTCCAGTTAATAATGGTCTTCCTTCACCTGTTGCATTTCCAACCCAAACTCCAACTACATATTCTTTGGTTACACCAATTGCCCATGCATCTCTACTTCCAAAACTTGTTCCTGTTTTCCAAGCAATTTCTAGTGAAGAATCATAAAAACGCCAAGCTTCATCACCTTCTGGTCTATTGACTTCTTTCATGGCATTGAAAGTTTGCCAAATAGCTCCAGCTCCAAATACGTTTTTTTGCTTGGTTGGTTTTCCAAAATCTATTTTTGTATTGAAATTTAGGTTTAAACTACTTAATTCATTGGTTCTATATTTGTCATTGTTTTTATTGAAATAATTCAACGTGCTTGACATATACGCATAAGAATTGCATAAATCCCACAAGTTTGATTCTGCACCACCTAAAATTAAGGACAAACCATAATTACTGGGTTGTCTGTTTACATCTTTCAATTTTAATTTTTGCAATTGCTCATAAAATTTATTCACGGAATAATTCTGCAACATCAAAACTGCTGGAATATTCAAAGAACGAGACAATGCTCTACTTGCAGGAACAGCTCCGTCATAAGTCATATTATAATTTTGTGGAGAATAGCCTGAAATTTGTGTAGGAATATCTGGAATTAAAGTATTGGGCAAAATATCGCCATCATCTAACATAGAAGCATACAAAAAAGGTTTTAAAATACTACCTGTGCTTCTAGGTGCTGAAATAATATCCACATCTTTTTGATGGTTTTTATCCGTTGGACTATTTCCTACATAAGCTACAACGTTTCTAGTTTTTACCTCAACAACTAATACCGAAATATTGTAAACTTGGTTTTGCTTGTACAAATTATAATATTGTCTTACAATTTCATTCGCTTGTTCTTGAACATGCGTGTTAATTGTTGTTTTAATTTTTTCACCACGATTTGTTTTGGCAATTTTTTCTAGTAAATGAGGAGCACTTTGTGGTACATCAAAAGGTTTTTGAGGTAACTTTTCTTGAAGGGCTAATTCATAAGTTTCCTTGTCAATTATTTCGTTTGAAAATAGTTTTTTGAGTAATATATTTCGTTTTTTAAGCAATCGTTCTTGATTTTTTCCTGGATAAATTAAACTTGGTGCATTTGGTAAAACTGCCAAAGTTGCTGCTTCTGCCCAAGACAATTGATTAGGTTGCAAACCAAAATATTTCCATGAAGCCATTTCTAATCCTACAACATTACTTCCAAAGGGTGCATGAGCTGCATATAATTGTAGAATATCATCTTTTGAATGTCTAAATTCTAATCGTGTAGACAAAACAAGTTCAATTATTTTTTCGAAATAACTTCTACTTTTTCCGTTTCGGTGTAATCTGATTACTTGTTGGGTTAAGGTACTTCCACCACGAACCACTTTATTGGCTTTTCTATTTTGCAAAAAAGCATGATACATGGAAACAGGATTAAATCCGAAATGTTGGTAAAAATGTTGGTCTTCAAAAGCAATGATACATTCTCTAAACTTATTGGGAATACTATCACTTTCAGGAAAACGCCATTGCCCATCTTTTGCAATTTTGGTTCCTAACAACTGACCTTCGTTGCTTTCAATTACTGTTGCATAATTGTTTTCAAATAATTTTCTGGGTAATGAAAAGTAATAAACTACCATCAAAATAAGGATGATGGTAGTTTTTATTTTATTGTTTTTGAAAAATTTTTTGATTTTATCTAACTTATTCACTTAATTTTTAATCAAAGTATTTTACTTATAAAATACAAGTAGGCAATATTATTCTTTCATTTTATTTTTTAAATCCATACGAGAATGAAGAAAACGTGTTATTTCAATTTCACTTTCATTAAGTATTCTAAAAAATATAATATGTTGTCCTGATTTGAACCCAAAAATATCATTTCTTAACTCTTCATAGTTTTTTCCTAAACTAGGATTATTTGCTAATTCATTGCAAACACTAAGAAGTTCCCTATAATATTTGTCAGCCTGATTTTCAGACCAAACTTCATAAGTATAATTCCAAATAGCCGTCAAATCTTCAATTGCTTTGTTTGTCAAAAAGTACTTAGCCATTTTTTTTATTTGCTTTTAATGACTTAAGGTGTTTTGCTGAATCAAAGTCTAAAGCAATTCCGCTTTCAATTCCTTCATTAATTGCTTTTTTTAGCGAAATAATTTTGTTTTCTTCCTCTTCTAGCAACCTTAAACCTGCACGAATAACTTCACTTGCATTTTTAAATCTACCTTCTGTTATTCTGTTATCGACAAAGTCTTCAAAATAATCCCCTAAAGATACAGATGTATTTCGTCCCATAATTATATATTTTTTATAAAGTTACCTAATTTTGGTAATTTTTAAAAAGAAAAACTCTTTTTTTTTAATCCTTCACAATTTTAACCCATTCTCCTTTTGTTCTTACTATATAATTGTTGTCATACATAGCTTCACATTGAATACCTGGAAAATAATAATCTCCTAAATAAGTAGCGTTTAATAAAACTGTAAAAGTTCTAGATTCATTGGCACGAAGTCCAAAATAGAATTGTGTTCTGTCATCACGAATATCGATGTAATCCGCTTTATTTTGAGCAAAATTACCAAAATCTGTATAACGTGAATTCATGATTTCAAATCCGGAAGGAATTATTTGTGATAAAGCAACATTCTCAATATTATCATTCGATTGATTTCTGATTGTAACTTGTGCTACAATTTCGGTTCCTTGTTTGATTTCATTTAAAGAAATTGTATTGCCATTTCTAGTTTTAAATGTGATGTTTCCAAAGAAATTATTCTGCATTACTTTTTCTTCACCAACAGGTAAAATTCCGCTGTTTAAAACTCGAACATAAATTGTGTTGTCTTTATTATTCTTGATAGTCACACTATTTGAGCCGTTTTTTACAACCAATTTTCTATCAGCAATAGATTTGGTAGAATTTATAGTTTCCGATTTTCCATTATTAGTGAAAGAAGCATTGATTCCTTTTCCACCATTTTTAATCGCAAATTTTGACATTGCATACAAACAATAAGCTGTAGTTTGCGTACTCATGTAATTTTTAGAAGAAAGTGAATTGGCTATTTTAGTTGCTAATCCAAATGCTTTTTGATTGTCATTTACTAACAAATACGTTTCTAAAAGCATTGCTTGATTTCTTTCTTGAGAACCATAATAATAGTAATAGTTGTTGTTTGAATCATCGACAGAAGTCGCATTTAATAGAGCCAAAGCCGTTTTCTTTTGTCCCGTTAAGGCATAAGTTGCTGCTAATCGTGTTTTTGATTCATTTGAAATTCCGGATGTTTCTCTTAAACGATTCATAGAACCCATATCTGGAACACCCGCTAAAGCTAATGTGTATAAACGATAAGCTTGTGCAAAGTCATTATGATATTGCTGATAATATCTCCATTTTTTGGCTTCTGATTGTTGGTAAGAAATCCATTTTTGTTTGAAAGAAATTGGTAAAACATATCCTTTTTTCTCAGCTTCAATCAAGAAATGTCCGGCATAAGAAGTTCCCCAATCATCTGATCCACTATTTCCTGGCCAATAAGATAATCCACCGTTTGTTTGTTGAAAACCACCTAATTTTTGAATTCCAGCATTGATATTTTTCTGCATCTCAGCTTTTCTATTGCTGTCTAAATCCATTACATCACCCAAATACAATTGAGGGAAAACACTTGACGTAGTCTGTTCTACACAACCATGAGGATATTGAATCAAATACTGAATTCGACCATTAAAATCAATTGTTGGAAATGATGAGATTTCAATATTGGCTTTGTTACTTCCATTTACACCAAATGTATCCCAACTTATAGTCTGACTTGAATTTGGTTCCACAACAACATCCACAAAATCATTTGTAACTGGATTTGGATTTGTCACATCTAATTCGACTTCATAAGTTGCTTTTTCATTTCCTGATGTGGCAATGATTTCAATTTTTCCTATTCCGAGAACATTTCCAACTTCTAAATCAAAATACACCTTTTTTTCATCAGGTGAACTGAAACTTACATTTTGTTTTGAAGCAGAAACTACACGAACAGCATTATTTGTTTTTATTTGAACGGTTACATTTTTCACATGATTTTCCATAGCGAAAACTGTAATTGGCAACGTAACTTTTTCATTTGGAGAAATTTTTCTTGGCACAGAAGCTAGAACCATCAAAGGCTTTCTTACTGGAGTTGTTTTTTCTACACTTCCGTAAGCATTTAATTTTGCATTTCCTGCTACAACCATTGTTCTTACTGAACCTATGTAATTTGGTAATGTAACCGTATGCGATTTTGTTTGTCCTTTTTCTAATTTATAAGGTCCTAAATAAATAACAACTGGTTTAAATCGGTTTGCCTTTTTGGCATTTCCTCCACCTAAATCTTCATCACCACCAATGCTGAAAATTTGATTTATTTTTCCACCATAAGCTCCAATTACATCATCATAAACATCCCAAGTTTTTACTCCAAGAGCCTGTCTTGCATAAAATTTATCCCAAGCATTTGGCGTTTTGAATCTTGTTAAGTCTAATAAACCATCATCAACGATTGCTAATGTGTAAGTCATTTCTTTACCTGATTTTTCACTTACTTTTATAGTAGTTTTTGTTTCAGGTTTTAAGACACTTGCCATTGCAATTTGAGGTTGTAATACAGTGTTTTTATCAACAACTTCAATTGGTAAAATTCCATACATTCTAATTGGTGTATCATTTAACGTTGAAGCATGAGGTTTTAATAACGAAATATTTATGTAAACATTTGGAGCCATTTCTGCTGTAACAGGAATTTCGACTTTGGTTTCACCTTTTTGAGTCATTGCCCAAAATGATTTGATTACTTTTGAACCGTTTTCAATCGAAATTAAAGCTCTTCCTCCTTCACTTGAAGGAAATGAAACTGTTGCTTTTTCGCCTACTGCATATTTTGTTTTATCAGAAGTAAAGACCAACATATTTGCTGTCGAGGCGTCACCTGATTTTGTTTTTCCAGACCAAATTGGCCAATCGATAATTTCAGTCTTACTTGATGCATGACCTCCATTATTATCTACAACTCTAATTAAATATCTTCCCCATTCATTTTCTGAAACTTTAAATTGAACGCTTGCTTTTCCAGATGCGTTTGTACTTACATTAAAATTCTTGTAAGCCGTTGTAACTTCTGATGAATTATATCTTGATAAATCATCACCATTACTATTCCACCACCAACGCCAATCTACTTTATAAACGCGAACTTCCAAGTTTTTTACTGCTTTTGGATTTCCGTTCTCATCTACAGAAACGATATCGAAACGATTCATTTTTTCGGTTTCCAACATTCCGTATTTATTAGGTTCTGGACTTTTTATTCCGACGTAAGTTTTAAACGGAGAATAAGTTGCAGTTACAACATCTGTACTAAAATCTCCGCCAGTTTCATAAGCTTTAGTTTGAAAAACTACTTTTAATTTTCCCGGTGCTTGATTGGTGATTTTTGGCTGAATGGAAACATTTGTTCTTCCATAATCATCCACTTTTCCTGAAAACACATTTACTTCTTCCGTTGAAAATTTACGTACTTCGTCATCAAAATCATAAGTTGAAAAACCTTTAAATGCAGTTACTTGTTGCATGAATTTGGCTTGCATATCAACCTTTAAATTTTTTGCAATCGCACCATGCAACCAAGCCACTTCAATAGTTCCGTTGTTTGGTTTATTGCCTGATAAATTTCCATCAGCAAAACTGTTTTTGATTTTTAGACGATTGGGTTTAATGGTTTCAATCTTAATGCTTTTGTAAAAATGAACTCCACCAATTGATATTTTAGCTTCCCAATTTCCTGTAATGTCTGAATCTTTGGTAACAACTTTAAATTTATAGTGATTGTTTTCATTATATTTTTGAACGGCAACATACATTGCTTTTCCTTGCGGATTTGATAATTTGAACTTTATAGGATGTGTTTTTTCTAATTTACTTTCATTATCATTCAACATAAAAGCTATGTGTAATGTATCACCAGGACGCCAAACTCCTCTTTCACCATAAATATAGCCTTTCAGTCCTTTTTGTAATTGTTCGCCACCCACATCAAAATTACTTACTGATAATGATTGACCTTCATCAAGTTTAACATAAGTTGTGTTATTGTCTTTGGTTACAATTGCGAAATAAGCATATTTAGTTACATCTGCATTTACAATCCCTTCAACATCAGTTTTTATAGTAGCTAGTTTTTGTTGTTGAAAGTTATATAAATCAATAACTGCTCCAGCAACAGGTTCAGTTGTAACAATATTATTTACAGCAAAAAAGTAAGAACCATTTTCACCTCTTTTTGCAATTACTCCTAAATCGGTTGCAATTACATTTGTAGAAATAGATTTATTGTAATAGTAGGAATTTGTACAAGGATCATCCACTTCATTCCAATTATAATCGTCATAATAATCATAATCGTCATAATAATATTGATTAGAACGTACTTCGTCTTTATCGTCATTTTCCTCTTCATCTTCATCAACAGTTGTTGTTGCACATTTATAAAGTGAATGTTTCTTTTTAAAATTCAACTCAACTCTATAAATAGCACCTGGATCTACTGAAATAATTTTAGATAAATCTAAAGCATAAGCATTCCATTCTCCATAATTTGCAAGATTATTTGTCTTTAATGTTATCGTTTGTTTTACAATTGGTTGAGCAACATTTCTTAAATTTTGACTTCCATTTAAATCATTATACTGTAAAAATTGTAAGATGTTGTTTTTATAGATTTGATATATTTTGACATCAACGGCTTTTAAGTTAACTGCTTCAAAATTGATTTTTAAGTTGTTTGAACTTGGCAGAATTGTTCCGCTTTTTATGAATCTAATTTCAGGTTTTACTTGATCAAATGTAACTTTTTCTGCAAAGTCATATTTCATTTTATTTCCCTCTTCATTTTCAATTCCTTGAAAGACTTCAACTAATAACTCTCCTTTTAAAGATTCATTAAAAAATACTTTTAAAAGATTTCCTGCAGTTGCAAATTTTAGATTCGTTGCAGATTCAACTTGGATTAAGCCTTCTAAATTTTGACCTATTTTTAAAGGATCAGAAAAATTAATCAACAATACTTGAGCATTATCTTCTTGAATTTTAGAAGAAATTACTTTAAAATTATTTTTTCCAGGAATTTCAAAATCCAATAAACCTTGTTGGTCAATATCTAGTACAGAACCATCCCAAACAATATCTATTTTACTGTCTTCAATTTTACGTTTGATGCTGTCAATAACAAATTTGAATTCTCTTGGATTTGAAACATCTTTATCAATTTTTATTTTTAAATCATCACTACCTTGATTAGCTTTAATTATCTTTAAAACAGATTCAACATCTATATCATCACTAAAAGAAATCGTTGCATTAAGGTATTGATATTCTTTACTGTAAGACTGTAAATCTAATGTTTTAATTAAAAAATCTTGCTTAATTGTCTTTATAGTGAAATTAAATTCTTCTAATTTGTCTGGTACGTTTTTAACTTCGTCTAAATGAAAAGTAATTTGATATTCTGTGTCTTGTTTTAATTTTTCTGAAGGAATAAACGCAACAGTATTTGTAGAAAGCGCCATAACTTTACCTGAAACACTTGGATTTATTGAAAACAAATCACTGTCTAATTCCTGGTTTGCAGTCCATTCTTTATTATCAAAAGCTAACACAACTCTAAAATCGGATTCTGAAGAAACTAATCCAGAACTAAAATTAAGAATATAATCCTTATATAAATTAAAATCTGAGTTAAAATTTTCTGATTTTTTTCCACAAGAAAAACTCACAATTAACAACAAGATTAACTGCAAACTACGATTAAGTTTCATAAACTGATTTTTAAAGGATTAATAAAAAAGCAACAATAACAAAACTTCATTTTAAAGTTTATTATTGCATAAAGATATAAAATAAATTTAAAGTTTAACTTACAAAAATTATCTTCTCATTCTAAAAAAAGCACGCATCAATAAGGAGCAATCTTTTTCCATAATTCCACCCACAACTTCTGTTTTTGGATGCAATTGAGTTCCCATTTTAATGAAACCTCTATTTTCATCGGAAGCTCCGTAAACAATTTTTGAAATTTGACTCCAATACAAAGCACCAGCACACATTTGACAAGGTTCTAAGGTTACATAAAGTGTACAATCTTTCAAATATTTTCCTCCAATGAAATTTGCTGCACTAGTTATGGCTTGCATTTCTGCATGAGCCGTAACGTCGTTAAGTAATTCTGTTAGGTTATGACTTCTTGCGATGACTTTATTATCAATAACAATTACAGCTCCTACAGGAATTTCTCCTTTTTCGAAAGCAGCTTCAGCTTCTTGCAAAGCTTTCTTCATAAAATATTCGTCGGTGAAAATATCTATCATAATAGCAAAAATACAATTTCAAGTTAGTACTTTTGTCAAATGAAGGAAAATTTACTTTCACATATAAACAATCCAAACGATTTGAAGAAACTTTCTCCAAATCAACTTCCACAATTAGCTAAAGAATTGCGTGAATTTATCATTGATGTTATTTCTCAAAGAGAAGGCCATTTGGGAGCAAGTCTTGGAGTTGTTGAATTGACTATTGCACTTCATTACGTTTTCAATACTCCAGCTGATTTATTGGTTTGGGATGTTGGTCATCAAGCTTATGGTCATAAAATTTTAACTGAACGACGTGACGTTTTTGAAACCAATAGAACTTTAAACGGAATTTCGGGTTTTCCTAAAAGAAGTGAAAGTGTTTATGATACTTTTGGTGTTGGACATTCTTCGACTTCAATTTCTGCTGCTTTAGGAATGGCAATTGCTTCTAAATTAAATGGTGATTTTGACAAACAACACATTGCTGTTATTGGTGATGCTTCAATTGCTTCAGGAATGGCTTTTGAAGGTTTAAATCATGCTGGAGTTACTGATGCTAATTTATTAGTAATTCTAAATGACAATGCTATTGGAATTGATCCAAGTGTTGGTGCCTTAAAAAATTATTTAACCGCTGTTAAAGAAGGAAAAAACCCAAAACAAAATAACATAATAAAATCTTTAAATTTTGATTATTCCGGACCAATTGACGGTCACGATTTACCTAAATTATTAGCTGAATTAGAACGATTGAAGAAAGTAAAAGGTCCAAAATTTCTTCACGTTATTACTACTAAAGGAAAAGGTTTAGAATTAGCCGAAAAAAATCAAGTAAAATATCACGCACCAGGAAAATTTGAAGCCAAAACAGGAAAAATTCATCCAAAAAATGAAGAAAATTTACCTCCAAAGTTTCAAGATGTATTTGGCTTAACTTTAGTTGAATTAGCGGAAAAAAATGATAAAATAATCGGAATAACACCGGCAATGCCCAGTGGAAGTTCTATGAAATATATGATGGAAGCTTTTCCAGAAAGAGCTTTTGATGTTGGAATTGCCGAACAACATGCTGTAACTTTAGCAGCAGGAATGGCAACGCAAGGAATGGTAGTTTTTTGCAATATTTATTCCACTTTTATGCAACGTGCTTATGATCAAATTATTCATGATGTAGCTTTACAAAACTTACCAGTTGTTTTTTGTTTAGACAGAGCTGGCTTGGTTGGTGAAGATGGAGCAACACATCACGGAGTTTTTGACATTTCTTATTTAAACTGTATTCCGAATTTAATAATATACGCTCCAAAAGACGCTATTGAATTAAGAAACATCATGTATACTGCTTCTTTAGGATTAGATCATCCGATAGCTATTCGTTATCCAAGAGGAAGAGGAAAAATTGTGGATTGGAAAAAACCTTTTGAGATTATTGAAATTGGAAAATCTAAATGCTTGCAAAAAGGTTCTGAAATTGCAATTCTTTCAACTGGAACTATAGCATCAAATGTTGAAAAAGCTTTAGCTGAATTGAATCAAACCAAAAAAATATCACATTATCATTTCCCATTTATTAAACCAATGGACGAAAGTCAGTTAAATGAAATTTTCAAAACTTATTCTAAAATAATTACTATTGAAGATGGCGTTATTATTGGTGGATTTGGAAGTTTAATAAATTTGTTGGCTGCTTCAAACAATTACACAAACAAAATTGTTAATCTAGGCATTTCTGATACTTTTATTGAACAAGGAAGTATTGATGAATTACAACACATTTGCAAAATTGACGTTACATCTATAATAAAAACTATTTCTACTATATAAACATGTTTAAAAAAAGTATATTCCTCATAGCTTCATTATTACTATTACAAAATGGCTTTTCTCAAGTTATAAGAACAAAAATACCTGATACAATATCAAATTGGAAGTCAAAAAACAAAGTCGGTTTTGATATTTCACAAATTTCATTTGTAAACTGGAATGCAGGTGGAAATAATTCGATTTCAGGATTATTGAAAGGGAATTTTAAAAGAAATTATAGCATTGATAAACTCAATTGGGATAACGAATTGATTTTTAGATATGGTATAAACAAACAAGAAGGGCAAGAGTTGAGAAAGACAGATGATCAACTTCAAATCAATTCAACAGTTGCTTTTAGAAATGACACTATTTCAAAATGGTTTTATGCCGGAAAATTTAATTTTAACACACAATTTTACAATGGATATTCTTATCCAAATACCGATGTTTCTATTTCTGCTCCTTTTGCACCTGCTTATTTTTTCTTAGGAATTGGAGCGGAATACTTTAACAAAAAAGAACATCTTAGATTTTATTTATCTCCTTTAACCCACAAAACAACTTTAGTTCTTAATCAAAGGCTAGCAAATGAAGGTGCTTTTGGTGTAGACAAAGCAATTTATGATGAAAATGGAAATATAGTTTCTTTAGGAAAAAAATCAAGAACTGAATTAGGTGTTTTAGTTACTAATGAATGGGAAACCGAAATTTATAAAAACATAATGTTTGAGAATCGCATTTCTTTATATTCTGATTATTTAAACCATTTTGGAAACATAGATGTTAATTGGCAAATACAATTTGAAATGACAGTAAATGAATATGTAAAAGCAAGTATCGGAACACAGTTGATTTATGATGACGACATAAAAACCAAAAAACAAGTAGATAACATTCAAGTTATTTCTGGCCCAAAAATTCAACTAAAACAAATTATGGGAATAGGAATAGTATACGAATTCAAGAAAAAAACCATCACTACTGGGTAATGATGGTTTAAAAAATGTTTTTTTATTAAGCTAAAGCATGTGTCAAATCATCAATTAAATCATCAATATCTTCTACTCCAACACTTAAGCGGACTAAATCATCCGTAATTCCAATTCCTGCTCTTTCTTCTTTGGTTAAAGAACCGTGAGTCATAGTGGCTGAATGATTTGCCAAAGATTCTACACCACCTAAAGATTCAGCTAAAGTGAATACTTTTAATTTTTCAAAAAAGGCAACAGCATCTTCCATTTTTCCCGAATTGAACGTAAAGGAAACCATTCCACCGAAACCACCAATCATTTGTTTTTTAGCAATATCATGATTTGGATGGCTTTCTAATCCAGGATAATAAACTCTTTTAACGGCTGAATGTGAGCTTAAGTATTCTGCGACTTTCATTCCATTTTCACAATGACGTTGCATTCTTAAGTGTAAGGTTTTAATTCCTCTTAAAACTAAATAACTATCCATTGGCCCTAAGATTCCACCCGTTGCAAATTGAGCAAAATGTAATTTTTCGCCAAGTTCTTTATTATTTACAATCAAAGCACCAGCCATAACATCTGAATGACCTCCTAAATATTTTGTTGCCGAATGCATTACAATATCAGCACCTAAATCTAAAGGCTTTTGTAAATAAGGAGTTGCAAAAGTATTATCTACAGCTAAAAGTAAGTTATGCCTTTTAGTAATTTTTGAAATCTCAGCTATATCTGCTAATTTCATTAAAGGATTTGTTGGGGTTTCCAACCAAATTAATTTTGTATTTTCATTAATTAAAGATTCAAATTTTTCTAAATCAGTCATGTCTACAAAATGAAATTTGATTCCAAAATCCTGATATACTTTCGTAAACATTCTATAACTTCCTCCATACAAATTATCTATTGCTATAACCTCATCACCGGGTTTTAGAATTTTCATTACAGCATCAGTAGCCGCTAAACCAGAAGCAAAAGCTAAACCTCTAGTTCCGTTTTCTAAACTTGCTAATGAATCTTCTAACGCTGTTCTAGTTGGGTTTGCTGATCTTGCATACTCATAATCACCAATAGGTTTTCCCGGACTTGTTTGTGCAAAAGTTGATGTTTGAAAAATAGGAGTCATAACTGCACCTGTTGTTTTTTCATGGTGTTGTCCACCGTGTATGGTTTTAGTATTGAATTTCATTTGTAGAATTTTGTTAAAAATAATTATTTTAAAGACAATAACTACCGTATTTTTGCATTCAAATTAAAATTTTAGACCAAATGGATAAAATATACTACTTAGCTTCATGTGATACTTGTAGAAAAATCATTAAATCTTTACCAAAAGGAATTGAATTAGAATTTCACGACATCAGACAAGATAAAATTACAGTTGAAGAACTAGAACAAATGCGAGAATTAGCAGGTAGTTATGAAGCATTATTTAGTAAAAGAGCTCAATTGTATAAAGAACGAGGTTTAAAAAATCAAAAACTAACTGAAGACGATTACAAAGCTTTAATTTTAGAACATTATACCTTTTTAAGCAGACCAGTTTTTATAATTAAAAATGAAATATTCATAGGAAACACACAACCTAATATTTTAAAATTAATGAAGACTTTAAAAAATGTCTAAAAGAATATTAGCCTTAATTGGTGCAACTTTTGTTGCTTTAATTTATGGTACAACTTTTATAGTTGCAAAAGATGTTATGCCCACTTATGTAAAACCTTATGGCTTTATTTTAATAAGAGCTATTGGTGGTGCTTTTTTATTTTGGCTCTTAACTTTTTTTGGTCCGAAAGAAAAAATTGCTTTAAATGATTTTCCTAGAATTATTGCGGCTGCATTATTTGGCGTTGCCATAAATCAATTGACATTTTTTAAGGGATTAAGCATGACTTCACCGATTAGTGCATCAGTAATTATGGTTACTGCTCCTATTTTGGTTTTGATTTTATCGGCAATTCTACTAAAAGAAAAAATTAAACTCAAAAAAGTCATTGGAATATTTATTGGACTTACAGGAACTTCAATTTTAATCCTTTATGGAAAAGATATTGAGAATAGTCCAAATGCAGGTTATGGAAATTTTTTGGTTTTCATTAATGCTTCAGCTTATGCCGTTTATTTGATTATTATTAAAAAACTGATTACTAAATACCATGCTTTTACGTTTATTAAATGGATTTACACTTTCGGATTATTGTTTGTACTTCCTTTTGGCTATCAAGAATTTATGGAAATTAATTGGGAAAGCATTCCAACTACTATTTATTACAATATTGGTTTTGTGGTTTTGTTTACAACATTCTTAGCTTATTTAATTAACCTAATGGCTATGAAAGAACTTAAGCCTACAACTTTATCAGTTTTTATCTATTTACAACCTTTGTTTGCTTCCATAATTGCAATTAGTCTTGAAAAAGATGAACTTAATATGATTAAAGTTTTTTCAGCGATTCTGATATTTACAGGTGTTTTTTTAGTTACTCACAAGAAAACAGTAAATAACTAATCACTTATTACTCTTCACTAATCACTATTTCTTATCTTTGAAATCTTTTAAAATACAATATGATACAATCAATGACAGGTTTTGGTAAAGCATTTATGCAATTATCAAACAAAAAAATAACCGTAGAAATTAAATCATTAAACAGTAAAGGATTAGACTTAAACGTTAGAACTCCTTCTGTTTACAGAGAAATGGAATTGCAAATTCGCAACACAATCGCTCAACGATTAGAACGTGGAAAAATTGATTTTTCGTTATATATAGAAGTAACTGGCGAAGAAACTTCTGCTAAAATTAATGTACCTATTGTAAAAGGTTACATCAATCAAATGAAAGAAGTTATTCCAAATGCTGATGAAACTGAATTGATGAAAATGGCTGTAAGAATGCCTGATTCCTTAAAAACAGAGCGTGAAGAATTAGACAAAACAGAATGGCTTCAAATTGAAAAAGTTATTAATGAAGCTTTAGATAATATTTCAACATTCAGAAGTGATGAAGGTCTTTCATTAGAAAAAGAATTTGAGTTAAGAATTTCAAACATTGAAAACTTAATGAATGAAGCTGTTTCGTATGATGCAGAAAGAGTTGAAACAGTAAAAACAAGGCTTCGAACTGCTTTGGAAGAGTTAAAAGCAACTATTGACGAAAATCGTTTTGAACAAGAGTTGATTTTTTATTTAGAGAAATATGATATTACCGAAGAAAGAGTTCGTTTAGGAAATCATTTAAAATATTTCTTAGAAACGATGAAAAATGAAGAAGCTTTAGGAAGAAAACTTGGATTCATCACTCAAGAAATTGGAAGAGAAATTAACACAATGGGTTCAAAATCAAACCACACTGAAATGCAAAAATTAGTGGTGCAAATGAAAGATGAATTGGAGAAAATTAAGGAACAAGTTTTGAATGTTCTTTAAAAGCACATATAAAGATTAAAAATATAAATTTTCAGCATGGAAAGATGCTGAAACAAGTTCAGCATAAAATGACTAAAGGAAAATTATTTGTATTCTCAGCGCCATCAGGTTCTGGAAAAACTACAATAGTAAGACACTTATTAGAAAAAGAAGATTTAAATTTAGAATTCTCAATCTCATGCACTACTCGTGAGCCAAGAGGAACAGAAATTCACGGAACAGATTATTATTTTATTTCTTGGGAAGAATTTAAAAATCACATTAAAGCTGAAGAATTTGTAGAATGGGAAGAAGTTTACACTGATAACTTCTACGGAACTTTAAAAAACGAAATTGAAAGAATTTGGGCTTTAGGAAAACACGTCATTTTTGATATTGATGTTGTTGGTGGATTAAGAATTAAACATAAATTTCCAGAAGAAACTTTAGCTGTTTTTGTAAAACCACCAAGTGTAGATGAATTAAAACGAAGATTAAAATTACGTTCTACAGAAAGTGAAGACAAAATCAATATGCGAGTTGCAAAGGCTTCGGTTGAATTAGCAACAGCACCACAATTTGATAAAATAATTAAGAATTACGATTTAGACACTGCTAAGGAAGAAGCATATCAGTTGGTTAAAGAATTTATTTCTAAATAATTTAATGATTGAAAGATTTAAGAATTTAAAAATTATTTCAATCATTCAATTTTTCAATCTTTTAATTAAAAAAATGAAAATCGGTTTATATTTCGGAACATTCAATCCAATTCACGTGGGTCATTTGATTATTGCCAATCATATGGCTGAACATTCTGATTTAGACCAAATTTGGATGGTTGTAACACCCCATAATCCACACAAGAAGAAGAACACACTTTTAGATGATTATCATCGTTTAGAAATGGTGCATTTGGCAACCAAAGATTTTCCAAAAATTCAACCTTCAGATATTGAATTTAAGTTACCTCAACCAAATTACACGGTAAATACTTTAGCTCATTTATTTGAGAAATTTCCACAACACAAATTTTCTTTAATCATGGGTGAAGACAATTTAAACTCACTTCATAAATGGAAAAACTATGAAGTCATTTTAAAGAATCATGACGTTTATGTTTATCCAAGATTGAATTCTGGTGAAATGGATGATCAATTTATAAATCATCCAAAAATTCATAGAATTGGCGCTCCAATAGTTGAATTATCTTCTACTTTTATTCGCGAAAGTATTAAAAATGATAAAAACATTGTTCCTATGTTACCGAAAGAAGTTTGGGAATATGTGGAACATAATTTATTTTATAAAAAGTAATTTATTCTAATATAAAAGCACTAATTTCTTCTTTAACTTCATTCAAAACAGTATTCAAAGTGTCATTTTTTCGAGCTAGTAAATAAATTTCAGTTTTAGGCATTTTTGGGCTATCCCAAAGCAATTGCAACTTATTAGCTTTTAAATAGTGTTTTGCATTAATATTCCAAACTATTGAAACACCAGAATTTTCAGCCAAAGTAGCCAACATTTCTGATTCAGACGGAATAATATAATTAGAAACCATTGAAGGTCTTTTTTTATCAAATACATGCAACCAAAATAATTTTACATGAGGAATTCGTGCATCAAAATTGTACCACTTTTGTTGGTTTAACCAATTTTCGATGGTCGTATAATTTTCATTTTTGATTTCTTTCTTAACTTCTTTTAAATCTAAATCGTTACTCGCAACGACGATTTGTTTTATTTTACCTAACTCTTTTTGAATAGTGTCAAAAGTGTCGAATTTTTGGGTTACAATTGCAAAATCAATTTTTTTATCATTTACCAAACTGAATAACTCTTCATTTTCTGCATAAGTAAAATCAATAAAATCGAATTTTGAAATCAATTTTGTGCCAATACTAGCAAACAAATGCTTTGAAATTCCGACAGAAACCAATCGATTCGAACTAAATGCTTTTTCACGAAAACCATTTTCCACACTTTCCAAACGGTCTAAAGCTTCAATGATTAGATTGTTTAGTAATTTTGCATACTCGGTTGGTTCTACTCCTTTTGATTTTCGATTGAATAATTTATAACCCACATGTGCTTCCAACATAGCTATCTGCTGACTAACTGCAGGTTGACTAATAAATAATTCTTTTGCAGCTTGTGAAAAATTTCCAATTTTATAAACGGATTTAAAAGTTCTGTACCATTCCAAATTTACCATGACATAAATATATTTATCACAAACATAACTTAAATTATTTTTACTAATATCATATAAGTCGTAGTTTTGTAAAAAAAATAATAAAACATGAAACGTATAGCACTAGCACTATTAGTAATTTTGTCAACAAGTTGTAAAGACAAAGAAAATACAACTGAGACAACAACACAAGAAAATCAAATAACAAAAAAAGAAACTATGAAAAAGGTATTATTTGTTTTAACTAGTCATGACAAACTAGGAAACACAGGAGAAAAAACAGGATTTTGGATAGAAGAATTTGCAGCACCTTATTATGAATTAGCAGATAAAGGAGTTGAAATAACAATTGCATCACCAAATGGTGGACAACCTCCAATTGACCCAAAAAGTGCTGATCCAAGTTCAGCAACAGAAGACACTAAAAGATTTGATGGTGATGCTGCATTACAACAAAAATTAGCAAATTCAGTTAAATTAGCTGATATTAATGAAGCAGAATATGACGCTGTATTTTATCCAGGTGGACACGGACCATTATGGGATTTAGCTTCAAGTGATGTCTCAAAATCATTAATTGAATCATTTTACACAAACAATAAACCAGTTGCTTTTGTATGTCATGCTCCAGGAGTATTAAAAGATGTAAAAGTGAATGGTGAATATTTAGTAAAAGGTAAAAAAGTAACAGGTTTTACCAATGAAGAAGAAGAAGCTGTTGGATTAACTAAAGTGGTTCCGTTCTTATTAGAAGATGCTTTAAAAGCTAATGGAGCAACATACAGTAAAGGTGAAAATTGGGCACCTTATGCAGTTGAAGATGGTTTATTAATCACAGGTCAAAATCCTGCTTCTTCTAAATTAGTAGCTCAAAAATTATTAGAACAATTAAATAAATAAAAAAATGAACAATTTCGAATTATACAATCCAGTAAATTATGTCTTTGGAAAAGGACAAATTGAAAAATTAAAAGACTTAGTACCTGCAAATACAAAAATTCTTATCACTTATGGTGGTGGAAGTATTTTTAAAAATGGTGTTTATGACCAAGTAAAAGCTGCTTTAGGAACACAGTTTGAAGAAAATAATATCGTAGAGTTTGGTGGAATAGAACCAAATCCGAGATATGAAACTTTAATGAAAGCTGTTGAAATCGTTCGCGAACAAAAAATCGGATTCGTTTTAGCAGTTGGTGGTGGAAGTGTTATTGATGGAACAAAATTCATTTCTGCAGCTGTGAACTATAAAGGTGATGCTGCTGAAATTTTAAGAAACAGAATATTATTCACTGATTTATCTGAAGTAATTCCTTTTGGAACTGTATTAACGTTACCAGCAACAGGTTCAGAAATGAATTCAGGAGCAGTAGTAACTATTAATGAAACACAAGAAAAATTAACTTTAGGTGGAAGTGCTTTATTTCCAAAATTCTCTATTGTTGATCCAATGGTGATTACTTCTTTACCAAAAAGACAGTTACAAAATGGTGTTGTAGATGCATTTACACACGTAATGGAACAATATTTAACGTATACTCATGATGCTCTTTTACAAGACAGAATTGCAGAAGGAATTTTACAAACATTAGTAGAAATTGGACCAGATGTTGTTGAAAATCCAACGGATTATAAATTAGCATCTAATTTCGTTTGGTCAGCTACAATGGCTTTAAACGGATTAATCCAAAAAGGTGTTCCGTCAGATTGGGCAACGCATATGATTGGTCACGAATTAACAGCTTTATACGAAATTGATCATGCTAGAACATTAGCTATCATTGGTCCAAACTTATATAAGGTAATGTTTGAAACTAAAAAAGACAAATTAGCACAATTCGGAAAACGTGTTTGGAATATTCAAGAAGGTTCAACTGAAGAAATTGCTGAAAAAGCTCTTGAAAAAACAGTTGAATTTTTCCATACTATGGGAATGAAAACCAAATTATCTGAAAACACAGAAGACTATGCAAAAACGGCTGACTTTATTGTAAATCGTTTTGAAGAAAGAGGTTGGAAAGCTTTAGGTGAAAAACAAAACATTACTCCAGAAAAAGTGAGAGAAATTGTGGAGATGAGTTATTAATGAATAACGTCCAGCTTTAGCTGGATGATTATAAAATCAAAAAGCGTTCAAGTGGCAATACCTGAACGCTTTTTTTCTAACCCCAAAACAAAAATTAACTTAACCCAACTTAATTTATGTATTCGTAATACTTTCAACATATTACTTCATTAAAAACGCTTTGTTGTATTTTAAATTGCACCACGAAATTTAAAATTTTGTTAAACTTTAATTCCATGTATTATCAATAAGGTTTGATAATGCGTTTTTATTTGCTAATTTTGATTAATTAAACGATTTAGAAATGAAGTCAAATCCAAAATTTGCAGTTATTGGTGGTGGAAGTTGGGCAACGGCAATTGCCAAAATGTTGTGTGAAAATCAATCAGAAATTGCTTGGTATATGCGAAATGTTTATGCTATTGAACACTTAAAACATCAAAAACACAATCCTAATTATTTAAGTTCAGTTGAATTTGATATTAAAAAACTTAGGCTAACCAATGATATTAATGAAGCTGTTGCATTTGCTGATTATGTAATATTTGCTATTCCTTCTGCTTTTTTGAGTGGTGAATTAGAAAACCTTACCGAAAGTTTAAAAGACAAAGTCATCTTTTCAGCCATTAAAGGAATTGTTCCAGAAACTAGTTTGATTGTTGGAGAACATTTTCATAAAAAATATGATATTCCTTATGAAAATATTGGAGTAATCACTGGTCCTTGTCATGCTGAAGAAGTTGCACTAGAACGTTTGTCTTATTTAACTATTGCTTGTGGTGATGTTGATAAAGCAAAAACAATGGCAAAAAACTTAAGTGGAGATTATATCAAAGCAAAAACTTCAGATGATATTATTGGAACTGAATATGCAGCTATGTTGAAAAACATTTATGCTATCGCTGCCGGAATTGCTCATGGTTTAGGTTATGGAGATAATTTTCAATCGGTTTTAATGAGTAATGGAATTCGTGAGATGAAGAAATTCATTAAAAAAGTTCACAAGATGAAACGTAACATTAATGATTCTGCTTATTTAGGAGATTTATTGGTTACAGGTTATTCCGTATTCTCAAGAAATAGAATGTTTGGAAACATGATTGGAAAAGGCTACACGGTTAAATCGGCACAAATGGAAATGAGCATGGTTGCTGAAGGGTATTATGCAACAAACAGTGCTTATAAATTGAATCAAGAATATGGAGCTAAAACGCCAATTATTGATGCAGTTTACCAAATTCTATATGAAGGCAAAGAAGCTAAAAAAGTATTTGCTAAATTGACTGATAAATTAGATTAAGCTTAAAAAACACAGAACTTAAAAAACCCATTTAGAAACAAAACTTAATTTCTAAATGGGTTTTTTAAATTTATTTAATTGTTATTTCGTCTACAAAAATAAAAGCATCTCCATCGGATGGAAATCCTTGATGCCATTCTGGTAATTTTCCAAAGTTGGTTGCAACAACTTTTACATATCTAGCTTTTTGCGCTTTAAATTTAAGCTCAAAAGGTTTTATAACCGTTTCATATTCTTTTGGATCAACTACATTTTCTACTGTTCCAACTTTTTTAAATGTGATATTATCTTCAGAAATATAGTAATCTACTTTGGTTGGCATTAAAATCCAAGATCGTGTGTCTTGTAGGTAATTTGATGTAATTGAAGTTATTTTATGAGTCGACTGCATGTCTACGACACATTCGAAGTTTTGATTTTGAAATCCTTGCCACTCACCTTTTCTCCAGTTTTCGTTGCCAAAAATTCCGTCTAACAAACCAGCATCACCACCAGCATGATATTGTGGATTGTATTTTGATTTGATGTCAATTGTGTAATTATTTGGTTTTTTGAAGAATTGAGCTGAAATGGTGTCGCTTATTTTTCCAAAACCATCATCAGAATAAAATTTAATAATTGCTGATTTATCCAAAATTAAATTTTTATCAAATATTTTAAAGTTAGAATCATTGATACTGTAAAAATATTCGGTTTTCTTATTCTGAGAATCAAAGGAAATATTTAATATGCTTTTAAAAGATTTACTTTCTGCTTCAATTACTGGAACAGGAACTATATCCTTGTAATTTTTAAAAAATCTTAAATAACTTCCTTCAAAACCAAAAATAGAATAATCCTGTTTGATTTTTTTATTAATCACTTCATTATTTCCATTTTCAAGTTTTACATTTATTTCATCGAAAAAAGGGTTACTTACAGTCCAATTACTAAAACGATGTCCCGGTGTAATCGAATAAATTCCCATAGAACTCAAAACATACCAAGCGCTCATTTGTCCGCAATCTTCGTTTCCTATTAAACCATCTGGTGTGTTTTTGTAGAATTCGTTTAAGATATAATGTACTTTTTCTTTTGTTTTTTCGGGTTTGCCCACGTAATTGTACAAATAAGCCATGTGGTGACTAGGTTCGTTTCCATGTGCATATTGTCCAATTAAACCTGTCACATCTACTTGTTCTCTTCCTGTGGTTTTGCTTTCACTGTTAAACATTTCGTCTAATTTGGCTTCAAATTTTTCATTTCCACCATAAGCTTCTATCATTCCAGGAATATCTTGAGGTACAAAAAATGAATATTGCCATGAATTTCCTTCGGTAAAATTATTATTGACTTCTCTTGGATCAAAAGGTTTGTCCCAACCACCATTTTTCTTTGGACGCATAAAACCCGTATTCCAATCGAAAATATTTTTCCAATTTTGAGAACGTTTCATGAAATATTCGTAATCTTCTTTTTTATTTAAAATTTGAGCCATTTGAGCAATACACCAATCGTCATAAGCATATTCAACGGTTTTTGAAACACTTTCATGATCATCATCCATAGAAATAAAGCCGTTTTCTTTGTAGGCTTTTAGTCCTAAAACATCTCTCATAGCTGAAGCTTTACTTGCTTCAAAAGCTTTTTCGTAATCATAACCTTTAATTCCTTTTGCCATGGCATCTGCAATCACAGAAACAGAATGATATCCAATCATACAATCGGTTTCATTGGAAGCTAATTCCCAAACAGGCAATCTTCCACCTTGTTCGTATTGTTTAATAAAAGTATTGATATAATCTGAAGTTCGTTTTTTATCAATCAGAGTATATAAAGGATGAGCTGCTCTAAACGTGTCCCAAAGTGAAAAAACGGTGTAATAATCAAATCCTTCTGCAGTGTGAATTTCGTTATCTCTACCACGATATTTTCCATCTAAATCTTGTGCAATGTTGGGTTGCATCATCGTGTGATATAATGCTGTATAGAAAATGGCTAATTTTTCTTTATCATTTGAAGTGATTTCAATTTTAGATAATTCTTTGTTCCATAATGCCTCAGCATCTTTCTTTACTTTGTCAAAATCCCAGTGTTTAATTTCAGAACTGTTTAATAAAGTACCTGAATAATTAGTTGAAGACAAAGTCACTTTTATATTTATTTTTTCTCCTTTTTTTACTTTTTTAGAGAAACATACTGCAACCTCATTTCCAAAAAATTGAAATTCTCTATCATTAAATTCAGAATTAAAACTATTTATTTTCATTGGTTTATCAAACTCAATTCTTGCATACACGTATTGATTTTGAGCCCAAGCTTCGCTTCTTCGTAAAATTTCCCAAGTCCTATCGTTTACATACCTTACATGACCTTCCAATAATTTATCGCGATGATTTAAATCTAAAATGATATTTGCTTGACCTTTTTCATTAAAAGTATATTCATGAAAACCCACTCTTGTTGATGCAGTTAATCTTACATCAATATTGTGTTTGTCTAATTTTACGCTATAAAATCCTGCTGATGCTTTTTCGTTATCATGAGAAAATGTAGAAGAATATTCTTTATTGTCAAAAGAAGGTTCACCCATTGTTGGCATTAACATAATATCTCCAAAATCAGAAACTCCAGTTCCGTTTAAATGTGTGTGTGAAAATCCATAAATAACATTATCTGAATAATGATAGCCCGAACAACCGTCCCAACTTCCGTCAATTCGTGTGTCTGGAGAAAGTTGAACCATTCCATAAGGTGTTGTCGCACCAGGAAAAGTATGTCCGTGACCACCAGTTCCAATAAATGGGTTTACGTGTTTGGCAAAGTCTTGTGCAAATACACTGCTTGTAATGAAAAGTATTAAAAAAAGAAAATTCCTCATTTTATAGGTTTTAATTTGCTATAAAATTGAGGAAAATTTATGAGGAATACAATTTATATTTTTTAAAAACCTAATATCATATTTGTTTCAACTTGCAAAATCAATGCTTTCTTTTGTTCTGAATTAACTTTATAAGTTCATCTCTTTTTATTCTATAATCAGGTGCAAAAGGAAAATCAAATTCTTCACTTTTTAAATAAGTTATAATATCAACTTTCTCTATTCCATCAATAGACTCTAATTCAATTTCTTTGGGTATTTCTACTAAATTTTCTTTAAATATATAAATAAGTAAGTCAATATTATTATTATTAAGACAAATATCTATTATTGAAAAACACTTTGTGAATGGAGTATTTATAATACACATATTTAAATCCGCCCCTTTAGTTATTAAAAACTTACCTACATCTATACAAGCCTCTCCTGAATCTGAACGAATGGATGTCAATTCAAATAAAGCAATTTTTTCTCGTAAAAATTTATCATTATCTGAGTCTTTAATTTTCTGATTTATATCTGATCCATTTACTACTAATCTTTCTATAAAAAATGAATTACAATCCTCTAAATATTGAATTGCAATTAATAATGGAGTTTTTTTATCATATATTCCATATATTTCATTAACATTCACATTGTATTTTAAAAAAATTTCAAATGATATTCTTTTATTGTTAACAATTGCAAGTGCAAACAAATTCATATTATATTTTTGGTCTTTATAGTTAATTAAGCTTTTATCTTTAACCAGAATTGACTTGATTAAAACTGAATCTTGATTCATAACAGCTTTTGCTAATTCTTCAGCAGGTGTGTCATTAAAATTAGAAAATCTGTAAGGAGGAGGTTGAGGTATAATAATTTCTTTGTTCTGGCACTGAACATTTAAAGTAATAATTAATAAAAATATTATCTTCTTCATATTAAATTTTTATTAATTAAAATATCTAGACTTTTAAAATCTCACCTAAACAAATTGTTCTAATCTATCATACACACAAACAAGAATAAAATTGAAACCAAAAAGTTAAACACCAATTACACCAAGTTTATTAATTGCTGGTAAATCAACTTGATCATTAGTATTAATAGAGTTGGCTTTAAAAACAAAATTTTTATCATACATCTTATTTCCAATAAAATACGACAATGAAAATTCGTTATTCAATTGTAAAACGCTGTTTTCTAAAAATTCCATTTTTACAGCAGTTTGTGGTGCAAGTGTTGCAAATGCATGACGTAGTTGCATGGTATTTCGTTCTTCACCATTAATTAAACCGTGAGCTTTTGAGACAATCATCGCCATTTCTAGTGTTTCGTCAGTTGCATTTAATAAATAGGCATACCAACAATTTTCCTGAAAATCATCGCTAAAATCTTGTATGGCAACAATGTATACGTTCTCTACTTTTGGGATTTCTATGTCTGCTTTCATATTTAAAAATTAACCCATCTAGGGTTTTAAACCCTAGATGGGTTGTAATTAATTTTATATCGTTGCTTTAAATTGTTCTAAGAATCTAACATCATTTTCATAAAACATTCTGATGTCACCAATTTGGTATAAAAGCATTGCTATACGCTCCACTCCCATTCCGAATGCGAAACCTGAATATTCGTCTGAATCAATTCCACAGTTTTTCAAAACATTAGGATCAACCATTCCACAACCACCAATTTCTAACCAACCAGTGCCTTTAGTGATTCTGTAGTCTGTTTCTGTTTTTAAACCCCAATAAATATCGATTTCTGCACTAGGCTCAGTAAAAGGAAAATAAGAAGGTCTAAGACGAATTTTTGATTTTCCGAACATTTCTTTCGTGAAGTATAACAAAGTCTGTTTTAAGTCCGCAAAAGACACGTCTTTGTCGATGTACAATCCTTCCACTTGATGGAAAATACAATGAGAACGAGCTGAAACCGCTTCATTACGAAAAACACGACCTGGAGAAATAGTTCTGATAGGCGGTTTATTGTTTTCCATATAACGCACTTGCACTGATGAAGTGTGTGTACGCAATAGCAAATCTGGATTCGTTTGTGTAAAGAAAGTATCTTGCATATCACGTGCTGGGTGATATTCTGGTAAATTTAAGGCTGTGAAATTATGCCAATCATCTTCAATTTCTGGTCCTTCGGAAACATTGAATCCTAAAGTTGAGAAAATATCAATGATTTGGTTTTTTACAATAGAAATAGGATGACGGGAACCAATAGCAACTGGTTCACCTGGACGTGTTAAATCGCCATAAGTTCCTTTTGCTTCGTCTTTAGTCTCTAAAACTTCTTGAAGAGAAGCTACTTTTTCTTCGGCAGTCGTTTTCAATTGATTGATTACTTGACCGAATTCCTTTTTCAATTCGTTAGGAACATTTTTAAATTCGGCAAATAATTCTTTCAATAAACCTTTACTACCTAGATATTTAATTCTAAATTCTTCAAGTTTTTCTTTGTTATCGGCATTGAAAGCTTTGGCTTCTTCAATGTGTATTTTAATCTTATCTATCATCGTTCATTTTGTAAAGGGCAAAGTTAAGTTTTTTTAGTGATTAGTGAAAAGTGATTAGTAATTAGTTTTTTGCTATTCACTAATTACTAGTAGCTAATTACTTAATAACTTCTTTTTCAAGAAAATAATTCACAATAGCATCTTTCATTAATACGGATTGTTCACCAGCTTTTAGTGTCGGTAATTCTTCTTTTACAGTAAAGTGAGGCCAACCTTCAGCATCAAAATAATCAAATTCGTAATAGCCATAAGGTTCTAGCAAACGACAAATGGCTATGTGCATTAGGTTTACTTTTTCATCTTTTTTGAATTCTTGGTTGAATTTTCCTAATTCTTGAACTCCTATTAGGTATATAATGGCATCAAGATCTAGCGTGTCACCATCAGCAAATTTGTTTGATAATAGTAAAACTACATTTTCCCAACGTTCTTTTAATTGTTCGTCTCTAGACATTTTTTTTGTGGTTGTAGGTTATCGGTTATGAGTTATGGGTTGCCTTTCATCCATTAACTTTTACCAATCACCAAATTTCTGCAAAGATAGTAACTAGTAAATTGACTTTCGATAATTCTTTTATCTTTGTTCATTCAACTATTATCTATTTATGAGTTTTATTGATATTGTTTTTGCAGCTTTACTAGGATATGCTTTATATAAAGGAATTAAAAACGGACTTTTTGTTGAGTTGGCTTCTTTAATAGCTTTATTAGCTGGAATTTTTGTTGCCTTAAAATTTTCAGACTTTGCAAAGTCTATTATTGAAAATAATTTTTCTTGGGATCCAAAATACGTTGAAATTATAGCTTTTACTCTGACTTTTATTGCTGTTGTAGCTGGAATTCATCTTTTGGCTAAAGTTTTAACAAAGATTGCTGATTTTGCTTTTTTAGGTTGGATTAATAAATTAGCTGGTGCTGCTTTTAGTATGATTAAAACAATATTAGCATTAAGTATTGTAATTTTATTATTTGAAAAAATCAATGTAAATAATATGATTGCAAAACAAGAAACACTAGATAATTCTATGTTTTATAACCCTATAAAAAAAGTTTCTGAGTTTGTTTATCCCCAAATTGAAGAATGGTATGAGAAGAGTGTTCAGTCTTCAGTTGGCAGTGATTAATAGTTTAATGTTAACAGAAAAAATTATTCTTCTATTAAATTTAGAATTTCAATTGTTTCTTTTTTTTCTAACGGACTTTTAATTCTCACAGTAATTAATTTGTAATCCCATGTTTTATTATTTCTCTCTGCTAAAATATCAAGCATAGCTTTTCCCTTTTCACATGTGATCTTTATTGTTGAATTAACTAAATTATTATCATCCGAATAATTTACAGAACCGTTTAAAATTGACATATTATTAATAGGCTCTATTTCTCCTAAAGTAATATTTATTCTCTCATTTTGTTTTACTTTCTCCAAGGCTAACTCATAAAGCTTCGGATCAGCGTAAGCTTTTGAATAATTACCTAAAACTGAACCAAATGCAATTATTAACAAAGAAATCGTTAGAATCAACATCGTTCCAGTTAATGGAACAAACCATTTCCAATTCTTTTTAAACCAACTTTCATGCTCAATTAGGTTATTATTCATCCCATAATAATTTACTAAACTACCTTACCTCTTTAATAGCACTACTCAAAACCCAACCTTCTGTTTTATCAGTAAGCTGAATTCTTTTGTAATTGTCTAATGTTTCTTTCACAAAGACTTTTGTTCCTTCATGAAGTGTGAAAGCGTTGTCTGCGTCTTCTTTTGGTTCGGCTTTTACTTCAACAGTGTCTTCAAAAATTATGGCTGGTTTGTCTTTTTTTTGAAAATTAGTCAAGAAATTAGCCGACAGAAAGGAAACTATTACTAAAAATAGAGCCACGAAAATTGAGACGAAAGAAAAACGCTTGATGTTTGATTCCTCTTTATACAAAAACAAAGCAAAACTCAACAACGTCAACACTGAAAAAATCACACTTAACCATGTCCACGTGTTGATTGAAAATACAGAAGTTACACTTTTTATGAATCTAGTAAATCCTAATTCCTCAATTACTTTTATGTTGTCAATGGTTCTTTTTTGGGCGAATGCTAAATTAGTTTTTATGGCTTTATTATTAGGTTCCAACAACAATGCTTTTTCATAATAATAAGTAGAAGGAGCAACTTTATTCAATTTGTAATAGGAGTTTCCTAAATTAAAATACAAATCAGCAGATTCTTGTTTTAGACTTTTTTCAATGTATTCGTATTTCTGAATTGCATTTTCGTAATCTCCTTTTTTATACATTTCATTAGCAATCTCAAACACTTTTTGAGAAGATTCATCGGCTGTTTGTCCAAATGAAAATTGGATAAGTAGTATAAATATGTAAACTAAATTCTTCATTTTATTATACTGATTTAGTTTGAGTTAATTCTTTTTCTAATAGAGATATACTTTCTACTGCTTTTTCAAAATCCAATTTCATAGTATCGTCTGAAGAAGGTGCATATCTAGCAAACTCAGCAGATTTCATTATATTGATAAAGTTAGCAACTGATTCTTGAGAAGCATTTTTCTGTACTAACAATAGTTGAATGTTTTCTTTATCCATTTCAGACGTTTCTATATTCAGTTTTGCTTTTAAGAAATTGTGTAATGCTTTTTCGATGGCTAAATAGAAAGGCACTTTATTTCCTAATTGTTTTTTCGCTTCTCCTAAATATTTCTTCGCTAATTTGTTGTTCATTCGAATTTTGTTTCCATATTCATCGCTAACATATTCGTCAGTTTTACGTTTCACTATGAATAAAATCGGAATAAAACACAAAGGTAATAGTAGTAATGAATAATAGATGTTTGAACCAAAAGGTGTGCTTTTGTTTATAGGTTCAAAATTGGTTTTTCTATTAATAAATTGAAAAGTTTCAGATTTTGTGATGTCTTGTTTTTCTGGATCATTTGAAGCTACTGTTGCTAAACCTGGCCCATCAATTACATCAATTATAAATTCTTCTGAAGATATTGTTTTGTATGAATTAGATTTCAAGTCAAAATAAGAAAACACTAAAGGTTTTATTGGATATTTTCCTTTGGTCTGAGGCACAATTGTGTACGTATCTGAAATTTTTCCAATCATTCCAGACAAAGGTGTATTAACTTCTTCGTTGTGTTTTGGTTCGAAAACATCAAAAGCTGATGGTAATTCTAGTTTTGGTAATTCAAATAATTTTAAATTACCTTTTCCTGAAACTTCAACAACTAAATCTAATGATTCACCATATTTTACTTGTTTTTTTGACGGCACAATTTTAAATGCAAAATCTCCAACTGCTCCTTTAAAATCAATTGGTTTATTAACTTCTGGTAAAGGCTTTACATTTATAGCTCTTGCACCTGCAGAAATAGTTTTTCTTACGGTTTGATAGGGACTTTCGCTGTAAGAAGTCCTTCTAACTGGAACATTTACGTCCATTGTAATTGTTAAAGGATCCAGGTTTTTGTTTCCTGCTTCTAATGGATATAGTATTACTTTTCTCCATTCTACCATTGCATAATCTTTTCCATTGTATTTTGCTAAAACAGCTTTTAGGTTTTTCATGTCTTGAAACTGACTCCAAAAACCGTTATAGGCTGGATTTTCGGTTTCACGAACATTATTTACACCATATCTTGGATCAAAATATACTTTATAAACCACAGTAACAGGTTCATTTACATATGGGTTTTGTTTAGAAATATCTGCTACTAAAAAGACACCTTCTCCAACTTGAGCTAAAGGATCATTTGGATCAACTGGCATTTGAATAGCGTCAACTATCTTAACAACAACAGGATTTGATTTATAAATTACTCCTTCGTATTCAATCGTTGCAGGTTGAATGGTGAAAGTTCCTTTTGATTTTGGTGTAAGGAAAAAATTTAATTGAGTAAAGATCTCTCTTCTACTATTCACTTTTCCATTAACAATAGTAATAGAAGTATTCTTTCCTTTACTAATTGAAGGACCTTCTACTCTAAAACCATCAAGTCTTGGTGGATCAAAGTTGTCACCGTCATTATTAATGATGTAGGTTAATAAAATTTTTTCGTTTAAAGCATAGATATCCTTGTCTGTAACTGCTTCAAATTTTACTTGAGCAAATGCAGTGTATTGGATTAAAATTGCGAAAATTAAAAAAATCTTTTTCATTATGTGCTAAATTTACTTGATCCGAATTTATTTCAGAATTTCAGTATCTGTTTATTACCAGTCTTTATCTGTTTGAATACGAACTCCTTTTGCTTTGCGAGAATTAACCTTTTCTTGAATTTTCTTTTCAGCGTTATTAACTGCTTCTAAGATATTTTCGATTTTCTGTTTATCTTCTCCTTGAGGTTTTGGGTTTCCTTTTTCTTCTTTATCTCCTTCTTTATTTTGATCTTTTTTGTCCTTTTTATCTTGTTGATCCTGATCTTTATTTTTGTCCTTATCTTTTTCCTTATCATTTCCTCCATCATTATTTTTTGGAGGATTTTCTTTTAGCATTTTTTTGGCCAAAGCATAATTGTAACGTGTTTGTTCATCATAGGGATTATTGCGTAAAGCATTTTTATAAGTTTCAACTGCTGCTTGATAATTTTTTTCGAGCATTAAAGTGTTTCCTAAATTGTGAAATGCCTTGTGTTTTTCTTCTTTAGTTTTAGCCGAAATAGTTGCTTCAAAAAAATTAAATTTAGCTTCACCTGGTTGATTTAGTCTATAAATACTGTTTCCCAAATTATAATAAGAAGCTGCTTTTACATTTTTATCTGATGAAGCCGAAACTCTATAATCTGCTTCAGAAGCAATGTATTTCTTCCCTTTGAAAGATTCATTTCCTTTATACAAATCTTTGTGATCTTCTTGTGCAAAAATAAAAGAAGAAACTAGTAAAACTATATAAACAATTATTCTATTCATCTCTTTTTTCTTTAAATAAATTTAATTTTTGAAACCATGCTGTTTTTCTTTCAAACATCAGCAAATCTATAAATAACAATAGAAATCCTAAACCTAAAAACCACTGATATTGTGTTTTGAATTCTGCTATTTGTTGTGTTTCTGATTCGTTTTTCTCAATTGAACTCAAAACGATTTGTAAATTATCTACAACTGATTTTGTGTTATTTCCGTCTAGATATTTTCCTTTAGTTGCTTCTGCAATAAGTTTTAAAGTTTCAGGATTCATTTTGGTTATGACTGTTTCACCGTTTGAATCTTTTTTATAACCTAAAATTTTGCCATTTTCTTTGATTGGAATTTGTCCACCTTTTGTTGTTCCAACACTTATAGTTACAATTTTTATGCCTTTTTCTTTAGCAATTTCTAAAGCTTCTTTTGAATCATCACCATGATCTTCTCCATCAGAAATCAAAATCAGCAACTTACTTTGTTGGTCGTCATCAAAGAAATTAATCGCTTGGTTAATCGCTTGATTTAATGCTGTCCCTTGCGATGAAAGCATATTAGTATTCGCGTTTTGCAAGTACATTTTTCCAATACTATAATCAGATGTCATTGGCAAAATCGGATAAGCACTTCCAGCGTAAGCTATCAAACCAATTCTATCGCCTTGTAAATTATTAATGATTTGGTTGATGATTTGTTTTGATTTTTCTAAACGATTTGGCGCAACATCTTCGGCTAACATACTTTTAGAAACATCTAATGCAAAGACAATATCAATTCCGTCACGTTTTATGGTTTCCATTTTAGTTCCTAATCTAGGATTTGCTAAAGCAATTATCACAGCACTTAATCCTAAAACAACAAATAAAAATTTTAGAATTGACTTAAAACCAGAATATTCTGGAATCAGTTTTTTTACCAAATCTAAATCACCAAACTCTTTTTGCTTTTGTGTTTTCCAATAAAAATTGAATACAAAAAACACTACCACAATTGGCACTATCAGCAACAAATACAAATATTTTGATTCTTCTAGTTGAAACATTTTATATAAATCCTCTTAAAATTGTGTTTCTTAATAGTACTTCTATTAACAATAAACCACAAGCTACAAGTAGTAATGGTCTAAACAATTCGTTATAATTAGTAAATTTTTTTTCTTTTATCTCTGTCTTTTCAAGCTTATTAATGTTGTCATAAATAGCCTCTAATTTTTCATTACTTGTTGCTCTGTAATAGATTCCATCCGTTTTTTTAGCTATTTCTTTCATTAAACCTTCGTCAATTTCTACATCCATCATTTGGTATAAAAATTTTCCGCTTGGATCTTTTGCATAAGGAAACATAGCTCTTCCGTTTGTTCCTAATCCTATTGTATATACTTTTATTCCGTATTTTTTAGCAATATCTGCAGCCATTCTTGGATCAATTGTTCCTGAATTATTTACACCATCAGTCAATAAAATAATAATTCTGCTTTTAGCTTTACTTTCTCTTAAACGATTTACTGCAGTTGCTAATCCAACACCAATTCCTGTTCCATCTTGTATGATTGAATCATCATATTCGATAGATTTTATAGCTTGTTGCACAATTAATGCGTCTGAAGTAACTGGCGTTTTTGTATAACTTTCTCCTGCATAAACTACAATTCCAATTCGGTCATTTATTCTATCGTTAGCAAACTTTGAAGCTACTTTTTTAAGAGCATCTAAACGATTTGGTTTTAAGTCTTTGGCTAACATACTTCCAGAAACGTCAATAGCCATTACAATATCAATTCCACTTGTTGATTTTTGCCTTACTGAAACATCCACTGTTCTTGGTCTTGCTAATGCTAAAATGATTAATGATAAAGCTAACAATCGCACGTAAAACAATAGTGGTTTTACTTTAGACAATAGAGAATGATTGTTCTTAAACGATTTTGTTGAGCTTATTTTTAAACTTGCATCTCTATTGTTTTTGTTATAAAAATGCCAAGCAATAGCTAGTGGAATTGTTAAAAACAACCAGAAAAAATGCGGATTTAAAAAGGTTATATTTTCCATTATAGACTGCTTTTTTTAAGTTCGATAGAATTTCTTACGCGTTCCATCATCTTCTCAGCATCTTTATCGCCATCTTTATAGATTAAAAAGAACTCTTGAGCTGAGTTAGGTTGCGCAAAAATCACAATTTCATAAGCCATTTTATACTCTTTTTTATCTATTGGATTATTTACTGTAAATGTTCCGTAGGCCTTTTTACCTGAAAGCCCTTTCTTTGGTTCGTAATCACCAACTTTTACTAAGATATTTTTTGCACCAACAGATTCTAAGTATTTTATATCTGCTTCTATAGCTACATCTTTATCTAAAGCTACAGAATCTTTAAAAGTAGTTGTATTTAATGTTATTGAGAAGTTATCAATCAAACTTCCATATGTAAATCTTCCAACAGACTTAACAGTTGGTGGTAAATTTTGCTGCACTCTTTCGTCAACAGTACGTTTTAAAACTCTTGGTGTTTCAATTTTTATTGCAGGATCACCATATTCTGATGTCACCCATTCTTTTTCTAACAATTCTTTTGAGGTGTGACCGATATAATTATCCTTCAAATAATCATAAGCTATGGTTCTAGCAAATACAATTAATGATATAAATAAAAACACGACTACAACTACAATAGAAAGTACAACACGAATTACTTTATCCTTTTTAGCTTTCTTGATTCTAATTTCTTCTTGAAACAGATTGTCTTGTTCTTCTTGCGTTCTTGGTGTTGCTTTATCTAAGGATAATAAAAACTCATTTATTATTATTTTACTTTCTTCAATTTCCGAAGCAATAGGTTGTGATTTAGCAAATTTTACTAAATCGGCATTTTTTAATACTTCATTAAATTGATTTAATAAAGAAGGACTAATTTTTATATTTCTTTTTCCTGTCTCAGCTCTTAATGCTTTATACAATTCGCTTGAAGTACTTTCCATAGCAGGAACAGAAAGCGATTCTTCTATATAGACACGAGCAATATCAGTTAATTCAGAATAATACTCTTTTACATTTCCATTCTGCCAAAGACTCTTTTTTTCTAAATTTTCAGAATGTACCAAAGCTTTTTCTATAGGAGAAGCGAAACCTTTAAAATCTTCTTTTTTGTATTTCTGAATTCTTTTTATGATGAAATAAGCTAAAACTCCTAATCCAACTACTAAAAGAGCAAATAACACATATTTCCACCAATCACTTGCTGGTTTTTTGACTTCAATAATTGGTTTAATATCAAACATTGGTTGCACAATAGTATCAACCTTTACATCATTAACTCTTATTGTCGTTGAATCTGAAAAGTATTCTTTATTATTAATTCGTACAGCAATACTTGGAATTTTATAAACTCCAGAATCAAATTGTGTTAAACCATATTTTTTAATTAATTCTAACTTATCATTATCTTTAATTGTATCAATTGGATAGGATTCTAAAACTTCCATACGACCAATGAATTTTCGCTCTGGAAAAACCACGTGATCTTTTAAAGTTACTTTTGCTTTTAGTATTAAATTTAACTGTGAACCAATTTTTATTTCTGTAGAATCAACAGTTGAAGTCATCGATTGAGAAAACCCAAAAGTTGAAATCAATAAAAATAATATGTATACTCTTTTTGTCATTTTTTTATTCTAAAATCTAAATTCAAATATCATCAATCTTCAATCATTATCTTGCTTTGAAATAGCTTAATAGTTTTTTTACGTAATTTTCATCAACTCTTGAGTGAATTACTCCAGCTCCAGATTTTGAGAAAGTAGTTTTAAAATAATCTACATTTTCTCTATGATTAATTTCGTAATCTAATCGTAATCTTTTTGAATTAGTGTTAACGTACATCAATTCGTTCGTTTCTGCATCAAGCATTTGAACTAATCCAATATTTGGAATACTTTCTTCTCTTTGGTCGAAAACTCTTATTCCAGTGATGTCATGCTTTTTAGAAACAATTTTCAAAGTTGATTCATAATCTTTCACCATAAAGTCTGAAATCACAAAAACAATGGCTTTTTTCTTCATGATGCTTGATAAGAATTTTAAGGCTTGAGACAAATCGGTTTTCTTGCTTTTTGGCTGAAACTCGATTAACTCTCTAATAATTCTTAGTACATGAGACTTTCCTTTTTTTGGAGGAATGAATAATTCAATTTCATCTGAAAATAATATCAAACCTATTTTATCATTGTTGTTTGTTGCAGAAAAAGCTAATGTCGCTCCTATTTCAGCAATCACTTCACTTTTTAATTGATTTTTAGTTCCAAAACTTTCAGAGCCAGAACAATCTACTAATAGCATCATGTTTAGTTCACGCTCTTCTTCAAAAACTTTTACATAAGGCTCGTTGTATTTTGCTGTAACATTCCAATCAATACTTCTAACATCGTCACCAAATTGATATTGACGAACTTCAGAAAAGGTCATTCCACGACCTTTAAACTGCGTATGGTATTCTCCCGAAAAGATATGATCACTCAATCTTCGGGTTTTGATTTCTATTTTACGTACTTTTTTGAGAATTTCCTTTGTATCCATTTTTTTTAGTGATTAGTGAATAGTGAATAGTGATTGGTAAAAGCATTGGCTAATTACTAACTACTAGTTACTAATTACTACTATGGTACTTCAATTTCGTTTACAATTTTATTTATAATATCTACTGAAGTTACATTTTCAGCTTCAGCTTCGTAAGTAATTCCAATTCTGTGACGCAATACATCATGTACAACCGCACGAACATCTTCTGGTATTACATAACCTCTTCGTTTGATAAAAGCATAGCATTTTGATGCCATGGCTAAATTGATACTTCCACGAGGAGAAGCTCCAAAACTGATTAATGGTTTAAGACTTTCTAATTTATATTTTTCTGGATAACGAGTTGCAAAAATAATATCCAAGATATATTTTTCAATCTTTTCATCCATGTAAACTTCTTTAACTGCTTCTTGAGCACGTTTGATTTGTTCTACAGAAACAACTGGATTAATTTTATCATAATTACCCATTAAACTTTGTTTCATTATCATTCGTTCTTCATCCATTTTTGGATAATCGATAACGGTTTTAAGCATAAAACGGTCAACTTGAGCTTCTGGTAAAGGATAAGTTCCTTCTTGTTCCACAGGATTTTGTGTGGCTAATACAAAAAATGGCTTGTCTAATTTGAAAGTTGTATCTCCAATGGTTACTTGTTTCTCTTGCATCGCTTCTAATAAAGCAGATTGTACTTTTGCTGGAGCACGGTTAATCTCATCGGCTAAAACGAAATTAGCAAAAATTGGTCCTTTTTTTATTGAGAAAGCATTGTCTTTCATGTTGTAAATCATGGTTCCAACAACGTCTGCTGGCAACAAATCTGGAGTAAACTGAATTCTACTGAAACTTCCTTCAACAGCATTTGCCAAAGTATTAATTGCTAAAGTTTTTGCTAAACCAGGGACTCCTTCTAATAAAATATGTCCTTGTCCTAAAAGGCCAATTAACAATCGTTCTATCATATGTTTTTGTCCAACAATAGTTTTATTCATTTCCATTGTAAGCAAATCTATAAAAGCACTTTCTCTTTCAATCTTTTCATTGATGGCTCTAATGTCCAAAGTCATTGTGTTTTCTTCCATTTTATTCTTAATTTAGTACCGATATTTCGAGGTAAAACTTTGTTATTTATTTTAACATTTCAAAATTGTAATTTTTTTTGCTTTTATGTTGTTAACATTGCGTTAAAAATAATTTGAAATAGCCATATTTGGCAATGATTTATGATTTAGTTTTATACTTTTAAGAAAAAATTAAAAAAATCAATAAAAATGAGCATTAAACTTTCTTCAATAGTAGCTGGAGTTATGAATTGGGGTGTTTGGGATAAAAATCTAAATACACAAGAAATGACCACTTTAATACATACTTTTTTAGCACAAAATATTACTTCTTTTGACCATGCAGATATTTATGGTGGCTATACAACAGAAGCGTCATTTGGAAAAGCGTTTTCACAATCAAAAATTGACAGAAAATCTATCCAATTAATTTCAAAATGTGGCATAAAATATCCTTCTGAAAGTAGAGCTTATGGCATTAAACATTATGATTATAGTGCTGAATATATCATTTGGAGTGCTGAAAATTCATTAAAAAATTTACAATCAGATTATTTAGATGTGTTTTTATTACACAGACCAAGTCCTTTAATGCGAGTTGATGAAGTTGCAAAAGCAGTTGAACAGTTAAAATCACAAGGGAAAATTTTATCTTTTGGAGTTTCAAACTTTACGAATTCTCAAACAGAATTATTACAAAAAAGTGTAAATGTAGAATTTAACCAAATTCAGTTTTCGGCCACGCATTTTGAAGCTATGTTAGATGGAAGTTTAGATTATATGCAATCAAATAATATAACTCCACTAGCTTGGAATCCATTAGGCTCAATGTTTAAAGAAGATACAGAACAAACAAGAAGGTTAAAAAAATTACTAACAACTTTAGTCAGCAAATACGAAGTGTCTTCAGATTTAATTTTATTAGCTTGGATTTTACAACATCCTTCCAATATTATTCCTGCAGTTGGAACAACAAATTTGACTAGAATTCCACAATTAAATAAAGCATCTTCTTTAAAGTTAGATTTAGAAGATTGGTTTGCTATTTGGACAGAAAGCATGGGAAATAGAGTGCCTTAATGATTGATGAATGAAGAGTAAAGATTTTTGATTTTAGAAATACAACACTCTACAATCAAAATTCGTTAATCTTAAATCTTAAATTCAAATGATTAATAAACGCTTACTTGTCAAAAATTTACTAGCTCACAATGATGAGAACAGTTTTTATGACAAAAAGCGTCAATTAAACCTACATTCTAAAGAAGGAAAAGCAAAATTTTTGAAACATATTTGTGCTTTATCTAATTCAAATCCTACTAACACTTCCTTTATTGTTGTTGGAGTTGAAGATGAAACCAATGAAATTGTTGGTGATGATTTTTTTGATGATAGTCGAATTCAAAACCTGGTAAATGCTTATTTAGAAAATCCTCCAAAAATTCAATATGAAAATGTACCTTTTCCTAATTTACCAATTGATAAAGTTGTTGGTTTAGTTTCAATAAAGCCAAATGGAAAGGTTTCAAAGTTCAAGAAAAACATTCATACAATTCTAGCAAATTCAACTTATATAAGAGTTGGAAGCAACACAATGCCAACTGATGAAAAAGTAGCTTTTTCAAAAATAAATACAGAAACTGTAATTAGCATTGAGAATAATTCGAGAAATAGTATTGAACATACATTAGAAAGTGTTTTGCATTTTATAAATGTTTCACACAAAGATTTACCATCAGAATATAAAGTTTTTAAAGAGCTTTTCGTCGTTTGTTGGGCTGGAAATAAAAAGAAAATAAAAGATAAAACTTATTATTCAAGAGTTGATATTGAGTTGGTAAATGAGCAAGTAAAATTGTTTTATTCCGCTTTAGATGAAATCAGTATTTCATTTGATAATGAGTCTTTTACAATAACTGAATATGTTCAATTAGGACTGAATGACAAAACCAGTTATTATCCTTTAGAAAAATTAAAAATCACTTTTTTTGATAATGGTTATTACAAAATGGATTCCGAATTTTTGTTTGAACCACCACAATATAATCGAAAAATGTTATTTCACATTTATAATGCTACTTTAGTTTTGATTCAAAAAATGATAAATGAAAATTCATTAAACAGTCAAGAAAAAAGAGATGTAGAAAATATTCCATCTATTTTAATGATTTGTTATTTGAATGATTTTAAGGAAGCCAAACAAAAGTTAATAGATGCTAAATTAGTTTTAAAACAATATGAAAATCCCGAAGTTTACATCGCTTTTAAAGAAGCATTGCGCGTTTTGAGAAAAATGAAATATAATAAAAATGAATAGAAAATTAGTAATAGGTGACATTCATGGTGGATTAAAAGCTTTAAAACAAGTTTTAGAAAGAGCAGATGTTACCCAAAATGATACATTAATATTTTTAGGAGATTATGTAGATGGTTGGAGTGAATCACCTGAAGTTTTAGATTTTTTAATCGTACTAAATCAACAACAAAAATGTCATTTTATCAGAGGAAATCATGATGATTTATTGTTAAACTACCTTAAAACAAACACCTATAAAGAAGAATGGTTTTTACATGGTGGAAGATCAACTGTTGAAGGTTATGAAGCAATAGATTCAACAACTAAACAAATTCATGTTAACTTCCTTGAAGCTTTAGAACCTTATTATTTAGATGATAAAAACAGATTATTTATTCATGCTGGATTTACAAATTTGAAAGGAATTGAATTTGAGTTTTTCAAACCTTTATTTTATTGGGATAGAACTTTATGGGAAATGGCTTTAGCTTTAGATGAAAATATTCCTTTTAATAGTGATTTATATCCAAGTCGATTAAAATTATATAAAGAAATATACATTGGACACACACCAACCACAAAAATAAATCAAACAATTCCAATTAATAAAGCTTGTGTTTGGAATATTGATACTGGTGCTGCTTTTACTGGTCCGTTAACTATTTTAGATGTTGATTCTAAAGAATTTTGGCAAAGTGAATCATTAGTTGATTTGTATACTAATGAAAACGGTCGTAATTAAATTTAACTTGTTATCTTTGTACTATATTTATTTAAATAAAAAAACAAATGAAAAAAATCACTACTCTAATTATTATCTTAATTGCGTTTACTACTAACGCTCAAGTTTTTAAAGGAAAAGGAGACGTAAAGTTTCAAGTAGGTGCTAATATGCAAGAAAACGGAACAGGAGTTAACGTCACAACTGATTTTGGCTTAGGAGAAAATATGTCTTTTGGTTTTGCAGCTGTATACTTATTAAATGCTGAAAAAATCGCTGACGTTAAACCTGATTTTGAAGATAGAGCTGACATTAAGGTTCGTTTTAATGCTAATATTGGAAATGTATTAAACATTAGCGATGCTGTAGACATATACCCTGGATTAAGTTTAGGGTTAAGGAATTTTGGTGGTCATGTTGGTATACGTTATTTCTTTACAGATGGATTTGGGGTTTATTCTGAAGCAGGTTTTCCAATTGCAAGTTATAAAACTGATTTAGTAGGATTTGATAAATATAACAATCAATTTACTTTTAATATTGGTGCTAGTTTCAATTTACAATAATAAAAACATAATGGACATAGTTACTGAAAAGAGATTAAAAGACAGAAGTGGTTCTGTATGTGAAATTAGTGGTTCTGATGAGAATTTAGTCGCTTATTTAATTGAACCAAAAACAGAAGAAACTCCTGAAAACTGCATTTTAATTTCTCAAAAATTAAAAGACCAAATAGAAAACCCTGAGACAACTGATTCAAATGATTGGAGAGGTTTAAGTGATAGCATGTGGAATGAAAATCTTCCAGTTCAAATCGTTTCTTGGAGAATGCACGCTAGGTTAAAAAACATAGATATGTTAGAAATGATGTATCTTGATGAAGATGCTTTAGAATGGGCAAAAGCTACTGGTGAAGCTGATGATGATGAAGAGAAAATAATTCACAAAGACAGTAATGGACACATTCTAAATGATGGTGATTCTGTTGTTTTAATCAAGGATTTAGATGTGAAAGGTGCTAATTTTACTGCAAAACGTGGAGCAGCTGTTCACAACATCAAATTGGTTTGGGACAACCCAGAACATATTGAAGGAAGAGTTGAAAACCAACACATTGTTATTTTAACACAATATGTAAAGAAGACAAAATAATATCAAATTAATATCCATAAAAAAATCCCTAATTCAAT
>TARA_R110000850_G_scaffold191461_4_pt1 | contig 40919 bp, 29 predicted proteins | sample TARA_R110000850 | Tara Oceans TARA_R110000850 (sample SAMEA4397586) | marine metagenome | biome: Polar Biome; feature: [SRF] surface water layer (ENVO:00010504); material: water (ENVO:00002006), including particulate matter (ENVO:01000060) such as... | depth 5 m
ACGCAGGCGAGGTCGCCGCGGCGTGGCAGGCCATCGGTGCGCAACCGGCCATCGTGGAAGCCTGGGTGCCCTTCGAACGCGAAGTGTCCTGCCTGGGTGTGCGGTCACGCGGCGGCGAGACCCGCTTCTATCCCTTGACCACCAACACGCACCGGGACGGCATTCTGCGCCTGTCAGTGCCGTCGCCGGCGGGCGATCCCTTGCAATCCATTGCCGAGCAACACACGCGCAGGGTCATGGACACGCTGGATTACGTCGGGGTGATGGCGTTCGAGTTTTTTATCGTTAACAATCAATTGCTTGGCAATGAGATTGCCCCCCGGGTGCACAACTCCGGACATTGGACGCAAGACGGCGCCGTGACCAGTCAATTCGAGAATCATGTACGCGCCGTCTGCGGCTTGCCCTTGGGCGAGACCTCGCTGACGCGGCCGGTGGCGATGATCAACCTCGTCGGCCAGATGCCCTCCGAAGCGGTCTGGGCTGAACACGCCGAGCATCTGTGCGTGCACGATTACGGCAAGGCCGCACGCCGCGGTCGCAAGGTGGGCCACGTGAACGTCTGGGCAGACACGGAGGCGCAACTGGCGCAACGCCTTACGCATCTGGCGACGGTGGTCAAGCCGTTCGAAGACGGCTGAGCTGCTGCTGCACCGCCAACCAGAGTGCGGCATACGCGGCGTTGGCCGGGTCTGATGCGGCGGTGAATCCGCTCAAGGGCTGTCGGTACAGCCCCATGCGTTCAACGCTGCTCGCGTAGGGAATGTCCGTGTCCAGCCAACTGACGCCGGTCACGGGCTGGACCTGCCGCTGCTCGCGATGCACCGTTCGACGACGATCGACCATGGTGTAAAACGCCGCCATTTTGTGGCGGGGCTGCTTGAGCGCGTCCATCCTCTCGGCCACCAGCTCCAGCGTTCTCTGCGCTAAAAACCCTGGAATAACCGGTAACAGTACGCAATCTGCAGCCATCATCACGTTATCGGCAAGATGCGACAGGCTCGGCGGTGCGTCCAGAATCACCAGTTGATAGTGTTCGGAAAAGGGCTTCAGAAGCTTGGCCAAAGCCTGTTCAGGCTGATCCACCTTGTTGAGCAGCACATCGAGCAATCGATGCGCGCTGGCGGCCGGCAGCACGTCGAACCCGCCCACCGGGCTGCGTTCGACATAGCGACCCAACGCCGATTTTCCTTTGAGCCAATGCTTGGATTTGGCGTCGAGCGTGGCATCAACCCCGGACAGCCAGGTTGCCGCGCCTTGGGGGTCCAGATCCCACAGCAGCACCTGCAGACCACTGGTCGCTGCCAGACTGGCGAGGTTGACCGCAGTGCTGGTCTTGCCGACGCCGCCCTTTAGTTGATAGAGCGCAAGGACGTTCATCATGGCGTTCTGTCCTCGTGCTCAGACACACTCAAAGGTCGAGATTGCCCACCAGCAGCGCGTTCTGTTCAATGAACTCCCGTCTGGGCTCGACATGCTCGCCCATCAGGGTGGTGAACACCTGATCGGCGCTGATCACGTCCTCGACATCGACGCGGACGAGGCGGCGCACCTTCGGGTCCAGGGTCGTCTCCCAAAGCTGGGTGGGATTCATCTCGCCCAAGCCTTTGTAACGCTGCATGTGCAAGCCGCGCTTGGCCTCGGTGAGCAGCCATTTGAATGCGCCATCAAAACTTTCAACCGGCTGCTTGCGTTCGTTTCGGACGACCACGCCGCCGTCGGCAAACTGCTTGGCCAGGGTGTCGCGCAAGTTCACGACCCGACGCCACTCGGCCTGCGCGAAAAAGTCGCTGCTCAGTGTCTCGACATAGGTGGCACCGTGACGACGACGGCCTACCTGCAGCCCGATACCGCGCTCGTCGCGCAGTATTTCCAGGGTGTAGTGGTTATCGGTGGCCGTGCTGTTCAGGGTGTCCGTGAGACGGCTGAGCCAGGCCGCTTCCGCTTCGGCGGTGGGCAACACCGGGGTCTGGGTCAAACCGCGCAAAAGGTTCGCGTCGTAACGCCGCGCCCAGCGCTCGACCTGCCGCTCGATGTGCGCGAACTCACGCATCCAGTCGCCCAGGGTGCTGCCATCGGCCAGGGTGGTTCCATCGGCGCGCGTCAGGCGTGCATCTTCGGTGGCCGAGCGGATCAGCCACTCGTGCAGCTCCTGATCGTCCTTCACATAGGTTTCGTGCTTGCCAGATTTCAGTTTGTAGAGCGGCGGCTGCGCAATGTAAACGTGGCCGCGCTCCACCAGCGCGTACATGTGCCGGTAGAAGAACGTCAGCAGCAGCGTGCGGATGTGCGAGCCGTCAACATCGGCGTCGGTCATGATGATGATGCGGTGATAGCGCAGCTTTTCGAGCTTGAAGTCATCCTTGCCGATGCCGCACCCCATGGCGGTGATCAGCGTGGCGACTTCGGCGCTTGACAGCATCTTTTCGATACGGGCCTTTTCGACGTTCAGGATCTTGCCCTTCAGCGGCAGGATGGCCTGAAAATGTCGGTCGCGACCCTGCTTGGCGGAGCCACCGGCAGAATCGCCCTCGACCAGAAAGAGCTCTGACTTTGCGGGATCTTTCTCTTGGCAATCCGCGAGCTTGCCGGGCAGTCCGGCGATGTCGAGCACGCTCTTTCGGCGGTTGAGTTCTTTGGCCTTGCGCGCGGCTTCACGGGCACGGGCGGCATCCACGACCTTGGCGGCGATCATCTTCGCTTCGCGCGGATGCTCGGCGAGATAGGTCTTGAGCTTTTCGCCCACGGCGCTGGAGACGACGGGCGTCACTTCAGACGAGACCAGCTTTTCTTTGGTCTGGCTTGAGAACCGCGGATCGCGAAGCTTGATGCTGAGCACCGCGGTGAGGCCCTCGCGCGTGTCATCGCCGTTGGGCGTGACCTTTTCTTTCTTGGCCAGTCCTTCCTGTTCGATGAAATCGCCGAGCACCCGGGTCAAGGCGTTGCGAAACCCGGTGAGGTGCGTGCCCCCGTCCTTCTGCGGAATGTTGTTGGTGAAACAGAAGACGTTCTCGGTGTAGGCGTCGACCCATTGCAATGCGGCCTCGACCACCATGCCGTCCTCGCTTTCAACCTCGATGTGCACCACGGCGTCGTGAATGCCCTGCTTGTGCTTGTTCAAGTACTCGACGAAGGCCTTGATGCCGCCGACGTACTCGAAAATATCTTCCCGGCCAGTGCGCTCATCGTGCAAAACGATGCGGACGCCCGCATTGAGAAACGACAGTTCACGCAGACGCTTGGCGAGGATGTCGTAGTGAAATTCGCGATCGGTGAAGATCTTCGGGCTGGGGTGGAAACGGATGGTCGTCCCGCGTTCGGTGGTTGCTTCGCCCTGCGCCAACGGCGAGACCGGCACACCCATGTGGTAGGTCTGGTGATAGTGATATCCGTCGCGACGAATCATCAGGTCCAGCCGGTCTGACAGGGCATTGACCACCGACACCCCGACGCCGTGCAGGCCTCCGGAAACCTTGTAGCCGCTACCCCCGAACTTACCGCCGGCGTGCAACACCGTCATGATCACTTCTGCTGCCGAGATGCCTTCCTCCGCGTGGATGTCGACCGGGATACCACGGCCGTTGTCGACCACCTCGATCCCGCCGTCGATCAAGATGGCAACGCGAATCTCGGTGCAGTAACCCGCCAAGGCTTCGTCGATGGCGTTATCGACCACTTCGAACACCATATGGTGCAAACCGGTCCCGTCATCGGTGTCGCCGATGTACATACCGGGCCGTTCGCGGACGGCTTCCAGGCCTTTGAGGACACGGATGGAGGTGGAGTCGTATTCGACACCGGGCGCGGGTTGTGTGGTCATTGGATCGTTACCCTGTTAAGCCTAGAAGTCTAACATTCACTAAATCGCCCCTGTTCCACGTGGAACAATCGAGCTTCGGCGACCGCCGTTGTTGGCGCGGCGAAACTGCTCAGAATGCGCTGCCCCTGGTAAGTCCTGAGCTTGTCCAGGATCGACGCGGCGGTGTTGTCGGACAATTCCGCATGCCAATCATCGATCGCCAACAAGGGCCAACGACCAACACGTTCGTGAACGAGGTTGGCCAACGCCAACGCCAAGCTGATGAGGAAGACCTTTTGTTGCCCGCGACTCAAGGTGGTTTGCACGCGGGCACTGCCGGCCAGTAGTTCGAGATCCCCGCGGTGCGGCCCGACGGGTGTCGCTGACTGCGCTCCGATATGTGCATCAGCCTTGTTCAACGCTGCTTCAAAGCTCAGGTCTTTGGCCCAGCCCTGTCGGTAGTAAATCTCAGCCGCGGGCAACATTTCAGTGGTGCTCACCGTCGCGGCAAAGTGCACACGCAAACCCTCGACCAACTGCCTTCGGTGTTGTGTGATGACGGTGCCCGCCGAGAGCAGAGAATCATTCCATGCAAAAATTTGCGGCCTTGGCGCTTGACGACGGATGGCGGCATTGCGTTGCCTCAGCGCCTGCTGATACCTGCGCCAATGTTCGGCGAACGTATGTTCCACGTGGAACAAGGCCCAATCCATGAAAGCCCGCCGAATCTTCGGGCCGTCATCCATGAGCCGATGCAGGTCGGGGCCCAGAATCAGGGCCGGCAAGCTGCGGGCCATCTGTTCTCGGCTCAGTACTTCGCTTTGTTGGCGGGATTCAAGAGCGCCTCCGCGATAACGAAGCTTCAGCAGATCATCGCCAACAGCGTGCGCGTGCGCGACGTCCAGTGCCCATTCACCATTGCCGTCCCAGCGGGCGATCTCGCTCAAGTGCTGCGTTCTGAAAGAGCGTCCGCGACTTGCAATGTCGAGCGCTTCTAACAGGCTGGTTTTGCCGCTGGCATTGTCGCCGAAGAGGAGGTTGAGCCCGGGCGAGAACGCCAGTGTCTGTGTCGCCAGCGCCCTGAACCCCACCAGGCGAAGTTGACGAACGCCCAATCCCTTACAACCGCATCGGCATTACGACGTAGCGCAGTGTCGGCTCTTCGCTTGTGGTCATCAGTCCACTTGAATCTGCATTGCGCAATGACAACGTGATGTTCTGGCCGGGCATGGTGGTGAGTGCATCGAGCAGGTAGACGACATTGAAGCCGATTTCGAGGGCTTCGCCCTGGTAGTCGACGTCCAGCACTTCTTCGGCTTCTTCGTGCTCAGGGTTGTTGCTTTGCAGGGTCAGGGTGCCGTTCCCCAAGGTGAGTCGAACGCCTTTGAACTTGTCGTTTGAGAAAATCGAGCAGCGCGCCAATGCCTGACGCAAGCGTTCGCGATCGAGCACCAGATGTTTGTCGCTGTGTTGCGGGATGACGCGTTCGTATTCTGGGAAGCGCCCATCGATCAACTTGCTGGTCAGTCTCAGTCGGTCAACCTGAACGCGTATCTGGCCCTGACTGAAGTGCAACACCACGTTGCCGTCAACCTGGCCCAGCAAACGTGCAAGTTCCAAAATGGCCTTGCGGGGAATGATGAGGTCTGCCGATTGATCTGATGAAGGCTCGTCCGGCATCTCGTAACGCGCCAAAGCCAAACGGTGACCGTCGGTGGTGACCACATTCAGGGTGCCGGGCCGTAGCTGTAGCAACATCCCGTTCAGATAGAAACGCACGTCCTGCTGCGCCATTGCGAACTGCGTCCGCTGAATCAGCTTCAAGAGTTCAGAGGCGGGCAGCTCGATCTGCTGGCTCAGTTCGCCCGTGTCCAATGAAGAGAAATCGTCGGCGCTCAAACACGCCAAGGTGTAGCGGCTGCGACCGCTGCGCAGCGTGGCCCGATCACCGCTGACGTTCAGTTCGATTGCCGCGCTTTCCGGCAAGCCACGACACAAGTCGAAAAGCTTGCGGGCGGGCAAGGTGGTTTTGCCTGGCTCCAGATTCTGGACATCAATGGAGGTCTCCATTTCGATCTCCAGGTCGGTGCCCGTCAGCTTGAGCTCTGCTTCGTGTACCTCAGCGAGCAGGTTCGACAGGATCGGCAAAGTCTGGCGCCGCTCGACGACCCCAATGACCTGGTTCAGTGCGGCGAGCAAATCGTTCCGGTTCGTCGTGATCTTCATATAAGTAAAGAAGTCTTTAAGTATTTAACTAATAGTAGGGGCGCGTCGTCGCTGTGCGTAACTTCATAATGTGCAATGAATACAATTGCATACGATCAAATTCAGACCTTCTCTGACACCCTGTTCGGCATTGTGCGGTTTGTGTGTAAGTTGGGGACCGTTGTTCGTTCAGTACTTATCCACAAGCCCCGCAACGCTTTCCCGTGAGCCTATCCCAAGTTTCGTGTGTTCAGGTGAATGCCGTGGCGCCAGGCAGCCATTTTGGGCTTATCCGAAGCCCAGTCGACGTTGCAGCAGGTCGTAGTCTTCGCGAATCTTGGGGTCTTCATCGCGCAGTTGCACTACCTTTCGACACGCGTGCAGGACGGTGGTGTGGTCTTTGTCGAAGGCCTCGCCAATTTCCGGCAGGCTGTGCTGGGTGAGTTCTTTGCAGAGCGCCATGGCCACCTGGCGAGGACGTGCCAGCGAGCGTGTGCGCTTGGCCGAGGTCAGATCGCTGATGCGGATGTTGTAGTAGCCGGCGACGGTGCGCTTGATGTTGTCGATGGTGACCAGCCGATCGTAGGCCGCCAGCATGTCGCGCAGGGTCGCCTGAGCAAACTCCACGGTGATGGGTTCGCCGCGTAAACGGGCGCTGGCAGACAGTCGGTGCAGGGCCCCTTCCAACTCGCGGACGTTGGAGCGAATGCGCTGTGCCACGAAAAAGGCGACGTCCTCGCTGAGCCGCACATGGGCCTGATCGGCCTTGGCCATCAGGATGGCGACCCGGGTTTCGAGTTCTGGCGGCTCAACGGCGACGGACAACCCCCAGGTGAATCGCGATTTCAGTCGTTCATCGATGCCGTCGATGTCTTTCGGGTAGCGATCGCAGGTCAGAACGATCTGCTTGCGCCCATCGATCAGCGCGTTGAAGGTGTGGAAAAATTCCTCCTGCGTCCGTTCCTTGTGCGCGAAGAAATGAATGTCGTCAATCAGCAGCGCGTCGACCGAGCGGTAGTAGTGCTTGAAGCCTTCCTGTCGACCGTGGCGGATCGCCGAGACCATGTGGTTCAGCCATTGTTCGGCGCCCAGGTAAGCGATGTTGGCGTTCGGGTTGTGCTGCTGAATGCGATTGCCCACGGCATGCATCAAATGCGTCTTGCCCAGGCCAGACTCCCCGTAGATGAGCAGCGGGTTGTAGGCCATGCCCGGGGCTTCGACGACGTGCTCTGAGGCGGCGCGTGCCTGCTGGTTCGACTTGCCCTCGATAAAGCTGTTGAAGGTGTAGCGCGGATCGAGTTTGCCGGTGTATGCCGACAGCGACGCGTCGCGCTCACCGTTGAGCGGCGTGTCGGTCGCGGAATCGGCCGGCATCGAGACCGCCGGTGTCACCGCAGGGCTCACCTCGGCGACGCCGACCATCAGGTCGATGGTCAGCGGCACGCCGGGCGCCAGATGCGCCAGCGCCCCCCGAATCTGCTCCAGGTGGTCCTGGCGCACACGCTCCTGCACGATGCGGTTGGGCGCGAACAGGATCAGCCGGTCGGGCTGGAAGACGGGTTGCAGTGGACGTAACCAGGTACTGAGTTCGCGCTCGCTCAGCTCGGCCTCAAGCCAGCGCAGGCAGCGGGTCCATAAATCCTTGTCAAGCATTTTGCGGGGGTCTGAATCTTAGAGTGGGCGCGCGCTGCCGCCAGGACGGTGGCAGTCTACGCGGAGCGGCACGCCCTTGCGTTCGCCGCGGTGGCTCGCTATAGTCGCGCGCTTTTCGACCCCCCGGCAGTCATCCGATCATGAAAGAAGGCATCCACCCCAAGTACGACTACGTCGTGTTCAAAGACGCGTCAGCGGATTTCACGTTCCGCGTGCGGTCAACCATGACCAGCAAGGACAAGATCACTTGGGAAGACGGTAAAGAGTATCCGTTGGTCACGCTGGACACCTCGTCCAAGTCGCACCCGTTCTACACCGGCAAACGCACCGTGTCGGATACCGGCGGCCGCATCGACAAGTTCCGCCGCCGTTACGGCTGAGTCCGGGCGTCAGTCCGTCTTGCTCAAAAGCCGCCTTCGGGCGGCTTTTTGCTGTGCCGTGCGTGAACGGTCGAGCCCCTTGATGCTCGCCGCGCGCGGTCTTCGCACCCGCGCTTGGAAGAACGGGTCGTATCAAGAGGCGCCCGCGGCCTGGGGCAGTGCCGCTTCTCGGTAAAAGTCGTTATCCTTGAGCTTGGTTGAGGGTTTCACGAAAGCGCGGGTCGCAGTCAGCGCCAGTTCAGTGTGCTGAAGCGGCCGGAGCGTTCATCGCGAGCGGAGCAGCGCGCAGGCCAGCAGGCCCGCGTCTTTAACTTCAAGACGAAAGGATGATTGGATGGCTCGTTATAGCCTGTTGAACGAAGATACCGGCGAGAAGGTTGAACTTCCGGGCGTTTCCGGCACTTTAGGCCCTGTTGGGCTGGACGTCGGCAAGGTTTACGGCGGTTCGGGCGTGTTCACGTACGACCCCGGCTTTTCGTCCACCTGTTCCACTCAATCGGCCATCACCTACATCGATGGCGACGCGGGTGTATTGCTGTATCGCGGGTATCCGGTCGATCAGCTGGCCAAGCACTGCTCGTATATCGAGGTGGCTTATCTGATCCTCAACGGTGAACTGCCAACCCCTGCCGAGCTTGAGGCGTTTGATCAGAGCATTCGTCGTCACACGATGATCAACGAGAACCTGAAGAGCTTCTTCGGCGGCTTCCGTTACGACGCGCACCCGATGGCCATGTTGACCGGGATTGTGGGCTCGTTGTCGGCGTTCTATCACGACACCACGAACAACAAGGACCCCAAGCACCGCGAGATTTTCGCGCACCGCATGATCGCGAAGATTCCCACCATCGCCGCAGCCGCCTACAAGCGTTATGCGGGCCAGCCGTTCATGTACCCGCAGAATCACCTGGACTACAGCTCCAACTTTCTGAACATGATGTTCTCGGTACCGGCCGAGCCGTATCACGTCGATCCGGTCGCGGCCAAGGCCCTGGATGTCCTGTTCATCCTGCACGCCGATCACGAGCAGAACGCCTCGACGTCCACCGTTCGCATGGCCGGCTCCACCGGTACCAATCCCTATGCGGCCATGGCGGCAGGCATCGCCGCGCTGTGGGGCCCCGCGCACGGCGGAGCCAACGAAGCCGTGCTGAAAATGCTCGGTGAAATTGGCGACGTGAAGAACGTTCAGGGCTTCATGGACAAGGTCAAGGACAAGAACAGCGGCGTGCGTCTGATGGGCTTCGGCCACCGGGTGTACAAGAACTTCGATCCGCGCGCGACCATCATCCGCGACGAGTGCCACAAGGTTCTCAAGGCGCTGAAGATTGATGACCCGAAGCTGGAACTGGCGATGAAGCTGGAAGAAATTGCCCTGTCTGACGACTACTTCAAAGAACGCAAGCTGTATCCGAACGTCGATTTCTACTCCGGCATCATTTACAGCGCGCTCGGGTTCCCGGTGAACATGTTCACGCCGATGTTCGCCGTGGCGCGCACCGTGGGCTGGGTGGCGCACTGGTCGGAAATGATTGCTGAGCCGGGCATGCGCATCGCACGGCCACGACAGGTCTATACCGGCGCAGGCGTTCGCGACGTGCAGCCGCTGGCGTCACGCGGCACCTGAGGCGGCGCAGCGCGGCCCACAAAAACCCACCTCGCCGGTGGGTTTTTTGTGGGCCTTACGCGCGCTGCACCAGGGCCTCGACCTCGCCCATTCGCAAGCGCTTCGCGGCTCTTCCGGTCACCGGCGACAGTGGCTGGGCCGGGCGGTCGCGGGTAAATACAGCCAGGTCCACGCCGATCCCGTCCGCACTGAACTGCAGCAGTGGAACGGCCCGTTGTCGGCCGTCGGTCATGCGATAACGACGCTCCCCTTGCGCGAACGGCATGCCACGGTCCAGAAACTGGAAGTCCACGGCCTCGACGTCATCGGTCAGGGCATGTAACTGCACGCGATGCGCGTCATTGATGGCGCCCGTGGCCACGGCGCCCACCAACCGGACATCGAGGGGATGCAGCCAGCGCATGGCGTGCAGGGCCGTTGCGCGCAGACGTTGCAACCGCTGGGCGTAGGCAGCACCACCGAACAATCGTTGATAGGCGAGCACGGCGGTTTCAATCGACTGATTGTCGGGCAAGGCGGCGTCAGCGCCGAGGCCAAGCTGGTCGCGGGCCTTCAACTTTGCCTGCTGGTAATCCGTGAGGTGCAAGGAGCACATCAACTGTGCGGCGGCGTTGACCCATTCTTCATGGAGGGATGAGTGTGGTTTAGCCATGGCGCCACGCACGGCGGCTCAGAACAGATCGTCCAGCGCCGGACCCTGACGCTGTTGCGAAGGTGTGGGCTGGTGGGGACGTTCCTCGCCTGCGGCGGGGCGGCCCATGCTGGCCACGGGCACGAACTCGAAAATACTGTCAGAGCTGCCCACACCCGCCCGGCCACCGGTTTCCCGGTCCACACGCACGCTCATCACGCTGTCGGGCGGCGGTGGCGGTTCATCGGGGATGTCCTTCAAGGCGACCCTCATGACATCGACCCAGATGGGCAGCGCCGCCCGGCCACCCACCTCGCCACGACCGATCCGCTGCGGTTGGTCGTGACCCACCCACGCCACCCCCACGCGGTGACGGTTGTACCCGGCGAACCAGGCATCGGTCTCGTCATTGGTCGTGCCGGTTTTTCCGGCCAGATCACGACGCTTCAAGGCGGTACCCACACGCGCCGCGGTGCCGCGACGGGCGGCGTCGCGCAGGATGTCGGTGATCAGCCAGGTGATGGCCTCGGGGACCACCCGCCGCGGGTCGTCCACCACCGGCGCCATGGTGTCATCGGCAGCAGGGTCTGCGGGCGCGGCGGTTGGCTGAGCCGCCGGCATGGACGGGGAAAGGCGCTCGGACGGATTTTCAACCGGCGCATCGGGGCGCCAGACCACCGTGCCGTCGGCCCCCTCGACCCGGTCAATCAATCGTGGCTCCACCGACAGGCCGCCATTGGCCAGCACCGCATAGGCGCTGGCCAGCTCCAGCGGCGTGTAACTCGCACTGCCCAGCGCCATGGTCAGGTCTCGCGGCAGGCGGTCGCGGTCGAGCCCGAAACGTTGCGCGAAGCTGCGCGCCTGCTCGAAGCCGATGGATTGCAGCAGGCGCACGGTGACCAGGTTGCGCGAGTGCACCAAGGCGTCTCGCAGGCGGGTCGGGCCATAGAACTTGCCGCTGTAGTTGGTCGGCCGCCACGCCTCCTCGAGTCGCGCATCGTCGAACACCACCGGGGCATCCAGCACCACCGACGCCGGTGTGAAGCCCACATCGAAGCTGGCGGCGTACAGAAAAGGTTTGAAGGCCGAACCAACCTGTCGCTGCGCCTGAACCGCGCGGTTGAATGAGCTCAGATAGAAATCGTAGCCCCCCACCATCGAGGTGATGGCGCCGGTCTGCGGATCGAGTGCGATGAACGCCGCCTGGGGTTGCGGCGTTTGCGAAAGGCGCAGTTCATCCGCCGCGTTCTGGCGCAGGTGAATCACCGCGCCAGGCTGTAGCGTGTCGCGCTGGGCGCCGGCCCATTCAAGTGCAGCCGCATCCAGCCTGAGCGTCTCGGCATCGGCACTCAAGGCCACCACCGCGCCGTCAGCGGTGCCGGTGATGACGGCCGTGGTCAGCGCCGGCCACTTCGGCAGTTCGCCCAGCGCCAGCAACAGGGCGTCCCGGTCGCCCAGCGTCTCGGGCTTCAACCGCCGCTCAACGCCGCGCCAGCCCTGTCGTTGCTCGACATCCAGCAGGCCGTTGCGCACCGCATTGACCGCGGCGGTCTGCTCGGTGCCGACGATCGAGGTGTAGACCCGCAGTCCCTGCGAGTACGCCGATTCCCCCAACGCCGCGACCACGGTCTGGCGCGCCATCTCGGCGGCATACGGCGCCTCGACTTCGACCCGGGTGCGATAGGGCGAAACCCCGAGCGGCGCCGATTGGGCAGCCGCCAGCGTATTGCGGTCGATGAAGCCGGCATCGTGCATGCGTCGCAGCACGTAGTTGCGGCGCTCCATGGAACGCGACGGGCTGGCAATCGGGTTGTCTCGCGACGGCGCCTTGGGCAAGCCGGCGATCAGGGCCGCCTGGTCGAGGGTGAGCGCACTCAGCGGCCGGCTGAAATAGGTCTGGGCGGCGGCCGCGACGCCATAGGCGCGCTCTCCCAGGAAGATCTTGTTCAGATACAGCTCGAGAATCTCCTCTTTGCTGAGCTCGTCTTCAATCTGTATCGCCAGCAGGATCTCGCGGATTTTTCGGGTGTAGGTGCGCTCGCTGCTCAAGAAGACGTTGCGTGCCAGCTGCATGGTGATGGTGCTGCCCCCCTGGGTGCGCTCGCCGGTCTGCAACAGGCGGACACTGGCGCGCAACAGGCCCACCGGGTCAACGCCGTGGTGGCGCATGAAGCGCTCATCTTCGGCGGCGATGAACGCTTCGATCACCCGGCGGGGAATTTCGTCAAACCGCACCGAAGAGCGCCTTTCGGTGCCATATTCGGCCATCAGCAGTCCATCGGCCGTGAAAACGCGCATGGGCTCGCCCAGCTCGATGGCGCGAATGGCCGCAACCGACGGAAGGTCTTGCTGGAAGTGGCGAACGGTCAGCCACACCGTTAACAGACCGCCGATCAGCAAAGTGAGCGCGCTGATCCCCAGCACCCAGGCTAAACGGCCCCTCTGGACATGGGCGCTGGACATCTTATGGTTTGGCATCAGGTATTTGCGGAGCAAACTTCGAGTTGCATTGACTTCGGGGTCCGCTATATTAAGCCACTGTGCCTGATCCGCCTTTGGGGAGCGCGGTTTTCGGGAATCATCAGGGGCGCTCGGCAAGGGGCACGATGTCCATCATGCAGAAATGGTTCGGAGGGCAGGATCCCTCCCTGGTCGGATTGGACATCAGTTCCAGTTCGGTCAAGCTGCTGGAACTCGTCAAGAAGGGTGGCCGAATCGAAGTTGCCGCCTTTGCCATCGAACCGTTGCCGGCCTCTGCCGTGGTTGACCAGCAAGTGGTCGAACCCGAAGCGGTGGCCGAGGCCATTCGCAAGGTGCTGGCCAAATCCGGCACCAAACAGCGTGCCGCCGCAGTGGCGGTGGCCGGCCCCACGGTCATCACCAAAGTCGTACAGCTTTCGGCCCTGCTCAGCGAAGATGACATGGAGCAGCAGATCCGCGCCGAGGCCGACCAGTACATCCCTTTCCCGATCGAAGACGTGAGCCTCGACTTCCAGGTTCTGGGACCGGCCGGGGGGCGAACCGAAGAGGTGGATGTGTTGCTCGCCGCCTGCCGTCGTGACCAGGTGCTGGCGCGCACCGACGCACTGGAGCGCGCGGGCATGCGCGCCAAGGTGGTCGACATTCAGAACCACGCTCTGGAGCTGGCGTCCAGCCTGTTGCGCCATCAGATGCCTGCCGACGGCGTCGGCCAGACCATCGCCCTGGTCGACATCGGGGCCATCGCCACGACCCTGCTGTTCCTCCACGATCACAAACTGGTCTATGCCCGTGAATCTGCCTTCGGCGGCAAGCAATTGACCGAAGACATCATGCGCGCCTACGGCATGTCGGTGGATGAAGCGCTGCGGGCGCAGCGTGCCAACGCGCTGCCCGAGAGTTACCGTGAGGACGTGCTGAAACCCTTCATTGATGACATCGGCCAGCAGGTTGACCGGGGTCTCCAGTTCTTTTTTTCAGCGGTGAGCGATATCGCCCAGGTCGATCAGATCATTCTTGCCGGCGGCTGCGCCCAGATTGACGGCCTGGCTGCGCAGATCAGCGAACGCATTGGCATCCCCACGGTGATCGCCCGACCGTTTGCCCAGCTTTCAATCTCCCCGCGGGCCAAGCCCAACCTGATCGTGCGGGACGAGACGGCGCTGCTGCTGGCCGCCGGATTGGCCCTGCGGTCATTTGACGACGACGAAGCGGACCACTAGCCATGGCACTGCGCATCAACCTGCTCGACTGGCGAGCCGAACGTCGCGAACTGCGGAAACGGCAGTTTTTCCAGATGCTGGCGCTGGGCGGGCTGGTGGGCGTGATCGTCGCGGGCAGCCTGTATTTCCATGCCTCGGGCGCGGTGGAGCATCAGCGGGCGCGCAATCAGTACCTGACCCAGCAAGTGGCCGAGATCGATCAGAAAATCAAGGAGATCGAGGGCCTGGAGCGCACCCGCGACAACCTGTTGGCACGCATGAGGGTGATCGAGACCTTGCAGTCCAGTCGCTCTGCCTCAGTGCATTTCTTCGACGAAGTGGTCAATACCCTACCCGAGGGCGTGTCGCTCACCCTGCTGCGGCAAAAGGGCACGCAAGTGACGATTGAAGGCGTTGCCGACTCCAACGGTCGGGTGTCGGCCTACATGAAGAACCTCGATGCCTCCGAATGGTTCGATGATCCGCGGCTGGTCGTGATTCGCGCCACCGAGGCCGGTCGTGGTCGCGCAAGCGAGTTCACCCTGCAGGTCAAGAGCCGCAATCAGGCGGCCGAAGGGGCCGAAGGCGCCGAGGACATCCAATGAGTCGCGCCCAGGAGATTTTCGAAGAGCTGCAGTCGCTCGACCCGCAAAACCCGGGGCTGTGGCCGCTGTATGCGCGGATCGGCGCGGCCGTGCTGCTCGCGCTGGTGCTGATCGGCGCCGGTTACTACTTCCTGGTGAAGCCGCAGAACGAACAACGGGTGCGCGAGCAGGCGACCGAGAAGCGGCTGCGCGGCGAATTTGAAACCAAGCAGCGCAAGGTCGCCAATCTGGACGCCTACCGTGAGCAACTGGCCGAAATGGAGCGCTCCTTCGGCGCCATGCTGCGCCAGCTCCCAAGCCGCACCGAGGTGGCCAATCTGCTCAACGACATCTCGCAGACCCGTGTGGCCAGCAGCCTGGAGGAAGAGCTGTTCCGCCCCATCGGCGAAGTCCCCAAAGACTTCTACGCAGAACTGCCCAACCAGATCATCGTGCTGGGCACCTACCACCAGATGGGCGAATTCGTCAGCGGCATCGCCGCGCTGCCGCGCATCGTCACCATCGAAGATGTCGAAATCCGGCCGGTCGCGGCCACCGGCGGACGCGCCCGCAACGGCGCCCCATCGTCCAGTCAGGGGCCGCTGCGCATGACGGCGGTGGCCACCACCTATCGCTATCTCGACGATGAAGAGATCGCCGCCCAGGAAGCCGCCAACCGGCCCCAACGCAAGGGCCGCCGATGATCAGCCGCCACCGCTTGAGGGCTTGGATCGCCGTGCTGGGCCTGCTGGCCCTGAGCGGCTGCTCGCGCGACATGCACGACCTGGAAACCTATGTGGCAGAGATCAAGGCGCGTCAGTCGCGGCAGATCGAGCCGATACCCCAGGTTCGCCAGTACGAGTCCTATGTCTATATGGCGGGCTCGCGGCCTGATCCGTTTATTCGCCCCGAGCCGGTTCGCGCCGCCGCGGTGGGTGTCGGGCCCCGGCCCGACATCAGCCGACCGCGCGAACCCCTGGAAGAATTCCCCCTGGACGCCTTGCGCATGATCGGGGTGATCGACTTCTCCGGCCGGCGGGTGGCCATGGTGCGCGCGCCCGACGGGGTGATCCACCGGGTCGGCAAGGGCAACCACATGGGCCAGAACTATGGCGAGATTCGCACCATAGAAGAAGGCCAGATCGAATTGAACGAATTGATCCCGGATGGCTTCGGCGGCTGGATCCGCCGGCCGGCCATCCTGGCGCTCACGCCTTAGATTGGAGGGCGACATGGATGCACGCTGGAAAGGGAGCAACTTGACGACGCGTCTGCTCGCCGTTGCCTTGATGCTCACGGCGTGGTCCGCCGTGGCGCAGGGTCCCACGACGATTGACGACGCCGGAAGCCGTCCGGCGCTGGTGGCGCTGGACGCCACCAGCATCGCCCGCGACGTGGTGCTGATCACCTTGAGTCTGACCGGCCCGGCGCCGGACGTGACCAGTTTCACCATCGAACAACCCGCACGGCTGGCGATTGACCTGCCGGACACGCGACTGGCCCTGGCAGAGCGCTTCCGGCGCATCAATCAGGGGCGTGTGCAATCGGTGGCGGCCGCTGAAGCCCAGGGCCGTACCCGGGTCGTGGTCGAGATGAGCGAACTGGTGCCCTACGTCATCAAGACCGAAGGCAACCGCGTGCTGATCGAGCTGACCTCGGCAGTTGCGGCCTCGGCCGCACAGCCGCCCAGGCCCATGACCCCGGCGGGCGTCCCGGTCCCGGTCGCGGGTGCGTCGGCGCCCCCCCCGGTGCGCACGACGGCGCGGCGCGAGGGCAACGTGGTCGAGAACATCGATTTCCGTCGCGGCGAAAAGGGCGAGGCACGGGTGCTGGTGAAGCTGGCAGACCCCTCGACCCCGGTCGAAGTCGACAACGATGGCGGCGTGATCGTCGCCCGCTTCAAGAACGCCACGCTGCCCGACCGGCTTGCGCGGCGGCTGGACGTCATCGACTTCGGCACCCCCGCCAAGTTCGTCGACGCCCGCCAACAGGGCCTGCACGTCGAAGTGCGGGTGACGCCCGTCGAGCCGGCCGATTTTGAACAGGCGGCGTACCAGGCCGATGACCGATTCACCCTCGAACTGCAGCCGCTCACCGCCGAGAAAATCGAAGCCCGCCGGGCCGCCGAGCCGCAATTCACCGGCGAGCGCATTTCCTTGTCATTCCAGAGCATCGACGTGCGCTCGTTGCTGCAGATCATTGCCGATGTCGCCGGCGCCAACATGGTGATCAGCGACTCGGTGAGCGGCGATGTCGCCATGCGCTTGCAGAACGTGCCCTGGGACCAGGCGCTGGACATCATCCTGCGCACTCGTGGGCTGGCGATGCGCCAGCAGGGCAACGTCATGCTGGTCGCGCCGCTGGAAGAAGTGGCGGCGCGCGAACAGGCCGAGCTGGAATCGGCCGCGCAAAAGGTGCAGCTGGCGCCGCTGCGCACTGAGTTGATCCAGGTGAACTATGCGCGGGCGCTTGACCTTGCCGCGCTGATCTCGGCCGGCGACACCTCGCTGCTGTCAGAGCGCGGCCGCGTGACCGTGGATGAGCGCACCAACACCATGATCGTGCTCGACAGCCGCGACAAGCTCAGCGAAGTGCGGCGGCTGGTCGAGCGCCTTGATGTGCCGGTGCGACAGGTGCTGATCGAGTCACGCATCGTGGTGGCCAGCGACAACTTCCGCCGCGACATCGGAGCCCGCTTCGGCGTCACCGGCGTGGCGTCTTCGGGCAACAGCGGCCTGGTCACCACCAGCGGCAACAACGTGCTGGGCACCGACCCCATCGTCAACTCGTTCATCGCCAACCAGGGCTTCCCGGTGACCCTGCCGGGCTCGGCGCTGAACCGCTACAACGTCAACCTGCCCGCCAACCCGGCTGCGGGTCAGGCGGGGGCCATCGGGCTGGCGATCCTCGGGTCCGACTTTCTGATCGACCTGGAACTCTCGGCATTGCAGAGCGAAGGTCGTGGCGAGGTGATCTCGACCCCTCGGGTGATCACCGCCAATGGCAAGCAGGCGCTGATCGAGCAGGGCCGGGAAATTCCCTTCCAGACCACCGAGGGCGGCAACCAGAATGCCAGCGTGTCGTTCAAGAAGGCGGTGCTCAGCCTCAGCGTCACGCCGCAGATCACGCCGGACAACCGCATTCTCATGGACCTGGATGTCACCAACGACACCGTGGGCGAGAACGTGCCGGTGGCCGGTGGTGGCACGGCGCCCAGCATCGACACCCGGCGCGTCACCACCCAGGTGCTGGTGCGCACCGGCGACACCATCGTGCTCGGTGGGGTCTTCGAGCAAAGCAATTCCGAGGGGCGCACCAAGGTGCCGCTGTTGGGCGACATCCCGCTGCTGGGCGCCCTGTTCCGCAGCACCACGCGGGAGTCCATCAAGCGCGAACTGCTGATCTTCGTCACGCCGCGGATGATTCAGGAAGGTTTGCAGGTCAATTGATGATCAGCCTTGAGCCCAGCGAGGGACCGAGGTCGCAGGCGGGTCAAACTGACCCGGCGGCCGGGCGCCGGTGCATCGCTATACTTCTGGGCCTCCCGTTCGGCGAGCCGACATGCGTCTAGACGTTTCACCGCTGCAGTTGTTCGCCGCCCTGCTTGCCGCCCTCGGTCTCGCCGGATGTGGCAGCTCAGGTGACAGCGGCCGCGGGGCGGGCGGCCTGATCGGGCAAGGCCCCGGCGGGAGCAGCAGCACCGTCCGCGCGCCGGTCCTGAGCATGAGCGGCCCGGCCACGGGCTCGCCGGGGGTGGATCTGCCGGGCTTCCGGGTACAGATCAGCCTCGAAGAACGCACGGCGGCCGAAGGGCTGGGGGTGTCGCTCACCGCCACCAACGGCACGGTGAGCATCGTCGAGCGCGGCGTCACCCGCCCCGGGCTTGGTGATGGCTTTACGGATGCCTTCGGCAGGCTCAACTTCGTGTTCACCCCCGATCCCGCCGTGACGACCAACAGCACCGGGGTCATCACCGCCACCATCACCGACCCGCGTTATCTCGACGTCTGCTTCGACGACCTCGACGCGGTCTGCGAGGGCTCGCTGGCGGTCAGCATTCGTCAGGACGACTTCCGCTTTACCGCGCCGGTGTTCGGCACCGCCGTGACGGTGGGCGCACCCAACGCCCAGCGCCTGCAATTGACCTGGCGCAACGCCAATGGCCAGCCCATCGTCAATCCCAATGGCGGCAACCCCTGCGTGGACCTGGAAACCCGCTTCTCGGGCGCCGGCGCAGCGCCCGCAGGCCTGATCATCAGCGGCGATTCGACACCGCGCGCGCAGCGGCGGCGCATCCAGCTGAACAGCGCCGGCAACTTCGTGCAGACGGTCGAGGTGTTCAGCGATCTTTCGGGCTTTCTCGAAATCGACGCGCGGGAGAACCGGACCTGTGGCGCCGAGCCCAGCGGCGAGCTGATCGCGACCACCGGTGTGCAGTTCATCGACGAGTTCTGCGAACGATCCGCCGACGGGCGCGACTGCGTCGACCTGCGCTTGCCCCTGGCCCTCACGGTCATGCCGGACGCAACCGAACAGCCCAGCGTCGAGCTGACCATGGAAGTGCGCAACAACGCCTTCCAGCCGATCAATGGCGCGCAGGTGCTGTTCCGCATCTTGAGCCCCTCGGTGACCCGGCCGAACGAGCGCGTATTTCCCGGCGGGGGCACCACCGATGCCAACGGCCTGGCACGCAGCCGCTATTTCGCGCCGAACGTGACCACCGAGTCGCTGGTCGATATCGAGGCCTGCGTGCGGGCCTCCGGCTCGGGAGACGAATCCGGTCAGGTCTGTCGCCGGCGGCAGCTGACCCTCAAGCCCTCGACGACGCCCACCCCCGCGCCGACCACGACGCCTTAGGGTGGGACCGCAATGTCCACCGTGGAACGCTTATTCCTCATCGGCCCCATGGGGGCCGGCAAAACCACCATCGGCAAGCGGCTGGCGCGGGTGCGCGGTCTGCGTTTCATCGATGCCGATCACGAACTGGAACATCGGCTTGGCGTCGACATTCCACTGATCTTCGAAAAAGAGGGCGAGGCCGGATTCCGCCAGCGCGAGCATGATTTGCTTGCCGACATCACCCAGGCCCCCGACATCGTGCTGGCCACCGGCGGCGGCGCCGTGGTGTGGCCCGCCAACCGGACGCTGCTGGCGCAGAACGGCACGGTGATTTACCTGCATGCCAGCGTTCGCCAGCAAGTGGCGCGCACCGGCCAGTCGCAACATCGGCCGTTGCTCAACACCGGCGAGGCGCCCAGCGCGATACTCTCGCGCCTGTTCGAACAGCGGGATCCGCTGTACCGGCAGATCGCCGATGTTGTGATCGAGACCCAGGGCCGCAGTGCGCGGCTGCTGGTCGATGAAATTCAGGCCCACCTCGCGCAACGCGCCCCGTAACCGAGCCCGCTTATGACGCAGTGCACCGTCCAGTTGGGCGATCGCGCCTACCCGATCGAGATCGCCGCGGGCCTGCTGGGCCAGACCGCGTGCTTCGACGTGCTCGCTGACCGACCGCGCCTGCTGCTCACCGACCAGAACCTGGCGCGCCTGCACCTGCCGCGCCTGCAGGCCACCCTGAGCCTGCCTGACGACAGTTGCCTGATCATTCCGCCCGGCGAACTCCAAAAAAGCTGGGACCAGGCCGAGCGCCTGTTCGATGCGCTGCTGGCGCGGCGATTCGCCCGCGACGGCGTGCTGCTGACCCTGGGCGGTGGCGTCATCGGCGACCTGGGCGGTTTCGTGGCGGCGCTCTACCAGCGCGGCATCGATTTCCTGCAGATTCCCACCACCCTGCTCGCGCAGGTGGATTCCTCGGTGGGCGGCAAAACGGCGGTGAATCACCCGCGCGGCAAGAACATGATCGGCGCCTTTCACCAGCCCATTGCCGTGGTCGCCGACCTGGACACCCTCAAGACCCTGCCGCCGCGCGAGTTGCGCGCGGGCGTGGCCGAAGTCATCAAGTACGGCCTGCTGGGCGATGCCGCGTTCTTCGCCTGGCTGGAGACGCATCTCGATGCCCTGCTGGCATTGGACCCCGCCATCACCGCGCAGACCATCGCCCACTGTTGCCAGATGAAGGCGCGCATCGTCGCCGAGGACGAGCGCGAAGCGGTGGGCGGCGGCGTTCGCGCCCTGCTCAATCTGGGCCACACCTTTGGCCACGCCATCGAAACCTTCACCGGCTACACCGAATGGCTGCACGGCGAGGCGGTGGCCACCGGCATGGTCATGGCGGCCGACTGCTCTGCCCGGCTGGGCTGGATCACGCCCGACATCGCCACCCGTGCCCGCGACCTCATCGCCCGCGCCGGTCTGCCGGTGAAGCCGCCCGCCGGCATGACGGTTGAAGGCTTCAAGGACCTCATGGGCCACGACAAGAAGGTCGCCAAGGGCCAGCTGCGCCTGGTGTTGCTGCGCGGCCTGGGCGCTGCAGTGCTGACCGCTGATTTCGACCCCGCTGCGCTGGACGCCACCCTGGCCGCCGCCGTCGCATGATGCAGCTCGCCGCCTATGCCGCCCGGCCGGACAACGGCCGCGGTCGGCGCCACGAGGAGCCGGCGGCGTTTCCGCGCACCGAGTACCAGCGCGACCGCGACCGCATCATTCATTCATCGGCCTTCCGCCGACTGGAATACAAGACCCAGGTCTTCGTCAATCACGAGGGCGATCTGTACCGCACGCGGCTGACGCACTCGCTGGAAGTGGCGCAGATCGCCCGCACCCTCGCCCGCGCCCTGGGGCTGAACGAAGATCTTTGCGAGGCCATTTCGCTGGCCCATGATCTGGGCCACACCCCGTTCGGGCACGCCGGACAGGACGCACTGAACGGCTGCATGCAGCCCCACGGCGGCTTCGAGCACAACGCGCAGAGTCTGCGGGTGGTCGATGTACTGGAAGACAAATACGCCGCCTTTGCCGGCCTCAACCTCACCTTTGAAACCCGCGAAGGCATTCTCAAGCACTGCTCGGCGGCGCGCGCCAGAACGCTGGGTGACATCGGCGAGCGTTTTCTCAAGCGGCACCAACCCTCGCTGGAAGCACAACTGGCCAACCTGGCCGACGAAATTGCCTACCACAACCACGACATGGACGACGGCGTACGCGCCGGGCTGCTGACCCTGCCGCAGCTGCGCTCGGTGCCCCTGTTTGCCCGGCATCACGACGAAGTCAGGGCGCGCTATGCGCAGCTCACGCCGCGTCAGGAACGCCACGAGACCATTCGCCGCATCATCAACACCCTGGTGGTCGATCTGAACGCCCACAGCCGCGCACGACTCGACGCCGCGGCACCGGCCAGCCTCGATGAAGTTCGCCATCATGCCGAGCCGCTGATCGCCTTTTCACCCGAGATCCGCGCGCAAACCCAGGCCATGCGGCAGTTCCTGTTTGCGCATCTTTACCGCCATCCGCAGGTGCACCGGGTCATGAGCAAGGCGCAGCGCGTCATTCGCGAGCTGTTCGGGGCCTTCATGGACGACCCCCGTCTGCTGCCCGCCAGCGATTTCGCCAAGGTGGAGCAGGTTGAGGCCGCAGACGGGCTGACGGGCCGCGCGCGCTGCGTCGCCGACTACATCGCCGGCATGACCGATCGCTACGCGCTGGACGAACACGAGCGTCTGTTCGACCTGCGCCGGCTGCGATGACCCTGAGGCGTAGGGTATCGTCACGCCCGTCTGTTTGACGCCGTATTGCGCGCTTTTATAATGGGATTGTTGCAGTGCAGCGACACATCCCCGCCCGCGTCGCTGCTTCTCCCAAAGCGCACCAAGCGGCGACCGCTCCAGAGTCGGTCGGCCGGGGAATCTCGCCGCCTTCAAACGAACCCGTAACGAGGGTTGAATGTGCAGGCTGAAGTCGTTGGAAAGAAGCGTTCGTTGGGCTGTGCCGCGCCGTTGATGCTCGGCTCAACCAACAACAACACATTGTTTTTATTATTGATATGGCTGTGGTGTGCGTTCCAGGAAAGCCGCTGATGACCCGGTACGGGTCGGGCTTTGCAAGGATCGTGGTGTCGTGTCGATAACTGATGAGGTGATGGTAAATGGTGAACCCAACCGGCTTGTACCGCCCCGAATTCGAGCGCGACAGCTGCGGCTTCGGCCTGATTGCGCAAATGGATGGGCAATCCAGCCATGCCCTGGTGCAGCGTGCGATCACCGCGCTGGAGCGCATGACCCACCGCGGCGCCATCGCCGCCGACGGCAAGACCGGCGACGGCTGCGGATTGCTGATGAAAACCCCCGAGCGCTTTCTGCGCCGGGTCGCGCAGGCGTCCAACATCGTGCTGGGCTCACAGCGCTTTGCCGCAGGCAACGTGTTCCTGTCGCAAGACGCCGCCCGTGCCGAGCATGCGCGTGAGGTGATGGCCGAAGCCTGCCGCGCGCATGGCCTGACCTTGGCGGGTTGGCGTGCGTTGCCCACCGATGACAGCGCGTTGGGCGACGAAGCCCGCCAACAAGCGCCGGTCTTCGAGCAAGTCTTCGTGCTGGCGCCCAGCAACATGCACAAGCTGGTGTTCGAGCTGAAACTGTTCAAGGCGCGCCGCGCGGCCGAGAAGCGCCTCGAAGCCGACGGCGACACCGAGTTCTACGTCGCCTCGCTGTCGTGCCGCGTGCTGGTCTACAAGGGCCTGGTCATGCCCGAGTACCTGCCGGTGTTCTTCCAGGACCTGAAGGCGCCGGACCTGGAAACCGCCATCTGCGTGTTCCACCAGCGCTTTTCCACCAACACGCTGCCCAAGTGGCGCCTGTGTCACCCGTTCCGCTTTCTGGCGCACAACGGTGAAATCAACACCATTGCCGGCAACCGCCGGTGGGCGCAGGCGCGCGCCAACAAGTTCGAGTGCGAAGACCTGCCCGACATCGCCGCGATCTCACCGCTGGTGACGCCGCGCGGCTCAGACTCGCAAAGCCTCGACAATATGCTGGAAGTGCTGCTCGCCGGCGGCATGGATCTGTTCGCCGCGATGCGCGCGCTGATTCCGCCCGCCTGGCAGAACGTCGAAAACCTCGACCCCGACGTGCGCGCGTTCTTCGAGTACAACTCGCTGCAGATGGAACCCTGGGACGGCCCCGCCGGCGTGGTGCTCACCGACGGCCGCTACGCCGCCTGCACCACCGACCGCAATGGCCTGCGCCCCGCGCGCTATGTGATCACCCGCGATCGCACCATCGTGCTCGCATCCGAAATGGGGGTGTCGGACTACGCGCCCGAAGAAGTGGTCGAGAAGGGCCGCCTGCGGCCCGGCCAGATGCTGGCCATCGACACCGATTCGGGCACCCTGCTGCGCCCCGAAGACATCGACCGTCTGCTGGCCGCGCGCTTCCCCTACAAGCAGTGGCTGAAGAAGAACCTGCGCCGCCTGGAAGCCAGCCTCAACGACGATCCCAACTCGCTCGACCGCCTGCAGCCCGCCGACATCGCGGTCTACCAGAAGATGTTCGCGCTCACCAATGAAGAGCGCGTCGACGTGCTGCGGGTGTTGGCCGAAAGCGGCCAGGAAAGCATCGGCAGCATGGGCGACGACACCCCGTTCGCCGTGCTGTCCAGCCAGATTCGCTCGCCCTACGACTACTTCCGTCAGCAGTTCGCCCAGGTCACCAATCCGCCCATCGACCCGCTGCGCGAGCAGATCGTGATGAGCCTGGAATGCTCGCTGGGCCCCGAGTGCTCGATGTTCGAGGAAACGCCCGAGCGCGCCGCGCGGCTCATGGTGGATTCGCCGCTGCTGTCGGAGGCCAAGTTCCGCAGCCTGCTGGCCGATCCGGTCTATCGCCACGAAGTGATCGACCTGCAATACGACCCGGCCGTGGGGCTGGAAGCCGCCATTCGGCAGGCCTGTGATGTGGCCGTTGCGGCCGTGCGCGAGCGCGGCGTGGTCATTCTGGTGTTGTCGGACCGCAGGGTTGAAAAGGGCAAACTGCCCATTCATGCCCTGCTCGCCACCGGCGCCCTGCACAGCCGGCTGATAGCCGAGGGCCTGCGCTGCGACTGCAATCTGGCCATTGAAACCGCCACCGCGCGCGACCCGCACCAGTTCGCCTGCCTCATCGGCTATGGCGCCAGCGTGGTTTACCCCTACCTGGCCTATGCCTCGCTGTACGACATGCGCCAGAAGGGCGAGCTCGCCACCCCCAAGGACGATGCAGCGCTCACCCAGGCGTACCGCAAGGGCATCAACAAGGGTCTGTACAAGATCATCTCGAAGATGGGCATTTCGACCATCGCCAGCTATCGCGGCGCGCAGTTGTTCGAAACCGTGGGCCTGCACGACGAGGTGGTGGCGCTGTGCTTTGAAGGCACCGTCAACCGCATTCAGGGCGCACGGTTCAGCGACCTCGAAGACGATCAGGCCCATCTGGCCAAGGCGGCTTGGAATCCGCGCAAGACGCCGGATCAGGGCGGCCTGATGAAGTTTGTCTTCAACGGCGAGTACCACGCGTACAACCCGGATGTGATCCGCACGCTGCACGAGGCCGTGCAGAGCGGTGAGTACGCCGATTATGAAAAGTACGCGGCGCTGGTCAATCACCGCCCGGTCACGGCGGTGCGCGATCTGTTCAAGCTCAAGGAGCTGGACACGCCGCTGGCCATCGATGACATCGAGCCCATCGACGCCATCCTCAAGCGCTTCGACTCGGCCGGCATGAGCCTGGGCGCGCTGTCGCCCGAGGCGCACGAGGCGCTGGCCACCGCCATGAACCGCCTCGGCGGGCGCTCGAACTCCGGTGAGGGCGGCGAAGACCCGGCCCGCTACGGCACCGAGAAGAACTCCAAGATCAAGCAGGTGGCCTCGGGCCGCTTTGGTGTCACCCCGGCCTATCTGTCCAGCGCTGAGGTGTTGCAGATCAAAGTGGCACAAGGGGCGAAGCCCGGCGAAGGTGGCCAGTTGCCTGGCGACAAGGTCAACGACCAAATCGCCAAGCTGCGCTACGCCAAACCCGGCGTGGCGCTGATCTCGCCGCCGCCGCACCACGACATCTACTCCATCGAAGACCTGGCGCAGCTGATCTACGACCTCAAGCAGGTCAACCCGAGCGCGCTGGTGTCGGTGAAGCTCGTGTCGGGCCCCGGCGTCGGCACCATCGCCGCCGGTGTGGCCAAGGCCTACGCTGACCTGATCACCATCTCCGGCTACGACGGCGGCACCGGCGCCAGCCCGCTCACCTCGGTCAAGTACGCCGGCACGCCTTGGGAGCTGGGCCTGTCCGAAACCCACCAGACGCTGCGCATGAACGGCCTGCGCGAAAAGGTGCGGGTGCAGACCGACGGCGGCCTGAAGACCGGTCTGGACGTGGTCAAGGCCGCCATTCTGGGCGCCGAGAGCTTCGGCTTCGGCACCGCGCCCATGGTCGCGCTGGGGTGCAAATACCTGCGCATCTGCCACCTCAACAACTGCGCCACCGGCGTCGCCACTCAGAACAAGGTGCTGCGCCTGAAGCACTTCATCGGCCTGCCCGAAATGGTGATGAACTACTTCAGGTTCGTCGCCGAAGAAACCCGCATGTGGCTGTCCAGGCTGGGCGTGACGTCGCTGGCCGAACTCATCGGTCGCACCGACCTGTTGGAACTGCTGGAAGGCGAGACCGACAAGCAGCGCTCGCTGGACCTGCGGCCCATCCTCGATGGTGCGGGCATGATCCTGCCGTCCAAGCATTTCTGCACTTCGCCCAACCCGCCGTTCGACAAGGGCGAACTGGCCGAGCAGATGGTCAAGGACTGTCTGCCTGCCATCGAGGCCAAGGCCGGCGGTGAGTTCACCTATGAAGTCACCAATCGCGACCGCTCCATCGGCGCGCGGCTGTCAGGGGAAATTGCCAAGCGCCACGGCAACCTGGGCATGATCGACGCGCCCATCACCCTGAAACTGACCGGCACCGCCGGCCAGAGCTTCGGCGTGTGGAACGCCGGCGGCCTCAACCTGGAGCTGGAAGGCGAAGCCAATGACTACGTGGGCAAGGGCATGGCAGGCGGCCGTATCGTCATCAAGCCGCCGCGCGGCTCGCGCTTCGTGGCGCGGCAGGCGGCGATCATCGGCAACACCTGCCTGTACGGCGCCACCGGCGGCACGCTTTATGCGGCGGGGACGGCGGGCGAGCGTTTCGGCGTGCGCAACTCGGGCTGCACGGCGGTGGTGGAAGGCCTGGGCGACCATGGCTGTGAGTACATGACCGGCGGCGTGGTGGCCGTGCTCGGTGAAGTGGGCGTCAACTTCGGTGCCGGCATGACCGGCGGCTTTGCCTACGTCCTCGATGAAAGCCGCGGCTTCGTGGACCGTTACAACCATGAACTGATCGATATCCACCGCGTGGTGTCAGAGTCCATGGAAGCGCATCAGTATTACCTGCGCAGCCTCATCAAGGACTACGTCGCCGCAACCGGCAGCGAGTGGGGCCAGCACATCATCGATGACTTCCGTGATTACGTCGGCCGCTTCTGGCTGGTCAAGCCCAAGGCGGCCGAAATCAATTCGTTGATCCACGCGGTCAAGGCTGCGGCTTAAGCGTCACCAAGGAATTTTGCATGGCAAAGAATCACCTCCAGTTTCTCGAAGTCTCCCGTCAGGACCCCAGGAAGGCGCCGGTCGAAGTGCGCATGCACGACTGGCGCGAGATCTACAGGGAGTTTCCCGCCGAGCAGGCGGCCTCCCAGGCGGGGCGTTGCCTCGACTGCGGCAACCCCTACTGCGAGTGGAAGTGCCCGGTGCACAACTACATTCCCAACTGGCTGAAAATGGTGGAGGAAGGCAACCTGTTCGCCGCCGCCGAGCTCAGCCACAAGACCAACTCGCTGCCCGAAATCTGCGGCCGGGTGTGCCCGCAGGACCGGCTGTGCGAAGGCGCCTGTACGCTCAACGACGGCTTCGGCGCGGTCACCATCGGCTCCATCGAAAAATACATCTCTGACGAGGCCTTCAAGCAGGGCTGGCGGCCGGACATGTCGGGGGTGGAACCCACCGGCAAGAAGGTCGCGATCATCGGCGCCGGACCCGCTGGCCTTGGCTGCGCCGACATCCTGGCGCGCAATGGCGTGCAGGCCGTGGTCTATGACCGCCACGCCGAGATCGGCGGCCTGCTGACCTTCGGCATTCCGCCCTTCAAGCTGGAAAAGGAGGTGGTCAAGACCCGCCGCGACATCCAGGAATACATGGGCATCGAGTTCCGCCTGAACACCCACGTCGGCACTGATGTGACGCTGGACCAGCTGCTGGCCGAGTACGACGCCGTGTTCCTGGGCATGGGCACCTACACCGCCATGACCGGCGACTTCCCCGGCGAAGACCTGCCCGGCGTGGTCTCGGCCCTGCCGTACCTGATCTCCAACATCAACCGGGTCATGGGCATCGAAAAAGATGCCGCCGACTTCATCGACATGGCCGGGCAGCGCGTCGTGGTGCTGGGCGGCGGCGACACGGCCATGGACTGCAACCGCACCGCCATTCGTCAGCAGGCGGCCAGCGTCACCTGCGTCTACCGCCGCGACGAAGCCAACATGCCCGGCTCCAAGCGCGAAGTGGCCAATGCCAAGGAAGAGGGCGTGAAGTTCCTCTTCAACCGGCAGCCGGTGGCCATCGTCGGCAACGGCAAGGTCGAGGGCGTCAAGGTCGTCGAGACCCGCCTGGGCGCCCCCGATGCGCGCGGCCGTCGCCGCCCCGAGGTGGTGGAAGGCTCCGAACAGGTCATCCCCGCCGACCGCGTGGCCATCGCCTTCGGCTTCCGTCCCAGCCCGGCGGAGTGGCTCGAACCGCACGGCGTGTCGCTGCACGAAGACGGCCGCGTGCGGGTGCACACGCATGCCAAACGCCCGCACAAGTTCCAGACCGCCAACCCGAAAATCTTCGCCGGTGGCGACATGGTGCGCGGCTCCGATCTCGTGGTCACCGCCGTGTTCGAAGGCCGCGAAGCCGCCGAAGCCATCCTCGAAACGCTGGGGGTTTGACGCGCAGCACCGGGGCGCGGGCCGGGCTTCCGGCCGCAAGGGGCGCGCCTCGGCCAAGGTCTTGCGAGCGTTTCCGGCCGGCGGTTTATGCTGGGCACCCATTCGAATCCGATGTGGTGTTTCCGGTGAGCCGACTTGATGACGTATTTGCCCACGGCCAGTCGCTGTGGTTCGACTTCATACGCCGCGACCTGCTGGACCAGGGCGGTCTGGCGCGGCTGATCAACGAGTCCGCGATTCGCGGGCTGACCTCCAACCCCGCGATCTTCAAGCAGGCCATCGCCGGCACCGCCCTCTACGACCCGGCACTTCAGGCGCAGATCGCGGCTGGCGAGCGCGACCCGGAACGCCTCTACGAACACGTGGCCATCGCCGACATCCAGCATGCGGCCGATGCCTTTGCTGGCCTGTTCGACGCAAGCCAGAGGCTCGATGGCTGGGTCAGCCTCGAGGTGTCGCCCACCCTGGCGCACGACGCCCGCGGTAGCGTTGCCGCCGCCCGGCGGCTCGCGGCGGCGGTGGGCCGCCCCAACCTGATGATCAAGGTGCCGGGCACCGCAGCCGGGGTCGAAGCGCTGCCGCAGCTGCTCGCCGCCGGCATTTCGGTGAACGTGACCCTGCTGTTTGGCCGGGCCGCCTACCGCGCCATCGCAGAAGCCTGGGTCGACGGCATGACCCAATGGACCGCCGCCGGCGGCGACCCGCAGGCGGTGGCCAGCGTGGCCAGTTTTTTTGTCAGCCGCATCGATGCCGCAGCCGATCCCAAGCTGCCGAAGCCGCTGCAGGGCACCACCGCCATCGCCAACGCACGCGCTGCCTATGCCGACTTTCTGGACCTGCTGGACACGCCGGCCGCGCGTTCCCTGCTGGACCGGGGCGTGCGCCCGCAGCGCATGCTGTGGGCCAGCACCGGCACCAAGAACCCGGAGTACTCGCCAACGATGTACCTCGATGCGCTGATCGGCCCGCACACGGTCAACACCGTGCCGCCTGCGACCCTCGACGCCTTCCGCGAGCGCGGCACCGTGTCGCGCAGTCTCGATGTCGATCTCGACGCGGCCAAGGCGCAACTGGCCGCGATTGCCGAGGCGGGCGTGAAGCTGGACGAGATCACCGACCAGCTGTGTGTCGACGGCATCGCCCAGTTCGAAACCGCCTATGCCGACCTGCTGGCGGCGGTGGCCGACAAGCGCGACCGGATGCTGGCCGAATGAGCATCCCCGAGCTCAGCGCCAACGTCGCGCGGGTCATCGCCTCGCTGGTCGAAAAATCGATCAGCACGCCGGACTATTACCCGATGACGGTCAACGGCCTGCGCGCCGCCTGCAACCAGAAAAGCCAGCGGCATCCGCACCTGCAGCTCAGCGAGGGCGATGTCGGCCAGGCCCTGCGCGACCTGGAAGCGATGGGCTGGGTGGTGCGTGATGACCGCTTTGGTCGCTCCGAAAAATGGCGACAGCAGTTTCAGCATCAACTGCTGCTCAAGCGTGACACCCAGGCGGTGCTGGTCACCTTGATGCTGCGCGGCGCGCTGACCGTCGCCGAGCTGAAGGCCAACGCGGCCTACATCGGCGGTCCGGCAGACGTCGCCGGGGTCGAGGCCGCGCTGCAGGATCTTGCCGACCGCGGCACGCCCCTGGTCAGCCAGCTGCCACGCCAGTCAGGCCAGGCGGCCACCCGCTGGGCGCATCACCTCTGCGGTGAGCCGGTGGCCGAGGCGCTGCCCGCCCCGGCGACGCGCAGCGCCGCGACCGAGGGACTGGAGGCGCGGATCGCCGCGCTCGAGACGCGGGTGGCGGCGCTTGAAGCCGCGCGCGGCTAGTCCGCCCGACATCCGGCGGGCGGGGCCGGCGCGATCGTCCAGCAGGCCAGCCGCTATACTCGGGTTCATGCGTGCTTCAGCCCCCCAGAAACACTCGGCGTGGCAGACGTGGATGCTGGTTCTGGTCTGCGTCGCGTTGCTGTCGACCCGGCTGACCGGCGCGCACCTGCATCTGAGCCTGGATGGCAGCGAACCGCCGGCCAGCCTGCATTTCAACGATGGTGGCCACCATATTGACCACCACGTCAGCGACCAGCACCACGATGTCGATGTGCCGGTGATGGCCGATGCCATGAGCAAGTCCGGCAAGACGGGCGCAGGCCTGGATCTGCTGCTGGTGCTGCTGGCGGTTTTTATCTGGACCTGGCGGGGCCTGAACCGCACTCCCCCAATCCGGCGTGACCCGCAGCGCAGCGCCGCAACCCATGCACCCTATTTGCGTCCGCCGCTGCGCGGGCCGCCCCTGCACGCCGCCTGAACCTCGTCGTCCGCGCCACGCGGACGCCTGATTCTTCCCCTGTTCGGGAGGCTGCATGTTTGCAAATTCGATACCCCGTGCGCGGCTGTGGGCGATGCTGATCGCCGCGCTGTGCACCCCTGTTGCCGGCGCCAGCAATGTCATCGCGCCGCCGCAAGACACCGAGCTGTCACTCGCCGAGGCGTTGCGACGCGCGGAGTCGCGGCATCCCCTGTTCCAGTCTTACCGCGCGCAGCTCGCGGCCGCCGAGGCCCGAACGCGGCAGGCCCGGCTGCGGCCGGCGCCCGAGCTGAACCTCGAGCTGGAAGACGCCCTGGGCAGCGGCGCGCTGTCGGGTCTGGACAAGGCCCAGACCACGATCGGATTCAGCCAGTTGATCGAGCGTGGCGGCCTGCGCGACCGCCGCCTCGACGCCCGCCGGGCCGAACGCGAAGGCCTGGTCACCGAGGCCGAGATTGCCCGACTGGACCTGCGCGCCGAAGTGGCCCGCCGTTTCATCCACGTGCTGTCCGACCAGGCCCAGCTCGGGATCGCGCATCAGGCCACCCGGCTGGCGCGCAGCACCTTGGCCGAGGTGAATCGACGCGTGGACGCGGCGCGTGCGCCGCTGGCCGAACGGTCGCGCGCACAGGTTTCGCTGGCGCGGGCCGAGCTTGAAGAGGAGCACGCCGAACACGAACTGCTGTCGGCCCGCCGCCACCTGGCCGCGGCCACCGGCGTGATGGCGCCCGACTTCGGCGCCTTGGTGGGCGACCTGCTGCAACTGCCCGAGGTCGCGGCCTTCGATGCGCTGCTGGCGCAGATGCAGACCACCCCGGATGTGCTGCTGTTTGCCAACCAGGCCCGCCTGCGCGCCTCGGAACTGCGTCTGGCGCAGGCGCGGCGCAGCACCAGCGTGCGTGTGGGCGCCGGGCTGCGCCGGGTCGAGGCCACCGATGATGTCGGTCTGGTGTTCTCGGCTGCGCTGCCCCTGTTCAGCCGCGAACGCGCGGCCGGCGCCATTGCCGAAAACGAGGCCCGCCTGGCCGAGGTGGGACCGGCCCGCGAGCAGGCCTGGCTCAAGGCGCAGGCGCACCTGTTCGCCCTCTACCAGGAGCTCAGCCACGCGCGCATCGAATACGAAGCCCAGCGCGACCGCGTGGTGCCGGCCATGGAAGAGGCGCTCAGGCAGACCCAGCACGCCTACCGGCGCGGCCGTTACTCGCTGCTGGAACTGCGCGATGCGCAGGCCGAATGGGCGGTGCAGAAGGCCCGCCTGATCGAAGCCGCCACCGAGTATCACGGCCACCTGATTGAAATCCAGCGCCTCACCGGCGCCCCCGCCCCGGGCGTATCCCCTACGGAATCGAATGCACCATGAAGAACGCACTGAATCTCTGGCCAATGGCGGCCCTGCTGGTACTGACCTTGACGCTGTCCGCCTGCGGCGAACCCGCTCCCGAGGCAACACACGGGCACGGGCACGGACCTGAGGCGGCGCACGGCGCCGCAGAATCCGCCGACAAAGGCCCGCACAACGGCCGCCTGCTGCGGGATGGCGATTTCGTGGTCGAACTGGCGATCTTCGAATCCGGCGTGCCGCCGGAGTACCGCGCGTGGGTCAGCAAAGCCGGCAGGGCGCTGCCGCCCGATGCGGTGGATCTGAGGGTGGAACTGGCGCGTCTGGATGGCCAGACCGATCAATTCCGGTTTGCGCCGCACGAAGATTTTCTGCGCGGCGATGGCGTCGTCACCGAGCCGCATTCCTTCGATGTGACCGTGCTGGCCGAGTATCAGGGAGAAGAATATCGCTGGACCTACGAGAGCCACGAAGGCCGCGTGACCATTGCCGCCGACAGCGCCGAGGCTGCGGGCATCGTGATGGACATCGCAGGTCCCAGAACGATTCACGACGTGCTGCCGCTGTACGGGCGCATCGTGACCAATCCGGACGCGGTGCGCGATGTGGGTGCGCGCTATGCGGGCATGGTCAAAAGCGTGCCCAAGACCGTGGGCGACAGCGTGAAGGCGGGCGAAACCCTGGCGCGCGTGGAGTCCAACGACTCGCTGCAGGTGTATTCGGTGACCGCGCCGATCAGCGGCACGATCACGGCGCGCATGACCCATCCCGGTGAGCAGGCGGGTGATGCGGCGCTGTTCACCATCAGCGATCTGTCGCAGGTGTGGGCGGAACTGTCGGTGTTTCCGCGCGACCTTGCGCGCATAGACCTGGGCCAGTCGGTACGCATCAGCCAGGTCGATGGCGCTGGCAGCGTGACGGGAAAGATAGCGCGCATCGCGCCCTCCGGCAGCAGTGCCGATCAGGCGCTCAAGGTCTGGGCGGCGTTCGATTCGGCTGCAGGCGGCTGGACACCGGGGCTGTACGTGAATGCCGAAGTGCGGGTGGGCGGAGCCGATGTGCCGCTGGCGGTCAGAACCACCGGGCTGCAAGCCTTCCGCGATTTCACGGTCGTGTTCACCCGCGTCGAGGACACCTATGAGGTGCGCATGCTCGAACTGGGCCGCAGCGACGGCGAGTACGTCGAGGTGCTGGGCGGGCTCAAGCCCGGCGCGCCCTATGTGGCCGAGAACAGCTATCTGATCAAGGCCGACATCGAAAAATCGGGGGCCAGCCATGATCATTGAAACGCTGCTCCGATTCGCGATTCACCGGCGCGGCCTGATGCTGGTGCTGGTGATCGCGCTGGCAGGGCTGGGCGTGTGGAGCTTCCAGCATCTGCCCATCGACGCCGTGCCCGACATCACCAACGTGCAGGTGCAGATCAATACCGAGGCCCCTGGCTACACCCCGCTGGAAACCGAGCAGCGCGTGACCTATGCCATCGAGACGGCCATGGCCGGCCTGCCGCGCCTGGACTACACGCGCTCGCTGTCCCGTTACGGCCTGTCGCAGGTCACCGTGGTGTTCAAGGAAGGCACCGACATCTACTTCGCACGGCAACTGATTTCCGAACGCCTGCAATCCCTGCAGTCGCGCCTGCCCGCCGGCCTGGACCCGCAACTGGGCCCGATCGCGACGGGGCTGGGCGAAATCTTCATGTGGACGGTGGACGCCGAACCCGGCGCGCGCAACGCCGATGGCTCGCCGATCACCCCCACCGACCTGCGCCAGGCGCAGGACTGGATTCTGCGGCCGATTCTGCTGCAGGTGCCGGGCGTGATTGACGTCAACAGCATCGGGGGCAACGCCAAGCAATTCCAGATCCGCCCCGACCCGGGCCGCTTGCTCGCCTATGGCGTGAGCTTCGCGGACCTGGTGACGGCGGTGAGCGAAAACAACGCCAACCGGGGCGCCGGCTTCATCGAAAAGCGCGGCCAACAGCAACTGATCCGCATCCCGGGGCAGGCGACGGGTCTGAATGATCTGGGGCGCATCGTGGTGGCCGAACGCGAAGGTTCGCCGGTGCGGGTGAGCGATGTCGCCGAGTTGATGATCGGCGCCGAACTGCGCAGCGGCGCCGCCACACAGAACGGTCGCGAAGTGGTGCTCGGCACGGTGTTCATGCTGGTCGGCGAGAACAGTCGCGAAGTCTCGAAGGCGGTCGCCGCGAAACTTGAGGAGGCGCAGCGCAGCCTGCCGCCGGGCATCACCGCCAACGTGGTCTACGACCGCACCACCCTGGTCAACAAGACCCTGGCCACCGTCACCAAGAACCTGGTCGAAGGCGCCATTCTGGTGATCGTGGTGCTGTTTCTGCTGCTCGGCAACGTGCGCGCCGCACTGCTCACCGCAGCGGTGATTCCGCTGGCAATGCTGATGACCTTCACCGGCATGGTGCAGACCCAAACTTCCGCCAACCTGATGAGCCTTGGCGCGCTGGACTTCGGGCTGATCGTCGACGGTGCAGTGATCATCGTCGAGAACTGCCTGCGTCGGCTGGGGCTGGCCACGGCAGGCGGCAAAGCCCTGTCCGAGAAGGAACGGCTGAACGTGGTGTTCGAGGCGACCAACGAGGTGATCCGCCCGGCGATGTTTGGCGTCGGCATCATCACCGTGGTGTATATCCCGATCTTTGCGCTCACGGGCGTAGAAGGAAAAATGTTTCACCCGATGGCCATCACCGTGGTCACCGCGCTGACCAGCGCGCTGTTGCTGGCGCTGACCTTCGTGCCCGCCAGCGTCGCCCTGCTGTTCAAGGGGCCAGTGGCCGAGCATGAAAACGCGCTGATGCGCGCGGCCAGACGGGCCTACGCGCCCTTGCTCAACGGGGCGCTGAAACTGCGCGTGCCGGTGGTGGTGGCGGCGCTCGCCCTGGTTGTGCTCTGCGGTCTGATCGCCACTCGCATGGGCTCGGAATTCATCCCCAGCCTCGACGAGGGCGATATCGCGCTGCACGCACTGCGCATTCCCGGCACCAGCCTCACCCAGGCCGTGCAGATGCAAAGTCAACTGGAATCCACGCTCAAGCAGTTGCCGGAAGTCGAGCGCATCTTCGGCAAGCTCGGCACCGCCGAAATCGCCAACGACGCCATGCCGCCCAGCGTGGCCGACACCTTCGTGATGCTCAAGGATCGCAAGGACTGGCCCGACCCCGACAAGCCCAAGGACGAAGTGGTGAAGGCGCTTGAAGCCCTGGCGATGTCGGTGCCAGGCAACAACTACGAGTTCACCCAGCCCATCCAGATGCGCTTCAACGAGCTGATCTCAGGCGTGCGCGCCGACGTTGCGGTGAAAGTATTCGGCGACGATCTGGACACGCTCAACCAAGTGGCAGCGCAGATGGAGCAGGTGCTGAGCGGCGTTCAGGGCGCGGCCGATGTCAAGGTCGAACAGACCACCGGCCTGCCGATCCTGACCGTCAAGCCGCGGCGCGAAGTGCTGGCGCGCTATGGCCTGAACGTCGCAGACCTGCAGCGGCTGGTCGCCACAGCATATGGCGGCGAAACCGCCGGGCTGCTGTACGAAGGCGACCGCCGCAGCGACATCGTGGTGCGCCTGCCCGAAGCCCTGCGCACCGACACCGAGGCGATGATGCGCCTGCCGGTGATGCTGCCCGGCCATGGCCGCGATGGCAGCGTGCAGTACGTGCCGCTGGGCGAAGTCGCCACGGTCGAACTGGGCCTGGGCCCCAACGCCATCAACCGCGAACAGGGCAAGCGTCGCGTGGTGGTCACCGCCAACGTGCGCGGCCGCGATCTGGGCTCGTTCATTGCCGACGTGCAGGCGCAGATGCGCAGCGCGGTCGACGTGCCGCCCGGCTACTGGCTGGACTACGGCGGCACCTTCGAGCAGTTGCAGTCGGCCTCTAAGCGGCTGGCTATCGTCGTGCCGGTCACCCTGGCGCTGATTCTCGGTCTGCTATGGATGGCCATGGGCACCCTGCGCGATTCGCTGGTGATCTTCAGCGGCGTGCCACTGGCACTGACCGGCGGCGTGCTCGCACTAGGGCTGCGCGATATTCCCTTCTCGATCTCGGCGGGCGTCGGCTTCATCGCCCTGTCCGGCATCGCGGTGCTCAACGGCCTGGTAATGGTGAGCTTCATCAAGAGCCTGCGTGAGCAGGGTCGCAGCCTGCATGAGGCCATCACCGAAGGCGCACTGACCCGCCTGCGGCCGGTGCTGATGACCGCGCTGGTGGCTGGCCTGGGCTTCGTGCCGATGGCCTTCAACACCGGCATCGGCAGCGAGGTGCAGCGGCCGCTGGCGACGGTGGTGGTGGGTGGCATTCTCAGCTCGACCCTGCTGACCCTGCTGGTGCTGCCCGGCCTCTACCGGCTGCTGGCGCGGCGCCGACTGCCCGAGGGTTGACGGCGGCCAGGGCGCCGGCGTGCCGGCGTGTCGATGGGAGGATGCTGCCGGGCCTCAGCAGCCCGGCCGCAGCGCGCGCAGCGGGGCCAGTTCGAAGCCGGCGACCTGGCCGTTTTCGAGCACCGCGTAGAGCCGATTGCCGGCAACGCTGAGGCTGCCCTGCGCCGCCAGCGGGGGCATCGCGAAGGTGGCCCGGTAATCCAGGGTTTCGCGGTCGAAGCTGTGCAGGTAATGGCCGTTGGGGCCGCCATCGGTGGCCAGCCACAGGCCATCGCGACCATCATCGCCACAGGTCATCAGCGCCAGGCCGGAGATGTTGGAGCGGAACACGCCGCCGCCAAAGCTGCGCCCGGCATAGCGGCCGTCGACCCCGTAGACGCGGACGCGGCGGGCGTCGCGAGGGTCGGTGTCGGCAATCGCCAGCAGGCGATCGGCGGCGTCGCCCACAATGGGGTCGACGGCGTAGAGCTGGCCGTCGCCGCGGGCCGCGCCAAAGCTGCGAATGGCGCGGGCCGTCCAGCCCAGCGCGCCTTTGGACAGCGCGAACTGCTTCACCCGGTGACGCAGCGCGGTCTGGGTCTGGCTGCTGCTCTCGATGGCGTAGTTGTCGGTGACAAAGAGGTGATAGCCCCAGTCGGCCATGCGCACGCCCCACATGGAGTGCGGGCTGCGCAGCGGCGGCTCGTCGCCCGCGCCAAAGTGCAGCAGCGGCGTGAAATCGGGAAGCTGCAACAGGTGGATGCGGCCGCTGTCGCGTTCGGCCACCAGCAGCAGGTCGTCCATCACGTGCACCCGATGCGGCTGGTCGAACGCCTGCTCGCCTTCGGGGGCGATCACCTTCAGCAGCCCGCCACTGCCCGCGTCGTACACGTGCAGCGCGTTGCCCTGCGGTGCGGCGGCGATCAGCCACGACCGGCCGCCCGAGGCCCAGACGTCGGCGCCGCTCAGCGCCGCCTTGCGTTCGGCGGGGGTCAGCACCACCGGCGTGAGGCTGACCAGGGCGCCGAACTCGGTCACCGGCGCGCGCCCGGTGCCCGGCTGGGCCATCCAGCCGGGGGCGCTCGCGCAGCCGGCGAGCAGGGCCAGGGGCAGCAATGCGGCAGCGGTCAGATTTCGAAGCATGGCGTTTCGGGCTCGTTGAATGGAGGGGAAGGCGCTGATGGTACGGCGCTTGGCCCGGCCCGACAGACCCAATCGGGTGACAGACGCCCGCGCACGGAGGATCAACCGCAGCCGTCACGTCAGTTGTCGGCTTCGCCGCTCTGCCGCAGCCGTCGCCACAGGGTGCTGCGTGAAATGCCCAGGGCGCGGGCCAGCGCCTGCCGGTCACCGCCATGGGCGGCCAGCAGCGCCCGCAGATCCAGCGGCGCCGGCGCGCTGGGCACGGCCACCTGGCCAAGCTCCGGCAGCCAGGCCTGCAGGTCGGCGGGCGTGATCGGCGCGTGGTCTGCCAGCGTGCGGCAGCGCTCCAGCAGGTTGCGCAGCTCGCGCACGTTGCCCGGCCAGTGATAACCGCGCAGCTGCCGCAACGAGTCGGCCGTGAAGCGCAGGTCGGGTTGCAGTTGCTGGATCAGCAGCGGCAGGTCGTCGGGCCGCGCCCGCAGGGGCGGCAGGTGCACGCGCAGCACGTTGAGCCGGTAGTAGAGGTCGTGGCGAAAATGGCCGGAGCGCAGATCGGCGTCCAGATCGCGGTGGGTGGCGGCAATCACGCGCAGGTCCACCGGCAGCGGCCGGATGCCGCCCACCCGCAGCACCTCGCGCTCTTCGAGCACCCGCAGCAGCCGGGTTTGCAGCGGCGCCGGCATCTCGCCAATCTCGTCCAGCAGCAGGCTGCCGCGATGCGCCGCCTCGATGAGGCCGGGGCGGCCACCGCGCCGCGCGCCGGTGAAGGCGCCCTCTTCGTGCCCGAACAGTTCGGCTTCGAGCAGGCTCTCGCTGAGCGCCCCGCAATTGATGGCGACAAACGGGCCCGCCGCACGCGGGCTCTGGGCGTGCAGCGCGCGCGCGACACGCTCCTTGCCGCTGCCGGTTTCACCCAGAATCAGCACCGTGGCGTCGCTGGCGGCGCAGCGCGTCACCTGTTGGCGCACCGCCTGAGCGGCGCGGCTGCTGCCCGAGAACTCGGTCTCCCGGCCGCGCGGGCCGCTGCGGCGGGCGCGCGGCGGCACCGCAGGGCGGGCATCGCCGCCGCGCGCGCGCAGCAGGGTAGCGAGGTCCAGGGCCTGCTCGAAGGCGGCGCGCACCGAGTCGGCCGAGTACAGCAGGATGCCGGCAATGCCGGCCTGCTCCGACAACTCGGTGACCAGTCCGGTGCCGACGATGACCTCGACCCCCTGACCCACCAGTTCGGACACGCACTGGCGTGCATCTTCGGCGGTGACGAACGCGCGCTGGGCAATGGGCAGCGCGAAGGCGCGGCGAAAGTCCGCGAAGGTCGGCATGTCGGACACATGCGTCACCACCCCGATGCGCGCCGAACGCTGCCGCGCGCGGGTCAGCGCCTGCATCAGATCGAAGCCGCTGGGGCGCACCAGCACCACCGGCGGCGCGGCGCGCGCCTTCAGGTAGGCGCCGTTGGAGCCGGCCGAAACCAGCACGTCGAAGGGCGGATGGCCGCCGCGGCGGTGCAGATAGCGCACGGCGTCTTCAAAGCCGAGCTTGATCAGTTCGATATTGGCCCGGCCATCGAAATCGGCGATGACATCGCCCATCAGTTCCGACAGGCGGGTGAGCGCGACGGCGCCGACCATCAGTCGGCGTGGGCGCGGCGCGGCGGGTTCAAACGGATCATTCATGTTTCATTATGAAACGGATGAAACATCGGCATCGGTCCGCGTGCGTCCCTTGCGCCTGCATCCCGTTGATTCTGCATCGCTTGTTGACAAACGCGCGGGGTGGCATGGGAATTGGGTAGCATCGTCGTCCTATTCCTTGCAGGAGCGCACCATGACTGCTTCCGCCGGCGCCCGGTTTCGCGCTGCCCTTGCCGCTGAAAAGCCTTTGCAGGTGATCGGCGCCATCAACGCCAACCACGCCCTGCTGGCGAAACGTGCCGGTTTCAAGGCCATCTATCTTTCCGGAGGCGGCGTGGCGGCCGGCTCGCTGGGACTGCCCGACCTGGGCATCAACACCCTGGATGACGTGCTCACCGACACCCGCCGCATCACCGATGTCTGCGACCTGCCGCTGCTGGTCGATATCGACACCGGTTTCGGCGCCAGCGCGTTCAATATCGAACGCACGATCAAGAGCCTGATCAAGGCGGGCGCCGCAGCCTGTCACCTCGAAGACCAGGTGGGCGCCAAGCGCTGCGGTCATCGCCCCGGCAAGGAGATCGTGTCGCAGGCGGAAATGGTGGACCGGGTCAAGGCCGCGGCCGACGCCAGGACCGACCCCGACTTTTTCCTGATCGCGCGGACGGATGCGATTCAGGTCGATGGCGTCGATGCCGCCATCGAGCGTGCCATTGCCTGCGCCGAAGCCGGGGCCGACGCCATCTTCGCCGAGGCCGCGTACGACCTGCCCACCTACCAGAAATTCGTCGACGCGCTGAAGGTGCCGGTGCTGGCCAACATCACCGAATTTGGCGCCACCCCGCTGTTCACGCGGGAAGAGCTGGCCTCGGTGGGCGTCAGCATCCAGCTGTATCCGCTGAGCGCCTTCCGCGCCGCCAACAAGGCCGCCGAGGCGGTCTACACTGCGGTGCGCCGCGACGGGCATCAGAAGAATGTCATCGACACGATGCAGACGCGCGCCGAGCTGTACGAGGCCATCGGCTATCACGCGTTCGAAAACAAGCTTGACGCGTTGTTCGCCAGCAAAAAGAAGTGACCCCAGGGCGGCCGAGGCCGCCGAATCGCGATGGCGGGATCAGCCCGCCCTGCCCAAGGAGAGACGCATGAGCAAGACCCCCCCCAAGGCCGCCGCCAAAGCCAAGTCGCCCGCAAAAGCCGAGGCGGCACCTGCCGCAGCAGCGGCGACCGAGGCAGCGCCCACCCCCGGCTTCAAGCCGAAGAAGTCGGTCGCGCTGAGCGGCACTGCGGCCGGCAATACCGCTCTGTGCACCGTCGGCAAAACCGGCAACGACCTGCACTATCGCGGCTACGACATTCTCGATGTCGCCACCACCTGCGAGTTCGAGGAAATCGCCCACCTGCTGGTGCACGGCAAGCTGCCCACCGCCGCTGAACTGAAGGCCTACAAGGCCAGGCTGAAGGCGCTGCGCGGCCTGCCCGCCGCGGTGAAAGCCGCGCTGGAGCAACTGCCGCCCTCGGCGCACCCCATGGACGTGATGCGCACCGGCGTGTCGGTGCTGGGCTGTGTGCTGCCCGAGAAGGACGACCACAACCACCCCGGCGCGCGCGACATCGCCG
>TARA_R110000850_G_scaffold7972_9_pt1 | contig 40684 bp, 36 predicted proteins | sample TARA_R110000850 | Tara Oceans TARA_R110000850 (sample SAMEA4397586) | marine metagenome | biome: Polar Biome; feature: [SRF] surface water layer (ENVO:00010504); material: water (ENVO:00002006), including particulate matter (ENVO:01000060) such as... | depth 5 m
ATCGTGCTCGAAAACGCCCGCGTCTACGAAACCGTCGCCGACGCCGTGGCGGACTGTGCATTCGTCTACGCCACCACCGTGCGCAAGCGCGGTCTCACCAAGGAAATCGTCGGTCCCGAAAAGGCCGCGCAGGACACGCGCGGCCGCGCAGGGCGCACCGCGATCCTGTTCGGCCCCGAACGCTCGGGCCTCGAAACCGACGATGTCGCGCTCGCGCAGGCGATCCTCACCGTGCCCGTGAACCCGCAGTTCGCTTCGCTCAATCTCGCGCAGGCGGTCATCCTCTTCGCCTACGAATGGTCGAAAGCCGGTGTGGGCGAGGCGGCTACATTCGACAACTACGAAGGCCCCGCCCCCCAAGCCGACCTCGAAGGCCTCATCGCCCAACTTACCACCGCGCTCGATGCCGTCGACTACTTCCGCGTCGAAGTGCGCGCGGCAACGGCCCACCGCACCCTCAGGAACATGCTCACCCGCCCGAGCTACTCGGCAAAGGAAGTCCGCACGCTAAGGGGCGTCATCACAGCACTGACGAAAGAGCCGCGTTAGGGGACGTTGGCTTTCAGGAACGCGCCGATCCGTGTCAGCATGTCGATGCGGGCCTTGCTGTCGATAAGGCTGTGTTCCAACCCATCGTACTCAACGTAATCCACGGTCTTGCCTGCCTTGCGAAGCTCGCGTGCCATAGTCCGGGATTGTTTGACATCGACGTTAAGGTCCATCGTGCCGTGAAACATCAGCACGGGTACGCGGAAAGCGGCCGCGTGCTGGGCGGGGGACCCGGCAGCGCGCTCCGGTCCTGCGCCCACGAAATCCTTGACGAGGCGCGCATCCATGTAGAACCGCGCTTCACTCACGAACTGTTCAAAATCCGTAACCGGGGCGATCGCGACGGCGGCTTTGTAGAGCGCAGGATCGAGAACATTCGCTTGCAGCGCTGCGTAACCGCCGTAGCTCCAGCCGACGATGCCGATGCGGTCCGCGTCAGCAAGCCCGCTTGCGACAGCCCAGCGCGCGCCATCGTTGATATCGCCGATCGCCTGCCGCCAGCCCTGGAACCCATTCTCTCCGAGCCAATCCTCTCCATAGCCCCCTGACCCGCGGTAGTTGGGCTGAAGAACGGCGTACCCGTTCGCGGCGAGAAACTGGGCGATCCAATCGAAACCCCAAGTATCCCGTGACGATGGGCCGCCATGCGGCATCACGATGAGCGGGAGGCGTTTGCCGTCCCCACCGGGCGGCAGGGTGAGATAGCCGGGAATCGACGTCCCGTCTGCGGCTGGATAGTTGACGGGCTTGGTTTTGGCGAGCGTTCGACCCGCAAGTTCATGCCTTACCGGTGTAATCAGCATCAGTTCACGGTTTTTGCGATCGAATACATAATAGGTGCCGGGATCGTCGTCCGCCTGTGCGAAGAGCAGGATGCGATTCTCGTCCCATGATGTGTCGAGCAGGGTAATGGCCTTCCCCGGAAGGGCCTTCGCGATGCTGGTGCCCAGCTTTTTCAGACCCTCGTCGAAATATTCGAGGTGCTGGTACTCGTCATAATAGTACACGCCGACCGGGCGCTGTTTCGCGCCAAACCGGACAAGGTCGGTAATATCCACCTTGTCATGCGCGAAAACGGTTTCTTTCTGTGCGCTACCATCAAGGCGCTGTTTGACAAGCGCGTCTCGGCCGTTCACGGGTTCCAGCGTATAAATGCTGTCACCGCTTTCATCAAAACCGACCATCGAAGCATCATCGGCAAGCGAGACTTGCTTCCATCCGCGGTCATCCTGACCACGATACGCGTGGATTCTCTTGCCGCTGTAGTTGTTGTTACCGTCAACATCCCTGATCGTGCGAAACCGAACTTCCCCTTTTGTATCGGTGACATAGCGGCTCGCGTTTTTGTTGGGCCGCTCCTCCATTGTCCATTTGCCATTGTAGATGTTGTACCGCTTCACACCGAGCCCGGGTTCCGGGCTGAGCAGGCGCGAGCCGGTGTTGGTTTGTTCGAGAAATGGCACCTGCATCAGCACGTTTTCGGCGTCCGCAGGGAGCGTATCGATGAGGGCACCTGAAAACTGATTGAGTTCCAGCGTGCGGTCGTTGCTGCGTGTCCCAAGCATGCGCAGGTTGGTGCCATCCCGTCCGATCGCGAATGTGCGGGTGAAGCCGAGCTTGATGCCCTCAAGGCTGGTTTCGCCCACGACAACGCAGATCAGGCGATCATTCTTCACCCAGCCGCAATCCGAGATGCGCGCCTGTTCGAATGATGAATTCGCAATGAGATTTTCCTTCCCCGTCGCGATTTCAGCCACGACGAAATTCGTGTCGCGGGGACCGGCAGGCGTTTTGTAGACGACGAAATCGCCGAGCGGAGACAGGCCTACGCTTTCGATGTTTGCGCGGGCGCCAAATAGAGTGGCGAGATCTGTTGTTTCCGCGGAAACTTGGAAAGATAGGGAAGATGAAAGAAGTATTGCAGAAAATGTCCGGCCCAAAATACGCATGAAAGCCCCCCGTTGCTTCGGCGAAACTATCTTTGTGTTAAAAGGTGATTGCAAGTCCTTCGTTGTTGTCTTTGCCATCTTCCGGCCTAGCAAATGCGTTGACAGTGCGCGGGGGCAGCGCTAGACGCGCGCCTTCGCAATTGGCCCTGCACGTCCGGTGAAGCAGTGGCCGCGTCCCGCGTTTGGCGGGGCGGTGCGGTTCCGGGCACTTTTGAACGCGAATTGAAAGGATGGCGCATGTCGAAGCGCAGCAGTGCAAAGTACAAGCTCGATCGCCGCATGGGCGAGAATATCTGGGGTCGTCCGAAGAGCCCGGTGAACAAGCGCGAATACGGCCCCGGCCAGCACGGTCAGCGCCGCAAGAGCAAGCTTTCCGACTTCGGTATCCAGCTCCGCGCCAAGCAGAAGCTGAAGGGCTACTACGGCGACGTCACCGAAAAGCAGTTCCGCAAGGTCTATGAGGAAGCCGTCCGCATGAAGGGCGATACCTCGCAGAACCTGATCGGCCTGCTCGAGCAGCGCCTCGACATGGTCGTATACCGCGCCAAGTGGGCGCCGACGATCTTCTCCGCGCGCCAGATCGTAAACCACGGCCACATCGACGTGAACGGCGAGAAGTGCAACATCGCCAGCCGCCGCATCAAGCCGGGCGACGTGCTTTCGCTGCGCAAGAAGGCGCAGGAGATGGCGCTGGTTCTTGAGGCGCAGGGCCTCAGCGAGCGCGAAGTTCCCGAGTATGTCTCGGTCGACGGCGACGGCAAGGCGACCTATGTGCGCGTGCCGACGCTCGACGAGGTTCCCTATCCGGTTCGTATGGAACCGAACCTCGTCGTCGAGTTCTACTCGCGCTAAGCCTCACGGCTTTTCGAGAAATAGGGGCGCTGCCGGAAGGCGGCGCCCTTTTTCTATCTGCGCCCTGCAAGCGTCAGGTAGAGCGCGACAGGGACAACCGACAGCAGCCCGTAGATGAGCAGCGTCGAAAGCTGGACGATCCAGAGCGCGGGCGAAGTGATCGTCATCGACTGGACGATCGCTGCGACCTGGTGCGGCGTCTGCGCGGCGTGAAAGACGACGAAGCGGACAGCCATGATGACCGGCGTCAGGGCGAGCGCGATGAGGATGCACAGCGCAGAGAGGTGCCAGCGATTGCCACGTGTGAGCTCCGCCGAGCGCTGAAATGCGAGCATCGGCCATTGCCGTTCGTGGAGCGCCGCAGGGATGGCGAGCACCCACAGGGCGAAGACGGCGATGCAGGCGACCACGAAGAGCAGCGAACTCATCTGCCCCAGCTGCAGGAAGCGCGAGACAAGCAGCAGGATGATGCGCAGCGTCATGAGGCCGATGCCGATGATGAGCGCGACGACCAGCCCCGGCTGGAGCCGGCTGAGCCCCGCACGCATGAACGCACGCGGATCGCTCGTGCGGGCGAGAACGCCGCCGGTGACGGCGCAGAGAAAGATCATCACGAGGAGCCAGCGCATCGTTTCGGCGATGGTCCCGAGCGCCGGATCGGGCGCGGCGGTGGTGGCGAGGCTGAACGTGCGGAGCGCGATAGCGGGCAGCGTGAGGAAAATGAGGCCGAGAAAGATGATCGGCGCGAATTGCCGCCAGAAGATCGTGAGCGCGAGCCGGAGGACGGCGACGAGGTCGAGCGGGGCGGGAGGTTTCATGGTGTTATGGTACGCGTTCGCCCCCGACCCACAATATGGAATTCACTGCCGCTGACGACGAGCGCGACGTCCGCAAGGTCGCTCGCCGCAACGAGTTCGAGTGGACCGGCAGGCAGCGCGATGTTCCCCGCGGGCCAGCTCGGCGCGCCCTTCCTGAGCGAAACCAGCCGGTCGCCGGATGCGCCGCGCAGGTGAATGTAAAGCGTGTCCCGGCCGGCCTTTGCAGCGATGATGCGGAAACCCGCGGGTGGCGTGTAGGCAAGCTCGGGCAGCGTCTGGCTGGCAGGGCCGAGCAGCGGCGCCATCGGATAGGCGACGAGACTGCCCGGCGCATGGCGGCCCTCGGGCGTCATCCAACCGCTGTCGCCGAGGACTGCGACGGCGCGGCCTTGAAAGAAGTCGAGCAGGCGCGCGTCCGTCGGCAACTGCGAGCGGCGGAAGTTCTGTGCCCAGCCGAAGTGATACAGTTCATGCGCGCCGCTTGCGGTCGTCACCTCGGCGGCGTGAAAGAGGCCACCCCCCGACAGCGAGAAGAACGGACGGATGCCGCGCGCATCGAGCGGGGCTGCAAGGATCGTTGTTGCGGCATAGACGGGCTGGCCGCGCGTCCAGAGCTTGAGGAGGCGCGGCACGCCCGCGCTCGTCAGCGAGCCCGGCCCGGTGTTGGCGGCAATGAGGATGCGGCTGTCATCGTACCAGATCGCCTGCGTCGGCCCCGGCGGCATCGCGAAACCATTTGGCGCGAAACCGCCTGCCTGCGCGTCGTATTCGCGCAGCGTGACACCCGGCTTGCCGGTTTCAGCAAGGAACAGCAGGCAGCGCGCGAAGGTGGGCGGCAGGCAATCGGCATCGACGAGATGCCACGACTTCTTCTCGGCTTTGCCGAGCGCGGCGATGTCCGCCGTCACCGACCAATCCGGCTTGCCGCGCAGCAGCGGGGTGAGAGGGCTGCTGCGCAGGACGCGGGCATCGCCGGATTCGCTGTAGAGCGCGAGGTTGTCGTCCTGAAAGCGCGCGACCGTGGCTGCCGAGGCGGGGAAGGCCGCCGCGACAATCAGAAACGCCAAGCAGATTTTGATGCGCGACCCCAACGACATGGCCGCTGGTAACCATGACTTCGCGGGCGGCGCAACCGTGCGCCCGCCCGGATGCCGGAAATCAGCGTTCAGCCGTCGGTGTTCAATTCCCCGTGCGGGCCACCGCAGGAAGCTCGCTGCGGCCGCGCTTCACGATCAGCTTACCCAGCGCATTCGCATAGGCCTTCGCCGAGGCGACCATGGTATCGACATGCGCGCCGGTGCCGCGCACGGTGCGCCCGTCTTCGGCGAGGACGACACTGACCGTGGCCTGCGCGTCCGTCCCCTCGGTTACGGCATGGACCTCGTAGAGCGTCAGCTGCGCGTCGTCGTGTGGCACGATCTTGCGCATCGCCTTGAACACGGCGTCGACAGGGCCGTTGCCGCGTGTGGTGACGGTCTGCTCCTCGCCGTCAACCTCCAGCGTCAGAATGGCGCGCTGCGGGCCGTGAGAGCCGCAGTAGATTTCCAGCTCCTTGAACTGGATCGCCTGATTGTCGCGCATCGTCTCGTCATCGACGAGGGCGATGATGTCTTCGTCATAGACGTGCTTCTTGGCGTCGGCGAGATCCTTGAAGCGCTTGAACGTGTCCTGGAATTCGTTGTCGCCGAGCTTGTAGCCCAGCTCTTCCAGCTTCTGGCGGAAGGCGTGTCGGCCCGAGTGCTTGCCCATGACGAGGCTGGATTCGGAGAGGCCGACCGATTCCGGCGTCATGATCTCGTATGTGCTCGCGTCCTTCAGCATTCCATCCTGATGGATGCCGCTTTCATGCGCGAAGGCGTTGGCGCCGACGATGGCCTTGTTGGGCTGCACCTGAAAGCCGGTGACGGCCGAGACCAGCCGCGAGGCCCGCGTGATCTCGCGTGTTTCGACGCCAGTATCAAAGGGCATCACGTCGTGGCGCACGCGCAGCGCCATGGCGATCTCTTCGAGCGCGGCGTTGCCCGCGCGCTCGCCGATGCCGTTGATCGTCGATTCCACCTGCCGCGCACCGCCCGCCACGGCCGCCAGCGTGTTGGCGACGGCGAGGCCGAGGTCGTTGTGGCAATGGGTGGAGAAGATCGCCTGATCCGCGTTGGAAACGCGCGAAATCACGTCGCGGAACATCGCGCCGTAGGTTTCGGGCGTCGCGTAACCGACCGTGTCGGGCAGGTTGATCGTTGTGGCGCCGGCGCGGATCGCGGTTTCGACCGCACGGCACAGGAAGTCGAGATCGCTGCGCGTCGCGTCTTCCGCCGACCACTCGACATCGGGGCAGAGGTTGCGCGCATGGCTCACCGACGCGCGAATCTTCTCCAGAACCGCCTCAGGCTCCATCTCCAGCTTCACGCGCATGTGGAGCGGCGAGGTGGCGATGAACGTGTGAATGCGGGGGTTCTTCGCGTCCTTGAGCGCGGCCCACGCACGGTCGATATCGCCGGTCGCGGCACGCGCGAGGCTGGCCACCGTGGCTCTCTTCGCCTGACGCGCGACAGCCTGCACGGCCTCGAAATCGCCTTCGGAAGCGATGGCGAAACCGGCCTCGATGATATCGACGCCAAGCGCTTCCAATTGTTCGGCAACGCGCAGCTTTTCGGCGAGGTTCATCGAACAGCCCGGAGACTGCTCGCCGTCACGCAGCGTGGTATCGAATATCTTCACATAGTTCTGACTGGACATGGCACACCTTCAAAATCTCGGGAAAACGGGTGCGAACCTTCGCGGTTCGGTTCGATCGAGACCCTTAGGCGGCGGCGCGTCCAGAGCGCCAGACAGCGTAACCCGCGCGCCTAAGGGCGCGTAAGTCGAAGGAGCGCGAGCAGGGCGCGCTGAGAAAGGGCGAGGCTGTTGTGCCGCATCATGGGCGGCAGTCTATGTGGCAAGCGGCCGGGTTTGTCCAGCCCCGAACGGCGTCAGATGACGTTCGCGGGCAGCGGCACCTTGTGGTTCGCACTGGCGGACGCGGGCTTGAGTTCACTCACCACGCATTCGAGTTCGATATCAATGGGCCCCTCGATTTGCGCCATCGCATCCGCATCGAGAATGGCGCCGTCGATGTCCACCGCCCAGCAGCGGCCGTCGAGATCGGAGAGAAGCGCCGCGACCTCCGATCCGTTTTCCACGGGTTCGGCAGCGAGGGGCGCGGCCGCCAGAAGGGTTGCCAAGGCTGCGATGCCATACCGAACGATCATTGCCGGTGTCCTCTCCATCATTTCACAGAAGATCAAATGCAAAAGTGGTGCCAGCGTTCCCACAGCCTACGCGATCAGAGGTTTCGATGGTTAAGGCGTGGAACGCCGATATCGAATTGTAAAAGCCAGCGACAATCGCTTGTGGAGAAAAAGAAAAAGGGCGGCCCGAAGACCGCCCTTTCCACCCGGTACGGAAGCTGTTCAGGCCTTGCGGCGACGCGCGGCAGCAAGGCCGATCGCGCCGAGACCGAAGAGGGCGAGCGCGCCCGGTTCCGGCACATCGGTGATCGGCTTGTAAGCCAGCGCAACGTTATCGAACTCGAACGAATAGCCCGAGCTGGAGGCGACCACCTTGTTGAAGGCCGTGTCCGAATTGATGTTCACATAATAGGTGCCGGTAGCGCCCTGATCGCCGTTTGCGGCCGCTGCGACGTCCGACCCCGAGTAGGTGAACAGCAGCGTATCGCCCGCATAGAAGGCGAGTGAGTTGTAGGCATCGACCGATCCCCACAGGATACCGAAATACTGGTGGTTATCACCAAGGTCGAGCGTGACGCTGCCGATGCCGGTCGTCAGATACTGGGTGACGTCCTGACCATCCGCCTGTGCGTTGCCGAACAGCGTGCCGTTGCCGCCCGAAACGTAGGGCGCCGCATATTTGCCGCCGACGTTCGGAAGCGCAGCCGTGCCCGCGGCCGTGCCGGCGAACGAGACGGTGATGCCGCTCGCGGTGGTTCCGCCGGGGCCGATCGCGTCGAAGCTCTCATAGACGTTGGCGCCGACGGGAACGCCGCCTACCGATGACGAAATCACAGCAGCCGACGCGCTGGTGGAAGCGAGCATGGCGGCAAAAGCGAAAGCATACTTCATGACATTATCCTCTGATCAAACCGTGTTCGGTCCATCAGATGCAGGGACGATGCCAGAATTGGTGAGTTCAGCTTTTGCAGGATAGACGATAGTTAACAGCGCGTTAGCTATAATCGTTATGTAAGTTTGCCCGACACGCCGCCCACGTTCAGGGGCGGCGTTCGAAAGCGGCGGTGATGTGCAGGCTGACCTCGTCGCCGAGCACGGGGAGCGCATAGGTGATGCCGTAGTCGCTGCGCTTGATGGTGGCGCTCGCCTCAAAGCCCACGGTTTCGATCTTGCTCATCGGATTGGGGCCGGCACCGGTGAAGCGCGCGTCGAGCACCACAGGCTTGGTGATGCCCTTGATCGTGAGGTCGCCGGTGATCTTCGCCTTGAGGCCATCGACGACGACCCCCGTCGATTTGAACGTGGCGGTCGGGAACTTCGCGGTGTCGAAAAAGTCGGCGCTCTTGAGGTGCGCGTTCAGTTTTTCGCTCGTCGTCGTCACCTTGTCGACGGGGATGGTCAGCGAAACGCTCGCGGACGCCGGTTTCGCGGGGTCCAGTGTCAACGTGCCGGTCGTGCCCCCGAAGATGCCGTAATAGACATTGAAGCCGAGGTGGTTGATGCCCCACGCGATCTGCGTGTGATCGGTATCGACGGTGTAGGTGCCGGCGGCGACCTTCGCGGCGGCCTCCGTGCCCGGCTGGCCCTGTGCGAGCGCTGGGGCGGCAAGGCCGAGAAGGGCAAGGGCGACGAACTGGGCTTTCATGGCGAGGGCTCCTGAAACGGGAAACGGCGCCCGCAGCCTGTGCCGCGCGCGCCGTTCCTGTCAACCGAAGCTCTTATGACGGAGCGTGTTAGTTCACCGCTTTGTCGACGAGCTTGTTCTTGCCGATCCACGGCATCATCGCGCGCAGGCGACCGCCGACCTCTTCGATCTGGTGCGCGTTCTGGTTCTTGCGGGCAGCCTTGAGTTCCGGGTTGCCGGCGCGATTGTCGAGGATGAAATCCTTGACGAAGCGGCCCTGCTGGATGTCGGCGAGCACGCGCTTCATTTCCGCCTTGGTCTCTTCGGTGACGATGCGCGGGCCGGTCTTGTAGTCGCCGTATTCGGCGGTGTTCGAGATCGAATAGCGCATGTTGGCGATGCCGCCCTCGTACATGAGGTCGACGATCAGCTTCACTTCGTGGAGGCACTCGAAATACGCCATTTCGGGCGCGTAGCCGGCTTCCACCAGCGTTTCGAAGCCCGCCATGATGAGGCTGGAAAGGCCGCCGCAGAGCACGGCCTGTTCGCCGAAGAGGTCGGTTTCGCACTCTTCCTTGAAGGTCGTCTCGATGATGCCCGAGCGGCCGCCGCCGACGGCGGACGCATAGGAGAGGGCGACATCGTGCGCGTTGCCGGTCGCGTCCTGCGCGATGGCGATCAGGCAGGGCACGCCGCCGCCGCGCTGATATTCGCTGCGCACTGTGTGGCCGGGGCCCTTCGGCGCGATCATGAACACGTCGATGTCGGCGCGCGGCTCGATGAGGCCGAAGTGGACGTTGAGGCCGTGCGCGAAGGCGAGCGCGGCGCCTTCCTTCATGTTCGGCGCGAGGTCGTTCGCATAGATCGCGGCCTGATGCTCATCGGGTGCCAGCACCATGATGACATCGGCCCACTTGGCGGCATCGGCATTCGAGAACACCTTGAAGCCGGCGGCTTCGGCCTTCTTCGCGGTGGCCGAGCCTTCGCGGAGCGCCACGCCGACTTCGGCGACGCCGCTGTCGCGCAGGTTCTGCGCATGGGCGTGGCCCTGGCTGCCATAGCCGACGATCGCGACCTTCTTGCCCTTGATGAGGCCCAAATCGGCATCGGCATCATAATAAACGCGCATGATTTCAGGACTTTCTCTGTTCGAATTGGGAGGAGATACGAAGAAAAATTCAGCTTGGGTCCTTGCCGCGCGAGATGGCGACGACGCCGCCGCGCGCGACCTCGACAAGGCCGACCTCGCGCATCAGCGCGATGAACGTGTTGACCTTCTCGGTGGACCCGGTGATTTCGAAGATGAAGCTCTCGATCGTCGCGTCGACGACGCGTGCGCGATAAATGTCGGCAAGGCGCATCGCCTCGAGGCGCTTGTCGCCGCCGCCCGTGACCTTGAGCAGCGCCATTTCGCGTTCGACGTGCGGCCCAAGCTCGGTGAGGTCGCTCACCTTGTGGACGGTCACGAGCCGATCGAGCTGCGCTTCGATCTGATCGATTACCTCCTGGGAGCCGGAGGTGACGATCGTGATGCGGCTGACATCGTGCAGTTCCGTGATGTCCGCCACGGTCAGGCTCTCGATGTTGTAGCCGCGCGCGGAGAACAGGCCGACGATCTTCGCAAGAACGCCGGACTCGTTATCGACGGTGATGGCGAGCGTATGCCGCCGGATGGGGCCGAGATCGCGCATCAAACGAGCGCCTGCGCGTCTTCGTCGAGTTCACCCTTCACGTCGGACGAATTCAGAAGCATTTCCGTATGGGCGGCACCGGACGGGATCATCGGGAAACAGTTCTCCAGCTTTGCAACGCGGCAATCGACGAACACGGGGCCGTCATACGCCAGCATCTCGGCGATACCGGCGTCGAGACCGTCGACATCGTCGATGCGGATGCCCTTCCAGCCGTACGCCTCCGCGAGCTTCACGAAATCCGGAAGCGCCTCGCTATAGCTTTCGGAATAGCGGCTCTCGTAAGTGAGCTGCTGCCACTGGCGGACCATGCCCATATACTCGTTGTTGAGTACGAACACCTTCACCGGCAGACGGTATTGAATCGCCGTGGACATCTCCTGAATGTTCATCAGGATCGAGGCCTCGCCCGCGATGTCGATGACGAGCGCCCTGGGGTTGCCCATCTGCGCACCGATTGCGGCGGGTAGCCCGTAGCCCATCGTGCCGAGCCCGCCCGACGTCAGCCACTTGCGCGGCGATTCGAAGTGGAAGTGCTGCGCGGCCCACATCTGGTGCTGGCCGACCTCTGTGGTGATGATCGGTGCCTTCGCCTTCGTCGCCTCGTAAAGGCGCTCAATCGCGTATTGCGGCAGGATTTCCTTGCCTGTCTGCCGGAAGCCGAGGCTGTCCTTCGTCCGCCACGCGTCGATCTTCGCGAACCACGCCTTCTGGTCGACGGCCTTGTGGGCGCGCGCCTTCCAGATCTTCAGCATGTCTTCAAGGACATGGCCGACATCGCCGACGATGCCGAGGTCCGCTTTCACGTTCTTGTTGATCGAGGAGCGGTCGATATCGATGTGGATCTTCTTCGAATTCGGCGAGAAGGCGTCGAGGCGCCCGGTGACGCGGTCGTCGAAGCGAGCGCCGATGCACAGCATCAGGTCGCATTCGTTCATCGCCATGTTGGCTTCGTATGTGCCGTGCATACCAAGCATACCGAGCCACTGCGGCGAGGCGGCGGGGAAGGCGCCGAGGCCCATCAGCGTCGAGGTGACGGGTGCACCCGTGACACGGGCCAGTTCACGCAGCAGCTGCGCGGCGCCGTTGCCGGAATTGATGACACCGCCGCCCGTGTAGAGGATCGGACGCTCGGCCTTCGCCAGCATTTCGACGGCGGCTTCGATGTCCTTCAGTTCACCCTTCAGCTGCAGCTTGTAGCCGTTATGCAGCGCCGAGCGCTTGCGGTAGCCCGCGCGCGCGACCTGAACGTCCTTCGGGATATCGATGACGACGGGGCCGGGGCGGCCCGAGGTGGCGATGTGGAACGCCTCGTGGACGATGTCCGCAAGCCGCTCCGGGTCTTTCACCAGGTAGTTGTGCTTGGAGCAGTGGCGCGTGATGCCGACCGTGTCGCACTCCTGAAAGGCATCCGACCCGATGAGGTGCGTGGCGACCTGTCCGGTGAGCACAACGACCGGGATGGAATCGAGCAGCGCGTCCGTGATGCCCGTGACGGCATTGGTCGCGCCGGGGCCGGAGGTGACGAGCACGACGCCGGGCTTGCCGGTCGAGCGTGCATAGCCCTCGGCCGCATGGACCGCGGCCTGCTCGTGGCGGACGAGGACGTGCTTGATCACCGTCTGTTGGAACAGTGCATCATAGATCGGCAGCACGGCGCCGCCCGGATAGCCGAAAACGGTATCGACGCCGAGCTCGGTCAGCGCTTGGATGAGATTTTCCGCTCCGGTTTTCTGTTCGTTCACAGCCATGGTTTCCTTGATTCGGCCCGCGCATGTACGAGATTAAAACGTTCAGGGCAACCCCACCTCTTGTAATATTCGTACAATTTGAATTTTATTAACGCATGATAGATGCAAAAACGAGATTGTGCTTTGAGGGTCTCGCGTTCGATCGCCAAGTTCGGCAAGATGGTCCAGATGGAAGACGCTAACGTTTCCACCGGGTTCGAGGATAGCCGTGCCGGGACCAGGACCTGGCATTTCGTTGTCGGAGTCTTTGCGCTGCTTGCCGCGCTCATCGGCATCGGTGCGATTTCGTTCGCCGCGTTCCAGCGCGCGGTCGACATCGAACGCACGCGCACCGAAGCCGTGGCCCGCACCAGCGAGGGTTTCGAGAGCCTTGTCGCGGCAGAGCGGGTGATCAACGCGCTGCAGGAGGCGGAACGCAGCCAGCGCGGTTTTGTGCTCACAGAGAACCCGGTGTTCCTTGAACCCTACGAAGCCGCGATCGCGCGCAGTTCGTCGGTTCTCGACGAGCTGCAGCGACGGATCGGTGAGGGCGACGAGCGGCAGACGGCGCGCTTCGTCGTCTTGCGCCGCCTCATCACGCTCAAGCTGGAGGAGATGGCGCGCTCGGTCGAAATGACCCGACGGGGCCGCATGGAGGCGGCGCGGATCGATGTCGCCTCGGGGTATGGCCGTCGCCTGATGGACGAAATTCAGGCGATGATGAACGAGATTGTCGAGGAGCAGCGGGCTGTCCTCGACCGGCGGCAACAGGAGGTCGTGAAGCGCGACCAGCTTGGCGCGCAGTCGCTCTACCGGCTCGCGGCGCTCGGCGTCGCGCTGCTGGTGGCGGCGCTCATCTCCATGATCGCGCTCGCCTACATGGTCTATCGCACCAAGCTGGCGTTGGAGCGCGAGGAGGCGGGCGAGATCCGGCGCAACGTGCTGGAGGCGGCGGTCGCGGCGCGCACGCACGAACTGACCCAGGCGAACGTTGCGCTGCGCGCCGAGATCGCCTCGCGCGAGGCGGCGGAAAACCGTTTGCGGCAGGCGCAGCGGATGGAGGCCGTCGGCCAGCTCACCGGCGGTATCGCGCATGACTTCAACAATATGCTCGCGGTCATCATCAGCAGCCTCGACCTCCTGAAACGGCGGATCAGCGCGGATGATGCACGCGTCGTGAAGCTGATCGACAATGCGCGCGAAGGTGCGAACCGCGCTGCGTCGCTTACCGCGCGGCTGCTCGCGTTCTCGCGGCGCCAATCGCTCAACCCGCAGACGGTCGACGTGAACACGCTGATGACGGGCGTTGTCGAACTGATCGGCCGCACGCTCGGCGAGCGGATCAGCGTCGAAACCAAATTCGGAGACAATATTCCCCCGGTATTCGTCGATCCCGGCGAACTCGAGAACGTGATCATCAACCTCGCCGCCAATGCGCGTGATGCGATGCCCGATGGCGGCGCACTCATGATCGAAACGAAGCGCTACGTGCCGGATGGCGAACCACTTTCCGAGGGCGAGGCGGCGAGCGCCTATGCGCTGATCAGCGTTACCGATACGGGGCAGGGTATGCCGCCGGAGGTCGCCGAGCGCGTATTCGAACCCTTCTTCACGACAAAGGCGGTCGGCAAGGGCACCGGCCTCGGGCTCAGCCAGGTCCATGGCTTCGTGCATCAGTCCGGCGGTCATATCTCGCTCGAATCCACACCGGGTGAAGGCACACGCGTCGATATTTATCTGCCGGTGCAGATCATCGGGCGGGTTGTTGCGTCTGCCCCGCGCGCTGAAGGGCCGCTTGCGCGCGGCAGCGCGGACGAAACCATCCTCGTGGTGGAGGACGAGGACCAGCTCCGCATGGTGACGGTCGAGAATCTGCGCGAGCTCGGTTACACGGTGCGCCATGCCGAGAACGGCAAGGAAGCGCTTGAAATCCTTGACGAGCATCCCGGCATCCGGTTGCTGTTCACCGATATCGTGATGCCCGGAATGTATGGCGACGAGCTTGCGCGCGAGGCGCTCTCGCGCTGGCCCGACCTCGGCCTGCTCTACACCAGCGGTTTCGCCCGCACGGGCGTTGACGGCGAGCCACTCGATCCGCCGGCCGAGACCGTGCGCAAGCCTTATACGATGGAGGGCCTCGCCCAGAAGGTGCGCGAAAGCCTCGATCAGGCGTCTAGGGCCGAAGCCGCGGCCAGTCGGGCGTCTGGTTCCTGAACCACGTGCGCTGGCGCTTGGCGTAACGCCGCGTATCGAGCTTTGCGCGCAGGATCGCGGCTTCCAGCGCACACTCACCCCTGAGATGCGCGATGAGCGGCGGGACGCCGATCGCCTTCATTACCGGGAGCGCCGGGTCGAGGTGCCTGGCGAGTAGCCGGGCCGCCTCGTCGAGGCCGCCGTCTGCCAGCATCGTATCGAAGCGCGCGTCGCAGCGACGGCCGAGTTCATCCCGGTCGATCTCGACGACAGCGGGCTCAAGCGCCACCGTGCTAAGCAGCCCGCCCGAAAGTTGCGCTTGATGATCGCCGAGCGAAACGCCCGTGCTGCGCATCACCTCCAGCGCCCGCGCCATGCGCTGTGTGTCGTTGGGATGGAGGCGCGCGGCCATCGCCGGATCTTCGCGTGCAAGCGCCTGCGCGAGTGCGGTGGTATCGAGCGCACGGACCACGGCGCGGACGTCTGGGTCGATCTCGGGCACCGGCGCGATGCCGTGGAGCAGCGTGCGCAGATAAAGGCCGGTGCCGCCGACGAGAATCGGCAGCAAGCCCTGTTCGTGCGCGCGTGCGATTTCGCGCCGCGCCAGATCGGCCCACCCGGCGGCACCGAGCGGAGATTCGGCCTCCAGGAATCCATAGAGCCGGTGCGGCGCGCGTGCCGTCTCAGCAGAGGAAGGGCGGGCGGAAAGAACGCTGAGGTCGCTGTAACACTGGCTCGCGTCCGCATTGATGATGACACCGCGCCGCGTTTCCGCCATGCGCAGCGCGAACGCTGACTTGCCGCTGGCAGTCGGTCCTGCAATGACCGCCAGCGGCGGCAAGGAAGGCGAGGTCATGAAGCTTGTTACAATCGTCGGATCGGAGCGTCTATCCGCGGGCGATGTGAGCGCGGCGCGCGATGCCGCTGCCGCTGCCGGCATGGACGCAGGGGCAGCGCGCTGGACGGAAGCCGAAGCTGTCGCCGAGTTTTCGGGCACGGGCCCTGCCGCGGCTGTACGCGACGCCGTGGAGGCCGCGGTTCCGCACGCTGACGTTATCGTTCAGGCGGCAGCGGAGCGCAGGCGGCGGCTTTTCATTGCCGACATGGATTCCACGATGATCACGGTCGAGTGCATTGACGAGCTTGCGGATTATGCGGGCCTCAAGGCCGAGATCAGCGCCGTTACCGAGGCGGCGATGCGTGGAGAGATCGACTTTATCGGCGCGCTCGAAGGCCGCGTTGCACTGCTTGCCCAGCTTCCGGTGGTTGCCATAGACGACTGCCTGCGCGACCGTGTGCGCCTCTCGCCGGGCGCGCAGACGCTGGTGCGAACGCTGCGCCTACACGGCGTGTACACGCTGCTCGTCTCAGGCGGCTTCACGCGCTTTACAGGTCCGGTCGCGGAGATGATCGGGTTCGACGAGGCGCGCGCCAACGTGCTCGAAACGCACGGTGACGTGCTGACGGGCAAGGTCGTGCCGCCGATCGTGGACGCGAACGCCAAGCGCGACGCGCTGACCGGTGCGGCGCAGGAGAGAGGCATCGCACTCGCCGAGACGATCGCGATCGGCGACGGCGCCAACGATCTGCTGATGGTGGAAACAGCGGGCCTCGGCGTCGCCTATCACGCGAAGCCCAAGCTTGCTGATGCGGCGGACATGCGGATTCGGCGCGGCGATCTCACGGTGCTTCTGCACGCGCTCGGCATTCCCCGCGCTGACTGGATCTCCGCCTAGCGCCTTGCGTGGTCCCGCCGCGTGGCGATCAGCACACGGGCGCCGATCGCGCCTTCGCGGATGAGTTCGATGCGGTTCAGCCAGCGTTCGCCTTCGGCAAGGAGTTGCGGGATCAACGCTTGACCTGCGGCCGTGCGGTGCATCGCCCGAATCCGGTCGATAGCGCCGCCCCAGCTGTATTCCACCTCTGCGGCATAGTCCGTGGAAATGTCGCTGACCGCGACGACGGAGAGCCGTGCATCTTCCATCAATCGGGAAAGCGTCTCCACGGAGCGCAGGCGCGGCCGCACGGGTTCGGCGTCTGCCCATTCGCGGTACCGCGGCGATGTCGTCTGGCGTTCGTCGGTAAGGACGAGGCTGCGCACCGCCACCTGGCCGCCGGGTACCAGCGTTTCGCACTGGCTGCGCAGCAGCGTCGTCAACGGCTCGCCGCGCTCGGCGAGTCCGTCGACGAGGACGAAGTCTGCGTCTGAAAGCAAAGCGCTGTCGGCGGCGCGGAGCAGTCTCACGCGCCCATCCGAAGCGTCGGCGAGCGGCTTCTGCGTTTCGGCGGCGAGCACGGTGCAGCCGATCGCCGATTGGAGTTCGCTTGCAACGCCGCCGAGTTCCGCGCCGAGATGCAGAATGCGGCTGCGCTGCCCCAGCCCGGCACGCGCGGACAGCGCCCTCAGCTGCGACGTACCCCGGGGTGTCAGTGAGCCGTGACCCCACACGATCTGTGCGGCGGCCAGCCGCTCAGGCGTCCAGTTCGTGGCTTCGGAAGGCTGCGAGGGGACCGCTTGCGCACGGGCCAGCGGCGATGGACGGGGGGAGGGTGCCGCATCCTCGTTGGCGACACGGGCGGCGAGGCGGCGTTTCAGCTCGGCAAGGTCATAGCCTTCCCACCACGCGCGCAGGCGTTGCCGCAAAGGTCCTCGCATCGGGATGCTGTCAGGCATTCAGGGCGTGATCGGCGGCCGACGTCATTCCGGCGCAGAGCGAGGCGAGCGCGAAGGTCGCCGCATCCTCGCCCGCAAGAAAGCGCAGCGCCGCGCCATCCCGGCCGACGCGGACGACCTGCGCGCGAATCGCCCCGGCGAGCGGGTGGGAGAGCACGACCGCTTCATCAATGTGGAGCGCGTGATCGGTTTCGATGAAGGCGCCCGCGGCGGATACATCGCGGAGCGCGGCGCTGACGCCCACGCCCGCGGCGTGGAGTGTGCAAAACCTGCCGCTGCGGACCGCAGCATGTCGCCGTGGGAATTCGCTGATGTTGTTGCTGATCATTCGCCGTCTGTCCCGCACCAAAGCAACTCTCGGGACATACGGGTCCCGCGGGTATCCAGAGCTAGCGCAAAGCCGTCGATGAAAGGTTAATTGGTGTGGACCGCGAAGCACGGCCTGCCGGAATCGCGTAGGCGCTGGCAGACGGCGTTGGCATCGCCGGGGTTTGCAAAGCGCCCGGCCTGCAGGCGAACCATGGCGCCGCTGGCCGCATAAGCCGGTTCCAGACCCGATACGATCGCCGGATACTCGCGGCGCAGCGTCGTCCAGGCCTCGCGGGCGCGGGCTTCCTGGGAGAACGCGCCGAGCTGAATGCGCCATTCGCCGCCGCTCGCGGTGTTCGGAGCCGGTGCGGCAGCGCGCGGCTGCGGAATATCGGCGTTGGCAACCACCGAGCGGCCCGGCACAGTAGCCAGCTGCGCGGGTTTGGGCGGGGCGGCTTGCGGCTTGTCCAGAGCAACGGTGTTGGCGAGCTTACGCGGGGCAGGAGCAAGCACGGGCTTGCCGCTTGATGCTAGCTTGTCCCCCGCCGTCATCGCCGCGGCCATCTCGCTGCCGGCGGCCCGGTCGGCGGGCGACAGGCTTGCCGTCATGGTGGCAAGCGCGCGCCCGGCCTGCGGAAGGCCGGCGTTGTTTGCCTGTGTCATGTAAGCATAGGCCAGCGGCCAGTTCTTCGGCAGTGTATCGCCATTGAAGTGGAGCACGCCGAGCATGTATTGCGCGCGGGCATCACGCTTTGCGGCCGCATTCTGCCAGAGTTCCGCTGCCCGCGCCTTCTCGCCGCGCTGGGCGAGCAGGATGCCGAGGTTGGACTGGGCGGGCGCGTGGCCCTTGTCCGCAGCGCGGCGGTAGAAGTCTTCCGCCTTCGCCTTGTCGAGCGGGACGCCGCGGCCGAGCTTATAGGCCTGCCCCATATTGAAGAGCGCGTCCGGGTCGCCCTTTGCCGCGAACGGCATCCATTCGACGACCGCGCCCTTGTAGTCGCTCGCCTGCCATTTGACGACGCCTTCCTTGACGCCGCCAAGTGCCGGAACCGAAACGAAAAGGGCAAGAAACGCAGTCGCGGTGATGAGGCCGTGTCGCATGGTGGCGTTCTCTAGAGCAGTCTTTGAGGTAAGGGAATCCCCGACAGTGGTTACGATGCCGCGCATGGAAATTCCCCGCGGCATTTTTCGCACGCAATCATCAGAGAGTTTTCAAGAAATAACCCCAAGGCTTTACCGAAAATTAGCTTTGTGCGTGCGATCCATGCCCTGCAATTCGCAGAGTCTATGGGGAAAAGCCAATGCGCGTTCTCGCGTTAGCTTCACAAAAGGGCGGTTCGGGCAAGACCACGCTCAGCGGCCATCTCGCTGTTCAGGCGCAGAGGGCCGGTGCGGGGCCCGTCGTTCTCATCGATATCGATCCCCAGGGCTCGCTTGCGGACTGGTGGAACGAGCGTGAGGCCGAAATGCCCGCATTTGCGCAGACGACCGTCGCGCGTCTCGTTACCGATCTTGAAATGCTGCGGCAGAAGGGCTTCAAGCTCGCCGTGATCGACACGCCGCCGGCGATCACCGTCGCCATTCAGAGCGTGCTTTCGGTTGCCGAACTCGTCGTCATCCCGACCCGCCCGAGCCCGCACGACCTGCGCGCCGCGGGCGCTACGGTCGAGCTGTGCGAACGGGCGGGCAAACCGCTGATCTTCGTCGTGAACGCGGCGACGCCGCGCGCCAAGATCACCTACGAGGCCGCCGTCGCGCTTTCGCAGCACGGCACGGTCGCGCCGGTGACGCTGCACCACCGCACCGACTACGCGGCATCGATGATCGATGGCCGCACGGTCATGGAAATCGAGCCTGAAGGCAAGTCCGCTCAGGAAATCGTGGAACTGTGGACGTACATCGCGGACCGCCTTGAAAAGAATTTCCGCCGGACGGTGTTCAACGCGCCGGGCCAGCATGTGCCGACTCCTGCCGTGCGGGCCGCCGGCGGGTTCGGTCGGAAAGCCGCAGGGTAACAATAAGACGCAAGGGGCCGTTCCGGGGAAAGGTAAGTTATGAACGAGGCCAACTATGCTTCTTTGACCGCCGGTCTGCTCGCGCGGAAGGGACAAGCGCGTCCGGCGATGCGGCCGCAAGGCTACGGCTTTGCGTCCGACGACGATCTCGGTTGGAACGATATGGGCGGCACTGACATGCTGACCGCCGAACAGCGCGCTGCGCTGATGCCGGCACAACCGATGCATTTCCAGCCGCGTCCGGTGGTGGATTTCGAAGAGTCCGTGCCGTCTCCGGTTGCCGCGCAGCAGCAGGCGATCGCCGACGAGTTCGCGGCCGCAGCGGCGGCTGTCGTTCCCGCGTCGGAACCGGAAACGGTCGAGCTTCCCGAGGTTCCCGTGTCTGCGCCGGTCGCGGCGCCGATCCCTTCGATCAACGTGGCGCCTGCGCAACCCGTGCATCGCCCGCGTGCGGCGGCCGGCTCCAAGGCGAAGGCCGCGTTCACGCTGCGACTCGATCCGGAGCGTCACATGAATCTGCGCCTCGCGTGCGTCTATGCGCACCAGTCCGCGCAGCAACTCGTGACCGCGGCGCTCGACGAATATCTGTCCACGCATTTTCCGGACGCGTTGAAAGACGTGAGGAAGACCGCCGCCAACTAGGGGCGAACGACGGGGTGAAGGGGCCAAGACCATGCAGACTCAGCGCAATACGGTGCTCAAGCTGGCCGCGAGTGCATTCACGCTCGGGGTCTCTCTGACGGCGTGCCAATCTTCAAGCAGCCCTGTGGCGCACGTGAACACGGCGATCGGTTCGGTCGATGCCCCGCAACCCTCGGTCGTTCTCATCAAGCAGGCGGAAGCCGCGCGGCTGGCCGGCAATCCGGTGGCGGCAATCAGCTTCGCCGAGCTTGCCGTTACCGCTGATCCGCAGAACGCCGACGCACGCTTCGCGCTTGCAAAGGCCTATACGGCGGCGGGGCGTTATCGGTCTGCCGCGGAAGCCTATGGCGACCTGTCGGCGATGAACCCTGCCGATCCGAGCGTCCGCTTCCGCGCGGCGCTTTCGTCGCTTGCGGCGGGCAACCGTTACACGGCGCTGTCCTCGCTCGATGCGCTCGCGTCCGAGCCCTCGCTTGCCGCCGACGTCGGTCTCGCGCTCGCGCTTTCGGGCGAGACGCACAAAGCGATCAGCCTGCTTGAGACGTCGGTTCGCGCCGGCAATTCGACCCCGCGCCTACGCCAGAATCTTGCGCTTGCTCAGGCGCTTGCCGGCGAATGGGCCGCCGCGCGCACGACCGCTTCGATGGACCTGTCGCCCGATGCGGTCGATGCCCGCGTTGCCGAATGGGCCGCGATCGCTTCCAATACGGATAGCTCGTGGCGCACGGCTTCGGTGCTGGGCGTGGAGATGGCTGCGAATGATGCCGGCCGCCCGGTGGCGCTCGCCTGGGCGAAGCCGCAGGCCGAAGTCATGGTGGCGGCTGTTGAGGCGCCTGTCGTGGAAAGCGCGCCGGAGCCTGTGGTTGTTGCCGCTGTCGCGGAACCCGCGCCGGCGGTCATCGCCGAGGCCGCGCCGGTCGTTCGGGCCGAGCCTGTCGCCATCGCGCGGGCCGAGGTACCGGTTGCGGCCGAGCCTGCGCAGCCGATCGTGAAGATCCGGGCGGTTCAGCCTGGGTTCGAGACACCGAAAGCTGTGTCCGCCGTGAAGCGGGAGATCCGTGCGCTGCAGAAGCCGACGCACGGCGCGTGGGTCGTCCAGCTCGGTTCCTACGCGAAGCCCGAGTTTCTGAACGCCGGATGGAAGGCACTGACCCGCAAAAACAGCGCGCTTGGTGAATTCGATCCGATCCGGAGCCAGATCGCGGTCAACGGGGCGACATATCATCGCCTCGCTATCGGCTCGTTCGCGAACGTCACCGAAGCCGTCGACCTCTGCCGGAATCTGAAGTCGGAAGGCTACAGCTGCTTCGTCCGCAAGGGCGCGGGCGCCCCCGAAGCGACCTCGGCCAAGAAGGCCTGATCAGCCCGCGAAGGCGATTTCCCCGCCTTTCACGGTCCATTTCACACGGCCCTGCACGGGAAGCCCGTCGAACGGCGTGTTGTCGCCGGGCGACACGAATTTCGACGCATTGATCCGCCAGGGCGCGCCTGCATCGAACAGCACGATGTCGGCTGGTGCCCCCGCTTCAAGCGTCCCGCCCGGAACCCCGAAGATCGCCGCGGGTGTCGCGCTCATCATCGCGACGAGGCGGGCCAGCGGCACGCCTGCGTTCTCTCCGGCCGAAATCGCGAGCGCGAGCAGCGTTTCCGCGCCCGACATGCCCGGCGTCGCCTGCGCGAAAGGCAGCCGCTTTTCGTCCTGACCGCGCGGATCGTGCGCGGATGTGAGGCAATCGATCGTGCCGTCCGCCAGCCCTGCGAGCAAAGCGCGGCGGTCGTCCTCGCTGCGCAGCGGCGGGGAGAGGCGCGTGAAGGTGCGGTAGCCGGTGACGGCCTCGTCATTCAGCAGCAGATAGGCGGGCGCCGTGCCGCACGTGACGCGCGCGCCGCGCGCACGGGCCGTGCGGATGACGTCCAGCCCTTCGGCGGTGGTGACCTTGTGAACGTGGAGACGCGCACCGGCCGCTTCGGCGAGCCGCACATCACGGGCGATAGCGATGGCTTCGGCGATCGCCGGGGCGGACGCAAGACCGAGACGGGTCGCGGTTTCCCCCGTGGTCGCCTCGGCACCTTCGGTGAGCGCGGCGTCTTCGGCATGAACCACGGTGACGAGATCGAAAGCGGCGGCGTATTGCAGAAGCCGGAACATGACCGCTGACGACGCGATCTGGCGACGGCCGGTCGCGATGCCGACCGCGCCCGCCAGCTTCATCAGGGCGACCTCGGCAAGCTCGGTTCCGGCAAGGCCGCGCGTCGCGGCGGCGAGCGGATGCACCCAGACATGCGGCTTGCCGATGCGCTGCGCGCGTTCGGCGAGCGCCGGATCGTCGATCACCGGCGACTGATCGGGCATCAGCAGCGTGCAGGTAATGCCGCCCGCGAGGAACGCGGCGGGTTCCGACTTGAACACGCCCGCATCGACGAAGCCGGGCGCCGCAACGAGCCCCGAGGCGTCGATGCGCTGCGCGTCCGAGGGGATATCGGGTTTGCCGACGGCCGCGATGGTGCGGTCGGTGACAAGAATGTCCGCAGCAGCGTCCGTTCCGTTCGCAGGGTCGATGACGCGGGCGCCCGTGATTGCAAGCGGCCTCATGCGCGTGTCTCCCATCCCGCAGCGCCCCTTCGGGTGCGGGTCAGGACGTCGAGGCACGCCATGCGGACGGCGACGCCCATCTCGACCTGCTCGGTGATCGCGGAGCGGGCAATATCGTCTGCGACCTGCGATTCGATCTCGACGCCCCGGTTCATCGGGCCGGGATGCATGACGAGCACGTTGTCGCCCGCCGTCGCGAGGCGCTTCGCTGTGAGGCCGTAGAAGTGGAAATACTCGCGCTCCGAGGGAAGATAGGCGCCCGCCATGCGCTCCCGCTGAAGCCGGAGCATCATGATGACGTCGGCGCCTTCGAGGCCCGCATCCATGTCCGTGAAGGCGGTGACGCCGAAACGCTCGATCCCCGCGGGCATCAGCGTCGGTGGCGCGACCGCGCGCACCTCGGCACCGAGCGCGGCGAGCAGATGGAAGTTCGAGCGGGCCACGCGGCTGTGGAGAATGTCGCCGCAGATCGCGACCTTCAGCCCTTCGATCCGGCCCTTGCGGCGGCGGATGGTGAGCGCATCGAGCAGCGCCTGCGTCGGATGCTCGTGGCGTCCATCGCCCGCGTTCAGCACCGGACAATCGACCTTGGACGCAATGAGTGCGACCGCGCCCGAGGCATCGTGGCGGATGACGATCACGTCGGGATGCATGGCGTTCAGCGTAAGCGCCGTGTCGAGCAGGGTTTCGCCCTTCTTCATCGAGGAGGACTGGACGGACATGTTGACGACGTCGGCGCCCAGGCGTTTGCCCGCGATCTCGAACGACAGCAGCGTGCGCGTCGAGTTTTCGAAGAAGGCGTTGATCTGGGTGAGGCTCGCCAGCCGCTCATCACGTTTGTGCGCGCTGCGGCTGAGTTCCACCCAGTGTTCGGCCTCGTTCAGAAGGAAGCCGATTTCCCAGGGCTTCAGGCCTTCGATTCCAAGCAAATGTGCGTGCGGGAAGGGATGCACGCCCGGCGGCACGGCCGGTAGCGGAGCGGGTTGGGCTGCTGATGTCATTAAAGCCAAGCCTTTAGTCTTGCATACGGCAACGGGCAAGGGGCGAAACCGGCCGCCTGTCACATCATCTTGCGGGCTTGACGCTGCGGCCGGTGCGGGGCACGCCCTCGACCAAGGGGAGCGCCATGAAGCACGAAGAAACCGCCGATCTGCCGTATCTGAAGAAGGTGGTTGCCGCCTCGATGGCCGGAACGGTCGTCGAATGGTACGAATTCTTCCTCTACGGCACCGTCGCGACGCTGGTGTTCGGCAAGCTGTTTTTCCCCGATACCGGCAACGAGCTCGACGGCATCATCGCCGCGTTCGCAACCTACGCGGTGGGCTTCCTCGCGCGGCCGCTCGGCGGGATCGTCTTCGGGCATTTCGGGGACAAGGTCGGGCGCAAGTCGCTGCTGCAGTTCAGCCTGATTCTGATCGGCGTTTCCACCTTCCTGATGGGTTGCCTGCCTTCGTTCCACCAGATCGGTTACTGGGCGCCGCTGCTGCTGGTGACGCTGCGCTTCATCCAGGGCTTCGCGCTCGGCGGCGAATGGGGCGGCGCGGTGCTGCTCGTCACCGAACACAGCCCGAACCACAGCCGTGGCTTCTGGGGCAGCTTTCCGCACGCCGCCGTACCGCTCGGCAACCTTGCCGCGACGGTGGTGCTGCTCGTGCTGTCGGCCACGCTTTCGGAAGAGGCGTTCCTGTCGTGGGGCTGGCGCGTCGGCTTCTGGCTGTCGGTCGTGATCGTCGGCATCGGCTATTACATCCGCACGCAGGTGTCGGATTCGCCGATCTTCAAGGCCGCCAAGGCCGAAATGGAAGAGAAGGCGCACGCCGGCTACGGCCTCAAGGAGGTCTTCCGCCTCTATCCGCGCCGCGTGTTCACGGCGATGGGCCTGCGCTTTGCCGAGAACATCCTTTACTACATGGTGGTGACGTTCTCGATCACGTACCTCTCGCACCGTGGCGGCGACACCACGGGTATCCTGACGCTGCTGTTCTTCGCGCACATCATCCATGCCTTCATCATCCCCGCCGTGGGGCACGCCACCGACCGGTTCGGGCGGCGGCCGCTCTATATCGCTGGCGCGGCGCTGACGATGGTGTGGCCGTTTGCGGCGTTTCCGATGCTGGATACCGGGGCGACGGGGATCGTGCTCGCGGCGATCATCACCGGCATGATGGTCCATTCGCTGATGTACGCCGCGCAGCCCGCGATCATGACCGAGATGTTCCCCACGCGGATGCGCTATTCGGGCGTTTCTCTCGGCTACCAGCTGACCGCGATCGTCGCGGGCTCGTGGGCGCCGCTGATCGGCACGGCGCTGCTGCGCGAATATGAAACGTGGTGGCCGATCGCCGTTTACATCATGTTCGCAGGCGCGGTGAGTTTGATCGCGGCGATCGTGATGCGCGAGACGAAAGGTGTTTCGCTGGTCGCCATCGACCGGGAGGATGCGGCGCGAAGCTAGGCCGTGAGCGCCAGCGCGTCGATGGCGGCTTGCAGGATGTGCGCGGCGGCGAGGGCGTCGACGCGTTCGGCGCGTTTGGCGCGGCTCATGTCCGCAGCGATCATCTCCCGCGTGACGGCGACGGTGGAGAGGCGCTCGTCCCACAGGAGGACGGGGAGGGTGAATTCGGCCTCAAGCGACCGGGCGAAGGCGCGCGTCGCCTGTGCGCGCGGGCCATCGGAGCCGTCCATGTTCACGGGATAACCGAGCACGAAACCGGCGAGCGCGCGGCTCCCGATGAGGCGGCGAAGCTCGGCGAAATCCTGCGTCTGCTTGCGGCGGACGATCGTTTCCGCAGCGGTCGCGAAGCGCCATTCGGCGTCGCAGAACGCGACGCCGATCGTCTTCGTGCCGAGATCGAGCCCGGCGAGAACGCCGCCCGAAGGCAATTGCGCGGCGAACTCCGAGGCTGAATGTGTGCTCACTTCTTCCGCCCGGCGGCCGCGACGGGCGCGGTGAGCGCCGCCTGCGTGCGACGCTCCGCATCCGTACGCAGGTTCGCCCAGAACAGGGGGTAATCGTAAACATGGTAGTTGTTGCCTGGCAGCACGTAGGAACGCAGCTCAGATGGCGGCTTCTCGCCGATGCTGAGATAGCCCTTCTCCATGCATTTTGCGCCGACGACGCCGGGTTCGAGGCGGGCATCGGAATAGGTCTCGTCGAAGGGGATCAGCGTGCCGAGATTGCGCGCCGCGCCGTAGGGATCATCCTCCGCCGCGGCGGCGGTTTCGGCGGTGGTATCTGCCGCCTCGCTTTCGGTGCTTTCGGCTTCGGCGGTTTCGGGCTGCGCCTCCGCCGCGGGGTCTGCGCCTTCTAGCGGCGTTTCCGGCCCTGCCAGCGGATCAGTACAGACGAGGTGCGTGTCCTTGCGCGGCGCACCCGTCAGCCCTGCCGTCGTGTAGAACGGATCGAAGATCGATTCCGGCTGCGCCGGCTCCGCATAGCTCTGGAACGCGATGATGCAGCGGGTCTGCTCCGGCGTCTCGCACGGCTTGAGGCCGAGCGCGGGGAGGTCCGCCTCGATCGAGATCGGCCAGCCGATCAGATAGGCCGCGACGATCCGGTCCGCCACGGGCGTGTCGGCGATCTTCTGCGCGAGCAGCGAGACGAGATGCAGCGATCCCTGGCTGTGACCGGCAAGGATGATTTTCCGGTCGGCCGGAATTTCGCGCAGGAACAGTTCGAACGCCTTTTCGATGTCGCTGTAGGCGACGGCGAACGCCTTCGCCGAATCCGGCTCGCCGAGCGAGAGGAACGCACCGAAGGTTGCCTGGCGATATTTTGGCGCCCAGATTTCTCCAATGCCGTTGAACACGCTCGCCTGGCTTTTCAGGAACACGGTCTGCCGGAAGCGCGGATCGCCGGTGAGCGCGATGGGTGCATTCCAGCGGTCGCCGCGCAAATAGGTTGTCGGATGCACGTAGAACACCGCGACGGCGGGCTTCGGCGCCGGGGTATAGCCCTCGGGCGTCCAGCGCACCATGTCGGCCGGAAGGCCCGGGCGGGTGAGCCACGCATCCGCGCGATCATAGAACGTGGGCGGCGGTTTCGGGCTTTCGGCGAAACTCACATCCGGCACGAATGCCGCGCGCATCAGGTAGGGCGCGAACAGCCGGTACGCGACCGTGCCTACGATCGCGAGGAATATGAGTGCGGCGATGATGGCGAGAAACCGACGTGCGGCCAAGTTGCTGGACTCCTTTGTCCGGGCGCTTAGCATGGTGTCCATGCAACGAGAATACAGGGGTTAACACCATGCGTATCACCAAGGTTCCTTTCGCCATTTGCATCACGCTGCCGCTGGCCGCCTGCGCTGCGGGGGCCTCTACGCCCGCGCTTCACGACCTCGTGATTCGAGGCGGCACCATCTACGACGGCTCGGGCGGTGCGGCGCAGATCGGCGATGTCGCCATCGACGGCGACAAGGTGGTTTCGGTCGGTCCCGCCGCGCGCGGGCGCACCGAGATCGACGCAACAGGCCTCGCCGTGGCGCCGGGCTTCATCAACACGCATAGCTGGGCGACCGAATCGCTGATCGTCGATCCGCGCGGTGTCGCCGACCTCAAGCAGGGCGTAACGCTGGAGGTGATGGGCGAAGGCTGGTCGATGGGGCCGCTGAACGACGAGATGAAGCGCCTGTCGGCAAGCCGCATGGGCGACGTGAAGTACGATATCGAGTGGACGAGCATTGGCGACTATCTCTCGTATCTCGAAAAGCGCGGCATTTCCCCGAACGTCGCGAGCTTCGTGGGCGCGGCGACGGTGCGCATCCATGAACTCGGTGAAGGCGATGTCGACCCGAACCCGCAGCAGCTCGCGCGGATGCAGGGGCTGGTGAAATCCGCGATGAACGAAGGCGCGCTCGGCGTTGGCTCGGCGCTCATCTACGCGCCCGGATCGTTCGCGGAGAAGCCGGAACTCCTCGCGCTCATGCAAGCGGCCGCGCCGTGCGGCGGGCGCTACATCAGCCACATGCGTTCCGAGGGTGACAACATCCTCGAAGCGGTGGACGAACTGATCGACATCTCGCGGCAATCGAAGGCGCCCGCGATCATCTATCACCTGAAATTGGCGGGCAAGGACAACTGGAGCAAGCTCGACACCGTCATCGCGAAGGTGGAGGCCGCACAGAAGGAAGGCCTCGACATCACCTCCACCATGTACACCTACCCGGCGGGCGGCACCGGCCTCGACGCCTCGATGCCGCTGTGGGTGCAGGAAGGCGGGGAGGAGGCCTGGTTCAAGCGACTGCAGGATCCCGCCGTGCGCGCCAAGGTCGCCGCGGAAATGAAGACGCGCGGCGACGGCTGGGAGAACCTTTACTATCAGGCGGGCTCGCCTGAGCGGCTCGTTCTCGTGGGATTCAAGAACGACAAGTTGAAGCCGCTAGCGGGCAAGACGCTCGGCGAAGTGGCGCGGGAACGCGGCAAGAGCCCCGAGGAAACCGCGATGGACCTCGTGGTGGAAGACGGCAGCCGTGTCGGCACCATCTACTTCCTGATGGACGAGAAGAACGTCGCGAAGCAGACGGCGCTGCCGTGGATGAGCTTCGGTTCGGATGCGGAAGCGCCCGCCACGGAAGGCGTTTTCGTGAAATCGCCGACGCACCCGCGCGCCTACGGCAACATCCCGCGTTTCCTCGGCAAATACGTTCGCGATGAGAAGACGACCACCCTCTCGAACGCCGTGCGTCAGCTCACGTCATTCTCGGCCGAGCAGATGGGCATCGAGGGACGCGGACGTCTGGCACCCGGCTACTTCGCCGACGTGGTGGTGTTCGACCCCGCGACGATCGCCGACAAGGCGACCTTCGAGAAGCCGCACCAGTATTCGGTGGGCGTGCGCGACGTGTTCGTGAACGGCGCGCAGGTGCTGAAGGACGGCGAGCCCACGGGCGCGCGACCGGGCCGCTTCGTGAAGGGGCCGGGCACGGGGAAGTGTCCGGCGTAACGCCGGGCTTGGGGGCGTCATGGTCGGTCTGGAGAACAGCCAGCGGCGTCATCTCGTGCTGACGGCGGCTGGGGCGCTGTGCGGGCTCGTTGTGTGGCTGCTGACGCGCGGGAGCGGACCCGTCGGGGATATCCGGACGGCGACGGCGACCGGAGTCTGCATCGCCGGGGCGGCGTTGGCGTTTACGCTTTCGGGAGTTCGACCGCTGTGGTCCACCGGTTTCTCCGCTGGCTGCGGCGCGGTGGCGGCCGGTGTCGTGTACTGGAACCTCGTGGCCGGCCCGCAGGCGGATAGCAGCGGTGGTTATGATCCCGGGTTCGCCTGGCAATATCTGTGTCTTGCGGCCGCGCTCGGTATCGCCCTGCCGGTGTTCCAGACCGTGCGCGATGAGGGCGGCTGGCGCCTGCCCTATGCAGGGCTTCATGCGCGTAGCTGGGAGAATATCGTGGTCGCCATCGGCGCGGGTGGCTTCCAGCTCGCGGTGACGCTGCTGTTCGCGCTCTGGGCCGGCCTTTTCGAGCTGATCGGCGTAGAGTTCTTCGCTGACCTGTTCGAAGAGCCCGCGTTCACCACCGTGGTCGGCGGCGCTAGCATCGCGCTCGGCATCTCGCTGGTGCGCGACTGGCCGAGCGTAATTGCAACGATGCAGAAGGCGTTAATGGCGGTGCTTTCGGTGCTCGCGCCGCTGCTCGCGCTCGTGCTGTTGTTGTTCCTCGCGTTCCTGCCGGTGACGGGCTTGTCGAAGCTGTGGGAGTCGACCCGGCACGCAACGCCGCTGATGCTCGGCGCGGTGCTGTTTGCGCTGCTGCTTGTGAACACGGTCATCAAGGATGCGAACGATCAGCTCTCATCCGCGCGCGTGGTGAGGTTCGGCGCTGTGGGACTCGCGCTCGCGATGCTCCCGCTCGCTATCATCGCCGCGGTTTCGACCGGCATTCGCATCGACGCTTACGGGCTGATGCCGGAGCGCATCTGGGCAATGATCTTCACCGGCTTCGCGATTGCTTACGGGCTTTCCTACCTTTGGCCGCTTGCCCGCCGTTTCGAAGGCTGGGCAGACACGGTGCGCACCGCGAATGTCCGCCTTGCGCTCGCCTTGGGGACGATGTTCCTGCTGCTCGCCACGCCGCTGATCGATTTCCGTGCGATCTCGGCGAAAAATCAGGTGGCGAGATTGCTGAGCGGCAAGGCCGCGCCCAATACCTTCGATTTCGCCGCGCTGAAGTTCGATTTGGGCGCGCCGGGCCGGGACGCCCTGACCGACCTGCGAGGCATGGGGGGCAGCGTGCGCGCTGACGCCATCGCGGCGGAGGTAGCCCGTATCGACAAGACCCGCTCGCGCTGGGATGCCCGCACCGGTAGCGAGGCGAAGGCGGCCGGCGCGCGCGTGCGAGAGGCGCTGTCCCGGATCAGGATATATCCTGCCGGCAAGACGTTGCCCGCGAACCTGGCTGGCTACCTGACCGAAGAGGCTGTCCAGTTCCCGGGCCCGGTCGTGGACTGCGGCGAGGAAAAAGTCCTGCGCTGCGCGGCCGTGGTGGCCGACCTGACGGGTGACGGGCTGGACGATGTGGTTTTCTTCCGCGAGACCTGCCCCAAGGTGAATGGCAGTCCGCGATGCATGAACAGCAGCTATGGCTATCGCCAGACGGCGACGGGGTGGACGGAGGGGCTGCGCGGCGAGGGCGTGTTTTTCTCTAACGCGGATGGATCGCTGCTCGATGCGCTGGCTGAGGGCAACATGACCATGGTGCCCCGCCAAGGCCTGGACCTGCGAGTGAAGGGGAAACGCGTAGGGGGGCTTGACTGAGCGACACGGTTGGTGGGGCGGACAGACGCTTGCCCGCGCACGAAGCCGCGTGCTAACGGCTCGGGCTCAATCAATCCGGGGTGTTTTTGCATGTCCGTTGACGCCGCAACCGTCAAACGCGTCGCGCATCTTGCGCGTATCAAGATCGACGATGACAGGTCCGCCGTGATGGCCGAGGAGCTTTCGAAGATTCTCGGCTGGGTGGAGATGCTGGGCGAGGTGAATACGGACGGCGTGGAGCCGCTCGCGGCCGTGATCCCCAATACGCTGCGCTGGCGCGAGGATGTCGTTACCGATGGCGGCATTCAGGACAAGGTGCTGTCGAACGCGCCGAAGTCCGAATACGGCTTCTTCGCCGTGCCGAAGGTGATTGAATAATGACGGCGCTGACTGACCTGACGCTTGGCCAGATGCGCGACGGACTGCGCGCAAAGGACTTCTCCGCGAAGGACCTTGCCGAGGCGCATGTGAAGGCGGTGGAAGCCGCGCGCGTGCTGAATGCGTTCACGGTGGAAACCCCGGAACTGGCGCTGAAAGCGGCAGAGGCGGCGGATGCAGCGCTCGCGAAGGGCGAGGCGAAGCCGCTGTCGGGTATTCCGCTCGGTATCAAGGACCTGTTCGCGACCGAAGGCGTGCAGAGCGCGGCGGCTTCGAACATCCTGAAGGGCTTCAAGCCGCCCTATGAATCGACCGTGAGCGGCAAGCTCTTCGCGGACGGCGCGGGGATGCTCGGCAAGCTCAACATGGACGAGTTCGCGATGGGTTCGTCGAACGAGACGAGCGCATTCGGCACGGTCATCAATCCGTGGCGCGGCAAAGGCAACGAAAGCCTCGTGCCGGGCGGCAGCTCGGGCGGTTCGTCGGCGGCGGTCGCGGCGCGGCTGGTCGCGGGGGCGACGGGCACCGATACCGGCGGCTCGATCCGTCAGCCGGCGGCGTTCACGGGGATTTCGGGCATCAAGCCGACCTACGGCCGCTGCTCGCGCTGGGGCATCGTGGCGTTCGCAAGCTCGCTCGATCAGGCCGGGCCGATGGCGCGCGACGTGCGCGACTGCGCGATTTTGCTCAAATCCATGTGCGGGTTTGATCCGAAGGATTCGACAAGCCTCGACCTGCCGGTGCCGGACTTCGAGGCGGCGCTGACGGGTGATCTCAAAGGCAAGCGCGTCGGCATTCCGAAGGAATATACGGTCGAGGGCATCCCGACCGAGATCGAGGCGCTGTGGAAGAAGGGCGCGGACATGCTGCGCGACGCGGGCGCGGAGATCGTCGACATCTCGCTGCCGCACACCAAGTACGCGCTGCCGACCTATTACATCATCGCGCCTGCTGAGGCTTCGTCCAACCTCGCGCGCTATGACGGCGTGCGCTACGGCCTGCGCGAAACGCCCGAGGGCGGCAGCCTCATCGACATGTACGAGGCGACGCGCTCGGCGGGGTTCGGCGCCGAGGTGCAGCGGCGCATCCTGATCGGCACCTATGTGCTCTCGGCGGGTTATTACGACGCTTATTATCTGAAGGCGCAGAAGGTGCGCGCGCTCATCCAGCGCGATTTCATGCAGGCGTTCGAACGCTGCGACGTGATCCTCGCGCCCACCGCGCCGAGCGCGGCGTTCGGTATCGGTGCGAACGTCGACGACCCGATCGCCATGTACCTCAATGACGTGTTCTGCGTGCCCGCGAGCCTTGCGGGGCTGCCGGCGATGTCCGTGCCCGGCGGGCTTTCGGATGACGGTCTGCCGCTCGGCCTCCAGATCATCGGGCGTCCGCTCGACGAAGAGGGCGTGCTGAACGCGGGCTATGCGATCGAACAGGCTGCGGGGTTCACCGCACGACCGGAAGCGTGGTGGTAAGATGAGCGACCACAGCTTTCCGTTGGCAATGGCTGCAATCCATATGTCGCTTCATTCTCTCAGAATTTTAGCTCAACGGGGATTGGTCTCTCCTGAAGATGCGGATGAATCGCTGGATGGCGTGTTCGAAACCTTAGAAAATCTCGAACCAGAACGGCTTGTTGTCGTTCAGCGGCACCTCGATCCGCTATTTGCAGAGATTAAGCAGATCGCCAGTGCGAAATGGAAGCCTGCAGAATGACTGATTATCGCATCAAAGGCGAAACCGGCGAATGGGAGGTCGTGATCGGCCTCGAAGTGCACGCGCAGGTCACGTCGAACGCCAAGCTGTTCTCGGGTGCCGCGACCGAGTTTGGGGCGGAGCCGAACACACAGGTGAGCCTTGTCGACGCGGCGATGCCGGGGATGTTGCCGGTGATCAACGGCGAGTGCGTGAAGCAGGCCGTGCGGACCGGCCTTGCGCTCGAAGCGCAGATCAACACGTGGTCGCGGTTCGACCGGAAAAACTATTTCTACGCCGACCTGCCGCAGGGCTACCAGATCAGCCAGTTCCAGCACCCCATCGTGGGCGAGGGCACGGTGCAGATCGAGCTCGGCGAGGGGCGCAGCAAGACGGTGGGGCTGGAGCGCATCCATCTGGAGCAGGACGCGGGCAAGTCGATGCACGACCAGTCGCCGCGCTATTCCTACGTTGACCTAAACCGGTCGGGCGTCGCGCTGATGGAGATCGTCTCGCGTCCCGACATGCGCTCGCCCGAAGAGGCGGGGGCGTATGTGAAGAAGCTGCGCTCGATCCTGCGTTACGTTGGCAGCTGCGACGGCAACATGGAGGAAGGCTCCATGCGCGCGGACGTGAACGTCAGCGTGCGGAAGCCCGGCGACCCGCTCGGCACGCGCTGCGAAGTGAAGAACGTGAACAGCGTTCGCTTCGTACAGGCGGCGATCGAGTATGAGGCGCAGCGGCAGGTGGAGATCATCGAAGGCGGCGGCAGCATCGTGCAGGAAACGCGGCTGTTCGACCCGAGCCGGATGGAAACGCGCGCGCTGCGTTCCAAGGAAGACGCGCACGATTACCGCTATTTCCCGGATCCCGACCTGCCGCCGCTGGTGTTCGACGATGCCTTCGTCGAAGCACTGCGCGCCGAGCTGCCGGAGCTGCCCGATCCGAAGCGCGCGCGCTATGTGCGCGACCTTGGCATCAGCGATTATAACGCGAGCGTGCTGACTGCCGAGAAGGAGGCCGCCGACTGGTTCGAGCGGATGCTGGCGCTGAGTGCGGCGAAACAGGGCAAGCCACTCACCGAAGTCGCGCGCGCCGCCTCCAACTGGGTGATCTCCGACCTGTTCGGCGCGCTGAATGCGCTCGGCAAGGACATCATCGACAGTCCGATCAGCCCCGAACACGCCGCAACGCTGCTCGCGCTGATCGGCGACGGGACGCTTTCAGGGCGGCTCGGCAAGGACGTGTTCCAGATCATGCTGGAAACCGGCGACGATCCAGAGAAGATCGTGGAGGAGCGGGGCCTGAAGCAGGTGTCCGACACCGGTGCGCTCGACGCGGCGATCGCCGAGGTGCTGGCGAAGAACGCCGACAAGGTCGCGCAGTACAAGGCCGGTAAGGAAGCGCTGTTCGGTTTCTTCGTGGGCCAGACGATGAAGGCGACCGGCGGCAAGGCGAACCCGCAGGTGGTAAACGAACTGCTGAAGGCGGCGCTGGCGGGGTGAGGTATGGGTGCGAGGCGTCGGTTTGCCTCGTTGGACGGCGACGCCTCTTAATCCTGCGGTATGGAGGCTGGGCTTTCAGCGGCCACGGGCTGTGTCCCGGGGGCGCTTTCCAGTTCCAGCGCCCCGGATAGACGGGTGGCCTCGGCAAGAAACGCGATTCCGGCCTCGCGACTTACAATCCCGGTGTAGCGCCCCAGATTGCCGCAGAACATGCCTACACGGCCGGTGCGTTCGACCTGAACAGCGATCGGCGCACTCTGTAGAGATCCGTCCTTCGTCCGGAACGCGACATGGCCGGACAGTGAGGTGCGATTCTTGCAGAAGCCCTTGAAATCGCTTTCACCAAGGCACCGGTGAAGGCTCAAGGCCTTGGTCAGATGAACGGTCAGATCGGCGTCGGTTGCATCAGCCTCGGCCAGAACGCCGTCGTCGTCATACGCCGTGACCAGTTTCCGCATCAGGACGCTGATCGGATTATCCACCTTGTAGGCTTCGCAGTAGATGCTGACATTTTTCATGACATGATCGACGCCGGGGGTAACGACGAGTCCGATGTTACGAATGCCACGCGAAGGGTCCGGAGAGAACGGGCCCTCAATGCCCTGATCGTTAGCGGCGGCCTGAATCGCCTGCAGGTCGATACTGTAGTCAATGCTGCGTGCCGAAGCCGGAGCAGCCAGTAAGGCGAGAGCCACTCCGGCAATCAGGGCGCCCGCCGAGCAGGCGTTCATGGCTGTGTCAGTCGGTCGAAGCGACATTGCTCGCCTTCTGCGCTTTCTGCTTTTCCTTGAGCCGCTTCTTCCAGTCCTTCTTCGTGCTGCCGGTCAGGACGCGGGCGCTTTCAAGTGCGAATTCCTCGGCCAGCCTCTCCCGAATGCCGCCGCCGCGAATGAGCATGCCTCCCCATCCCGAATGCGCGTTGAGCACGTGCACATAAAACGAGCCAATGTTCGCGCCCGTTGCGGGATCCACCACATCGATAAGTCCGGCAAGTTCATCGGCGCTGCCGATCAGCATGGCGACTGCGGCGTTGGCGGTGCGGATGGTTTCGATGGTGATCTTCAGATCGACGGCCTTGCCTTTGGACTCGTCGAGGCCCCATTCGCGCGTCACGTCGCGCATCACGAGCGGCAGCATGGCGGAGAACGGCAGGGTATCGTATGTGTCGGCGGCCGGCTGGACATCGGACGGGTTGGCGGGGTCGTAAGGCGTAAGACCCGCTTCAGCGCGTTTGGCCAGCGCCTTTTCCTCGATCTTGTCGAACTTTTCGCGCGCGGAATCGGCAATCGTGACAGTCACGGCGGCAACATAATTGTTGTCCACGATGTCCGCAGGCAGTTCTTCTATGACTTTTCGCTGTTTTGCCTCTGCGGCAGGGGCGGCAATCAAGAACAACGCAAGAAAAATGTAACGAATCATGACGCCCCCTAAGCAATGCTACGGCGCCAGTAATGCAAAGCGGAATTATTTCGGAAAGATAATAATATGGATACCGGAAAGCCGTCAGGCTTCGCCCACTGTGTCGATCAATGCGGCGTCGAGCGCTTCGCGCGGGGTTTTTCCGGCCCAGAGGATGAACTGGAAGACGGGGTAGTAGCGTTCGCACTCGTCGACGGCGGCTTCGACGAGCGTTTCGGCCTGCGCGAGCGAGAGGCCGCTGTCGTCATCCGCGGCATCAAGCATGGAGGCGTGGCGGAAAAGAAGCGTGCCGTCTGCCGACCACATTTCGAAATGGCCGAGCCAGAGCTGCTCGTTGATGAGGCTGAGCACTTCCCACACAGCGGCGCGGCGGTTTTCCGGCACGCGGATGTCGGGCATGGCGATGAACTGGAGGACGCGTTCTTCTTCGCGCCAGAGCGCGCGGAGCTGATAGGTCGTCCAGCTGCCCTCTACTCGGGCGATGAGTTCCTCGTCGCTGGCACGCTCAAAAGACCAGCCGTGCGCGCCGAAATAATGCTCGAGCATGTCGAGCGGCGCTGCCGTGGCTTGGGCCATTTCAAGTTCGAGTTCGGTCAATAGCGGGTCCAGTAGAAGTCATCCGGCACCACATATGGTGCGACGTCAGCCGTCGGCACGCAAGCCGCTGTGCGCCTGTGTTCCGAATTTGCTGTGGATATCAGGCGGTGGGCGCTGATTTTCCGGCCTTCTTCGCTGCGGGCTTGCGCGCCGCGGTTTTCGCGGGCGCGGTTCCCGCTGCAGCTTCAAGCTTTGCGATTCGCGCTTTCAGCTCTTCGTTTTCCGCGCGGGCGTTCGCCGCCATCTGCTTCACGGCCTCGAATTCCTCGCGCTTCACGAGATCGAGGCCGCCCACGAACTCCTCCATACGCGCGCGGAATCCCGCCTCCATTTCTCGGCCCATGCCGGCGAGCGAGCCCATGGCGCCGGTCGCCATGCGCGAGAAATCGTCGAAGAAGCGGTTTTTGGACTGCATGGACGGGGCCTTCGCTGTGTTGTGGGCCTAATATGGCGGCGCGGCGCCCGGATTCAACTGCCAGATGCGGAAGGCGAGCCCGGCGGCGAAGCAGAGCCACGCGAGATAGGGGACGAGCAGCCACGCGGCGATCCGGTCCAGCCGGGCGAAAGCGAACGTCGTGGCGAGCGCGGCGGCGAGGATGACGAGGATGAGCGCGAAGCTGGGGCCAAGCAGGTGCAGCTTGAAGAACAGCGTCGACCATATGAGGTTGAGCACGAGCTGGGCGGCGAACAGCAGGGCCGCGCGCTGCAGGTCCCGCCCCGGTGGACACGCGAGGACGCGGGCGATGGCGACGCCCATCAGCGCGTAGAGAAGCGTCCAGACAACGCCGAACACGAAACCGGGCGGATAGAGCGCAGGCTTTGCGAGGTCCGCGAACCAGGGATTGTCTTCGCCCGACCCCGCCACAACGCCGGACAGCGAACCGAGCAACACCACGCCCGGAACGGTCAGGATGGCGATACGCAAGGCTTTGGGCAGTGCCATGTTTCCTACTCCGCCGGTGCGGGGGCTGCGCCGCGCTCCTCATCCAGCTTCCGCGAAACCGCGAGCGGCGAGCCTGTACCCCGGGCAAGGCGCCGATAGAAGACGGGGATGACGAACAGCGTCAGCAATGTCGCGAGGCTGACGCCCCAGACGATGACGGTGCCGATCGCCTGACGCGAGGCGGCGCCCGCACCGCTCGCCAGCATCAGCGGCACCGCGCCCGCGACGGTCGCGATCGAGGTCATGATGACGGGACGCAGGCGGCGCACGGCGGCGCGGCGGATCGCATCGTCGAATGCGACGCCCTGATCGCGCAGCTGGTTCGCGAACTCGACGATGAGGATGCCGTTCTTCGCGGCAAGCCCGACGAGCATGACGATACCGATCTGGCTGTAGAGATTGAGCGATTGGCCCATGACAACAAGGCCGAGCAGGCCGCCGCCGACCGCGAGCGGCACTGTCAGCACGATGACGCCGGGATGCACCCAGCTTTCGAACTGCGCGGCGAGCACGAGGAAGACGAGCAGGATGGTAACGCCGAGCACGCCCCAGATCGCGCCCCCCGTCTGCTTGAACGCGCGGCTTTCGCCGTCGTAGCCGATCGCCGCGACTTCGGGCAGCGTCGAGGCTTCTGCTTCCAGCCAGTCGAGCGCCTCTCCGAGCGAGTGGCCCGGCGCGACCGTGCCTTCGAGCGTGATGGCGCGGAGCTTGTTGAAATGGCCAAGCTCGCCCGCGTCCGCGAAGCTACGCAGAGACACGAGGTTCGACAAAGGAATGACATCGCCCGTGCGCGAGCGGACATAGACGTTGGAGAGGTCTTGCGGTGTCAGCCGGTCCTTGCCCTCGGCTTGCACAATGACGCGGTATTCCTCGCCGCGATCAATGTAGGTGGTGACGCGGCGCGAGCCCATCATGGTTTCAAGCGTGCGGCCGATCTCGTTGACGGACACGCCAAGGTCGCCCGCGCGCGTCGTGTCGATATCGACAAGGAGCTGCGGCTTCGTTTCCTTGTAATCGGCTTCGAGGTTCTCGATGCCCGGATAGGACGCGGCCGCATCGATGATCGCGTCGCGGGCGCGGGCGAGTTCCTCGAACGTCGCGCCGGCGATGACGAAGCGGATCGGGCGGCCGCCACGGCTGCCGATGGTCTGGCCTCCCGAGGCGAAGCTGCGGACGCCCGGGTAATCCTCCAGCGTCTTTTGGATCATCTGCGCGGTTTCCGCGGTCGTTTCTTCCCGTTCGGACCAGGGCTTCAGGAAAATCACCATGCGGCCGGTGGAGAAATCCTCCGTCGTGCCCCAACTGCCGGGCGCGCGGACCATCAGGCGGCGGATGGGACCTTCGTTCACCATCGGCAGCACGCGCGCCTGCAAGTCCTCCATATAGCGGACCATCTGGTCGTAGCCGGTGCCTTCCGCTGCGGTGACACTCACTTGCAGGTTGCCGGTGTCTTCGGGCGGGGCGAGTTCGGATGGGAGTGTTGTCGCCAGCACAATGCAGCCGACGACCACGGCGGCCGAAACGCCGCCGATCAGCAGCGGCCGTGTGAGCAGCCGGCCGAGCATGCGGTCGTAGGCGGCGGACACGCGATCGAAACGCTGATCGACCCATTTCGTCATGCGGTTCGCGCCGGTTTCCGGCTTCAGCATCTTCGAGCAGAGCATCGGCGTCAGCGTCAGGGCGATGAAGCCCGAGAAGGCGACCGCGCCGATCATCGCGGCCGCGAGTTCGCGAAACAGCAGCCCGGTGTTGCCGGCAAGGAACATGATCGGCACGAACACGGAACAGACAACTGCCGTTGTCGCGACCACGGCGAAGGCGACCTGGCGCGCGCCCTCATACGCGGCGACGAGCGGGGTTTCGCCGTGTTCGATACGGTAATAGATGTTTTCGAGCACAACGATCGCGTCATCGACGACAAGGCCGATCGCAAGCACGAGCGCGAGCAGCGTGAGCAGGTTGATCGAAAGTCCGAGCGCCCAGAGCACGGCGAAGGTCGCGATCAGACAGATCGGCACCGTGACGGCGGGAATCAGCGTGGCGCGCGCCGAGCCCAGAAAAATATAGATCACGAGAATAACGAGAACGGACGCTTCGGCGAGCGTCTTCCACACGTTTTCGATGGCGGCTGAAATGAATACCGAGCTGTCGTTCGAAATGTCGATGCTGAGGCCGGCCGGCAGCATCTTGCGCGTATCGTCTATCCGCGCCCTGACCTCTTCGGCGACGGCCAGCGTGTTTGCGCCGGATTGGCGGACAATGCCAATGCCGACGCCGGGTTTGCCGTTCGATCGGAAGAAGCTGTAAGGATTTTCAGGCCCGATTTCGATGCGCGCGACATCGCCGAGCCGAACCAGATGGCCGTCTGCGCCGCGTGAAATGACGAGATTGTTGAAGTCTTCCACCTTGCTGTAGGCGCGGGCGACGCGAACCGTGAGATTCTGCGATTCCGCCTCCACACGTCCCGCGGGCAATTCGATGTTCTGGGCACGAAGCGCAGTCTCGATGTCACCCGGCGTAAGTTGGTAGGCGGCGAGTTTCGCCCGATCGAGCCATATACGCATCGCGGGGCGCGAGAGGCCGCCAACCATGACGCGCGCGACGCCGTCGATCGACGAGAAGCGGTCGACGAGGATGCGGTCGGCATAGTCGGCGAGCCAGAGCGGGTCGCGCTCCTCGCCGGAGAGGTGCATCCAGAGGATCGGCTGCGAATCGACGTCCACCTTGCGAATCTCCGGCGGAATCACCTCGTCGGGGAGATCGTCTGCAAGGCCGCTGACACGGTCGCGGATGTCGTTCGCCGCATCGTCCACATCGCGCGTCGCGGAGAATTCGATGGAGACGTCGGACACGCCGTCACGCGAACGCGAACGGATCATGTCGATGCCTTCGATGCCGGCGATCCGGTCTTCGATAAGCTGGGTTATGCGCGATTCGACGACGCTGGCAGCCGCACCGGGATACACCACCTCGACCGAGACGATCGGCGGCTCGATGGCCGGATATTCGCGCACCGGCAGCGAGAAGAAGGCGATAACGCCGGCGAGCACGATGATGAGGCTGATAACAGCCGCGAACACCGGGCGTTTAACGGAGACATCAGAGAGGATCACCGAGACTTCCCTGCGCCCGCTGCGGCGCCGGAGAGGGCTCCGGTGGTGGATTTTTCAGGCTCCCCCGGAAACACGGGCCGCACCTCCGCATCGTCGCGCACCTTCACGACGCCGTCGGCAACGATGCGGTCGCCGCGATTGAGGCCGCCGGTAACTTCCACCATGCCGCCTGACCGCATCCCGACCTCGACCGGAACGCGGTTCGCGACGTTCTTCTGATCAAGCCGGAACACGAATTGGCGATCGCCCTGCGCGACAAGCGCAAGTTCGGGAACGGCGAGCGCTTCGCGCGGATTGGTGACGATGGATACGGTGAGCAACATGCCGGGGTGCAGGCGCCGGTCAGGGTTCGGGAGCAGCGCACGAACGGCAACCGAGCGGGTGATGGGGTCGACCTGCGACTCGATACCCTCC
>TARA_R110000850_G_scaffold85460_2_pt1 | contig 40560 bp, 33 predicted proteins | sample TARA_R110000850 | Tara Oceans TARA_R110000850 (sample SAMEA4397586) | marine metagenome | biome: Polar Biome; feature: [SRF] surface water layer (ENVO:00010504); material: water (ENVO:00002006), including particulate matter (ENVO:01000060) such as... | depth 5 m
AATTTTGGGTCCTGCCAGGTCAGCAGACCTCGATTTGGCATCAGACACCACTCGATGTCCTGCTCGATACGCCCCGGGTCGATACCGCTTAGGGCATCGATACTGGCTTGCGACGCGCCTGCGTTGCGCCAGGCACTGGGCCCGGCATCGATCGCCGCCTGAGCGCTACCGAATCGCTCGATGAGCGCGATGATGGGGCGCGCACCCAGCCCGGCGCACCGAATCAGTTTCAGCCAGCTTTCGAGTTCCCCCTTATCGCTGGAAAGCGACACTCGCGGGCATCCCGGCTGCTATCGCGCGCGTCCGGGCACTGGTGAAGCAACCTTGTCCAAGGTGTGGACCGGCTTGAGCAGCGTCATGACAAGGCCGAAACTGGCCCGCGGGGTGACCTTGAAGACCAGCAACTGCCCGGCATAGGTCTCCGGCAATGAGACGCGGCGCCCGGTGTACGGGTCCGTGGCACGCTCACCGGCCTGGAAAATATCCAGCACGTGGCCCGGCTCCAGGCCGTGATTGATGCCGCGATTGAGCGTCACGATCTGGTACTGACCGATCTGGGACACCCCGTCTGTGACGGCAATGATGCGTCCCGAAATGTCCTGCTCAGGCGCGCGCGGAACAAAATTAGCGTTGAAGGCTTCGGGCTCGGTCGGCAGCAGCCGGTCGCCAATCAGGGCTTCGCGTGTGGTGCTGGCCAGTGTGGCTGTTGCAGGTGCGCCGTATTCACGTATCTCTGCGTCACCGACCGGAATCGCCTCGTGCCCGAGCAGGGCACCGTCATCCGGGTCCCGATAAGGCTGGCCACGACGCACCACAGCGTAGCTGTAGGCCTCGCCTTCGGGCAGGTTTTGCACATAAGCATCAAAGCCGGTGCCACCCACCAGATGCCGCCCGGCAAATGCGAGCAGGTACGGTGCGGCGTTCAGTTCATCAGTGGTCACCAGACGCGGCCCACGCAGGAAATCACGGATTGCATCAATCGGAATCAGCGGGATGGAACCTTCCAGCGGCAGCTCACGCACCTGCGGGGACAGTCGTTCCAGTCCGACACCGCTGTTCGCGCTGGCATATCCCGCGCTACGAATCTGGGGCCGCCCGTTCACATAGACCAATGTGAGTACATCGCCCGGATAAATCTTGTGCGGGTTCCGAATCTGATTATTGACGTACCAGACCTCCGGCCACTGCCACGGATCCAGCAGAAAACGGTTGGCGATCCCCCACAAGGTGTCGCCGCGTTTGACGGTATAGGTCAGCGACCCTGGGCCCTGGGCCACCGGAGCTGGCGCCGCTACAGGTGTGGGCGGCGGCGCAGTTTGAGGCTCAACTACTGGCGCCGGCGCGGGCCGATTGGTCTGCGTAACAGGCGCACGGCTGGCGCAGGCTGCCAAGGCCATTCCCGCCACAATTGGCAGAATGACTCTCGGCAGACACTTCATGTCCAGCCCAGACCGACTATAATTTCCCATGACGGCGCTTCCCTTGGGTTCCCCACGTGATTCTGGCACAAACTCGAATTACGACACAGGCTTGGCGCTGACTCTACCAGTAGATTCGCAACTCGTCTTATGTCGCTTCTCACCATACTCCAACATCCCGATCCTCGTCTCCGGAAAAAAGCCGCTCCTGTCGAGCAGTTTGATGCCGAACTCGACCAGTTGATCGACGACATGTTCGAAACCATGTACGACGCCCCAGGCGTGGGTCTGGCTGCCAATCAGGTTGGCGTCATGCTGCGTGTCGCCGTGATGGATTGCTCCGACAAGGACGCCTCGCCGGAACCCATCGTCATTATCAATCCCGAGATTCTGGAAGCCTCTGACAAAAAGGTCATGGAAGAGGGCTGCCTGTCTTTGCCAGACACCAACGAGAAGGTGCAGCGCTTCAATCATCTGCGCATGAAAGCACTGGACCGCAAAGGCCAGCCCTTTGAGCTGGAGGTTGAAGGCCTGCGCGCGCAGGCGATCCAGCACGAGATCGACCACCTCGACGGCAAGCTCTATATCGATCAGCTTTCCAGCCTCAAGCGGGAGCGGATCAACAAGAAACTGCGCAAACAGCGGCAAGTCGCTTGAGGCTGGTCTTTGCGGGCACGCCGGAGTTCTCTGTTGCGGCGCTGGAGGCTTTAGTTGCGGCCGGCCATGAGATCGCAGGGGTCTACACCCAACCTGACCGGCCTGCGGGTCGCGGCCGCAAGCTCAGCGCATCACCGGTAGCTCAGCGCGCCGAGCAACTCGGCATTGCATTATTCAAACCGGCAAAGCTGCGGGGCGATGACGACGCCATTACCCAACTGCGTGCGCTGGCACCGGACTGCATAGTGGTGGTGGCCTACGGCCTGATCCTTCCGCAAGAAGTGCTGGATATCCCCGCCCACGGCTGCATCAATATTCACGCCTCCCTGCTGCCGCGATGGCGCGGCGCCGCGCCAATTCAGCGCGCGATACTGGCTGGGGACACCCAGAGCGGCGTGACGATCATGCGCATGGACCAGGGGCTGGATACCGGCGCCATGCTGTTGCGCGGCGAGACGCCAATCACTGAGCAGACCACAGCGGGTCAACTGCACAACGAGCTCTCAAGCCTCGGCGCAAGACTGATCGTCGAGACGCTGGCCCGTCTCGACAATGGCGACCTTGATGAGACGCCGCAACCCGATATCGGCGCGACTTACGCCAGCAAACTCGACAAACAGGAAGCGCGAATCGACTGGGGGCTTGCGAACACGCAACTGCTGCGCGCCATACACGGCTACAACCCGGTTCCGGGCGCCTGGAGCCTTTTGGCTGATGCCCGCATCAAATTGCTGCGCGCAAAAGCATCCGCCCTCAGTCCCGTCGGGCATTCATGCCCCGGCGATATTCTGGAGATCAATCAGGACGGCATTCACGTCGCAACAGGGGACGGCATTCTGTGCCTGACTGAAATTCAGCGGCCTGGCGCGAAGCCCATGCCCGCGCATCAGGCCTTTGGGCAGCAAGCGCCAATTGGCCAGCGTTTTGCCTGAATCGGCCTATCGAATCGTCTGCGAGGACACAGCTGCAATTGCCGGGTCGGCTTCATCCGCAATCTCGTCAACAGCCGCTGCCACCGGACGCGCATTGCCGATATTCGCGAGGATTGCGACGGTCAATGCGGCGAGCGACAAGAAGCGCAGCACGAACATGCCGAGGGTGCGATTGTTGAGCAGCTTTACCATGTGGCGATTCTAGGCCCGCAGCTCTGGATGTCAGGCGTATTCCGCATCAACGGAATCCTGCAACCGACCAGTGGCACTTTGCCCGTCAGCCAGCACAAAACATGACGAAACCACCACCTCAGACCGACCTCGAACTGAAACTCCCCGAACCGCCCGAGCGACCGGATTGCTGTGGCGGCGGCTGCGCGATTTGCGTGCTGGAAGACTACGTGGAGGAGGTTCAGGCCTGGGAAAAGCAGTGCGAAGAGATCAGGCAACAGAATATGGCTCAGGGCAAGGCATCCTGAATCCACGCATGAACTCAGGGTTGTTCTACCACCGCGTCGGCCACATCCCAGCTGGAACCCGATGACCAGTTGACCTTGCGGGTGGCCCACATGACGCCGGTCAGTGCAACAAACAGCGCCATGGCTCCCAGCAGGAAAGCCAGATCCTCAGCCTGGAGAATGACGTAGAGATAGCCGAACCAGCCCGCCAGCAAGCCCCCGAGAAACAGGGCCCGCGATCGGTGCTGCGTTGCGATGTAGGCGTACCACGAGGCCTGCAACACAACCGCCGACGAAGCGGCGAGAAAAGCAGCGGCAAATCGGATGTGTTCCGCCAGGGCCAGTTGCAACAGCCCGAACAGGCACAGCGAACCACCCAGCAGCAGGTACTGCACCGGGTGCATCGGGCGCCCGCCCAGCAGTTCCATGACCCAGATCGCCGCAAAGCTGAGCAGCAGCAATAAGGCGCCGTATTTCGCAACGCGCGTGGCCATGGTGTAAGGATCTACCGGGACAACCAGTGCGACACCGAAGCTGGCCTGATCAAGCTGCTCGCGCGTGACCGCCTTATCCAGCCAGACTGGCGGATAGCCACTACCCAGGTTGGAAGCCGACCACCTTGCGCTAAATCCGCGATCGGAAATTTCATGCTCGGCCGGCAGATTCGACCCACGAAACCCGGGATGCGGCCAGCCGCTGACCAATTCCAGCGTGGTTTGCCGCGCGACCGGAGCCAGCGCGAACTGCTCCGAGCCCCGCACCTCGATATCCAGCTCGAAGTGAACGCCCAGCCTGAGCGCCTGTGCGCTGATGCCGTTGCGCACAACCGCATGGACCCCCTGCCCGCCAAACTGACCTGCGGACGGCTCAAGCTGCAGGGGCTGGCCGGCAACACGCACCCGGCTGTCGGCCGCAATAGAACCGGGGCCCTGCATACCCATGAGCAGTTCTGCCCGACCAAAATCAATGCTGTCCTGCGTGACCGGCAAGCTGGCGGCCTCGGGCAGCAGGAAGTGACCGCGCATCCTTACGTCGGCGCGGTACACCGGCACTTCGAATATGCCGCGGCGACGCACCTCTGAATCAAGGTTCGTGACCACCGAGAGTGTTTGTGGCGTCAGCACCAGCCATCCGCGCCGTTCTCGCTCGACGATCTCCTCATCGCGCGCCTCTTGCCATCGATGGGTATAGGGCAACCGCAGCAGAGGCCCGGCGAGCGTCTGTGGCCCGCCCCAGGATTGCGCCACATCGGCAACTGCAATATCACGCTGCTGACTGCGCTGCCTGACCTGATCATTGATCATGCCCAGTGGTATCAGCAGCACCAGAATCAGCACCCCAAGGCCCAGAATCCGCCCGCCGGGTCTGGCAAAAAATGGCGCGAGTCGCGAGTGGGCATTGTTCAAAGTCATGTGCAGATTCCGATGGGTGACGCCTGTATTGCGCGGACCCTCAGCATGCTGATCAGGCGTGCCCGCCGGAATGCGCCGCCGTGCAATCTCAGCAGAATTGCGTGCAAAGGCAGTGCAAAGCCGTTTCGGTCGTGCAGTGCGTTGCTAAGCTTGCGCCCATGCAGAACATCCTGATCGTGGACGATGACGCCGGTATCCGTGAGGTTGTGAGCTTTGCCCTGCGCAAGGCCGGCTTTGAGGTCAACACGGCTGAGAACGGCATTGAGGCACTGGAAAAATTTTCAGCCACCGCCCCGGCACTGGTTGTGCTCGACATCCTCATGCCGGAACTCGACGGCACGGAAGTGTGCAAACGCATTCGCGCCCATTCAGAGCGCGCCCATACCCCGATCATTTTTCTGAGTTCGCGAGACGACGAGATCGATCGCATTCTCGGGCTGGAATTGGGTGGCGACGACTACATTTCCAAACCCTTTTCTCCACGCGAACTGGTCGCACGGGTCCGCGCCATCCTGCGCCGCACCCAGACTGCACCGCCCGCCGACACGCCCACGCGAATCTCGCATGGCAACCTGGCCCTTGATCTGGAGCGCTACAAGGCGCTTTGGAAAGAACAGGAAATCGTGCTCACGCTGACTGAGTTCGGCATTCTCAGGACGCTGCTCGCGCGCCCGGGAAAAGTCTGCCGCCGCGAACATCTGATGGATCAGGCCTACGAACTCCACAAGGTGGTTTCTGATCGCACCATAGACAGCCATGTTCGACGCGTGCGCGCAAAATTTGCCGCCATCGGCGCTGACCCCATCGAAACCGTCCACGGCATTGGCTACAAGCTTGGCAACTGCGCGTGAAGAAGAAATGGCGGCCCCGGCTGTCGAGCATCCTGATCCTGATCAATCTGGTCATTCTGGTTCTGCCGCTCGGCGGCATCGCGGTGCTGCGCGTCTATGAAAGCGCCCTGATCCGGCAGACAGAATCTGAACTCATCGCCCAGGGCGTGTTTGTCAGCGCCACGTATCGCACTCTGTTTCACGACGCCACGTCCGGATCAGATGACAGCGCTTTCCCGCTCTCAGACACCGAGCTGCAGTCCTACGGCATCGAACGTCAGTACTTCGAACCCAAGGCGGCACCGGATGGCCCGTGGCGCCCACGGCTGGTGAAGCTCGACCTGGCGCGCGATGCCATTCTTCCGCGCGTTCCCAGCCCCATGAGCAGCCAGCTTGATCCGGACCCGATCTCGGCCGCGGTCGGGCGCAGGCTGGAACCGATCCTGCGCGATGCACAGGTCAACACTCTGGCCGGCATTCGGGTCGTGGATTATCGCGGCGTCATTGTGGCGACAACCGGCAGTGATCTGGGCGAGTCGATCCTCAATCGCGAAGAAGCCCTGCGTGCACTGAGCGGGGAATACGTCAGCGTCATGCGGCGACGCGGGCAAAGTTCGGACCCGGCGCCACTCAATGCTGTCTCACGCGGCGCCCGTATCCGCGTTTCGGTTTCGGTTCCCATTCTGATGGAGGGTCGCGTCATTGGTGCAGTGACCCTGCTGCGAACCCCGGCCAACATCAGCCAGGCCATTCGCGGCAAAAAGCGCGAGCTGATGCTGGGCGGCGCAGCGCTAGTGATGATCGTGCTGGGCCTCACTTTATTCACCTCGGTCACCATCGGCCGACCCGTGCGTGCGCTGATCGCACAGGCGCGCCGCGCCGCACGCGGTGAAGCAGGGGCAGTGATGCCACTGAAACATTCCGCCACGCGCGAGATTGCCGAGCTGTCGCACACCGTTGCCGCCATGGCGCGCACCCTGGAAGAACGCGCCAGTTACATCCGGGATCTGGCGGCGCACATCTCTCATGAATTCAAGACGCCCCTGACGGCCATTCGCGGCACTGTGGAGCTAATGCGCGATCACGGCGATGCCATGCAGACCGCAGAGCGCGAAAAATTCCTCAATATTCTTGATGCAGATGCTGAACGCCTTGATCGTCTGGTTCGCAGATTGCTGGAATTGGCGCGCGCGGACATGTCCGCCACCTCGGGTGAGGCCGCCTGTTGTGAACCCGAAGCCGTCATCGCCGCACTTGTTGCGCAATACCGGGCAAGGCAGTACGCGGTCACGCTTTCGATAACCCAGGATCTGCCTGCAGTAGCCTTGTCGGCCGACATGCTCGACTCGATCCTGGGCAGCCTGCTGGACAACGCCTTCCAGCACGCGGGAAGTTCGGCACAGGTGCATATCGACGCCGCCGCGGTCGATGAGGGCGTGCGGATTCGCGTCAGCGATGATGGCAGCGGCATATCCGCGCATAATGCCGCCCGAATTTTTGAGCCCTTCTTCACCACGGCGCGCAGCGCCGGCAATACCGGCATGGGTCTTTCTATCGTGCGATCACTTTTACAGGCACACGGTGGCGAGATCCGCCTCAGGAGCCCGTCCTCGGGCACCTGCTTTCAGATGGACATTCCAACAGCACCTTGAAACAAGCCACTCCCCGATCCGCCGCCGCCCAGGCCGTCGCCGCCGTACTGTCCGGCCGCAGCCTCGATCACGTTCTACCCAAACTCGAACGCCCCTTGTCACCGGGTGATCGCAGCCTGCTGCGTGCGCTCAGCTACGGCGTTTTGCGAGAGCATCTGCTGCTGGCTGCCATTCGCGACCAAATGTTGAAAACGCCGCTGGTGGATCAGGACCTGGTCGCTGCACTGATCGAGGTGGGGCTGCATCAACTGCGTTCCACGCGCGTCTCTGCACATGCTGCAGTCAGCGAGACCGTCAATGCCTGCGAAATCCTCGGGCTTGAATCACGCCGGGGCCTGGTCAATGCCCTGCTGCGCCGCTATCAACGCGACAGCCGGGCGCTGGAGGTGGCGGCCGCCAGCGATGGCGCCAAACGCTATTCATATCCCACCTGGTTGCTCGACTCCATCCGCTGCGACTGGCCAGATCAATGGGAGCAACTGCTTGAGGCTGGCAATACGCAGGGCCCGCTGAGCATTCGGGTGAATCGACGCGTGCAGTCGCGTGATGAGTATCTGGCGCTATTGAATCAGGCCGGACTGCAGGCCCGCGAGATTCCGGGCGCTGAAGATGCGCTGCAACTGGTCAGCGCTGTGCCAGTTGAACGCCTGCCGGGTTTTGCCAGCGGCGCGGTGTCGGTACAGGATGCGTCGGCGCAACTCGCCGCCGGGATACTCGCTGCCGAACCGGGGCAGAACGTGCTGGATGCCTGTTGCGCACCCGGCGGTAAGACCGCGCATCTGCTGGAGCGCTGCGACCTGAATCTGGTCGGGCTCGACAGCGATGGCATGCGTCTGCAGCGGGTCAAGGACAATTTTGAACGTCTGGGTGTGCAGGCGGAGCTGATCTGCTGCGATGCCGCCAAGTTTGCTGATCGATGGGACGGACCGCAGTTCGATCGTATTCTGCTCGATGCGCCCTGCTCCGGTACCGGCGTGATCCGCCGTCACCCGGACATCAAATACTTGCGCCGTCACGACGATATCCCGCGCATGGCGGATGAACAGCTGCGCCTACTGACTGGATTGTGGCCCCTGCTCGCACCGGGTGGGCGACTCCTGTTTGCGACCTGCTCCATCCTCGCAGCCGAAGGTGAAGATGTCGTCCGGCGTTTCATGATGAAGCAGGCCGACGCCAAGCATGAGCCGATTGAGGCGGATTGGGGCGAAGCACGCCGATTCGGCCGACGCATCGCCGCCGGCGGTGACTTTGACGGCTTTTTCTATGCCAGCCTGCGCAAACCCGTCCGCAAACCTGCATCTTCTTGAACACAGCTGACGAACCCCGCAATAAAGAATATGGGCATGGGCCTTGCTTGTTGCTCCTCAGCCAGATGGTGGCGCGATGAAACCGGACTCAGGGGCACGATTTCTTCTTGCGGCGGCACCACGGCGGGCGTAAGGTCCGTCCGCTCCGCGATGCCTACCATCGAGACTCCCAGAACATTCGAACCCATGATCTGTGTTCAAAGCCCAGCCAGTCGACGTTCCAGACTTTCGACACGCACGGCCTGACGGTCCTCCTACGACGTGAAGATCATTATTCTCGGCGCAGGCCAGGTCGGTGCGACCTTGGCAGAAAACCTGGCCAGTGAGGCCAACGACGTCACCGTCGTCGATGCCGACGCAGGCCTGCTGAGCGATCTCGCCGAGCGCTACGACCTCGCCACCATCCACGGCTTTGCGTCACATCCAGACGTCTTGCGCCGCGCAGGTGCCGATGATGCGGACCTGATCATCGCGGTCACCGAGTCCGATGAAACCAACATGCTTGCGTGCAAGATCGCGCATACCCTGTTCCAGACCCCGACCCGGATTGCACGTGTGCGCGCGGCCGAGTATCTGTCCGAGAAGAACCTGTTCTCCAAGGATGCACTGGCGGTTGATCTGCACATTTCGCCCGAGCAGCTTGTTACCGACTACATTCACCGGCTGATCGAGTATCCGGGCGCGCTGCAGGTTGTCGACTTTGCCGACGGTCGCGTCAGGTTGGTCGGCGTCAAGGCCTACTATGGCGGGCCGCTGGTGAGCCACCAGTTGAAAGAGTTGCCGGAACATCTGCCCGGCATCGATTCCAGAGTCGCTGCCATCTATCGGCGTGGCAGGCCAATCCTGCCAGAAGGCGACACCATCATCGAAGCCGAAGATGAGGTTTTCTTCATTGCAGCGGCGCCGCATATCCCCAAGATCATGGCCGAACTTCGGCGCATGGACAAACCGGTCAAACGCGTCATGCTGGCCGGCGGCGGCAATATCGGCCTGCGTCTTGCCCGCGCGCTGGAATCCAAGGTGCAGGTCAAGCTGATCGAACGCTCACGAGAGCGCGCGCGATTCCTCTCAGAAGAACTTCAACGCTCCACCGTGCTCTGGGGGGACGCTGCAAACGAGGATCTGCTGAGCGAAGAGAACATCGAAGATTGCGATGTTTTCTGCGCCATCACCAACGACGATGAAGCCAACATTCTTTCTGCGATGCTGGCCAAACGTCTGGGCGCCCGCAAGGCCTTGTCACTGATCAACCGCCTTTCCTATGTTGATCTTGTGGAAGGCGGTGCCATCGATATCGCCATTTCGCCACAGCAATCAACGGTATCGGCCCTGCTCGCCCACGTGCGTCGCGGCGACATGGTGCGCGTGCATTCACTGCGTCGCGGTGCCGCTGAGGCCATTGAAGCGGTTGCTCATGGCGACGCGAAGAACAGCAAGGTTGTCGGGCACAAACTAGAGGATATCCCGCTGCCCAAGGGCACCACGATTGGCGCCATCGTGCGCGGCGACGAAGTGCTGATGGCGCACCACGACACCGTGGTACAGGCCGAGGACCATGTCATCATGTTCATCGTGGATCGCAAGTACACCAAGGATGTGGAGAAACTGTTCCAGGTTGGATTCGCGTTCATCTGAGCGCATTTGGGACCGCATGCGCCATGTTCTGCATTTGCACATCCACTGCACCGGACATCTCTTGCCATGAATGAGCGACATCGCTGATGGCAAACTGGTCGCTCAGCCTGAGCCCGCGCGCGCACCGCTTTGTTGCCGTGCAACGCATCACCGGCGTGCTGCTGATGCTGTTCAGCCTGACCATGCTGCCACCGATATTGGTCGACCAGATCTACGATGGCACTGCGACACTGCCATTCCTGACCGGCATGTGGATCACCTTCAGCACCGGAGCTATGGTCTGGTGGCCGGCACGGCGTGAACGATCCGAACTCAAGATTCGCGATGGATTTCTGATCACCGTCCTGTTCTGGACCGTGCTCGCGGCCTTTGGCGCGATTCCGTTGTATATGTCGGATACCGCCTGGAACGATCCAACGGACGCCCTGTTCGATGCGGTGTCCGGCTTGACCACCACGGGGGCAACGACAGTTTCCAGTGGCCTGGACAACCTGCCCAAAGCCATCAACTTCTATCGCGTGCAACTGCACTGGCTGGGCGGCATGGGCATCATCGTGCTCGCCGTGGCAATTCTCCCGATGCTCGGCATCGGCGGCATGCAGATGTATCGCGCCGAGATGCCCGGGCCAATGAAGAACGCCAAGCTCACGCCACGCATCACCGAAACCGCGCGCGTGTTGTGGCTGGTCTACCTCACCCTCACGGCAATCTGCGGACTGGTTTACTGGCTGATGGGCATGTCGCCCTTCGACGCGGTGTGCCATGCGCTATCCACACTGGCCACCGGCGGTTTTTCCACCCATGACGCCAGCATTGGCTATTTCGACAACCCCGCGCTGGAATGGGCGGTGATGTTCTTCATGATGTTGGGCACCATCAATTTTGCGACGCACTTCGGCGTGTGGCGCATTCGCAGCTTGCGGATGTACTGGCGCGACAGCGAGTTTCGTACCTGCATCGCCATTGTCCTGGGCTTCTCATTCCTGGTCAGCCTACCGCTGATCCTGGCCGGCACCTTTGATGACACTGAAACATCGATTCGCAAAGCGATGTTTCATGTCATTTCCTTCGGCACCAACTCCGGTTTCGTGACTTCCGACCCCACGCACTGGCCCACCTACACCCCCATCATGCTCATGCTGTGCGCCTTCATGGTGGGCTGTTCAGGTTCGACCTCGGGCGGCGTCAAGGTGGTTCGCCTGATGTTGTTCGTCAAGCAGGCGCTGCGCGAAATCCAGCGCCTGGTCCACCCCAGTGCGCAGCTGGCGATCAAGCTGCACGGAAAAATCGTGGATGATTCGGTTGTATATGCGGTTGGCGGATTCTTTTCCGTGTACATCGGCCTGACGATTCTGCTCATGTTTGCGATGATGGCGACTGGCATGGAACCTGTCATCGCTTACTCGGCGGTGGCCGCCACCATCAATAACATGGGCCCCGGACTGGGCCCGCTCAACAGCTCGGTGGCTTCGGTCAGCGAAGCCGGAAAATGGATCATGATGTTTTCAATGCTGCTGGGGCGCCTGGAAATCTTCACGCTGCTGATTGTGTTCACCCCCAGTTTCTGGAGACGCTGATCGTGAGTGTCTTTACCCAGGTCAGCCACAAGCAGTTGCTGAAGTTCCTGACGCTGTACGACATCGGCGAGGTGCTCGATTTTCAGGGCATTGGCGAAGGCGTGGAAAACAGCAATTTCTTCGTTGACACCGAACAGGGCCGCTGGGTCCTGACCTTGTTTGAGCGTCTCAATTACGATGACCTGCCGTTCTTTCTCGGCTTGATGGAACATCTGGCGGATGCTGGCCTGCCCTGCGCGGCCCCGCTGAAAACCAAGGACGGACGCAGCTTGGTGGAGCTCAACGGCAAACCCGCCGCCATGGTTCATCGTCTCACCGGGCAGAGCGTGCTGTTTCCCAATGTGGCGCAATGCCGCGCTGCTGGCGAATTGATGGGCCGCATGCACAAAGCCACTGAAAGCTTTGATGGCACCGCAGTCAACACCCGCGGCGCGGGCTGGCGGCGCGACACTGCACAGACACTGGCAGCCGAATTACCGGAAGATGCGCGCAAGCTCATTGAATCTGAGATTCAGGAGCAGTCATCGTTCGACATGACATCGCTGCGGCAGGGCGTCATTCACGCTGACATGTTTCGCGACAATGTCCTGTTCATTGACGACCGGCTTTCCGGGGTCATCGATTTCTACTACGCCTGCAACGAAGCGCTGCTCTACGACCTGGCCATTGCAGTCAATGACTGGTGCATGGACACGCACGGCGCGCCCGAGCCCGGCAAGGTCAAGGCAATGACACAGGCCTATGTTGAGCAGCGCCAGCCTGACGACGGCGAGATTGCGGCATGGCCGATGTTGCTGCGCGCAGCAGCGCTTCGCTTCTATCTGTCCAGGCTTGAGGACTGGCTGCATCCCCGCGAGGGCGGCATCGTCCACGTCAAGGATCCGGTGGTCTATCAGCGCATTCTCGAACACCATCGAGACGCGCCCATGGCTTTGTTTTAAGACCCTGTTTTCATGCCCTCACGGATCACAAGTTTCAGTGGGACGCCGCTCTCAGCTAAACTCAAGTGGTTAAACACATACCAAATCAGGGAGAAAGCTCTGCCATGAAGATGCTCATTGCAGTGATCAAACCGTTCAAACTCGATGCTGTACGCGAGGCGCTGGCCGACATCGGTGTACAAGGCATGACGGTGACCGAAGTCCGCGGTTTTGGCAGGCAGAAAGGACACACCGAGATGTATCGCGGCGCCGAGTACACCGTTGACCTGCTGCCCAAGATCAAATTGGAACTCGCACTGCCACCGGAGCTTGTGGAACAGGCGCTTGACGCGATTTCACGCAGTGCCAAGACCGGCCAGATTGGCGACGGCAAGATCTTTGTCTATGACCTGGAGCAAACCGTGCGCATTCGCACCGGTGAAGCGGGCAACGAAGCGGTCTGACACGAATCAGAAATCCGCCAGTCCGTCAGGGGCTGGTACCGAGCCGGGCCACGGGGAACAAGAGGCGGCGCGGATATAACGGCAACAGGCTGCGACCCAACGAGTAGCGAGGCGCAGCGAGCAGGAGGGGAAACACGATGAATCGCTGGTACTGGGCGGCGCTGGCCGCAGCATTTCCGGTTGTGGCCGGAGCACAGGAACTCAATAGCGGTGATACCGCCTGGATCATGACTTCGACCGCGCTGGTCCTGTTCATGACCCTGCCGGGCCTGGCCCTGTTCTATGGCGGCCTGGTCCGAACCAAGAACGTACTGTCGGTGCTGATGCAATGCTTTGCCATTGCCTGCATGGTGTCGATCATGTGGGTGCTGTTCCTCTACAGCCTCACCTTTGGCGAAGGCGGCCCCTTCATTGGCGGCCTAGGCAAAGCCCTGTTCGCCGGCGTCGGAGAAGGCTCGCTCAGCGGCGGCATTCCGGAAACATCTTTTTCAGCTTTCCAGATGACCTTTGCCATCATCACGCCAGCACTGGTGGTGGGCGGCTTTGCCGAGCGCATGAAATTCTCGGCCATGCTGCTGTTTTCAGCGTTGTGGGTCACGCTGGTCTATGCCCCTGTCTGCCATTGGGTGTGGGCAGAAGATGGCTGGCTGTTCAAGCTCGGGCTGCTCGACTTCGCCGGTGGCACCGTGGTTCACGTTACCGCTGGCGTCGCGGCTCTGGTTGCAGCCGTGGTCATGGGTCACCGCGACGGTTTCCCGCACTCGCCGATGCTGCCGCACAACATGACCATGACCGTTACCGGCGCCGCCATGCTCTGGGTCGGCTGGTTCGGCTTCAACGGCGGCTCCGCACTGGCTGCGGATGGAAACGCCGCCATGGCCATTCTGGTCACACATGTTTCTGCTGCAGCCGGCGCCGCCACCTGGGCATTGGTGGAGTGGATTCGCTATGGCAAACCCTCGGCACTGGGCACCGTTACCGGCATGGTCGCAGGCCTGGGCACCATTACCCCGGCCTCGGGTTTCGTAGGCCCGGGAGGGGCGCTGGTCATCGGCGTTCTCGCGGGCTTTATCTGCTTCAACGCCACCAATTTCATCAAGCGCAAGCTGGGTATCGACGACTCGCTGGATGTCTTCCCGGTTCACGGTGTCGGCGGCATTCTCGGCACCCTGCTCGCAGGCATCTTTGCGTCCTCGGCACTCGGTGTCTTCAGTGGGCAGGGCTTCGCATCCCCTGAAATCACCATCGGCTCGCAGATGCTGGTGCAGGCCACCGGCGTATTGGCAACCATGGTCTACACAGCCATCGTGAGCTATGTGCTGCTCAAACTGGTTGGTATGCTGGTGGGATTGCGCGTCGCCCCCGACGAAGAAACCGTCGGTCTGGATCTCACACTGCACAACGAACGCGGGTACGACCTGTAAGGGGTCAGTTACAAGTTCTGACCCATCTCACTCCAGGCCCTGGCCCGGAGTGGGATGGGCAAATTTATCTTCAGCCTGAAGACTGAAACCCAATAGCACAGGCCAGTCCGCCGTTCGATACAAACGGATATTGCGCAGAAGAACATCGCTGGCGGGATCAATCTGCGCGCGGAAAACCTCAGGATTGCGAATCAGGCGCCGCAGCGCCTGATCAGATTGCGGCTCCCACTTCCACAAGTCCTTGCTGCGAAGCTGCGCCAGCCGATTGATGAGCGCCTGCTCCCAGACTTCCGGCCGCAGTTTGGCCCGTTCCACTGCCACTTTTTTGCCGCGCGCCAAAAGGCCAGCGTCGGCAAAGTCCAGAACAACTTTGCGCAAGACAATCTGGTCCTGGGCCCGCGTGAACACACCGGGCGTGCCCTCCAGCTGTGCGTCTATGAAGGCATGCCCCATGTCCGGCGCCAGTGCATTGACCCTGAGCAGCGCCAGATTGGCCTCGCTGATGTATCGCGCCTCGAACTCTACGTCCATGCTGATCTGCGCGTAGCCCATGTCCGCCAGTCTGGGCAGCTCATGGTCTGCAGGATGCGGTTGGGTCACCGGCGGCGCATGGGATTCGGCCACCGGAATTTCGAGTCCGTGGATCATGCCGTGGATGAACTCAAGCTCGCCATCGCCATCCAGACGCAGGGACTTGACCTCCAACTCACGGACGAAGAATTTCTGCCCCTGGGGAATCTGCATGCTCAGGCCAAGCAGTCCGTCCGATTCAAAACTGAGCCCCCAGACGCGCCCGCCGCCCCAGAGATAAGGCCACAGGCGCTCGTAGCGCAGTTTGCCATGCGGCACCAAACGCGAAACCAGCTTGGCGGCTTCCGCGTGGGCACGATTCACCATCCACCATTGGCCGACGCCGGCGCAGATCGCAAGAACCAGCATCGCGCGCCACAAGAACGTGAAGAGTTTCATCAGCCAATTGTATGGGCTGTTTTTCATAACGCACTGCAGCATCGGGATGCGACAGAGGCCGCCTATAGCCGTTACACCCCGAAAACCATGCCGAAAAGCCGCGCCGGTCGTGCGCGCCGGATTTCTGAACTAGACTGCAGGTTCTGCGGAATCCGGAAACAAGACAATGCGCGCTGCGATCCTGGCCCTTTGCCTGCTCACCATTTGCGGCACCAGCAATGCCGAGAAAATTTTTCGCTGGAACAATGCGGATGGCAAGACCGTCTATGGCGACTTGCCTCCCTCCGGCGCAAAGAATGTGGTTCAGATTGATCGCCGGACGGCACGTGACAACAAGACACAGGCTCCGGACGCGAGCGAAATCGCAGCGAGCCAGATTGACGCACGCAGCGCCGAGTGTGACCAGAAACGCAGCCAGCTGGAAACCTATCGCAACGCATCGCGTCTGGTCGAGAAAGACAGCCTGGGCAACGAAAGGGAGTACACGGCAGAGGAGAAGGCGCTGCTGATCGGTCGCACAGAAGTGGAGATCGACGTACTTTGTGGCGGCGTCGAAGAGTAGTCGGAGCAGCCTATGCGATCTTGTCGTTTTCTGAGCCTCGCGCTCGCTGCGCTGTCTGCGTCCTTCATCCAGATTGCCAGTGCAGGTGGCGTGTATCGCTGGGTCGACAAGAACGGCGTGGTCCATTACGACGATACCAACACCGTCGCCGAGCGCGTCACCCGCGATATCTTCAAACAGGATATTCCCGACCGCCCCGACTGGGACGGCGTAGTGCCACCCGAGTTGGTGGAAGAAGTGGCTCAGCGCTGCAGCCACGCACGCGAGCGACTGGCCAACTACAGCGCAGCACCGGTGATCTACGGACGCGACCCTAGTGGCAACGTCTACCAGCTGTCGAGCACGCAAGCCCGGCTCATGCTGGCGGAAATTTCAGCCGAGGCCGATGAGTACTGCGGCCCGGACGCGCCGCGTCGCATCTACATGCAGCGCAAGGCCGAAGCCGAGGCCGAAAGGGAACGCCGCGCAGCCGTGCGTCGGTGAATTATCCGGCAGCACCACACCGCTGCCCAAGGCCATGATGGAGCCTCGCGGTCATGAGTGAGAAGAGCCAATTCAGCCTGTTGCGTGCGCGACGCTTTGCTCCGTTTTTTGTGACCCAGACGCTGGGCGCCTTCAATGACAATGTCTTCAAGAACGCGCTGATAATTCTGGTCACGTTTGGCATCGCGGGCTTGAGCATTGAGCAGATCAATGTCTACGTGAACCTCGCGGCCGGATTCTTCATCCTGCCCTTCTTCCTGTTCTCCGCAACAGCAGGCCAGATTGCGGAGAAGATCGAGAAATCCAGACTGATTCGCGCACTCAAGATTTCCGAGGTCCTGATCATGGCCCTGGGTGCACTGGCGCTCTGGAGCGCGAACCTGTTCTTTCTGATGTTCGTCTTGTTTCTGATGGGCGCACAGTCTTCGATCTTTGGCCCGGTGAAATACTCGATTCTCCCGCAGGCCCTGCACGAGTCAGAACTGATCGGCGGCAATGCCATGGTCGAGGCAGCGACTTTCCTGGCCATCCTGCTCGGCACGCTGGTCGGCGGCTGGTTGATTGCGCAGCAAGGCGGGGCCTTCGCCGTGGGCGGCTGTGTCTTGCTGATTGCGGCCGCTGGCTATTGGGTGTCGCGTGGCATTCCTCCGGCGCCGGCGGGCGCGCCAGATTTGAAGATCAACTGGAACCCGCTGACAGAAACCTGGCGCAATCTGAAGTTCATGCAGACCAATCGCACGGTGTTTCTGTCGGTGCTGGGCATTTCCTGGTTCTGGTTGTATGGCGCCACATTTCTTTCACAGCTTCCGAGCTACACCAAAGTGGTTCTGGGCGGAAACGAGCAGGTGGTCACCCTTCTGCTGACCGTGTTCTCACTGGGAATCGGCCTGGGTTCGCTGCTTTGCGAGCGTCTGTCGGGTCACAAGGTCGAAATGGGTCTGGTGCCATTAGGGTCCATCGGACTGACTGTGTTTGGCATCGACCTCTACTTCGCCGCGCATGGCGTCGCCCAGCAGACCGGGCTGGGAGCCGCTGAATTTCTGGCGCAACCGGGTAATCTGCGGGTACTGACTGACCTGCTCCTGACCGGCATCTTTGGCGGCCTCTACATCGTGCCGCTGTATGCCCTCATCCAGACCCGATCAGAGCCTTCGCATCGATCACGCATCATTGCAGGCAACAACATTCTCAATGCGCTGTTCATGGTCGCCGCTGCAATCGTGTCGATCCTGCTGCTGCGCGCGGGTTTAAGTATTCCGGAATTGTTACTCACCGTTGCCGTGATGAACGCCGCCGTGGCGCTGTTCATCTACACCCTGCTGCCGGAATTCCTGATGCGTTTCATCGTCTGGATTCTGATCAACTTGCTGTACCGGATTCGCACGCGCGGACTGGAGAACGTGCCCGACGAGGGCGCCGCCATCGTGACCTGCAATCATGTGAGCTTTGTTGATGCGCTGATTCTGGGTGGCACGATTCGCCGACCCGTGCGCTTCGTCGTGTACCACAAGATTTTTCGCATTCCGTTTCTCAACTTTATTTTCCGCACGGCGCGCACCATTCCCATTGCACCGGCACGCGAAGATGCTGCGCTACTGGAGCGGGCTTATGCGGACATCGAGCAGGCTTTGCGTGACGGCGAACTGATCGGCATTTTTCCCGAAGGCGGCCTGACACCAGACGGCGAGATCCAGGAGTTCAAACCGGGGATCGAAAAAATCCTGGCCAAAACACCGGTGCCGGTCGTGCCGATGGCGGTGCGCGGCTTGTGGCAGAGCATGTGGTCCCGGCGGGCGAGCAAGATGGGCCGGTCGCGGCTGCCGCGCCGCTTCCGGGCCCGCATCGAATTGATTGCCGGCGAACCTATGCCTGGCGATAAGCTGCGCGCATCGGATCTGGAAGTCCGAGTCCGTCAGTTGCGCGGCGCAGACTCCTGATCCCTTGCGTGTCGCCCGTCCTATTCGGGCTTCTGGAACTTGAGGGTCATGCGGTCGGATTCGCCAATTGCGATGTACTTTTCGCGATCCTCGTCACCCATGCGCAGGCTCGGCGGCAGCGACCACACCCCTTTCGGGTGTCTGGCCGTATCTGCAGGATTGGCATTGATCTGCGAGCGCTCCACCAGTTTGAAACCTGCGTCCTCGGCCAGCCGGATCACATAGGCCTCGGTCATGTAACCCGAGATTTTCATCTCGTCGACCGTGGTTCCTTCAGGCGCCCGATGCTCGACCACACCGAGAATACCGCCCGGCTTCAGTGCCTTGAAAAAGGATTGGAACATGGCTTCTGCATAATCGCCCTTGAGCCAGTTGTGGACATTGCGAAAGGTCAGGACGCGGTCAGCACTCGACGCTGGCGCGGCCGTCCACTGATCGGGAGTCCCCAACTGAGTGATCAGGGGCTTTCCATAAATTTCCGGCTTTCCAGCAAAACGCGCAGTCAGTTGATCCATCAGATCAATCCGCCACTGCGGCGCACTGTCGGGATCGGTCACAAAGCCAGCTACCACGTAGCTGCCCTTGTCGCGCAGCAGCGGCGCGAGGATGTCGGCATACCAGCCACCGCCCGGCCAGATTTCCACCACATTCATCTCGGGCTTCACATCAAAGAAAGCCAGGGTCTGCGCAGGATGACGGTAAACATCGCGCGCCACGTCCTTGGCATCGCGGTGCGCACCGGCCACGGCGTCCTCAATGGGAGAGGCCGCGTTTGCAGACGCAAAGATGCTGGCAAGGGCAAGGCTCAGACCGACAGTGAGATTTTTCAGATTGGACATGGTGGGGGCTCAATGCTGTTACATATGGATTTGTTGGAACACCGCAGCACCGCTTGGTTCCAAACCCCTGGCCAGAGGTAGTGCGCGCCGTGTCGTGCAGCTTCAGTCGCTACTGACTTCATAGACCTGCCACGGCTCAGGAACGCCCTTGAATTCATGCATGCCGCGTTCGATGAACTGAATTCCCGAGCCGCCCACCAGATCGCGTACGGTGCGTGACACCAGGACCTGATCAGCCAGCGCAATACCACTGACCCGCGACGCGATATGCACCGCGATTCCACGGACGGTGTCGCGTTCGAGTTCAATCTCGCCAGAGTGCAGTCCCGCCCGCAGATGCAGGCCCAGCGTCTTGACCTCCTTGACGATGGACTCAGCGCAGTAAATGGCCTGCGCTGGGCGGTCAAAGATGGCGAGAAATCCGTCACCCGCGGTGCCAATCTCGCGCCCGCCAAAGCGCTTCAACTCTCGGCGGGTGGCCTCTTCCTGCCGTGCCAGAAGGCCGCGCCAGGCCTTGTCACCCATCTGCGCGGCCTGTGCGGTGGAATTGGCCAGGTCGGTGAACAGAATGGTTGCGACCAAGCGGTCATTTTGCGGCGCAAGGGCAGAACCGCCGAGCATGCCGGTCAGCGCGCCGTGCTGGGTGATCTCTCGAAGAATGTGCCGACGCAGGAAGTTCTCCCGGTCAGCGCTCTCGAACAAATACTGCGCGACCGATCCCATCACGATCATCAAGGCCAGAAAGAACAGCTCGTAGCCCCATGTCTTTCCAGAAAGACCGCCCAGCCAGCCACCGTACATGTAAATCAGAAAAATGCCGATAGTGGTCAGCAAAGCCGTCCGGAACAGCAATCCGCTGAAAACAAAACAATGGATACAAATGAAGATCAGGCCTTCATAGCGACGGTCGATTCCGAAATGCTGTGCCACGCACTCGATGGCAGTGACGCCAGCGCCAAAAATCAGGTACGTCAGCACCACCAGCGGCGTCAGCGTTTTTCGAGACACCCGATAGCTCGCCAAGGTCGTCAGCATCATGCTGACGATGATGATGACCCGCAGGCCCAACCCCCAGTTGGCCGCTGGGCCGGACTCGGTCAAAAGGCGAATGCTCAAAAACAGCAGGTAGAGCCCGATGGCGACACCAAGACCCACACGCAGACGCGAAAGGCTGCGCTCAAAATTGTCGTCACGAAACTCTGCCTCTATGGACGGCGCGAAACGCAGCGAGCCTACACCCTGCCCCAACTGCGCCACATACAACAGACGCTCAACCTGTACCGCCCCGCCCAGATCACCCGACTCGGATGTTTCAGCGCCACGGGGTTTCTCTGCAATCCACGATGGTTCCGACATCACAGTTCCCTTTCTCCCGGCACCTATCGTAGCGCCTCACCCAAAGGGACGGCAGCAGGGGTGGATACGCAGCGCACGAAAAGTCGCTCGATTTCTCCAAACTCCGATGGCGGCACCGGCGTACACTTTTGGTGCGCCGCCCGAGAAATGGGCAAGCTCGGACGTGCGTGTCACCGCTGTGTAGCAAGCAGATACAGACCAGACCAACTTCAAGGAAGCTCGTGTGGACCGGGCAAATGATGCGCGAAAAAGACGACCGAGCTTGGCGGGCCTTTCTCGAGGCTTCTTCCTGGCGGGCATTCTGCTGGGCGGTGTCACCTTTGCCTTCCGGCTGAACACCGAATCGTCGCGAATCCGGGCAGATTTGCGTAACACCTCCACCGAGCGCAGCACGGCAATCCAGGCGCAAATACTTGCCGTGCAGGATCTGATGAACGCCTTCTCGGCGTTTCTGCTATCCAGTGAAAGGGTCTACCCGGAAGAATTCTCCAGCTTTGCGGAGCATCTGGCCTGGCGACGGCCGGGGGTGGACAACATTGGCTGGGTCCCGCGCGTCACGGCCGCGGCGCGCACCGAATACGAAAACGGCATGGGTGTCACGCGCAAAATTCTGTCGTTTGAGGGCGAAGGCAAGCTGCTTCCTGCCGCCGAAGCGCCGGAGTACTTCCCGCTCACTTATGTGTCATTGAATGACCCGACGCAGAAAATTCCACTGGGCTTTGACCTCGCCAGTGAGCCCATGCGCAGGGAAGCGATTCGAGCAGCCCTGATGAGCGGGCGTTTTACGGTGTCGTCACTGGTGCCGGTCAATAATCGCGAGCAGGCGCTGGATGGCCGCCGCGCAATTGCCCTGCTGCCAATTATTGATAATCGTATTGCTGACAGCGGCGAGCCCTCCACACCGCAGATCAGCGGCTTCATCGCAGCAGTGATGAACATCCCGGAGCTCGTCGAGAGCATCCTCGAAAATGGCGAAGTCTCGGGGCAAGACCTTTATCTGGTTGATCGCAATTCTGATGCCGAGGGAACGCCGGAGCTGATTCATTTTCATCCCTCTCGCAGCAGACCCGACACATTTTCGCCCTTGAGCGCCTCCCAGCTACGGCGAACACAGGCGCTTGCTGCACAGATCATGGTTGCCGGACGGGAATGGGCCCTGTATTCGGTGGCTGTTCGGTCCCCATGGTCGCTGGCATGGATGCCTGCGCTACGCGAGCCTCTGGCGGTCCTGACCTTATTCTTTGTTGCAGCCTTACTGACACGCGGCATGGATCGCCTGCGGCAACGCGTGCTCCAGCGTCAGGCTCGGGACAGCAACACCATTGACCGTCTCAGATTGTTCGACCCGGTCACTGGTTTGCCAAATCGGGCCAGCGCTCTGGTGGAGCTGGAGTCCCTGATGCACGAACGGCGCAGCGTCCTGATGATCAACATCCGGCGCTTTCGCCACGTCCTAGAAACCGTCGGTTACGCGGGCGGCGATGAAGTGCTCAAGATCATTGCTCGTCGCCTGAACGCGCTGATTTCTCAGGACCATTTTCTGGCCAGACTGGATGGCGATGAATTCGTGATTCTCAGCGCCGACGCGCAGGCGATTCGATTCGATCAGGAGCGCATGGCGCTTCGCGTTCGGCGTGCATTGCAGGAAACCATCGACATCGATGAAAACAGCCTTCACCTGCAATGCTCCATTTCCGGTGCAATTGCAGAACGCGGCGCCCTCAGCGACGGTGCGGACTTGCTAACCCGGGCAGCCCTTGCCATGCGTGCCGCCAAGCGCAAAAGCATCGACAATGCACTGGTGCTGGACAGCGACGCTGATGCTGTGAGCCTGCGACGCCAACTCTCCATTGAGGCTGCCCTGCGCACGGCAATCGAGCAACGCATTGTGACGGTCAAGTTCCAGCCTCAGTTCACGGCTGGATCGCTCAAGCTGCATGGGTTCGAAGCTCTGGTGCGCTGGCAACACGATCATCGTGCGGTGCCGCCGCCAGAGATTTTCATGATTGCCGAAGAAGCTGGCCTTCTTCAGCCACTGGATGAACTGATCATCGATGCCAGCCTGCAACAGGCAGCGCACTGGCGTATGGCGCGCCCAGGGAAAAACGGGCGAATTGCCGTCAACATGTCTGCAGACCAGTTCGCGCGCCCGGATTTTGTACCCAGAATTCTGCGTGCGCTGGAGCGACACCATGCCCAAGGTAGCTGGCTAGAGCTGGAACTGACCGAAAGCGCGCTGGTGGAAGACATTGATCACACCCGGGCAACCTTGCATCAACTCAACGAGGCCGGCATTCACACCTCGCTGGATGACTTCGGCACCGGATTCTCTTCTCTCAGTCACCTCAAGCTGTTGCCGGTGCAATGGCTCAAGATTGACCGCAGCTTTGTCACCAACATTGCGCGTGATCGCGGTGATGCCGCCATCGTCAAAGCCACCATCGGCATGGCCCGGAGCATGAACGTGCGCATTCTTGCGGAGGGCGTTGAGAGCACCGAGCAACTGGCGCACCTGCAAGCCTTTGGTTGTGATGCGGTGCAAGGCTTTCTGTTCAGCCCGGCGGTTTCAGCCGTGGATGCACGTGCTTTCTATGATGGTTTCCACGTCGTGCCCACAAGCTGAGGCCAAGAGACAACAGAAGACGCTCCCAAACTCAGGGCGCTTTTCTAGGCATTACTCAATAGAGGCCGACCGGCTCGGCCAATGCACGCAAGGCGTCTGGATCGTGAAGCGTGATGCGCTTGTCTGCAGACGTAATCCAGCCCTTTTTTTCAAAGCGGGTCAGGGCGCGACACACCGTCTCAGTCGCCAGACGCAAATAGCTGCCAATTTCTCGACGCGTCATGGGTAATCGCAGGATGTTGCCGCTTCCAATGCGCGCCTGGACGTGAAGCAAAAATGCCGCCACGCGCTCATCCGCCGTGTACTCGCCCGTCAGCGCCAGCGCGAGCCCCAGCTGACGCTGGATCGTGATCAATAGTTCACCAGCCAGAGCGGGCTCGCTGTAGAAGCGCCGTTTGAGCTCGTCGGCAGGCATGGCACATACCTGAGAAGGCGTCACCGGAGCCGCAGAGGCGCGCGACTGTTCAGCGCCCAGGGCATCAAGGCCAACCAGGTCGCCGGGAAAGTGAAACGCCCGTACATGTTCATTGCCGTGAGCATCGATGGTGAAGCTCTTGACGCAACCGGCGCGCACGGAGAACAAGGTGGACAAAGGCGTACCTGCAGTCATGATTTGGGCCGAACCCGGAGCTTTGGGACCAGCCAGATCCGTCATTCGTGGCCAGGGGCTGCCCAATTTCTCTGAGCGAGCCGGGCAGGATTGCACGGGGCACGCCTTACAGTTCGAAACGGTGCGCGGCGACGTTGCTGGGCTGATATCGAAGGCCATTGGGCAGTTCCTGTAGAAGTCGACAGGAGCATTGCCAATTATGTTGCAATGCAACATTCGTAATTTCCGCAGGCCAAATTTCGGAAACCACGTATACGCCTGCGCATGGCCCAGAGATCGGAAGCAAGGGCTACAGGCCCGTTGCCTCGATCAGCTCAGGCCCGCTCTGGTCCGCTTTGCGACAGGGCGAATGCAGCGTGGAGCGTCCACTCCTGAACCAGCTGGGCAATGCCCCGCACGTCCATCTTGTGCATCACGCGTGCACGGTAGAGTTCCACGGTGCGCTCCGATAGGCCAAGCTCCATCGCGATCACTTTGTTGGCCTGCCCCATCACGATGCGTGACGCCACATCTCTTTCGCGTCGCGTCAGGGCTTCAAAGTTGCGAACAAATCGGTCGCGATCTTCCAATCCTTGACGCTGCTCCCACTCGTGATCCAGCGCTTCGCGCACCCGGCAGATCATTTCCTCGCTATCAAAGGGTTTTTGCAGAAAGCTGAAAGCGCCTGCCCGCATGGCCTCCACCGCCATTGGCACATCGCCGTGACCGGTGACAAAAATGACCGGCAAGCTCCAACCGCGTAGTTTGAGTTCTCTTTGCAGCTCCAGCCCGTTCATGCGCGGCATGCGAACGTCCAGGATCAGGCATCCGGGTTCGCTTTGCCGGTGCGTGGCAAGAAAGGCATGCGCGTCTTCATACTGGCGCGACTCAATGCCCGCTACGCGAAGCAACATAGCGATGCTGTCGCGAACCGGCTCTTCATCGTCAACAATATGGACGAGCCCCTCGTTCATGGAACAGGACGATTTCCGAGCGGAGCATCGAAGCTGGGGGCCGCGGACAGCATGGTCATCCTTGTCATGGCGCGACGCCAGCATAACGCGGGAAATTTCATCCGTATGATTCATTGTCCAAGTGTCGCTACGCACAAACCCGGCCGTTTCAATGTCGGCCTCGCCCAATGGCGTAGTAGGCAATGCCACTGCTTTCAACCACGCTGGGCTCATACAGGTTGCGACCATCAAACATCACAGGTGTTTTCAGCTGCTTGGCCAGCCGCTCGAAGTTGGGTGAGTGAAAGACGCGCCACTCCGTCACCACCGCCAGCGCATCAGCACCCGCAACGGCGTCATCAGGCGAGTCGGCCAGATACAGATCGTCACGTTTGCCGTAGAGCTTGAGCGCTTCGGACATTGCGACGGGATCGTAGGCTCGAATCTTCCCGCCTGCGGCCCACACGGCTTCCATGAGGTCACGTGAGGGTGCCTCCCGCATATCATCCGTATGCGGCTTGAATGCCAGGCCCCACAGCGCGATGGTCTTGTCGCGCACGCTGCCGAAATGCTGCTCGATTTTTTCGAACAATCGCTGCTTCTGTCGCTGATTGACGTCCTCAACACTGTTGAGCAGAGGCGCAGCAAAACCTGCCGTTGCTGCGGTGTGCGCCAAGGCTTTCACATCTTTGGGAAAACACGAGCCGCCGTATCCACAGCCCGGATAAATAAACTGCCAGCCAATGCGCGGGTCACTGCCAATACCCAGCCGCACCTTTTCAATGTCTGCGCCCACGGCTTCTGCAAGATTGGCCATCTCATTCATGAAGCTGATCTTGGTCGCGAGCATGGCGTTGGCCGCATATTTGGTCAGCTCACTGGATCGCACATCCATAACCAATACCCGATCATGATTACGATTGAATGGACCATACAGGGCCTGCATCAGCTCTGCGGCCTTGTCACTGGAGACCCCCACAATGATGCGATCCGGCTTGTTGAAATCAGTCACCGCAGCGCCTTCCTTGAGGAATTCAGGATTGGACACCACGTCAAAGGCGACCGATTGTTCGCGCGCCTCGAGCGCTTCCGCAATCGCAGCTTTGACCTTGTCAGCAGTCCCCACCGGCACTGTCGATTTACTGATCACAACGCGGTAGTCCTTCATGTGCTGCCCGATTGACCTCGCAACCGAGAGCACATACTGCATGTCGGCAGAGCCGTCTTCGGTTGGCGGCGTACCCACCGCGATGAACTGATAGAGACCGTGATCTATTCCATCTTCTGCCGAGGTCGTGAAACGAAGGCGTCCCGCTTTTACATTGCCCGCCAACAGATCTTCCAGGCCTGGTTCGTAGATGGGGCATTCCCCGCGGCGCAGCCGCTCTACCCTTGCGGCATCAATATCGACGCACAGCACATCGTTGCCGGCGTCAGCAAAGCAGGCGGCGGTAACAAGGCCGACATAGCCTGAACCAAATATTGTGATGTTCAATTGATCCCCAGAAGTAGGTCAGTAGCGGCGTGCTGCAATCAGCTTGCAAAGAGGGTGCCTGAATGATTTACGACACCGGATTTGCATCGAAGGGTGGCGCTAGGCTGCTGATTTTTCATTGACCTGCGTCAGTGAGCAGTGCCCTGCCTGGCCTTGCATATCGCAGGTCTTGCCAGCCTGAATCAGGAAATCTGCTCTTCAGTGTCCGGCAGTTGCATCGCGCGGGTCTGCACGCCGGGAGCCAGATCACGCCGCCACTGTGCGATCAGTTCTTCGAGGACCGAGCTGACCTGCGCCATATCCACATGCTCAGTCGGCATTGCAATGGACAACTCATCATCCCGTAGGGGATCCACTCGCTTGACCCGATGATGAAGCGTCGCGTCGCCATCGCGCGCGCTCGCCTCGGGGACCGTGCAACACACCAGAAACAGCCCGACATTCAGCTCCCGGGCCAGTGCGCGAAACCGCAGCCGCTGCGCATGGTTCAGAAATCCAGCATCAACGATGACATGTTCCCCGCCCTGAATAACGGCCTTTGCACTGTCGGCAAGCCATTCATAGTTGCCGGTAGGCGCCTCCTCAGACACGGAGGAAGAAGCGTTTGAGTCCTTGGCATGTCCCGATGTTGGTAACAAACCCTGCCCGGTCCTGGCGCTGATCCGGATCGCCGGGAGATCAGTCATCATCTGCAGGCCAAGCCGGGATTGAGCAGCCCCACTCAGGCCATGAATCAGGATCATCATCGGCGCGACGGGAAGGCGACGGCATTCTGCAAAGTGGATGAGCTGCTCGGCTTGCTTCAGGCATTTGGAGCGATGCTCCGGCGCCAGCGTCTTTGCATGCTCAAGATATTGGCTTGCGCGCGCCTCAGCGCGGCACACCTCAAAATACGAAAGCAGGGCGATACCCGCGTAGTCACCACTGCTCTCAAGATAGTGATTGATCATGCGGTAGGCCAGATCTTTGCGGCCGCGAACCTGCAGCTCCATCGTAATGCACGCGACGTCACTGATGACGTCTATGGCACGAAGCCTGGAGCTGAACTCAATGCAATCGAAAGGCAGCACCTGCGCTCCGAATCGCACAATGTTGTCCAACCGCAAGTCGCCATGCAGCTCCCGTACGAACCCCGATGCACTGCGCAAACGCATCTGTTCTGACAGGGCCGCGCCGCGCTGTTCCACCCATTTCATGATCTGCAACTGCCGACGCGAAACTGGCGCCGCAGACGGCGCCTGATCATCAAGCAGGGAACTGCTCAACTCAGCCGTCGGCGCAGCGCGGTGCAGGCTTGCGATGGTTTCTGCCAGCGCATCAACATCCTTCACGCTCAACGCTCCGGCGTCCAACAAGCGATCCAGGCGAAGGGATTGAGGAAATTCCCTCATCTTTACTGCGTACTCAACCACCTTTCCCGGACCATCAAACATGGAACGATCTGACACTCCGGTAATCGGCACGACATCCAGGTAAATCTCAGGCGCAAACTTCTGGTTCAGTCGAAATTCTTCGAAGCAGGCAGCATGGCGAAGCGCAAGGCTTGAGTAATCACAGAAATCCAGTTTGACCGGTTTCTTGACCTTGTACGCATATGCGCCTGTGAGCAAAACCCAGGACTGCGCTGTTTCAATCAGCCGAAGATGTGCTGTCGGATGAGGATAAGCGCTGGGCGACAGGAGATCCGCGATACGAAACGATCTAGTCGATTCGATATGCGTACCTGCTCTCGACTGGCTCTGTGTTTTCATCGGACGCCGCATCTCCTATCCGGGAGACATTCAGCCCTGCATCCGGAAAGTCGGCATTGATCCAGATCATTCATATTGCAATGCACGATTGCAGTGCGCTGCACTGATACCGCCGCACCAAAAAAATTTTGCAGCGATTGATTACACCTGCGTCTAAACCGGCCTCCGGTTGATCCAGATCAACGCACCACCGGCGACACATGGGGAGACTCCTGCTCAGACCCAGCCGGTCTCTACATTGCGCGCTCAGATCCTCGGCACTGATGGCTACAGGACCATCGCTGAAAGGGAATGAGGCCAGAGATGTTGATGCCGGATGGACCCAAAAACTTTCGCGACACCAAAGATTGGAAGTGCGCGCCCCTGATCTGACGCTGATCCCAAATGGCCAGCACATCAATATCAGGGACCACCGCCATCCTCTCGCCAGTTCACTCTCCGGGGGTGTGAGATGCAAAGCCCTGCCAAAGCCGAAGCCAGCGTTAACCTGGAAGACTTGGGTTCCACCATTACGGGTGGCAAGCGCAATCGAAGAGCGGCGGATCACGATGCCCGCTCCACTGCAGCGGTTCCCCGAAGCCTGATTCGCGGCATCAAGGGAACAGTTGGACTGACTCACGGCATCAAGGGCGCGGTTGGCGTTGCGTTTGTTCTGGAGTTTCTTACCGTCACGCTCATTGGCATGGGCATCATGCTTCTGCGTTCAGTCGACGGCCCGGTCTCCGGCACACGGTATTTGCTGGCCTCGCTGTTCTGCGCCAGCACCATTGTCTTCTTGCTGGACTATCAGAGTCTCTATGAAGAAGAGGCGCTGCTTGATGCGCGGCGATCCATTCCGAGCATCATCACTGCTGGTCTGGTGGCCTTCGGAGGTTTGCTGATCACTGGCATCGCCTCAGCGGGACACTTGAGCTATGGCGCAACTTGGCTGGCAGCATTTGCATCCGCGTCTGTACTCACGCTGATTGCCGGACGCATCTCATTTGCAAGATTCCTGAGCGGCACATCTGCGCGTGGCCTGTTCACGCGCCAGATCATCATTATCGGTGCCGGAGAAACCGCAGTGAAACTATTGCAGGAACTTGAAGCGGCGGCGCAACCCTGGACGCGAGTACTGGGCTTGTTCGATGACCGTGTTCGCGATGCGTCCGGGCGCGTGCCTCGATCAATCGGCCACGTTCACGTGATTGGAACCGTAAGCGATGCAATTACATTTGCCCGCCGCATGCGGGTCGATGACATTGTCATTGCGCTGCCCTGGTCTGCCAATGAGCGTATCAACGCGCTTGTCCGCGCCACCGAAAGTGTTTCGGCCAACATTCACATCGCATCAGACTGCTTTGGAAGCGTCAGAGCCAACAATGGTCAGCGCAATCAAACCGCGTTTCCTGCGCTGCGCATCAGTCCGAAACCGCTCTCGGGTTGGAGTTACCTGCTGAAGCGAGCGACGGACCTGGCCATTGCCATTCCTGCCCTGATTCTGCTTGCGCCGCTGTTCCTGATCGTGGCCATCGCCCTGAAGCTGGAAAGCCGCGGGCCTGTGTTCTTCAGGCAACCGCGCTTCGGCATCAACAACCGCACGATCAACATCTTCAAGTTTCGATCGATGTACCACGCACAGCAGGACCTGCGTGCAGACCGCCTTGTCACCCGCGATGATCCACGCGTAACACCCATCGGTCGCTTCTTGCGCCGCACCAGCATTGATGAGTTGCCCCAGCTTCTGAATGTCATCAGCGGCGAGATGTCCATCGTCGGACCGCGACCGCATGCCAAGAATGCAAAGGCCGCCGGGCGGATCTATCAGGAAGTGGTGCAGGAGTACGCGCGGCGACATCGCGTCAAGCCTGGCATCACCGGCTGGGCACAGGTCAAGGGATGGCGTGGTGAAACAGACACCGAAGAAAAGATCATCCGCCGTTGCGAGCACGATCTCTATTACATCGACAATTGCTCGTTCTTGCTCGACATCTACATCATCGTGGCCACTTTTGTTCGCGCACCTTTCCAGCGCAACGCTTTCTGACCACCTCGAAAGCACCGGATCACTTTCCGGATCACGTTCACCCATCACCTGCGTTCTGCCGCTATCGAGGAATCCATTCGTGACAATCAGATCAGCACTTGTCGTTTCCAGCGGCAGAGTGGCTCACGCCGCCCCCAGAGCAGGGCCAGGCGCGAAGGCACTCCTGTGCTTGATCGCCTGGCTTGGCACGGCCTCACTACCGGGTTTAGCAAGCGCCGCCACTTTGCAGGTTGATCGCAGCGGGCAAACGGCGGGGGCTTTTTCTTCCATCGCCGCCGCCGTCGCCGTCGTCAACCCGGGCGATACCATTTCACTGGTTCCCGGAAGCGGCCCCTATCGCGAGCCTCTGGATATCCAGACACAGGGCACGGCATCAGCGCCGATCACCTTTGAGGGCAACGGCGAGCTGATTACCGGCTTTGATCCTTTCGCCTTCAGCTGGAACGATTCCACCGCACAATGGGAGTACACGCTGCCGCCTCCCATCGGCAATCAACCCAATGGATTCCCACCCGGCTTTCGGCATCTGGTCACCTATCAGGGTCAGCGTTTGTTGATATCCCAGGTCACTGGCGGGTTCACCAGTGATGCGGCAACGCTCTCCGCAGACGGGCTCAAACTCATTCTGGGCAATGCATCGCCGGACGAGGGATGGGAGATCAGTACGCGAACGGTGGTCGTACGGATATCCAACTCCAACGGCAGCTCCGAGCCCGTGGACTGGCATCACGTCTACAGGAACATGCGGGTATCAGGCGCACGCAATGATGGCTTCAATCTCCACGGTACGGGCACCTACCTGCATTTCGAGAATATTGAAGCGTTTCACAATTTTGATGAAGGGTTTTCTGCCCACGATGCCATTCATTGCTCCATCAATGGTGGTAAGTTCTGGGGCAACGACAATGGTCTGTATAACCAGTCATCTCCCAACATTGTTCTGAATGCCAACAACATTCAGGCCTACGCCAATCTGGGTGCCGGCATCTCGATGCGGCAGGGCACCAACAAGCTGACCAACTCACAGGCCTGGGACAACGGCATCTCCAACATGGCCTTGGGCGGCACTTTCATCAGCCGCAGCAATTACAGTTATGAGAGCCGCTGGGCTGAGCCGCCTTTCGCGGCTTATCAGGAGACGCAGACACAGGAAATTGACGATGACTATCCCTACACCTATGACGCCTACTGGAAAGGCAATACACCCGATCTGAGGCATCAGGCCTATGAGATCACCGGCGATGAACCTACCGTCCTGCCGGCAAGCAAGCTGCCTGCGTTTGCCCTGAGCTATGCAGACTGGCGCCACATCTACTTCTCTGCCGGGCAGCTTGGCAGCCCAGCCATATCCAACCCTGAAGCCGATGCCGACAGCGACGGGCGCAGCAATGTGCAGGAATACGAGGACGGCACGCATCCCCTGGTAGCGGACAGCGCGAGCGTCAATGTTTCGGTGGAAGTTCCCGATGCGCAGGCCGATTCGGAAACCGGCGACCCCGGTCTGATCGTGCTGCGCCGCAGTGGCGGCACGGCCAGCGATCTCACGGTGTACTTCGCCATGGGAGGTAGCGCCGTTGCCGACACGGATTACGAGGCACTCAACAACTACGTCGAAATTCCGACCGGCGCGTCAACCGCGTTGCTTCCCGTTGTCCCAATTGCTGATGCCGAGCCCAACCCACCCTTGCTGGTCATATTGGGCCTGGTGGACGACGCCACCTACGTGCCCGGCCCCGCAAGCGGCAGCGTCGAACTTGATTCGGTTGAACTACCCATCGTCAGCCTGTCCACACTGGACGCTTCGGCCAGCGAAATCGAGGGCGAGACAGGCATCTTCGAGATTCGTCGCAGCAGCGTTCGCATAGATGAGCCGCTGAGCGTCAGCCTCAGCATCAGTGGTACCGCCACACCCGGTGAGGACTACCCGGCGTTTGCACCCATTATTGAATTTCCCGCTGGCATTGGCCGGATCACGCTGGACGTTGTGGCTGTCGAAGACGGCCTCGTTGAAGTCAATGAAACCGTGAATCTGCAGCTGGAGAAAATGAACACCTACCGGCTCGGCAATGCGCTTGGCAGCATCACCATTGCAGGCGAGCCATTGCCCACCGTCATGATCTCCGCCAGCGATGCCAACGCTAACGAATCCGGCGACACCGGCACATTCACGGTTTCGCGTTCCAGTGGCGGGAGTGCGCTCAGCGTGTACTTCAGCATCAACGGCACGGCCACGCAGGGCATCGACTACGCGCCCATTGGCAATTCGGTCTTGATACCGGCCGGCGCCGGTTCCGCAGATATCACGATCTCCCCGATTGAAGACGATCTGTCTGAAAGCTCTGAATCAGTCGTCCTGGTACTGGACCCGGACGACAACTATGTTCTGGGCAACCCCAAGAACGCCACTGTCACGATCAGCAACTACGATCCGCCCACGCTCACGGTGACCACCATCGATCCGTCTGCGAGTGAGGCTGGCGATAACACGGGTGTGTATTCCATCCGGCGCAATGGCCCGCAAACGCTTCCACTGATGGTGCAGTACACCATGAGCGGGTCGGCCACTGCAGGCGATGATTACACCGCACTGAGTGGATGGCTGGAAATACCCATCGGTGCGAGCGCTGCCACGGTCACGCTTTCGCCTCTGGCGGACAACATCATCGAAGGCAATGAGACTGCAATCCTGAGCCTTGTTGCGAGCAGCGAGTATGTCATTGGTTCGGCCGGGTCCGGCACGGTCACCATCAAGGATGTCCCGCCGCCGACGGTAGCGCTGGTGGTGAACGACAGCGTGGCAAGTGAAGCCGCTGACAGCCCGGGACAAATCACTATCAGCCGAACCGGCAGTCAGACGGGCACGCTGATCGTGTCGTTCTCTTTCTCCGGCACCGCCACCCTGGGGACGGACTACACAGACCCTGGCACTTCGGTTGAGATTCCAGTTGGGCAAAGTCGGACCACGGTCGATATTGCGCCACTGCCGGATGCCCTCATCGAAGGCAGCGAGACAGTTGTACTGAGCCTGATTGCACAGGCGCATTACACGCTGGGCGCAACGTCAGCGGGAACGGTGAACATTTCGGATGTCGCGCCTTCCACGCTCACATTGAACGTCACCGATGCGACGGCGAGCGAAGTCAATGGCAACACGGCGAGCTTTGTCATCAGCCGAAGCGGGGACCCCAGCGCACCGCAGAACGTGAACATCAGCACCAGCGGCACGGCGCAGAGCGGGGTCGATTATCCGGCCATTCCTGCTTCCCTGATGATTGCGGCTGGCGAGGGATCCGTTTCGTTCAGCGTGCAACCCACCGCAGATGCAGAGACCGAGGAACCGGAGAGCATCCTGCTGAATCTGGAACCGGGAACGGATTATCTGGTGGGCTCGCCGTCTACGGGCGAGCTCACGATCTTTGATTTTGCGCCGCCCACCGTAGAGTTGATCGCGACCGATGCAAGCGCAAGCGAGACACCGGGTGACAGCGGCGAAATCACCCTGACCCGCACAGGCTCAACGGAAGAAGCCTTGCTCGTGCGCCTCATCATCAGCGGCAGCGCGACCCCGGAACAGGATTACACCGCGCTGACCGACACCGTGCTGATTCCTGAAGGGGCGAGTGCCATTGTGATCGCTGTGCTGCCACAGGCCGACACGCTGTCTGAGCCCGATGAGACAGTCACACTCACCCTGGCCGAAGACGCCGGCTACGTCGCCGGCCCCGGCAACAGCGCGACCGTCAGCATTGCCAATGTAACGGCACCAACGATATCGCTGATCACGAATGACAGCTCGGCAAGTGAATCCGGCAACACCGGCCTGTTCACCATCCGAAGAACCGGCGCCAACAGTGCGCCCATCACCATTGGCTACACGGTGAGTGGCACGGCATCACCGGGGCTGGACTACACCGAGCTTGGCAGCGAGATCGTCATTCCCGCAGGCGAAAATGCCATAACTTTGACCGTGTCACCGCTCCCGGATGATCAGGCAGAAGGCACGGAAACCGTGGTGCTTACCCTCGCCGCCAGCAGCGGTTACAAGCTCAGCACCAGCAATACCGGCACCGTCAACATCAAAGACCTGCCACCGCCCACCGTCTCCATGATCACCAATGACAGCTCGGCCAAGGAATCCGGCAATAGCGGCCTGTTTACGATCAGGCGCAGCGGTTCCACGGCCGAGCCGCTGACCGTTCGCTACACCCTTGGCGGCACCGCCTCGCCTGATCTGGATTACGTAGACCTTGGAAACGAGTTGCTCATCGCAGCCGGCGAGAACTCGGTTGCCATCACGGTCACTCCGTTACCGGATGACTTGCTGGAAGAAACCGAAACAGTCGTTCTTACACTCGCGCCCGACCCAAGCTACGTGCTCAATGCCAACAACAGCGGCACCGTCAACATCCAGGACGCTCCGCCGCCAACGGTGTCTCTGATCACCAATGATCGCTCTGCCAGCGAGTCCGGAAACAACGGCCTTTTCACGATCCAGCGCACGGGCAGTAACAGCGAGCCGTTGACAGTGCTTTTTTCGGTTGACGGTACCGCCTCACCCGATGTGGATTACCTTGCGCTGGGCAGCGAAGCCGAAATTCCATCCGGCTCGAATGCGGTGTCCTTGGAAGTGACGCCCGTCGCAGACGGAGTGCCAGAGGAAACTGAAACGGTAAACCTCACGATTGTGGCTGGCCCGGGTTACCTGGCAGAGAGCAATGCGACCGGCACCGTAGACATCAAGGACGTCCCCCTGCCCACGGTCACCGTGACCACAATAGACAGCATCGCCAGTGAAGTAGCCGGCGACGACGGCGCCATCACCCTCAAACGCAGTGGATCACGCACATTCCCGCTCGAAGTAGACCTGAGCGTGAGCGGCACCGCCACAGAAGGTGAAGACTATGCCGCACTCGCAACATCGGCGATCATCCCTGCCGGAGAAGGCACCATCACCATTGTGATATCGCCCGAGGCGGATGCAGTTCAGGAAGACACAGAGACGGTTATTCTCACCGTCACCGAACAGGCGCATTACACACTTGGCTCAGCGGATACCGGCATCGTAAGCATCACGGATGCTGAAGAAGAGCTTGAGGAGTCCTAAGGCAAACACGCGAACGGGGCATCCGTAGCGGCATCGGTGACTGTTACGTATTGCCCCAGACTTTTTTGTTACCTATGTCCCCGGTCGCTCACACTAGTTCGACTCTTGCACTCTGATGCGCTTCTTGTCTCTATGAATAATGATCCTCAGACCCGCATTCTTGCCTTTCTTAGTGGCTCGATTGTAGCGCCCAAGTTTGTGCACACCTTCATCGATTGCGAGATTCAACTTGAGAGCTTCCTCGAACGACAGCACGATGTTGATTGTTTGTGTATTAGGTGTGAGTTCTAAAGGACTGGTTGTCTCAAATTTGCAAGCTCCAAAGGACCCTTTCTTGGTTCTAGCCTCATCATCAACCATTTTAATTTCCTCTCAGTTATGCCCAATGCCTGATCTCAGCGGAGTTTGAGGCGACGACCACTTTTGCAAAAGCAAAAATTGGCAGCGAGTCTAACGTCCGCTGCAACGACCTAGTAGGCGTCTGGCGCTCAGAATTGCACAAACGTGTAGTTCTCATGGCGCTGATTGGTCTGTTGAGACACTACGTCTTTTCGCATTTCGAGGATGACTTCCCCGAATGCTCCCTTAAGTTGCCGTTGTGCTTCGGAAGTGGTTTTGTTTTTGATCGCTTTCTGTAACTCCAGAAAAATGTTCAGCGCCGTGAGCAACTGATCTGGAGCCCACAACCAAGCGGATGCATACGCAGAAAGGAATGAATCTTTTTGTGCGTCGTCCGCCGGGTGACCAGCAATAAATACCCGCATCGAAATTGCGATGTTCTCATAGACTGCTCGCCGTTTCTCCAACAATGCAGCCTCCTGAGCGAACTGGGACTTTACCCCCTCAAGCTTCTTCGTTATTTCCTCGATATCTTCCTTCGAAGCAAGGTTCCTAGACTTCTCAATCAAGTAGGATGACAGGTAGCTCCTAATCGTCAATCCGGCGGCGACCAGAACGATCACATTGGCGATCGATAGTACAAACGCGACGATGTCCATTGGTAGCAATCTCCTGTGGGTGACGCCCACACCCCGTGCTCACGCGCGCAACGGATTGTTGGGTGCCGGCATCCGCATTTACCTGACTTTGGAACTATTATGTTCTTCCGCACGTAAACAAACGTTGTAGGCATAAGGATTTTCTGATTTCTTTTCTTCAGCGCACGCTGCGCCATGCTTTGTTTCGAGCTCTGCGCGTGACATACCGAAACTCATAAGAGCGGGCGATGCGACATGAGCTTTTAGAGAGCGCTCAGGGAATGTGGAGGCAACAGTGACAAGGATTGCGACTGCAGCTAGTACGAAAAAGACTTTCGCGCGTAGTGACCAAAAGGCCACTACGATACCTAGCAAGCCGATAGGCGGTCCTACAAGCAGCAAGATAAAATCTTCCAAGCCATCCCAATCTGCGCCGTAGCTGTAGCGATTAAGAATTACGAACGCCGCCGAGAATGCCAGCCAAAGCCCGGCGGCGGCTACCACGAGCCTCAAAGCCCAAGAGTGAGGGCGGTTAGGTATTCTCATTTGGCAACCAACGCCCCATTTCACCCGCCGCCTTGTCGCCGCGACGCGGTGGCAAGGACGTCGGAGTGCAACTGCTTGTTTGGCGCGCGTGCGTTAAATGAGTTTGGGAACGGTGGATGGACTCGAACCATCAGCTTCCTAGGAACGGCGCAGGGCCGAAAGATACCTAAGCACTCTATCCATTGAGCTACACCGTTATAGATCACCTGACGCAAATCGTAGGTGTCTTTTGATGAAGGTAGGTAGCCCATTTACTCGCCCTTAAAAACCGGATTTTGGGGGCCACACGAGGCCATTCTGGAGCAGATTAAAAACATCTCCAGGTTCAATCTTCAAGAAGTGAAAGCATTTGCGAATTAGTTGCTCAAATTGAGTTTGGCGCGCATCCGACCAAGATGGATTTAATGGAATGACACCAGATTTGCAAAATGATGCGAGCCGGGAGACAAATACCGTTTCTGCCTTGCGGACCGGGCGCCCCCTCTTCAAGCGGCGCTTCGTCACCGACTCGTAATATTCCTTTAGCCTTTCAAGCTCGCTGTAAACGAAGGGAATATATATTTTCTTGCTGAGAAAATGAGCCAGCCATGCATCGCTGTCATCTCTCAGCGCTTCTAGCAGCTGATCAGTGGCTTTCACAATTTTCTGACTTCGCGATCGAAATTCTGCTGAGCTTGGGTCACTTGCACGAGGAAGGGAAGACCGGAGTATGTTCATAGACCAGTCAATTTTCTGAATCGCGATCTTTTCATCAAAGGATCTCCGAGAACGCCTCGCTGCGGCGCACAAAAACTTTAGGAGCTCCTGCTCCTGATCTTGTGTTAGTTCGGAAAAAGTGTAGCCGCCACGCGTTTCATTCATTGATTTAATCGGCGGTTCTGCCCCAACTGGAGATGGAAACGAGAGTGAGATTGGGTGTGATTGGCCACCATCACCCTTGCGACTTTCCTTGGCTCCGGTGCGATTCTTCTTCGACTTAGTTTCAGATTTTCGATTCACGGCGAATGCCTGTGCACCCAACGCTGAAGTTGATCCGCGCCGGCGCGCAGCAGGCGTCGGACTCAAACGCCTTGTTAGGCACCTGCGCGCTCCCGGAGCAACCTTTGTGCATATTCTCCCGCCGCACGGGTGAGGTTATAGATGGTTTCTCCTCTTGCGTTGTAGGTGACCCGAAGCAAGCTAAGCGAAACTAGGCGGGTTACATCATCCTCATAGTATCGAGAGTCTTCTATCTCGTAATTGCCAGAGACATCGAGAAACATCCAGATAGTTTCGCCTTTCATATGGACCTCCAGGGCTTTTCCTGCCCGAGCTTATTCGAAGGCCATGAGCATATTCTTTGCCTGATGCGACAGCATTTCGGGTGAGGACAAAGCGCTCGCTATCGCACCCAATGGACCATATGGCTCTGCCAACGCAGCCAGATGCCGCTCAATCGAATCGAGCTGCTGCGTGAGCTTCTTTTGACCTTCTGAAAGCGCCGCTTTGATGCTTATCGAAGTAGCCTGACTCGACTCGATTGCCGCGATGACTTCATCGTGGCCATGCGTGCGAAGCCAAGCCAGAAAATCTTGTAACTCGGATGAGTCCTCTTGGGACCTGTGCCCCAGGAAATTAGATAACAGGCCAACAATTGTTGCGAAAGATGTAGCTGTGGTTAAAGGTTCCATGGTGCCCAACGCCGACTAGGCCACTGACAGCGGCATAAAAAGTTCATGGACAGACTTATACCGCACGGCCTGCAGGAGAGAAAGCTGCTCCTGTTTATCGGTGGATCGGCAGAAGGCGCTCTGATTGCGCTGACGGGCTCAGCGTTCGCCCGTCCGGCACTCAAGCTTTAATGAGTGGTTTTCCACGTGTTCGGATCGAACTCAGACAACAGCTGGCGATGGCAAACCTCAGATCTTCTTGATCAAGCGCGCGGGTACGCCGCCGTAGACGCCTTCACTGATTTCGCCACGCCTGACCACGGCACCGGCAGCGATCACGCTGCGGCGTCCGATTGTGGCGCCAGCCAGTACACGCACGCCCGCGCCAATCCATACATCGGGGCCAATACTCACAGCGCCCATGACCAGCGCTTGATCTTTAATGGCCTGCGAGGCGTCATCAAAGCTGTGCTCAAACGAGAGGATGGAACTGGCGTGTGCAATGGAAACGTCGTCTCCAATACTGATGTCACCCACCGCATCAAAGTAGCAATTGCCGTGAATAGTGACGTTGTTGCCCAGACTCAGTTGTTGCCAGTTTCGGATATCCACGTGACGCCCGATCATCACATTGGCGCCGCAGGCGCGGCACAGGCGCCGGGCCCACATATAGCGAATGCCCATGCCGGCATGGCCGGGAATCCAGTCCACCAGCCACCAGGTGGCCGCAACAAACCCAGCCGGCAGGATGCGCAAGGCTGAGACACCGGCATTGAGTACCGGTTGCACGCGTTTGAACATGTCTCTTCCACGCATATCAGGATCGTGCCGTGTTGAATTTGGTAGCAGTGGACGATGGCGCTTGCTGATGCAACAACCAGCCTGCGCCTATCCACAGAATGGCGGGCGCGCCGGCTGCAATCATCTTATTGACGGACTCTGCCAGTTCGCCGCCTACCGCAGTGAGCCACGGCAGCAGCAGAAGGTACAGCCAGATATGTGCTTCACGCCGTGCGCTGCGCAGGTATTGCTGCATCATGCCCAGACCAAATCCATAGATGGCGGACATGGCCGCCAGCAGTGGCGTCTTGCCCGCCAGCCAGAATTCGCCGGGCACGGTAGTCGGAAATGCCACGCCCATCTCGTAGATGGCGGGATAGTAGGTATTCATATAAGCATCACGCGCGCCGCCTAGCAGGAAGCCGGGTTGCTCGCGGATGAGATCGTTGTGTGTGATGAACAGCAGGTTGCCAAAGCCGTCGAAGTTGCGTCCGTAGAACAGCGTTTCAAACATCACGACGGGCGACAAGGCCTCAAAGAAGCGCGTGTAATCCTCGTTGCGCAATCCGTATACCAATGGATCCATTAAAGACAGAACAGCAAGCCCGATCACACCAAACACCACAACCGGCAGCAGACGGATATGGGTTCCGCGCCCCCATACAAACAAGATCGCCGTTACCAACGGCCACAGAATGCGGCCACGCGCACCCAGCTGCAGCACCAGATAGCTGTAGACCACAAATAGAATCAGCGGGAGAAGACGCCGGCCTTGCAGCCAGAGGTGAGCGCCCAGATAGGCCACACCGAAGCTACCAAAGAACGACAAGGTCATCAGCACCTGGCCGCTGGTGGTCTTGACCAGCGCCGAACGCATGGTGCCGTCAGGCAGTTCGTGAAACGTGCGCCCCAGAATGAAGAAGGCCACCACGCCGATAGCGTAAGCAGCCAGGCCATAGTGCCAACGTGTGGGCTGTAGTGGCGGGGCCTGGAACTCCGGCCCGGGTTCACGGCGTATCAGGCCCAGTGCAACTGCATAGCCTATGAACAGCGCAGAGAGAAACAGCGTCAGGTAAGCCTGTGTGCGCAACGTGGCCTGCACCCGCTCATAGGCTGGCACGTGTTCCATACCCACGATGCTGTGCTCCGGCATCAGCACGAATATCTGCGGGATGAGCATCCACAGGGTGTAGAAAAAGGCCAGCAGCATGGCGGGGTTGAGCGCGCGCTCCATC
>TARA_R110000850_G_scaffold15328_3_pt1 | contig 40377 bp, 60 predicted proteins | sample TARA_R110000850 | Tara Oceans TARA_R110000850 (sample SAMEA4397586) | marine metagenome | biome: Polar Biome; feature: [SRF] surface water layer (ENVO:00010504); material: water (ENVO:00002006), including particulate matter (ENVO:01000060) such as... | depth 5 m
ATTTCGAAGAGTCTATAGCAGAATAAACGGAATTTGCCGTATGTTATGCGACGACTTAAAAGGTCGCGGCATTGATACTGCAATTGACAGTAATGCTCCTGGGTATTTCGCTATAACCAACTTTAAGTCATCACATGAAACTATATTGTATATGTTAGCAAGCGAGTACGATGGGGTTTATATACAAGAATTTTATTCGTAGATTGAAACATGGGACGCATAATGAATAAGAAAATATTCGAAGTTAAAAAAATCAACAACTGTTATGTAACGAGCGAGCGGGCGATAGAACAGAATATAAGAAGGAGGTTTATAATGCGAAACTTAGTGGACAATCTAGTACAGCTAAGAATATCAGCAGTAGACGGCGCTGAGCATAAATTTGCCATTATGAATTTTAAGCCCGCGCATGAAACAATAATACACATGCTAATGTGCGAACACTACGCCGGGTATCATGTAGAAAGCGTTGAGAAAGTTGAAAAAAAATGGAAAAAATATTTTTCGTGCATTTCCCGCACGACACAGATACTAAAGTACTAGTCAGTAATATGCTGGCGCAAGGGAGTGTGGTAGACGAGTTGATCGAAGACCTAAGTAAGCGCAATATTGTAGCGCATAAAGGCAAAGGCGACGTGTCAATGTATCATCATATCAGCATACAAAATTTTAAACCTCAGCACGAAACTTTGTTGGTTATGCTAGTAAGCGAGTATGAATATTTTTATATAGAGGAACACAATGGATAAGCTGTTTACAATGCAAGTAGACTTTGATACAGACACCGACACTTGGCACCATGCAGTTATTAATAATAAGCGGTTAAGGAAACAATTTTGCGACGATCTGCAAGCGCGTGGACTTAACGCCACTAGACACAATGTAGTACACATTATTATAAAAGACTTTAAGCCGCATCACGAGACCCTAATGCACATGCTAATAACACAATACAAAGGGTTCTACCTTACAACTAAAGAGCCATCTTTGCGTCAATAGCTATTTACGGTACATTGCTGGGCTGCGGACGGTGCCGCTCGCACGGTGAGGTAAGTTTTTTAAGTTCTATATGCTATGTGTACAATGAGCTTGATTAGTCGTTTTTTGATGCTTTGCCACTTGCTAAGTACAAAATTTCAGCTACTTCTCCACAGTATCTTCTTGGCTGCTTACTGAAAGCCATTTCATACATTAGCTCTATTTTTGAATCTTTAAACACAAAAGAGCGCGCATACATAATTTCGTTGCTTCCTCTATCCTTTCCTCTACTACTTGCTATCATGTGTATACGGTCTTTGTATTTTTCAAGAAACTGATATTCTTGGCTGTTTTTAGATACATTAGTATTGTATATGTCTGATTCTTTTAAAGTGTCAACTGTTAAATCTTTACTTGGCATCGTGCTATGCTGTCCATTAAATGTTGATATAGTAATTCTATTTTTGAATCGTTAAATATTCATTCTGTACTCAAGGTATTTCTAAGCCAATTAGCCATTCAATATACACTTCTGGCTGGGTTTCAAACGCCAATATAAACATAAGTTCTATTTTCTCAGCAGGAAAACATACTAATATAGAAGTCTCAGTCCACACCATGGCATTTCCCATACTAGGAATTTCTGCTAGTTGTATTGCTCGGTCTGCGTACTTCTCAAAAAATGCAAATTGCTCTGGGCCATGCAATGTGTAGACATTATGGTCTTTTAGAAACTCTTCGGTTATTGTTGTCATAAGGTAATAAACTCTCTAAGTTGTTATGTTGGGCCATCACGGTTACTATCTACGACAATTTATAATTTGTTCAGATATTTCAACAAAGCGCTGTGTGCTGAGCTCAAAAGGCACTCTGTCAAACGCTAGTTGATACATTAGCTCTATCTTAGAATTAGTAAATGTTAACGCATAATTGACATATTTGTCAGGCGATATACTTCCTTCAGCTACAATTGTAATGCCAGCTTTATGTTTTTTTATAAACTGATACTCCGGACAATTAAGTTCCAGCCCGCCTGCAATATACATCTTATCTGTTATATCGCTTGTCATATATATCGCCTGTCATACAGTGTGCTCCATGTCCTTATTATTTCCGGTGCCGGCAACGGACTCTGGTCAAACGATAACTGAAAAAGTAATTCTATTTTTGAGTCATCAAACGATAGTATATAATTGCTGATACCGTCACGGCGTGTTTCTACTATAACATTAATGCGACCTTTATATTTTTCTATAAACTTTGACTGACGGCTTGCTCCAAGAACGTGAGTAATAAGGTAACGATCGGCTGTCATATATTTTTTACCATGTCTTTAATTTTCTCCCACAAGGTACACTGCCGCCTTAAGTAAATGACTTCCGGCCGCTCGTCGAAGGATAATTGATACAGTAATTCTATTTTAGAATCTGTAAAAAATATGTAGTTGCTTCCGTTTACTCCGTAGGCAGCGCCCAACATCCCACTGAAGTTAATGCTAGAATGTACTCGTGTTATGCGGTCACTATACTTTTCTATAAAGTCTTTTTCTCTGTCGGTGCGGCGTTGGCCGAGTCTGTAAGTAGCTTTCTTCTCGCCTAGAAACATTTTCCCGCGTATCTCTTGACTTGTCGCGTACGGCATTTTATACGGTAATGGAAGGTAATACTTAACTTCGTTCATATATTTTTTACCATGTCTTTAATTTTCTCCCACAAGGTACACTGTCGTTGTAGGTTAATGACTTGCGGGCCGTTGCCAAAGGATAATTGATACAATAATTCTATTTTAGAATCTGTAAAAAATATGTATTTGTTTCTGCTTTTTTCAAAGGCCTTTGGAGGCGGTACGCCGACGAAATTGCTAGATTGCACACGTACTATTCGGTCACTATACTTTTCTATAAAGTCTTTTTCTCTGTCACCGCGGTCAATTGAGCACAGTATGTAAGTAGCTTTCTTCTCGCCTAGAAACATTTTCCCGCGCAACTCTGGCAGGGTCGCGTCTGGCAGTTTATACGGAAATGGGAGGTAATACTTAACTTCGTTCATCGGTTTTTCCATAAGTCCTTTATCCTTTCTTTCCAAGTACAGTGTCTGCCAAGATTCATTGTACGCAAGTGTGTTGACTCGTCACTAAACGCTATTTGAAATAAAGTTTCTACCCTAGGGTTTCTAAATGCAAATTCGAGATAAACCGTTGGTTCAAATTTGTGCCAGTGGCTGACATTGCGTTGAGTTACTATCCTTATATGCTCTGCATTCTTTGATAAGAATTTATCAAAATCGCTGTCAGGAGTTACACGTTTTACACAGTAAATATCTTTTTGTTCTACCACAAACGGGCCGTGAGTAAGTTCTCTAAATTTAAAAGAGTTGTCATACGTCATCATCATCACCTAGATTATTTAAGAAGTCACGTAGCTGTGTTGAGTCAGTTTCAGCACGTATCTTAGGCGCAGCCGCTCCTGTCTCTGGAGTAGTTGACGCTCCGTTGTTGCCACCTCCTCGCTTAACTGCATCAATAATAGCAGACGATACTTTTTGCGACCCTGAGTTTGGTGATCCCATGTTGCCTTCATCTTCGTCACCAATGTCATATATTCTCAGCGTGTCAATGTCAAACCCTAGAGTAACCTTTTGTCCAACACCAGACGACGAACGTGTCTTCATTAGCTGTATCTGATACTGCCCTCGTTCTCTCATTGCTCTAGATGTAAAGATACCAAACACGTTATCCGCAGTTTGTATCTTAGACAGACCGCCTGATATGTGCGAGTGATCAAACTCAATCTCTTCAACTGCCGCTCTGTTTAACTGGGACGCTGTGACAAATAATGTGTTAAGCTCCATTGCTAAGTTGCGCAATTCTTCTGATACATATTTGTCTTTGATGAATAAGTTTTCTGGACTAATCTTAATACTAATCGGCATAAGCAAGTCTAAGTAATCAACTAACAGCACATCTACTTTTCTGCCTGTTTTAATTTCAAGCTCTTTAATATATGCGCGTATGTCATTTGCTGTCTTGCCTGTCGGCATATACTTAACTTGGAACATGCCTGACTTCTTGCCGACCATTCTTACTTTCAGCTCAACATCGTCGATCGACTTAAAAATATCACGCGACGGTATGTCTGTCATCATAGAGTCAAGTCGCATACCAACTAAGTTTTCACTAAGCTCAAGTGTTAAGTAAACAACGTTTAATCCCGCTAATGCCCAGTTACACCCCATGTTAGCTAAGAATAACGACTTACCTGCGCCAGAAGCACCTGCAAAGATATTAAGCTCGCCTCTGTTCATTCCGCCAAATAATTTCTTGTCTAGTGTGGGCCAACCTGTACTTAACTGTCCATTCTTATCTTTAATAGCAAGCAGTCGTTCTTTCGGACTTTCAAAATAATCAATACCTAAATCTTTCTGTAAACTGATCTGTACTGCTTGCTTAATCATGTCCTCAACAGGACCGTACTCGCCTGCTTCTAACTTGTCTGCTGAAAGTAGTATTGCACGCTCAAGTGCTTTGTGTCTCGTAAACGTTTCAAACTCGTTCATCAACCAATCATAATGATTCTCTTGTAAGTCGCCTGGAGACTTAAGGGTTGCTTCGGTGGACGAGTTTACCATGTCAAGTGTCGGCATAACATTGTACTCACCGACATAGTCTTTCATGAACTCTGCCACGGGCTCTAATCTACGGTCAAACAATGTAGGGTCGAAAATATTTGAACAACGCACGAAAGTCTCCGCGTCGCTCATCATCATTTCTAAATAGACCTTTTGTACATCGTGGCCGTAATCTTTGTTTTGTTTAATCAATCTGTTCTCCGGTTATTGTCGGTAGCTAATTAATTAGCGCAAGCTCTAATTCTGTCAGCGGAGACTGGCGCTGTGCTAGAACTGCCCCAATACACGACCCGTTGTCTCCAGGATGTAAAGGCACGTGTATGCTACCCCAGTCTTTAGCTATTATATCTATAGCACGCTTATTGTGCGCACAACCGCCTGCAAGCGCTAAATTAGTGCTAGTAGTATGCTTACGTGCGTAGCTAGACAAATGCTGTACAGCAGCTTCTAAGACAGCCTGTGTAACGTCTGCTATATAGGCCGGGGACGGATTACTTTCTTTTACAGACTCCCAATTGCGAGCGCCTCTGTGATAGTTGTCATGAAAGCGTACAAGTGGGTATTTGCGTTGAAACGTTACTATGTTGTTAATTTCTCTGTGATAGTTAACTGTTAACGGATTCTCATCAGCAAGGCTGGCCATCTTACCTTCATCCTTTAGCATCTCTAAGCCAGCGCGGCCTGTCATTGCTGTATAGAATAATCCAAGCGAATGCGGGTAGCCTTGAGAGTAAATCTTTTTAAGTTTCCAGTCCTCACCTTTCCATATTGTAATGGTTTCAAACTCGCCTATGCTGTCCATTGTGATAACTGTGCATGACGGACTGGGCTGAGAGTAGTAAGCGTAGGATGCGTGAGATTCATGATGCTGGACAAAGTTTATCGAACAATATTTCAGTGCTGGTGGCAAGAAATTAAACACATTAGCATCTTGCCACTGCAATCCCTGCCCGGCAATTACTTGCCTAAACATTTTCTTTAGCGGACTTTCGTACCAAATAATAGCGTCTGGCACAGTGCCCGATGCTTTTAGTGCTTTGCTATAAATTTCCTTATCCCAAGGTCCTTGCTGACTGCAACCAGCGTAAATTAGTTTATGATCTCTAAATACAGAGATGCCGAAGTCGTGATGGCCGGCAACCATTCCCCATTTAATCATCTGTATATAAACGGGTCCTTGGCCTGATGCTTCTTCTTTTGCTTTTTAAACTTGCGCTGTAGCTGCCAGCTATCGTATCTGTCTACTACCCAGTGCCAAATACTCTTTACCCACTGAACCATTTCTTCATCCTCAATTTAATTTTAATATGCGATGTTGTTGCAGCTGACACAATTGAATACATTGTATACATCCTGCCATACTTTTCTACTGCGGCGCCAGCATCATCAATGCCTGCACCCCATTCTGGCAAACTAACTGCCCATCCTTGTTCCATTGCGTACTCTGCTAAGTGTTTACCGTTGTTATCTCTATCTGGCACAATAACAGGCATCTTGCCTACTGAATTAATAAGTAATGCTTGCTCGTCTTTTACTTCTGACCCTAGCAGTGCTATTGCGTTAAAATATATAGCATCTACCGGTCCTTCAAAAATTAGCATAAAGTCGCGGTTATCTTGTTGATTGTCAAGATTAAACACATACCCCGGTGACTGGTCAGACATGTATCGCATACCGCTTGTGCCTAAAACATCGCGGCCAGTAAACCCTACAATCTTTTCTTTATAGTAAAACGGAATAATTAATCTGTTGCGAAACTTAATATCAGGCGACCAATAAAAATTATAATCATCTAAATATAATCCGCGCTTTCCCATGTACTGTGCTAACTTGACAGCATACTTGTTCTCTCCGAAGTTACAGTCAGCTAGTCGTACAGAACCAGGAGGGAGCTCCTTGTCTTCAAACTTTGGAATATTTATTATTCTATTCTTTGACTCTACTCCTTCGCTTTCGCGTAACAAGTGGAGACTTAGCTTGCTGATAACTTCGTCAGGGGCACCGAACCATTCAAGTAGCTTTCGTAGCTTATATGACAATGTTCTACCGGGGGTGTATGATGCTTTATAGCCACAATTAAAACAGTGATAGGAGACTCCTCCATCTGCTTGTATAACTCCTGCTCTCATTTTCTTGTCAGCCGAGTGGCCATTGTAAACGCAACAGCCGGCGTTAAATGACAGCCATCCACTTGGGGTTTGTTTTCTTTTTGGAGGCGCGTAGGCCATCAGGGTGTCGAATACTATGCTCATAGTAGTATTATAGCACAGATTTAGATTTTGTCAATCAGTTACGAATAACTATTTTGGATATTAGGTCTGCTGGATCTACGTCCATGATAAAACGTAAATAAGTCACTGTTCCGTACACGTTGGCAGCAAATGGTTCAGTCTCTTGAGCAAGTGTTAACACTGCAAGGTCGGCCCATATTGTTTCATTAGTGATGGTATTTTCGAGTGTGCCTTGTACTGTCACAGTGCCCGTATATCCATCCGAATATATTGCTACAGTGTGAAGTGCATTGTTGCTGTTTCGTTCTGGCGAAGCATAAATTGGATCACTGCCCCACTCATCTAGATCTTGTGTGGTTGGAGGGAAGTTAGTTGTTTCTACTGACGGCAATGGTCCCGGGTATGCTGATGCGCTTATGTAAATTATTCCAGTGGACTCAAAGTGCGAATTAGCATAAGTTAATATTTTAGCATTGTTCACGTCTTCCATGTGTACATTGTATGTAATGTTCTGTTGCTTGAGGTCAAGTAGCTCGCTTTCTGTAATTGTAACAGTAAACATTCCCCTCATTGCAGAAGACCCGTCTTCTAATGGCACGCCTTCTATTTCTAAGATCAGCTCTTGTTCGTCGTTAAACGCAACAAACCGCGGTGTGTAACCTATAATGTTAGTAGGGCGATGGTCTGCGTTTTTAGCTTGAAATTGTAAGACATTGTCTATGCCTTTAAATACTTTTAATGTTCTTGCGTACACTGGTCTATACTCCACGGTGAATCCGGCTTGATCCAAGACGAGTGTAGTTGTGTTTGGTATTAGGTATCTCGGAGTCAATTGCATACTGTATTTATTAGATCTATTTGAAATCCCTGGGGCCAGCTTGACGCTAAATATGTTGGAACGTAACCCAAACAAAGGACCAATTTTTAAAATTATATAATGTTATTAAGAGATATAAGTTTCCATTTTCCATTTATTAGTGTACTAACGTATGGCGGCAACGAATACGTTGGCATAATTTCTAATCAAGACAATTACGTAACTTGTTTGTATTGTTACAGTTTGCTAAAAAGCGAAGAAGAGAAACAGAAATTTCTCCAACTAGGCGATGTGTGGTGGTGGGAGTCAAACAGAATGATCCCGATAAACATATTTCTAAGAAACGAAATGGACATATATAGGTATTCGCTAATCAGTATGAATACCAAAGACGTAAAAATCAAAGCAGGCCCAACAGTAAATTTAGGCAACCTCGCAGTTAAGCGAGTTAAGAGGAAGTCGGTTCAGTTGGTCCGGAAAGCAAAGTAATGAATAATTTATTCCGCAAATATATAGACCTAGTTGCCGTCCGAAGCGAGAATAGTTTTTTCAGTTTCTAAACAACCTTTTACAGACTTAGCAAATCGATCAGCAATTTCTTGAATAGTCAGATCGCCGTTATCAACTAACGTGTTAATCCTTCTATCTGCAAAGCACTCAAATACTAGATCTAATGCAAGATCGTCTGTTACCGAAAGTACTCTTTCTTTCCAATCTTCTTCGTCAAAGTGTCTATTATTACACATTTCGATCTCTTGATCAAATTCAAATTCACTCATTATTTTCCTCCAAAGTGTTTTCACAAAATAAATTCAAATGCACTATCACTGCCATCGCGTAAGAATGGCCATGTCCCTTCTTAAAGTAGTACTCATTAGTAGTAGGCTTTACCCACACTTCATTAAGTATAACGTCCCAGGGCTTATCTGTCAAGTATCTTTTTGCTGGTCGTATAATAGCAAGCACTGCCGCTAACTGTTCTAAGTTACGTGGCTTTAATTTTTGTAATAATTCGTGATATCCGTTAACGTGGAATAGCTTGCTAGTTACTTCTTCTTTCTCAAGTAGCTCCCAAATAGGTTCTTCCATTAGCTTAATAAGATGCGCTTCACTTTTTACATCATTGTACACGCTGACGTTAAGGCAGTCAATTTTAAAGTAACCGCGTTCGTCTGCTGCTTTGTGATCTATTGTTGCGAGATTGTCGCGAGGGTCATGTGGCACTTCAGTAAAGTACACACCTGTGTTGTGCTTCTTGCCGCTTTCTAATTTTGCAACACGATGTTGCAGTTTTTGTAACAGATCTAGTCTGTCGGGAAAATCTATATCAACATCCATTAATTTACTTCTGCCTCTGTTACGTAGTTCCCAAACCATTTATACTTAAACTGAGGGTTTGTTTTGTCTTCAATCACAACAGAATCTAAGTCACCAAATATTCCAGTGCAGCAACCACCTAAGCCAGTACAGTTGCCAATAATACCACTAACATCTCCGGTGAAGTAAGTGCAGTCACCGTATAGTCCTGACCAGTCACTATTAATGTCCTCGACTGGCCCTTCGACACGCGTGCGTACACTGACAAAGTGTGTATAGTGATATAACTTATCCATCTACTTCTACCTCTGTTACGTAGTTCCCAAACCATTTATACTTAAACTGAGGCCTTGGAATAGAATCTAAGTCTCCAATTATCCCAGTACAGTCACCGGATAAACCAGTGCAGTCACCAATCAATCCAGTAACATCTCCGGTGAAGTAAGTGCAGTCACCGTATAGTCCTGATACATCGCCTGTCATTGAGAAATTTGGGCCAGGGTATTCATCTTTCCATTGGTGTTCTGTTGATACCAAATAATGTAGCTCATCCATTAACTTCTGCCTCTGTTGCGTAACCAAGTATCCCCAAAATTCCCCCAATTTGATGCGTCGGAATAAAATCTAAGTCTCCAATTATCCCAGTACAGTCACCAGATAAGCCAGTACAGTCGCCAATCAATCCAGTAACATCTCCGCGGAGGAATGTGCAGTCGCCGTACAGTCCTGACGTGTTGCCGTGCATAGCAGAATTTTTGCGTTTAAACATCTTACTGGCGCCATAATGTGTATAATGATGTAACTTATCCATTTACTTCTACCTCAGTTACGTATTCGGCCAGCCGACAATGGATTAGGTCTTCTCGATCAACAAGCGCAGCAGCATTTAAGTCACCAAATACTCCGGTGCAGTCTCCGTGAAGTCCTGTGCAGTTACCTACCACTCCTGTGCAGTCTCCGATGAGCCACGTGCAGTCTCCGTGAAGTCCTGATGTGTTGCCGAGCATAGCAGAATTTTTACCTTCAAACTTTGTGGCGCCATAGTTGGCATTTGATAGTTTCATGTGGACCAACTTATACTTATACATCTACTTCTACCTCTGTTGCCCAGCCTTCAATCCGTTTAAAATTGTCCCTGTCATCTCCTGAAAATACTAAATTTAAGTTGCCGAATATTCCAGTGCAATCGCCGTATAGAAAAGTGCAGTTTCCGGTAATACCAGATACATCTCCAATCATGTATGTGCAATCGCCATACAGTCCTAACAAGTTGCCGTGCATCTTACTATTCGGGCCAGGGTATTCATGGTTCCATCCGTGCGTTGAAGAATATGATTCGGTCACTTCTAAATAATACAACTTATCCATCTACTTCTACCTCTGTTGAGTAAGGGTGGAGCCAACTGAGAAAGTCTCTTTGATCTTTTGTAATCCAATTTAAGTCACCAAACATGCCAGTAAGTACACCGCTTAAATGTGTGCAATTACCTGTTACGCCTGAACAGTCACCGGTGATAGACGAGCAGTCACCGGTGATAGACGAGCAGTCACCGTACAATCCCGATGTATTGCCCTCCATACCAAAACAAGCTCCTTTATGTTTTTTGAGAGTAGGCCAGTCATAATGATATAGCTCATCCTGGTACATCTAGTTCTGCCTCTAAGAGGTATCCTACATAGTTCCCGATCCATTTATACTGAAACTGACAGGCGACTCTGTCTTTAAACTCAACAGAATCTAAGTCGCCAAATATTCCAGTGCAGTAACCACCTAAGCCAGTACAGTCGCCAGTTAACCCAGATACATCTCCACGCATGTGAGTGCAGTCGCCGTACAGTCCTAACAAGTTGCCGTGAATGTCGTTACACATCCCTTCAACACGCGTGTCTTCGCCGTAATGTGTATAATGATATAACTTATCCATTTACTTCTACCTCTGTTGCATAATGCTCAATTTCTGATACCCGTGTTAGCGGGCTTCTAGCGAGTAAATCGATATAGTCGAGGTCACCGAAAATTCCTGTACAGTTTCCAATGAGGCCTGCGCAGTTGCCAGATATGCCAGATACATCGCCTGTAAGGAATGTGCAATCTCCATACAGTCTTAACGTATTGCCTAGTAATTCTACATGCGGGCCTTCGACACGCGGTCCTTGATCGTAATGTGCATAGTAATATAGTTCATCCATCTACTTCTGCCTTTGTTGCGCAGGCATAAGCAAGGTTGAAACCGACTCTTTGTTCTGTCGGAATACAATCTAAGTCGCCAAATATTCCAGATACATCGCCAAATATTCTAGTGCAGTTTCCGGTAATGCCAGATACATCTCCAGTCATGTGTGTGCAATCGCCATACAATCCAGCTGCATCACCGTGCAAGTGATCCGCCAGCCCGTCAGTGCGCCCAGGCGGCTGTCGGTGCGCAACCGTGAAATGATGTAAATTATCCATCTACTTCTACCTCTATTATGTAATCCAATACATCGGCCATACCGCCGCATCGTTCATTAAGTGGAATAGAATCCAGGTCGCCAAATATTCCAGTGCAGTTGCACCATAACTGTGTACAGTTGCCTGTAACTCCAGATACATCTCCTGTTATCCATCGGCAGTTACCGTACAATCCCGCTGTTTTACCGGTTATGTCGTAATGGTGTCCAAGGTACTCAATACCTGCGTTTGCAACGTAGAATAACGGTTTCAACGGTTTCATTATTTAAGTAGCTTCTTATACACCTTTGCCTTCTTCTGAACTGCTCTGTCCCACTTCATTTTACTTACACGATCTTTATATGTAATACCCATAAGGTGGTCATACTCATGTAAAAATATTCTTGCACCAATGCTTTCAATGTTTGATGTTTGCTCTTCTAAGTTCTCATCATACCAATGTACAGAGATAACTTTTGGCCGTGCTACACGCATCCATATGCCCGGAGAGCTTAAACACCCTTCTGGCGAAAGTTCAGTTTCATCTGACGCATTTACTATTGTTGGATTAATAAACAATCTTGATGCGTCATTGACCGAAGCCATTACAAATGCCGAGACACGTAAGTTACATTGGTTAGCGGCAATGCCTTGCCCGCGATTCGCTAACATCATCTTAGTCATGCGATCTTTAAGTTCTACAGGATCAAATCCGGGATTTGTAAGATCTACTAATGGCATCACTTCGTCAAGTATAGGATCAGGATACAAAATTAATTTCATATCGTCTAAGTCAGTCTTGTATGTTGCTATTTCAAATTGTGTTTGTTCTGTCATATTGTTGCTTCCTTTACTTTTTAAAATAATACTTTGGCAAATACTACTAGTGCTGCTACATGATATACTAATACCGAAAGTATACAAAGTATTCCTGAAATTGCGGTAGTGGTTGTTAAATTAAGCCAGTCGGCGACTAGTGCTAGTAATCCGCAGGCTAAGGTTGTCCCTACAGCTGACCAAAATATAAAAAATGTTGTTTCTAGTCCTGTCATATTTTTGCTTCTCTCGCTACGTCCTTGGCTAGTTGTACACTGCTAGGATCTCTGTTAAATCTAATTTTCCACTTCTTAGGATCAATAACAGCGCTTACTAAACTTAGTTGCTCGTTATTAAACTGCCGAAGCATGTCTTTTCCACTTTTACAATTTAACATTAACCACGGAGATATCTTACCGTCATTAACATCTCTCACTACTCTGTTAACTGCGGCGAATAAAAAGTAATGATTATATGCGGCATTCTTTTCTTTGCCCCATTCTATCATTGTACTAATCGATCGCTCTAGGCCAGCAGTTGCGTCTTCTCTGTGAATAATCTCAAGCACGTATTTTTCATACAAAGAATCATAACACCAATGGTCTAACTTCACTCCGCTTTTTATAACCCAGTCAACATACTTCTCTGGATATAAAGGTTTAACGTTTGTCAAGTAAGATCCAAATCTTACAAATGCGTTGTAGTATTGTGAGTTACAAAAGTCTACGTATGTTTTTTCTGTTTTAGAAGCGCCTACAGATAATTTATAAAAACGTTGGAAAGTAAAGAATCCCATGCGTACATGCTTTTCGTCCTTCGCTAGAGCCCTGCGTTTTTTCTCGCACACGTGACTAAACAATGTCTTTTCTCTTACGAAGCCTGAGCCGCAGTGTTCACACCTGAACGGTTTATCAGACGGGGAAGTCTTTCTTTTCATAACCAAGGTCTTTAGCCAATGCTCTGAGTTCTGCTTTGGTAGATATTCCAGCAAGTAATCGTACCTCGTCATCTTTCATATTAGGATAGTGTTTAGCTATAAACTTGGCAGCCTTTGTGTCGCCTGCCGCTTTTTTCTTAAAGCCAATCCACCCGTGTTTTTCGGCGCGTCCTGTGTTACCTGCAACACATAATAATTGCCATTGCAATTGCGGATGCCGGGTTCCAAGAACATTCCAGTTCTTGTTATAGTATTCATTTACTTTAAAGATTGCAAGCTCTTGTTGGGATCGCGTGCCTTCTATACTGCTCATCCATCTATTTAACAACCAGAAGCTTACTTGCTTTCGCTCTTCGTCTTCAAGCTCTTTCCATACACCTTTTGCACCGTAATCAAATGCAGCAAGTATATCTCTTATTGGTAAACTACTTTTTTTATTTGCCATGCTTTATTATAACGCCTTATTGTAAAATGTCAAGTTGTTTAGATGAGAGTGCTAAAGTACACGAAGGGAATGACCCCGCCTCCTATTCAGCCACCGTAGTGTGATTGTATCCATTACGCCTCTAACGCCTATGTCATCATCCATCTCTCATCTAAACAACCTGAACTATTGGGGTTCAGTTAACTGTTTTCTTTGTTGACGTATTTGTCATGCGTAGCAAGAATACAGTAAAGAACGTGTCTGTAAATAATTAAGTAATCTGGCATATAGTCTGCAATACATAACTGCTGAAATCGTTCTCGTATTTTGTTCATAACTTATACTCCTTTCCTCTAAAAAAGCCCGACGGCATGTAAAGTTCGCCTGACCACCAACGCAATATAGAATCTGATTTTCTACGTTGCATAGAACTAGTAGCCGGTTTTGTAAAAATCTTTAGTGTCGCATCAAAGCTGCTATCCCAGCTTCCGCCAGTAATACCGTTTGCTTCGTTAAAAGCATCCTGCCCTTCACGATGGACAACAACTTCTGAAATTCCTGATTGTACAATAGCGCGGGCGCAATCAGCACAGGGTAAAAAGTTTATGTAAAGTGTGCATCCTTTGAGGCCGCCTTCGTTGCCCGCTGCGGTGTATATAGCGTTTCGTTCAGCGTGCTCCATGTAAAAATACTTTTCAGGGCGTGTCTTTGGCACTTGTTCTATTGTCATGCCGCGTATGGGATTGTTATATCCTGTAGTCACTACGCTGTTGTCTGGTCTTACAATCACTGTACCTGCGTGCGTGCTATCATCTTGCGAGCGTGAAGATGCTAAGTACGCCATTGTCATAAAGTACTGATTCCAGTCTGGTCTATTCATTTAGTTCTCCGTTCTCTCTCATTTCTTTGCGAATCTCAGTTGCTGAAATTTTGTGTGTTTTATCGTCGATCCATTCTTCATCTATAGAATAGCCAACATCGCGGCCGTATGTAATATTAACAATATTTGGTACTTGCATGATCTCGTATTCTTTGCCGCGCTTGTAACAATATTCTATTAGCGCGTCTTCAATATTTTTACACACAGTTGCAAAGTCAAAAGGATTGTCGTCAACACCTTGTACATCGCGCACTTGTATTATTACCTGTCCTGTCTTATTATGACACCGCTGAAATAATGATGTGTGACCAGCGTGCCATGGCCGAAATCTTCCAAGCATTTGAACAGTTGGGTCATTCCAAGTAAACTGTTTTGTGATATCTGTTGCTATCGATTTAACTGTTCCTTCTGCAATATGGTGCATAAAACATAAGTCAATGTATTTTGGTTCTTCAAAAAGCTTGTTGGTATCTTCGTATTTGCTTTTTTGGAAAGTGTCCATCCAAATAGTTCTATCGGCGGCGAACACTGCTCTCATTTCTTCTGTTGGTGCAACAAAGTCACATACTACAGTTTTGCCTTGTCGTATTTCGACGTCTGCAAGTAATCTCATACGCCTTGCTTGTCGCATTCTACCTGCCGGGGAAAAATCCCAGTCGCTTGCTTCGTTGCGTACTACATCAGCATTAAGCCATTCACAGTTCGGAATCTCTTTTACTAATCTTTCAGCTAACCAAGTTTTGCCCGAGCCAGGCAACCCCATGATCAATATTTTCATTACATTAATAGTCCGTGATCAATCTGTTCGCTTTGACGACTGATGTCTTTAATTATGTATATGCAGCGTGGGTTCTCACCGTCTTCTATCGGCAGTGCTAGTAATTGGTTATTCTTTGCTTTAGGAAAATACCATTTTACATCATTGTAAAAATTAACAACTTTAACAGGACTAAACTCCGGCATCTTTCCAGTTAGTGAATTAAACAAGAATACAGAAAAGCCTCTGTCGTTTAATGATGTTAACGACAATACTTCTAAGTCATTAACGCATTCTGGATCGCCTACTGCAATGCTCCAATCTAACGGCACGGTTACTTCTATCCCGTCAATCTCAAGTACAATAGCAGGTGAGCTAAATGACTCAAGGAATACAAGCGGAATATAAAAGAAGTCTGGATCTTTAGGATCTGAGTTATCAAGAACAGAGAATCTAATGTCGTCTTCAATCTCGTCAGGGAGATTGTTAAGATCTAATGCTTCGTTTTCTAGTGTTAATATTTTCATTTTGTCCAGTCTACCTTTTCAATTTTGTAGGGATATTTCGCATCATTGTAAAATTTCTTACGTTCGCGTAAATGTCGTTTTGCAAATTTGCATGTTGATGTTACGTCCCAGATGTTTACAAAGTCTTTATCTTTAGCTGTTCGTACTCCGCGTCCAATAGACTGGATAACACGCACAAAGGACTTGCCTGGTTCAATTAATACAAGATTAAAAATACGCGGAATATTAAGACCTACTGCCGCTACACCATATGTTGCGATAACAGTTTTTCCATCTGCGTCATTAATCTCTTGGTACTCGTCCTGCCTGTCTAATACTTTCATTGCTCCATTAACAAATGTAGCGTCGGGTATTAGCTCTTTAAGCACTTGGCCAGTAGCAATACGATCAACAAGGACAACTGTATTACCTGTCTTTGAGATATTACGTATCAACTTAGCAAGGTACTCAAGCCTCTTTTGATTTGTTACTAGGTACTTTAGCTCTTCTTGGTAATTACTATAAGCGGTTATGTCAACCATTTGCACTACATTAATTACTAACTTAGCTAGTACACCTTGTTCTTGTAACTCGTGTGCAGCAATGTTTCCTACCACAGGACCAATAGCTGCTAATATGCCCTGGAACTCAAAGTCCTCTTTAGGCACTGTGCCAGTTAGACCCCATCTAATTGGAGCGTTCTTTAAATTGTTTGTAAGTAAGCGCGTTAGTACATCTGCTTTAGCTTGGTGTACTTCGTCAATAATAACACAAGCCACGCCGTCAAGAAACTCTGCAAGCGATAATACTGACTTGCCGTCTGCATTTCTTTTGTCTAATATGTTTAAACTTTGCCATGTGCATATTGTATGCGTGCGTCCTAACTCTTTTCTGTCACCAAAGTAAACACCTACGTCAAGGCCAAGATTTATGTAATCTGCCTCAGTCTGTAATACTAGCGACTTGTTAGGAACCACAACAATAGATCTACCAAACGGTTCGCATATCTTTGACATTGTTGCAGTTAATAATGTTTTACCTGCGCCAGTTGCAATCTGCTGCAAGCTTTGCGGGGCGTTTATAAAGTTATTAATTGCCGCAACTTGATAGTCACGTAGTACTACCTTTTCGCCTTCAAATTTATGTCCGGCGGGCCAAACATACTCGCCCCAGTAGTTTTCGTCGATACTCTCAAAGTTAAGCTCACAAGGCTGGCGTTCGTCAAAGATCTCATTAACACTATAACCTTGCTCAGTTGCCTCGGCCATAAGAACGTCAAGGTGATTAAGATACCCGTAGCCTCCGATACCAAAGTAACCTTTCATACCGTCCCATCGCCCTAGTTTGAACTGTGGCGTGTGTCGTGCGTAAGGTACTTCAAACTTTAGCTTGTTTGCTAGGCGGCGCCTTACATCTGGCGGCAGTCCTTCTAGTTTTATGTTTACTTCGTCAAGAATTCTTATGTTGTATGTAGGCATTATCTCTCGTTATTTTTTGCGTTAGTTTATTGTTACCGCGCCATTGCGATAGCTCGTCATCGTAATGAATGATAAGATCCAACGGTTCAATAAACGCTTGGACCATTGTGTGCAATTTCGAACTGTAAAGCATTATGGCAGCTTCCGGACGCCATCCTGCTTTTACTATTGTCTTAGGCAAGGTCCCCTTACTAATATACACTACTTTAGTGTTTTTGTCAACCGGAGAATTTAATTTATATTCTCTCACTTGTTCGTTGAATTGTGTTCCTTTCTTGCTGTTGTCAAGTCTAAAAAGTACAGAGACATCCTCAGGGTTGCAATATCTTTTAATTTCGTTATAGGATGTTTGTAGCTGCGTAACTGCTTTGTCCTGGTCAACTAAGATTAACAGCGGAAACCGGTTTAACTTAAACAGCGAATCTATCACGATGTTTAGTGCAAAATCTTTTGGAGATATTTGAATACTCTTTTGAGATCGTGTTGCAATGTTTGCTGTTAGTATGTCCAGGTACTTATACGTCTCTACCAACAAGGTTGCAGGAATGTGGCCAATGCCATACATAATACTCAAGTCTTGGTATAGGTATAAATTTTCTTCAGTCGGCGGACCGAGCTTTTCTTCTAATACCTTTACTGCATTTTTATGAACATTTCTAAATTTATAGTCTCGAGTAATACACGGCATGTACTGAGTAATGTTATTTTCCATTTCCATTACTTTGTCGTATTGTTCTTTTACTACATCGTCAATTACAAACCCTTTGCCTTTTAGAGCAGTTACTATCTGTTTAATGTTTTTTCCGTTAGCTGGAAAATAATGCTTCTTATCAGCGTAGTTGTGATTGAGAATCCTATGTAAGGGTGTAAAGGCCGAAATAAGTTTTGTAGTGAATGAAAAGTATACTACTACTTTGTCAAGAGTAGGGTCATAACGTATCCAACGACTTTTATCTATCTTTCGCAGACCGAGCTTATGCTGTGTTACTGCGTAGTTAAAATGATACATGCAGTCTAATAGATAGTCTTCGTGTTTTAGCAATATAGTAGCTAAGAGGGCAGCTTGCCGTTCTGTTAACGCAACGCCTTTATCGTGTGTTTGTCGCGCAACTGACATAAGAAATTTTTCGTCTCTAGGATCGATCTCTTGAGACTTATGGTTGTCTATACCCATGCCTGTCAGGGTCCACAACATGCCTTCAATGTGTTCGTCATTTATCATGTTATTATTATAACTTAAAATAAACGATCTGTCAACCTTTTTAGCGGTAAACCTTTTTGGATTTCTTCAACAGTCCATTCTGTGTACGCAAGGTCATTTAGCCATTGCGCCCTGTCAGGTGTCTCGGGTGCGTCTATTGTATCTAGTGAATGATTGGCGACATCCCAGGCAAGGCTGTCAGGTCCTGTAAAAACCGGGATGCCGTTCATTACTGCTTCTGTTGCAGGGTTTGATGACCAGTTGACTACTGCCCACGCTTCTAGCGGATTGTAATCAAAGTCGTCGTATGTGCCTCTTATCATTACTGGCCGTTGTACAGTAACGTTTGAAAGCTTGGACCAGGTACCTGATAACGGGTCACGCGGATGTGGGCGTATCACTACGGGCCGATCCGTGCGCTTCCGTATACTTGCAATCGCACCATTTAGCCATTCGCTCGTACTCGGTTGACTCCGCCATGCCCAGCTATGCCGGTTCTGGCAACATATAATAATGCTACCAGAGCGATCCGTGTCAATTTCGTGCCAGGATTTTAGTTTAAGTCCAAGCTCTCCTGCCCGTCCTGGGCCGTTACCATTTTCTCCAAAATACGCCTCTCGGTTTATTCCGCCTATTGCTACTTTCCATGTAACGTTACGCTGAATACCTCCGACCTCGAGAACAATAGTATCTTTAGAAAAAATAGACTTGTTGGCCTGCATTTTGCCCTTCCAGAGAACACTCCAGATGACATCTTTGTCAGCGCCTGTTTCGTTGTAGACTACATCGTGCCCTGCTGCAAGTAAGCTTTCTGCAAATGCTGCAAAGACTGGCTTGCTGTTGCGAGCACCATGATCAGTCCAAAGAGAGAACTTCATACGGTAAATACCTCAGTAGTATTTAACAGAGCACTTAACTAATGACACAAATAACGGTTGTATCTACATTCCATAAACCAGTACTAGATCTATACGGTAAGAGATTTATAGAAAGTTTTAGCGAGAATGTTGACGAGAAAATTAATCTTTGGCTTTACACTGAAGGATTTGATTTACTAAACACCGACGACCCTCGCATGACATTTATGCGCCAGGAAACGTCCTTGCCTAAGCTAATGGCATTTAAAGAAAAATGGAAAGATGTTCCGAAGGCAAACGGAGTATGCCCATTCCCCGAACGCAGGCCAAGAGACTATCACAAAGAATTTAAGTGGCACGCTATACGATTTGCCAATAAAGTTTACGCTGTGTTTGATGCTTGCAAACGAGCAGACGCAGATTGGGTAGTTTGGATGGACGCTGATTGTGTTGTACATTCTCCCTGGAGCTATGAACAGTTTAGCGAGCTATTGCCAAACGATAAATGGGGCACGTATGTTGGCCGCGGCAAAGGATCACAAACTTGGCCAGAGTGCGGGTTTTACGGGCTTAATATAAAGCATCCTACTTGTCGGCGTTTCATTACAGAATTTGAAAGATTTTATGAAGACGCCGAGAACGGATTGTTTACTTTAGACGAATGGCATGATTCTTATATCTTTGGACATATACTTGACGATATGAAAAAGACAGATAATAGAGTTTTAGATTATTCTAGCGAATTATATAATGTCAGTGTTAAGTCAGGCGGCGGAGGCCATCCGTTAATCAACGGACCGTTAGGACAATGGCTTGATCATCTTAAAGGTGACAGAAAGAACGACGGCAAAAGTAAAGCAAAAGATTTAATGCTTAATAGAAAAGAGGATTGGTGGAAGACCTAAACGTAATTTCGCATGTGGCGCCACGCGCTGCCGTTTGACAATTCATCAAACTTCCAGTGACTCATACTTAGCTTCTCGAGCCATTGTTGCCGCTCAGGCATATTTGGATTTTCTATAGTTGCTAGATCGGTGTTACATATATCATATGCTTGACTGGTTCTAGGATCAGGGTCTGTAACATACACAGGTATGCCTTCTATAGCCGATGCCACTCCCGGGGAACTGTTGTAGGTGATAGTTGCCCAGGCGTTTTTAAAGTCTTGTATTATATCTGGTGTGTTGCTAAGTTTTAGCCCTGCTTTTTTTAAATAATTTAATGCGTGACGATCTCCTGGATGAGCGCGTACAAGAACAGGGCGGTCAGTGTGCCTGCGTATCTCTGCGTAAGTATTATTTACCCACTCTAATACGTTGTTGCCTTTCATAGACCACCCGCCGTCACGCTGGCACGCTAGTAGAATATAATTTCCTTTGGTGCGCCATTCCTTTACATCAATGCCAATATCAGTGCGTATCTGTTTCCATCGAGCCGGGTCAACTGTATCAGAAAAATAATTACCTGTTTGCGGGAATACGCCGTTAAAAGAGTACCGCAGATAGTTTAATGGACTGGTAGTGTTTTTGTATAAGAATAAATTACTATCGACAATTAACGCATGTTTGCTAATTGACATTTGTTTTTCAACTACTTGCTTTCGTAATCGCAAGTGCGCAGGTGCTGGAATGCCTGCATGTACAAATCCCTGGATCACTGCAACATCTGAAGGTTGCCAGATAAGTTGGTCAGATAATACTCCATCATCTCCGAGTGCTACTGCTCCGGCAACAAATCGTTTTATAAGTTCGAGTTTAGCAAAATTGTTGTTGGCAGGCGGCACTGTTTTTGTGTAGCCTATTACTTTCATTTAACCAAATGCTCCAACGTGTAGTTAAGTTCTTTTTTCCATAGATCGTGATATTCACAAAATCTGTAATTCTCAAACCAAGGGCCGCCTTCGGTATAATGAAGTGCCTTAGGCGAGCCGTCTACTGGTTCTTTATACCAGTCAACTAACCAATTCCATTCGTGGCCAATTTCGCCTATTTCTGCATCAGCGAGCCATTCAAATCGATGTAGATATTTTCCAGTTGTGCGCGAGTCGTTTACTCTTCCTGCTGTAAGACGTTGATTAGAAGGATGCCCGCAGTTAATTAACATTACGCTTGACCAATTTTTGCGCGGGTAAACACTTTGTTTTTGGCCGTCCATTTTTAGTACAGTAGACGGATTGTATTCGTGCTTTGCTACCATTACCGCGTACTTGTCGTCTGCTTGTGCAAATAGTTTGTTAACGTCCTCAAGAAAAATAATATCACAATCGCAGAATAACGCCCATCCTTTGTACTCCATTAACTTAGGTACAAGGAATCTAGTAAACGTAAATTCTGTGCTAGACAGCATGTCTGGGTTTCGCCAGTAAAGTTGGCGATTTCGCAACTCTTTCTGCTTTAACGGAATAACTTCAATATTACTGCTTCTAGTTAGTAGACTATGTTTTGCTACTTGGTAGGCCATGTCCTCGCGCGGGTCCCATCCTATAAAAACTTTATTCGGTGCCATGTCTTTCAATATCTTCCTCTATGCACTTGCTGCCGTATTGTACTTCAAGTATATAGCACGGATAGTTCCCGTCGTTTCTTGCTTGGTGCCAAGTGTTTGTAGGAATGATTACAGATTCGTGTTGTCCGTGATAGTTAGGAGTTACCCGATCTAATGTAAGGCCCTGTGTCAAAGTGCAACCACCTTTTAATATGTACCAGTGTTCTGAACGGTGAAAATGTCGTTGCATACTAAGAGATTTTCCAGGAAGTATTACAAGCTCTTTAACTTTGACGGTGTCTTTATCATCAAGCACACGCCACTGCCCCCAATCTCGTTCTGTAACATCTGTCTTCCAATCGTCTAATATTTTACTTGACGAATTCATTTTGTCTTCACCGCCGACACCAAACGTAAAACTAACTCTCAGATTGTCTTTAAATTTTTCTAATTCTGGAATATTCGTATTTGTTCTATCTCCGCCATTTGCAAAGATTATGTCAGCATCAGTAGTATCAAGTAATACCTGTATTGCGTTACACGCAGATCCGTCCGAGTCGTCGAAATTAATCGTGCGATAAACGCAAGATAATTCGTTTATAATAGCCGAACGATCTTGCCAAGACATAAACGCACGCCCTTTCTTTCTTTCAAGCCATTCATTACTGTTAATGCCTACATACAATTTCTCACCGTAATTTTTCGCGCACTTTAAGTACTGTACGTGCCCTCTGTGAATTGGGTCCCACCCCCCTGTTGCTAATACTATAGTTTCTGTCATTAAACACTGCCTCTTTTTTTGCTAATTCTGCCTTTTATCCAGTCTTCTGGCTGAGTATTTTCAACAAAATATTTGTTTATAACACCATTGTTATAAGCTTTCATTCCTTGTATTTTATTACAGTTAGTGCGTCTCAGTTCTATTTGTCTAGGATCTTCGAACTGTCTTCGATTTGCTTCTCGTATCTTATCTTTTGTAATGCTAGAGTGGCTTTTTCCAAGCATAGGCGGTTCCTGGTACGCACGTTTCTCTTTCATAACGCGTCTACTCTCCTCAGAATGTTTCTTGCCAAAGAACGGATTTAGATCTCCCGACACGTGTTTAGATATATGTTTCTTGGTTTCTTTAAAAATACGTTCATATGTAGACGAACACACTTTATATCGTTGTTGGTAAGAGTTTTCTCTAATCATCATACATCGGATAGCGTAGGACATTTTCATTTTATCTTTGCCAGTAACCATCTTCACTAGCAGCCTATGACATATAAAATGTTCCTTTGGGGTTAATGCTACTAAATTACTTTTCTTGTTTGAGCCGCCTAACGACTTCGGAATTATATGATGTAGTTCGAAATAGACAAGACACCTCTCTTTCTTTGCAGACTCTATAATGGTAAAGTAGTATTTTGTATATTTGTTATTAATAAAAGTATCCATACTAGTAGTTAGCTTAGACTGAGTCGAAGCCTCCGGTTACTAATACAATAGTTTCTACCATTTGAATATAAAGTCCTTTCTTACGTTAGTTACTTCTTTAGCACCGTGGGCTTTTAAAAAGTCTCCAGCACGGCAATCAGTATCAGGATGTTGTTCAACTACAACAACCGGCTTGTATTTGAGTAATGTTTCAATAGCACCTTTTAGAACTTCAAGATCGTAACGTTCGCAATCAATTTTAATCATGCCGAATTTTGGTATATTGAGATCGTCTAATTTCCAAACATTAATTGACCCGCTTCCTAGTGTAGTTAAGTCAATTGCAGTTGCACCAGTGTTCACTTCATCAAAGTTAAATTCGGCAGAAGTGTTCTGATCGCCTAATGCACAACGATGTATTTCTACATTTCGCCCTGCAACATTCTTTTCAAGGCACTCGTATACTTGCAGCATTGGTTCAAACGCTATTACTTTCTTAAACTTTTCAGTTAGCGGCTTTGTCCAGAATCCAACGTTTGCTCCTACATCAATACAAACGTCAAAATCTTCAACATGGGGATATGCGGCATCGCGAACATCGTCTTGATATTCTGCTGGGCCGCCATTCTTAATTCGTTTAGTAATTAATCGTTCAAAGTGATTGTCGCTGTCTGGCAGCCAATAGTTATGTACTTGTTTCATATGTCGTACTCCCTAGACACTTGCGTCTTCCATGCCCGCTACACGTAGCTTGACAATGTTAGTGATTTGCCATTGCTTTTGGTCAAGGCCTTTTATTATTGCAAGCCATTGATTGCGCACAAGTGCAAATTCGTTAATAATATTTTCGTGTGTTACTACTTCTGCTTCGCCGTCTACATACTTTTCAACATCGCGGCTAGACAGGGCGCGTTGATAACTTTCTAAATACAATCTAAAATGCTTTGAACGTATCTTACGTAGCTGTATGTTAAGGTGGTTGAGAATAGCTTCAATTTCTTGAAGTTGGGAAAATCTATGTTCAATTAATCCAGGCAACATAGATGCTGCTTTTTCTACACTTCCCTTGAGCTTAACTTCGGAGCGAGCATGTACTAGCTCGCTCTCAAAGTAAGTAATAGCATTAGGTATCTGTGTAAAATCTTGCGATACTCTTGAATACCAATTCATTTACCGTTCCTATTCGTCTTCGTCTTCGTCTTCGTCAAGGTAATACCGTATTGCTTCGTCTAGGTATTGACACGAGCCCGCTGCGCTCTTCAGAGCAGGCTCTTCAACGCCATGATCAACTAATAAGTCGATAAACTTTTCGGCTACTATTTCAATCTGTTTCTTATCGAGATACTCTCTAAAGAGCATCCACGTTTCAACTAGATTATTCTCATCCATCATTCTTGACTGACTCCTCTGGTACTTCTACTATGTCGTCTACTTTCGCCGCTGCGTCAATAGCAGCCTGCAATACTGATGCTTCTTTAGCGTAATAGTCTGCCATTACAATGTCAAGAAGTGCACCTGACCAATTCTTACGATACTCAAGTAACTCTTCACCTGCAGAAGTAATATACTTAAGGCGGTTGCCTTGCTGTGATATTAGTCCTTGCTTTTCAAACAATGCAACTAAGCCACTGTAAGGATCCATGCCTGTATCCCAGGGGATTTCTATCTGGACGCCTTCAAACGGTTTTGCGTAACGAGTTTTTACAACCTTACAAGCTGCACGAATACCGTGTACTTGTGCGGTCTTAACGCCGTCTGCATCTACCTTTAACTTTAGTTTCTTCATTGCTACAACAATACTCGATGCGTAAATAAATCCCGCGCCGCCACTAATCTTATCATCAGGATCAAACATATCTTGTGATGCGTAAGTGTGGTTAGTTGCAACCATTCCAATGTTTAAGTTACCAAACATATTGATGCAGTTAGTAACAAGAGTTTTAAGTGCTTTCGCCTTACGACCCATATCACCTTTCATATCGCCTTTATCAAACTGATTAATTTCAGTTGGAGTCATAAGCATACCGAGCGAATCAACAACAAATAATACCTTAGGACGGTCTTCTTCGGGTAGATCGCGGTAATCTTTAACAAACGTAGAAATAGTCTTTGCTACGTCGTCAATCATTGCCATGTTTAGTTTTAATATTTTATCTTCACCAGTGTCGACACCAAGTGCGTGTAGCCAAGCCTCGTCTAGTGCGTTTTCTGTATCAATAAGAACAACAAAAATATTTTGTTCGTGTGCTGCTTTAATAATATTGCCTGCTGCAATATAAGATTTGCCAGAGCCTGATTCGCCCGCAAATACACTTACCTTACCTAACGGAATTCCTTTATTAAAGTCCCCGCTGACAAGAAAGTTTAGCGCATAATTACCAGTAGAGATCCAGTCAGTAGGATCGTTAAACCCTGTACTCATACCAGTAATTGCTTTTGTAATATCCTTGCGGAATTTGGTTGGATCGAAGCTTTTGCTCGCCATTTTATCTCCTATTATTTTGAAAGATCAAGGGCTTTAGAAACTAAAGCCCTTGTAGGTACTTAGGACTGACGCTTACGAATCATTGCTAAGATGTCTTCACCGCCGCCGGCAGCTGGTGCTTCGGCTTTTGGTGTAGCTTCCGGAATTTTAGCGACTTTCTCGTCGACTTCAAAAGGAATGTCATCGTTTGTAGCTGCTGCGCTTTTAGGCACCGGAGCTGTTATAGCTTCTTTACGCATGTTGGGATCACCAGTTGCCTGGCTCATTCCAGCAGGACGAAAATACTGCCCAAACTTAGCTTGATCATATGCTTCGCCGTCTACTGAAGCTTCAAACATTTGCTTGATAATTTCAATTTCGGTTGCACCTGGCTGCTTTGGCTTGTAGTCGCCTAGTGTATAGAGACCGTGCTCTTCCACTGCTGCGTTTTCTTCTGCGGTTAGCGCACGCTCACGACGTGACCACTTTGATGTAGAATAGTCTGCAAAGTTGCCCTTGGATGTTTTCTTAATAACAAAGTCTAAGCCGTTTGCGTAGTCTGTCGGTAAATCTTCAAGCTCAGGGTCTAACAATGCTTCCTTAACTATCTGGAAGATTTGTGGACCTAAGATTGATCGTCTAATAGGACTTGCAGGCTTGTCTTCTGATAAATCTGAATCAATAACTAAATGCTGGAATACGTAAGAACGTTTCTTCCAATATTTACGACCCATATCTTCCATTGCTGGATCTTTGAACCATCCGCGTACTTCTGCTAAGATCGGGCACGACTCGCCATACATTTCCATGCACGGTACTTGTACAATAACAGGACGTGAATCCGTGTCACCTTTAATACCTGCGAAGGGTAGTTTGATCATTAATCGTTCGACCCAGAAAAAGTCGTTGGTCGGATCAGCGTCAGGAAGGAATCGGACTGTTGCTGTCTCGTTTTCTTTCATGTTCCAAAAAGGGAAAATTGCGTTATCGGTAGGACCGCGGTTGCCGCCGCTGTTTGATTCTTGTTCTTTGAGCTTCGCTCGGATTTCTGCTAATGTAGCCATTTGTAATGCCTCTGTTTAATTGTTGCCTATAATAGGTGTTTTTGCCTTTAGTGTAATAGCGTTTGCTTTTACACGTTTATTTATCCAGGTGATAAGTATGTAGGCTAAAAAGCGGTATAAAATAGGCCCCAATTAAGAGGCCGCAAACTTAGATTAGTTTGCTATGTCCCATTCCTGATAATGATATAATACGAGCAAGGTCTTCGTTGTTAACTGATTCGTATCTACTGCTGTGCTGACGTTCTGCATGGTCTTCTGCATCAGCATGGTGCATGTCGTTTTCAACTTCACTATAAAAACGCTTTTCGTCTTCCGGACTGTAATCAACTTCGTTACCACTAGCGCCAGTTACGCTAGTTATATAAAAACCGTTGGCGTTGCCGTCTTGGTCTTCATCGCCTTCAATTTCAATTGTTACTTCAATTTCTGTTCCGTCATCGAGCTCAATAGTGCTTTCGAACTCAGCAAAATTAGATGAAGGCCGAGCTTCGCTAGTTTGCATGTCTTCTGCATACTCGCCGTGTTGAGCACATAGCTCATTCAAGCGTCCAATAAATTCTTTAGCAGGAGTAATGTACGACTCACCGTAATCTTTTTCAATAGCTGTTAAAATTGCAGTTTCGCCTTTTGGAAACTTGCCAGCATCACGATCAAACATTGATAAAATGTATTCTGTCACCGGTGTTTGCTGACCGTGGTCGTTTGTAGCTGCTTCGCCTGTTTCTGGAATTACCTTTAACCCTTTCGATGTGCCGCCGAGTTTCTTAAACATATCATTAGCATCATCAAGAGTATCAAATGGCGTCTTCTTTCCTGATTTTATGTGCAGAACTGCATAACGTTGCCCGACTGTCTTATCGCGGCTTACATCAGTGTTATGCGAATCCCATGCCGAATTTTCTTCTAAGCCGTCGTCGTCGTCTTCGGCCCACTCGCCCATTATTGCATCAAGGCCTGCTTCAAATTCTGCTTCTTCTGGCAAGCAATCATCTGCGTCTTCGCTGCTTTTTTCACTAACTGATTCGTCATCTTCGTCGCTTTCAAGATTAACTTCTTTTGGAGCTGCTTCGCCTATTAACTTATAAATGTACGGAAATACATCTTTAAGTTCTTCGTTAAACTGCTTAATAGTAAGTTCTGCAATCCAGTCGCTTTGAATGTTTTCCGGAACTTCTGTTAGCTCGGCCCCTTCATACGTATCAATTGCTTCTTTGTAATAGTTTTCTTTTTGTAGTTTTGCTACGCGATCTTTAACAGAGGAAACACGCTCTTTAACAACGTCCATATAACCTGATAAGCTTTCTGCCATAACTGACGAACGGCCCATGTACGTTTTAAATTTCTTTAAGTTAGCAAGCTCTTCTGATAAGCCTGTAATGTGTGCACCAAATGTATCATGCGGAAGTCCGCCTTCGCTAACGTGGCGTGCCATTGCGCGTGCGCCGCCTAAGTGTTTGAAAGGATACTTAAACCGTTCGCCTGTCGGGCTTTCAATAAAAATACTTTCAACCCGTTGCGTGCGTCCTGCAGGCAATTCCTGGTTAACCGGAGCTTTATGCTTTAGCATTAGGCGTGCTTGGCCTACGTCTTGGTAACTTGTACGCGAAGTGCCATACATTTTGTTTTCTGCCATCATATCATTATCTCCTGCCTCAGTTTGGGCTAACTGTGCATAGTCTCTTTTCTTTAGGTTGCTGCGCTCGATGTCGCGTGTGTCGAAATTTAACAAGCGCTTCTTTGCAAAACCGCGTAGTTCTCTTAAGAAACTATACCAGTTATCTTTAGAAACTTCGTTGCCGTCATCAAGCATATTGCTGTTAAACATAACAGTTAAGCCGTCTTCGTCATTTAAACTAACAGTAACTTTGCCCAATGGGTCATCGTTATCTCTATAGTCAAATTCAAAAAAGCGTGCTTTCTTTGGATCAGAGGTTACCTTGCCCGATTCGTCTCCAGTTGAGACTGTAGGAAAGCGCCCTCGTATCTTATTAAATAGTTCTTCGCCGATTATTTTTAAGTTTTTCATAGTGTTATTTATCAGGTCATTGATATGAACATAGGCATGGGCTTGATATCATACTGATCTTCAGCACTTGTCTGTACAAACGTTGCGTATATTTGGGGATCCCAGTCTTTCATAACTGTAAGCATACGAATAACTAACAGCATTGCAGATACAAGATCGTCTGTGCGGCCGCTCTTAGCCTGGAAAGAGGCACCTTTTGCAATAAAATCTTTTAGTTCTGTTATAAACATTTTTGACTTAATATCTAGCTTATCGTTTTCAACAAACGTTTTTAGCTTTGCACACGCTGATACTTTTGAAGTGTGCGTTGTATTAAATCCTTTGCGAAACTTACGTACATGTCCTTTGCGCATTGGCTCTGACAAGAATAATCCGGGGATTGTTTCTTCTCCAAAATCCTCAACAACGATAAGTGCTGCTTCGCCTAAGCTGTTATTTTCTATACTCCAGTAAATATTAGATCCGTCGTTCTTGCATTCTGCGGCAATGTACTTACATATATCGCGCAGGATACGAACCTGCCCGGGCATAGGTGTTTGGTTATGACACCACTCGCCTATCTGCTTATACGACGGTACTTCGACAATTTGTATTGCGGCGTTATTTCCGCCAGTTCCCATACTTGGATCTAGTGCAATGATATAGTTACATTTTGCTGATGGTTTCCCGTACCAGCGTACTGTGCCCATATTGAGAGTAGGCTCTGATCCTTTCATGTTAGCAAGTTTAAGAGAGCTAACAAGCGTTTCGTCAAATACTAGGAATTCACAGCCGTACTCGCGTCGGAATTTCTCCTCGCCAATACGACCGGTTTCGTCTCTAGCCCAGTCATCGTCACGATCTGGATGTTCTGACCAATGACATGTAAACGCCTTAAATTGGTTAGTACCAAGCTCTGTTTCGTTTCCGTCTTCATCAAAGCACCTATTAGCATCATGCCAAATAGTAGCAAACGTATCTTCGTCTGAGTTAGGCGTTGATGTGATAATTGCGCGGCCGCCTGTAGCTAGTGTAGGCGATATTGATGTCCAAAAAGACTCAGCAATATTAACAGGAACAAACGCAAACTCATCGCAGTATAGAAGCGAGATAGACATACCTCGTCCAGTTGTTTCTGTTGTTGTTTGTGCAACAATACGTGAGCCGTTATCAAACACAATAGATGTTTTGTTATATTCAACAACCCCAGCACGTATATGATCTGGACATAATTCGTATGCGTAACGCACCCTATTCATAATCTCTTGCGCACCTGTAAATTTGTGTGCTGCAATTAGAATAGTCTGATCAGGAACAAACATAGCAAACCATAATAGATAGCCGCCGGCACAGGTAGTCTTGCCTGTTTGACGAGGCAACATGTTAATGTTAAATCTATAATTGTGGTATGTATGAATTAGCCGCGTTTGATACGAGAACGGATCAAACACTAATTGGCCTCTTGTAGGATGCTGTATATAAAAGTAGTTCGTCATAAAGTACATGTGTCCATTATCTGGATCCATGCACTGAAGAACTTCTTGTAGTTGTTCGTTTGAGTACTCTTGTATTAGATGAGGTTTCTTGATTAATTTATTTTCAAGGCCCATATTGGAATGCCTGCGCTGGTGAAAAGTCGCCAGCGTACTGTGCGTTGAATTGATCTTCACCTATATGCAATTTCATCTCTGCGGCCCATTCGTCGTCGAAATCTGGGTGTTCTGACCAATGGCTTGAAAATGCTCTATAACCATTAACTCCTAGGCCCGTTTTTGAATCTACATTTGTACTAGCTGCGCGATGCAGATTGGTAAACGTGTCGGTTTCGAGCTTGCGAGTTGATGTGATAATTGCGCGGACGCCAGTAGCTAGTGTAGGCGATATTGATGCCCAAAAAGACTCAGCAATATTAACAGGAACAAACGCAAACTCATCGCAGTATAGAAGCGAGATAGACATACCTCGTCCAGTTGTTTCTGTTGTTGTTTGTGCAACAATACGTGACCCGTTAATAAACTCTATAGATGTTTTAGTATATTCAACAACGTTGGCACGTATATGATCTGGGCACATTTCGTATGCGTAACGCACTCTATCCATGATTTCATATGCCGCAGTAAGACGGTGTGCTGCAACTACTATATCTCGGTTAGGCATATACATGCCGTACCATAATAGATATCCGGCTGCACAGGTAGTTTTACCTGTTTGGCGTGGTAGCATGTTGGCACTATGTGAGTAATTATGAAAAGTTTTGAGTAGCTCTTCTTGGTACGAGAACGGATCAAATAATAATTGACCTCTTGTAGGATGCTGGATATAAAAATAGTTTTTCATAAAGTGCATGTAACCAGTTTTCTGATCCATGCACTTAGTTAACTCTCGCGTCTCTCTAGTAAACGTCATATTAAAGACCAGCTAGTTTCTTAATATCAAGAGCAGATGATGATTGCTTACCTGTAGACGACGTACTTACATCTCTAGTAGCTAGTGCAACAATGTATTCAACTGACGGATCTGCTGACTCAGTAATAACTTCTGTTTCTGGAAGTATTGCACTGAAGTCAATTTTACCTTCGTTAGTTTTCTTTTTGTCTTTCTTCTTTGACTTGCCGCCGGATCGATCAGGTGCATAGGCCTTAGCAAGCTCTTTAGCTTGGCGTTCAGCCTTTGATGTATCAGTGCCTGTTTCAGCTACCTTTTTTTTTGACTTTTTATCTTTGAGTGCTTTCTTAAACGGTTCTTTTTTGTCACCGTCTTTGTCAACATCTAAGAAGTCTGGTTTAGCAGCTTCGTTAGTGGCCTGCTTTTTACCAGCACTAAACCCTGTAAGAAAATCTGAACCAGTTGGGCCATATTCATCACTAACATTAATATCGCCAATTTTGCTGCCTGACTTCTTACCGTGCTTAACACCTGCGTTATAAGCAATTAATTCATTGCCTGTGCGCGTTTCGTCTGCATCTTCTGACATTAATGATTTAAGTGAATTATATAAGCTTGACTTAATGCTTTCATATTGCTCATCATCTTCAACTGCCATTGGACTATCGCCAAGTTTGCTAGGAGCAAAAGATTTTTTAGGTCTGTTTATGCCGCCGGCCAATGTGTTGTTCATAAACTCGCTGTCTTTGTAATCTTCGTCTGGGGCGTTATCGTAACCGTCTTCATCAAACGAAGCTTCCATATCGTCAGCTAACGCAGGAAGTGACTTTTTCATTGGTAGTTCAATTGCTTGCCCAATATCTCCTGGCTCACCACCATCACACCCGCCATCACACGGACTGTCGTCCATAGCCGGTGGCATATCGCCAATTGTGCTAGCCAATTCGCCAGCATTTTCCATGCCTGCGTTTTTAAACATTTGCATTAGCTGCTGTACTTCTGCTGCACTATCGCCCGAAAGTGAAATATTAGCCGATGCTGCTTCATTAATTTTTTCGCGTTTTACATCGCGTCCTACATCAGCTGATTTAACGCGCTGAATAAGGTCTCTAAATTCGTCTTTCGAGTGGTTCATGTTATGCTCCTATAACCGATTTTGTATTACTATCAGGCGATATGTCTGTGCTTTCGCCTGTAGGTGTGCCTGCTGTAGGCTCTTGATTTCGTTCTTTGCGTGCTGCTTCTAATTCGCGTAGTAAGTCCATAACGCGAGGCTCGCCAACTTGCTTTTGTGCATCTGGATCTGCTTGTTCCATTTCCAACGTCGTTAGCTTTGGCTCATATGGCTTAGAAGCTTCTTCGTCTTTAGCTAGTTCTTCAAACGGCTCAGTTGCTGATGTTACAACAAGATGCGTTTTGCTAATGCCGCAGCAATCTGAAATATATGATTGTAAAATTGGCGATGTAATTGGATAACGTACCTCTGCATCGAACGTATAAACTTCAGCGTTTTGTACTCTCGGAAAGTGATACGGTGTTGATTGGATTGGTGTTTTAGTACCACTCGAAATACTGACAAGATCATATTTCTTTAAAATCATCTCTAGCTTGTCGTCGAACCCTTCTGGAAGTTCTCCTGCTACGCGGATTTTAAATTCATAAACCTTTTCACTTTCGGTTAAATGTTCGATAAAGCTTTTCATACTGTTCCCCTGTGTATTATTTATCAAGGTCGCCCTTTAATTGCTTGAGCAATTCGTTTCGATCTAACACTACAGCGCCTGTTTGAACGTCTCCGCCTTTGTTACCCGACTTGCGTTTGGCATCGGCTTCGTTGCGTTCTTTCTTAAGCTGTAATTCGACCATCTTTAATTTTTTGTCTATTTTTGCTACTTTTGCGCTAAGAGTAGTATCTAACATACGCCCTGCGACTTCAAATACGCGGCCACTGTAACGTGCTTCTACATTCATACCTAAGTCCATTAGTGACTCGTATGCTGATAGTGCCCGTCCTGCAATATCGTCAAGCTCGTCGTCTGCTTTTTTAGCTAGTCCAGTTACGTGCGGCAGTGCGTTTGCTATCTTGTCAAAATCTGCCATGCTAATAAGAGATTGCGCTTGGCTCTCTTTTTCTTCTTTTCGTTTTCTAGTTTCGGTAGTTTTCTTCTCTGCTGTCATTCGGGCAAGGTCTTCCTTGTTATCCGGTAGATTTAAGAGTGTCTCAAGCTTCTTCGTCATTACATTTCTCACATCGGCAACATTTACATACGTGTACTACTACGGAATGTTTGTTAGCTTCCTTTATAGGAGCGTCACAATGTGATTCTCGTCCGCAGTTTTGGCAATATGTGCTCATATTATTATTTATCTCTTTTTACCTTGATGATATATGTCATCTTCAGTTATTACTTTAAACCCTATATTACGTTGCTTGCACCATGCGCGAGCAGCTTGCCACTTTGCTTGGTTAATTGCAAAATGTATTTGGTTAACTCTATTTTTGCCTACGCTTTCTTGTTTTGCTTGGTTGTTTGGTTTTACTTCTATAAGGTCAACAGCTTGTTTACCGGTCTTTGATATGCTTACTACAAAGAAGTCCGGTACGTATATTGTTTGCTTGCCAGTGAGAGGATTACGATAAGGTATTTTGATAGACTCGCTTGCCCATTTAAGTATATTCGGATTTTCGTCGCAGAATTGCATAAATGTAAATTCCCAGCTGGAACGAAATGTAGGCGTTTTGCCTCCCATATATTTTTCTGGGTTTTTAGGAGTAAATGGGCCACGCGCATACTTGCCCATTATGCTAAAATATTTCTTGCTTCAATTAATGCAGTCGGTGCATCGACTCGATACCCTAGCGTACTAGAACGAGGTCGGTTGTAGTTAAGCACTTCTGTTACAATTGCGCTTAGTTTTAGCTTATCTAGTCCTTTAAGCGTATCTAGTAATTTGAATACTTTAACGTTGTCTAATTTAGCTTGCAATAATAACACACCTGATACTGCGCCTGCTGCGCTCTCGTCAAAGCCTCTGCTAGTAAAGAATGCTGTAACAGCATCTACTTCGGATGCAGGATAAGAAACGCCTTCTGTAAAATACGTTCCGTAAAAGTTTTTTACTTCTGTTGCGCTGTCTGTTGTATTGTTAGGGAGATTTGAAGACATAATAAACCTTAATTGTTATCCGAATTATTTGATGTTGCTTGTGCTACCTTTGCTGCAAATGCAGGAGTGCCTTTTGCTGCGGTGCCGCCTTTAGTTGGAACATCAGTTAGTGTGCCGCCTCTACCAGAATTTTTTGGAAATGCTATGTTACCAAACCCGCTGTCAGATCCTGATAACAATACATCGCCTACTGCGCCTGCAAGTTTATACCCCTCTAATCGCAGCCCTTCTTTTGTGAGATTTTTGCCATTCTTAATTAAATTAGCAGCCGATAAAATAGTACCTAGGCCAAAAGGCTGGCTAAAAAGATCAGTAATACCATCAGCAATACCGCCTGGGCCTAGCAGTGTTGCAGTGCCGCCTCCTGCTATATTAAGCGGTGACGGTGTTTGATCGTAGTGCCGATTGCCAAAGCCTCGTGGCACGCCGTTTGGTCCTGCAACTACTTTGCCGCGTGTGTAGGCAACTGATTCGTACATCACCTGCATTGTATTTGACGCAGTTTGCCCGTCGTCATCTGACAAGCTATCATGGCCCCACGACGAGATTATAGGATTGACTAATGTATATCCTGTGTATTCTTTTCGTGCAAGGTGGTAAATTGTGATCTGTTTAAAGAAAGGTGTTTGACTGTCGTTGTCTAAGCCATAACGATATTCGTGCGATGCACCGCCTTTGTACGATGCTCGCGAATTAAACGCGCCTGGTTGATCTCCGTAAGAGCCATCACGATAATAATAACGATAATATGCCTCAAGTAATAAAGTTGTTACTCCTAAGTTATCATCGTGCATTCTAATTGTTACAGGACTATACGCAATATTCGTTTGAAAGTTTTTCTTACGATTGTACTGATTACGTGTTTCAACGGCTGCTGTCATTTGAGGAAGATCAGCCGCTTTAACTAGCATGTTGATTTCTTCTTTATATTTGTTGTTTAACGCAGGCACTAGTGATAGCGCCTCTGGCGATAGTTCAAACACTACATGATAGAGGTGTTTGAATTTTGGTGCCAGCGCCATTGTGTCGTTTGAAAACAGATAAGACGAATGCCGGAAGTCTCCCATGTCTCCTTTTGGAGTAAGGGTAGCCGTAAGTAAGTTATCTAAAAAGCCGTTTAATATATTTGCCATACTGTTATTTAGTCAAGAAAATAGGGGCATATAGCCCCTATTATTGTAAGTTAGCGTATCTTTACTTAGATGCCGCCGCCAGTTATTAACGTGTTTACAGTACGTCCAACATCTGTTCCAATACCTGTACCTTGCGGTGTCTGGATTGCGTTATCATAACGTATTGACAGTGTAATCGTAGCCGGCTCATTAGAATTATATGCTAATGAGTTCCAGTTAGTATTTTGTACAAAACACCCATACAATTCAAACGTTTCAAGAACAACCGGAGTATAAGCTCCGTTACCGCCGTCTAATATTTCGATACGTGTTGTAAATTTGTAGTCAATACCTGATGCAGCTGAAGCCTGCTCGAAAAAGTCGAACTGCTTCTGGTTCTGCTCGCCTACTAGCTTTTGTACGTTCCCGCCTACATCATCATGTAGATTAAGTGTGATCGGCTCCCAAGTATGCTTACCTGCTAGATAAGATTTTGAATTGTACTTGTCGATTACTATTTCTTCAAATGTCAAGTTAGGACGAGTTACGTCCATTACTTGCTTTGTAAGCTCGGTACGTGGTGTTGATACTCCAAAGTTCTCCAGGCTCACTCTAAAGCGATACTGTAGTTTTGGCATTAGTTGTCCCTGCGATACAGCTGACTGATCGCTTGCTAATGGAACACTAATCTTTGATAATGTTGAGATTGACATCTATTTAACTCCTATTACTCTTATTTATATTAACCCAGGCCTGCAATTTCACCGGTGTTCTTTAAACGCAATGGAATAAAGATAAACTCAACGGCTTTAACTGGTTCAATAGCAATGTCTAAGTATAGCTCATTTCTATCAATCCTTGCTGGGGTGTTATTGGATTCATCACAAACAACTAAGAAGTCATAAAGAGCACGTTGGCCGACTAATTCAAGTAGCAAGCTTTCTGCTGCTTGTTTAAGCTCGTCGCGTGTAATCTTATCGTTTGGCTCAAACAAGTACGGCTTAGCAAGTGTGTCAAGCTGTCTGCGTAGATAAACTACAAGCCTTGCGACATTAATTCTGTCTAATGATGAAGCGTTACGCGCTCGCGTCTTTTGTCCAAATGCTACTAAGCCCGCGCCCGTAATGAACGTTATTGGGTTAATTGAATTTTCGTAAAGCGTGTCGCGCTGTCCTTCGTTTAATGCGATCGAAACAAATTCGCCTTCGCTGTCAACATAGCCCGTTGCCGAAGCATTAGTAATGCCGCCTCGTCGTGTGCCTGCCGGAGCAAACCATGGATAAGCCACTTGGTCATTCAGTGCGATTGTTCGCAGCATCATGTGGCTTGGTGGCACAACTACGTTGTTGCCCGAGTTATCACTTGTAAACCCCCATGGATAATAAACACCAAGGTACTCGTCTCTGCTAACTAAGCCGTCGTCGTTGTCTTCAACTGCTAGGTTAACGTTAGTACCCCATTCGTTTAGTGATGTCGCATCTGGTGTAAGTCTTGCTGGTGAATCGCCAACAACGAACGCCGTTAATCCGCGATCAAAGTTTAAGCTAATTAATTCGCCAATAAGCTCTGGATAGCCTGGGCACGATAGCAAGTTAAATATGCGTGATTCGTTGTCACGTATAGCATCATTGCTATTAACTAATGCCTGAAGCTTTTGAATTACTACTTTACGCTGTGCTTTACGTCCGAACGTTCCGCTGCCATCAGTTTGGTTAGCTGATTCAGTAACCCAGCGATTTGCTTTATATCCGCTCATCGACTCGTCGCCAAAGCGTTCGTTGTCGGCAGTTACGTCGATGTAGTTCTGCTCAAAGCGTCTTACGTTAAATCCCGAACGACGCAAGTTCCAAAGCAACATACCTTTTGGATATAGTGCCGGATCAGGTGCGTCCGGATCTAAGTAATCACTTGATAGTAAATCAACTATATCGCCGGCTACATCGCTATTAGCGCCGCTAGTGTTGTATCGTGCATCAGCAAATAACATACCGTCTTCTGTACTTTGATCGCCTGTGTCAATTAAATTCCAAACAAGTGTATCGCCGTTATACTTGTAAACAGTTGGATAGTTTTCAATATCTGCTGTATCAATCCAAATGTCGCCCGCTGCAAGATTGCCGCCATCGCGCTGCGCTGTTGGCTCTGTTGCTGTTACAAACGGCCCTTGTGCGTCAGCTCCTGCAAATTGAGTGTAGTTAGATAGTCCGGACCAAGTTGTGCCGTTGTGTACCATAATGTCCACTTCGTCAACAACTGAACTGTACCACAATGTACCTTGTACTGTTAATGCTGTCGGAGCATCAGCAGATGCAGCAAAAATTAATGCCTGCCATAATGTAGCAACTAGTAAATTAACTTGGTCGCCTGCTGGTGCAGCGTATAAGTTTGTACTGCCTGCCGCTAATCCCATAAGCACAAATAAGCCGTCGTCGTCAGCAATACGGAAGTCGCCGCCTAACTTGTGACTAATAACAACTCTGTTTTGTGCATCAACGCTTGCTACAATGTTTGTAAATCCTGCATTGTTAATTGCAGCGGCTATAAGATCAGCATCTGCCGCTGCGCCCGCAGCATTCACGCTCATAGCTATAGCAGTTTGCAACGATGCACTTCCTACAATAGTTTCTTGGATACTAAAGTTGTAAGTAAATGCTGTTACTTGCGTAGTAATAGCACTCGAAGTAATTGTTGTTGCGCCAGTTGATAAACGACGATAAATTTTAGTATCAGCAACCGCTGGACTTATTTCGCTGTCGTTTGGCTTAACATACAAGTCGCCAACTGCAATATTTGTGCCGCCGCCTGTGCGATCAAGTTCATAAAGTGCTGATTGGTTAGTTAAGTATAGCGGAGCTTCTGCCTCAGCAAATAGTTGTGTAGCTGCGTTGTAAACTTTTACTCTCCAGCGTGCGCCTGCATTTGGCTCAGTAGTTTTATACCAAACTGATCCGCTTGGCCGAGTAGTAGCTGCGTCAGTAATCTTCCATTCAGGAACTTGTGTGTGCCGACTAATTGCCAATGCTGGGGCCCTGAAAGTATCTGCTACTAATCCACATGTTGCTAATAGCCCATCTACATCAGCAAGTATAACGTCGGTGCCAGTTGAGTAAATCTCTAATGCGCCGTCTACAACTGCTGCTGTAATGCCGGCGATAGCTGCTGTTCCGATTGCAGTTACAACGTCGGCAATAGCTGTGCCTGATACTAAAACAGCTCCAGCATTAATAGTAAACGATGTACCACTAACAATTGTACCTGGTGATGTGCCGCGCACTGTTGGATTACTTGCAATCCAATCTGGATCGCCTACTTTTGCCCAAGCGCCGTCTGTATTTTTATAGAAAAGTTTGTTTAGGGTAGTAGTCGCTACAACTGCGTAGTCGCCTAGTGTACCAACTGATGTTTTCGGAATGCCGCCGTCTGTTTGTGTTTCGTCTGTAATAACAATAGCATCTTTGACAGTAAATGTCTGCCCGCCAGTTGTTGTTGCAACGTTAGCGTTCCATTCAAATATACCAAATGCTGTGTTCTGTGTATCAACCCAATAAGTGCCGTCACTTGGAGGTCCTGCTGGCTCGTCCGATGTTGCTTCTAATGCGCCAAGATCAATATCTGCGCGTACAACGTATGCTCTGTTCGAAACGCCAAGTAATGAATAAGCAGCTTGTAAGCCGTACTCATTTAATTCGCCTGCGTGAATCGGATTGTTGTTTGAATCTGTTTGGAACACTGGGTCGCCAAACGTTTCTGCTAAGTCGCGTTGCGAAGTAAGCAGATAAGGTACACCTGCGTTAGCTGCCAACGTTCCTGGTGCTGTTCCTGTGCCGCCTGGATTTGCTTTATCCTGCGCGGTAGCAACAAAAATCATTGGTACTGTGCCCGGTGCTGATGGGGTGTAAAAACTTTCGTCAATTACTGTAAGTTCTATTCCCGGTGATGTTAATGCCATTCTTTATTCTCCTCGTGCGCCATGTGTCGCTTTCGTCTTTGTATTTACCAGTATCTAGAAAAAATGGGCAGGTTAAGCGTGCGAAAAAGGGCGAAAAAGGTGAGGGTATATAAATAACAGTATGAGACCACTATGCGTATGCGGATTTCGGCCCGCAGCAATCAATTATAAGAAAAACGAGCGTACTTTCTATCGTAAGAAGTGTGAGATTTGTTTAAAACACGGAGGACACTGTCACGGCATTCCTAAATGGCAGCAAGCCGGCTATGTGAAGAAGCCGTCTTGTGATAAATGTGGGTTTAAAAGTAGGCACGCGGAACAGTTTAACGTATTCCACGTTGATGGTGTTTTAGATAATTGTAAACCTAATAATCTAAAAACTATATGTGCTAACTGCCAACGGACACTACAAAAGGAAAGTGTCCGTTGGAGACAGGGCGACCTAACTCCAGATTTCTAACCTATTAGAAGGTGTCGCTGTAAGAGGTCATTATCAATCTGCGCAGGACACCAGGGATGCTTTTTTAAAATTGTTTTTACTAAATCATCAACGTTGCGTGCTAGTGCTACTTCGTCTCTGTTATTGTCAATTACAAAATCTGTCATCCACGGTTCAATAGACATGCTGTCTTTTGCTTCTGGCTCAACGTGATCTGATCTGTCAACCCAAATAGCATAATCAAATACGCCTTGGTTTTTCATTGCGTGGAATTCGCGCTTGTTACGCAAGCCGCAGTAAATATCGTACTCAGAAAAGATTGCTTTTCCTAATTTTGCTGCATCTGGTTCACAAAATCTTGAGATCAAATTGAACCATTTAGCGCGGTGATTATGCCTGTCAGCATAGCACTCTTCTTCAGTAGTGTAACCGTACGTGTCTTTTAGTTCGTTAAATATGAAAAGTCTTGAGCAAAATTTAGAACTGCTTTCAAATGTGAAATTGTGGGCATCACGTAGTAGTTCACATACTGTATCTTTGCCGTGTCGACCGTGGCCAACAACAATTAGGCGGGGTAATAACATAGTATCTCCTTTATTGCTAGTATATAACAATTAAAGACACTATGTAGTG
>TARA_R110000850_G_scaffold56492_2_pt1 | contig 40135 bp, 38 predicted proteins | sample TARA_R110000850 | Tara Oceans TARA_R110000850 (sample SAMEA4397586) | marine metagenome | biome: Polar Biome; feature: [SRF] surface water layer (ENVO:00010504); material: water (ENVO:00002006), including particulate matter (ENVO:01000060) such as... | depth 5 m
CCCCGCGCCGCCGCACGGGGCGGCGCGGATGTCTGTAGCCTCAGACCTTCTTCTTGCCGCGGCCGGGCGTGGTACGCTTGGTGCCAAGGCCGATCTTCTTCGCCAGTTCCTGGCGCTGCAGCGCGTAATTTGGCGCGACCATCGGATAGTCGGCGGGAAGACCCCACTTCGCGCGGTATTCGTCGGGGGTCATGTTGTAGTGCGTCATCAGATGGCGCTTCAGCATCTTCAGCTTCTTGCCGTCCTCAAGACATGTGATGAAGTCGGGCTTCACCGACGCGCGGATCGAGACAGCGGGCTCTTGCTTGGGCTTTTCCGCCTCAACCACACCGCCGAGCTTCGCGAGCGCCGCGTAGACGTTCGAGATGAGCGTTGGCAGGTCGGAGACCGCGACCGTATTGTTCGCGACATGCGAGGAGACGATGTCGGCGGTGAGCGCCAGGAGATCCTGATGCGTGTTCTGTTCAGTCATGAAGTAAGACCCCGTTGGTTTTGCGTCCCGCTGTATTGCGGGACTTGCGCGCTCCCCTACACGAACGCGCATGAACGCGAAATTGCTGAAACGACGTCTTGTTCCACCCCGCTGTACTTTTGACGTTAAGTGATTCGCGTAGCTTCCGCCCTACGGAACCTTCTGAGACGGTAATTCTCGGCGCCTATCAAAAATATCTTTGCGTCAATAAGCGTCAATATGCGTTCACGTGCGTCCGTATGCTTCCAGAACGTACTATTCGTCCGTTTGGCACTGTTTTGGCACTCTTGACGCGTGCGCCAATTCTGGACTTCCTGATCTTCGCAAGGGGGCGCTGACAACCGCTTAAGGAAGGACCAGCCATGTCCCATGACCGTATCTTGCGCCTGAAGGCCGTCCTCGACCGTACCGGGCTCAGCCGCTCAACGCTCTACCGGAAGATGCAGACCGGGAGTTTCCCGCGCCAGGTCCGGATCGCGACGCGCTGTACCGGCTGGCGCGAGTCCGCCGTCAGCGCATGGATGAAGAACCCAATGTTCTTCCATGTCGATGATCTTCCGGCGGAGTAGGCCGAAGCCTTGCTGGACAAGATGAGGGCGTGCCCGCTATCGGCCCGGCATGGCAATCATCGCAACGATCATGAACACGGCCACAGGTCAGCCCATCCAGAAGATGACCTTCGGCCGCATGCCCAAGCCGTGGGTGACGTTCAACCTTGAAACCGGAGAGCGGGTCACGGCAGACCGCGTGCATGTCGGAAAACCTGCGCCGGGCAAGTTCATCGCACCCGTTGAAGTGTGGGTCACGCCGAAATCAGACTGACGTGCAAGCTCAGCGGATTTTTCCCGCGCGTAGGTCGTCGAGATAATCGCTCCACCACTGGTGCATCTCCACCCGCTCGCCCCAGTACCGGCCCCGGTTATAGATTCCTCGGACCGCATCCTTGTCGGCGTGAGCAAGGGAGCGCTCAATTGCGTCCGGACTCCACTTTCCACTCTCGTTGAGAAGCGTTGAAGCCGTTGTCCGGAGTCCATGGGCCGTAATTTCTCCCACCGCATAGCCCATGCGGCGGAACGCCTGATTGATGGTATTTTCGCTCTGGGGTCTACGGGACGTGTGAAAAGCCGGAAAGACGAAGCCGTCGGGGCCAGTGACCGCAAAAAGCTCATTCAGGTATCCAAGCACCTGCCGGGACAGCGGGACGGTATGGGGACGGCGCATTTTCATGCGTTCAGCCGGAATTTTCCAGACTGCGGATTCCAGATCGATCTCTGACCACAATGCCTTTCTCAGCTCCCCAGGGCGCGCCATCACGTGGGGCGCGATCTGCATAGCGAGGCGCGTGATCAGATTTCCAGAATACGCATCGATGGCACGCAGCAACTCACCGACGGCTTCCGGCTCGAGGAGGGCGCTGTGATGTTTTGTCTTCGGAGCGATCAAAGCCCCGCGAAGGAGCGATGTAGGATCAGTCTCTCCCCTGCCTGTCGCAACGGCATACCGAAAAACGCGACTGGCGAATGAACGACAACGACGAGCTGTTTCATGCTTTCCGCGCGCTTCAAGGCGCTTCAATGCGGAGAGGACATCAAGCGGCTTGAGATCGCTTACGGGAAAACCGGCGATGGGTTTCAGCTGTTCGAGCAACCAATTGGCTTTGGTGATGGTTGTATCGGCCCGCCCCTCGGCAACCATTTTGTCGATATACTCTTTAGCGATGTCTCCGAATGTGTTGGCGGCTGCAAAGGCAGCCGTCAGTTTTTCGCGCTTTCGCTCGGCGAGCGGATCGCGGTTGCTTGCGAGGCTTTCTCGAGCCTCGTCGCTTTTACGACGGGCGTCCGCGAGGCCCACATCAGGATAGACGCCAAGCGCAATCCGCTTCTCCTTACCGTGGTAAAGGTACTTGTACCGCCACAGCTTCGCACCCGTGGGACGCACCTCGATGTAGAGACCGCGCCCATCAGTGCACTTGTAGCTTCGGTCCTTCGCTTTGAGCGCGCGAATTGCCACATCCGTAAGACCCACCACTGATCTCCTTCAATTAGGGTCAGTCCGGGCCATCGCTGGGCCATCACCAATAATCAGCACTCGGGCCACCGCATTTTTCCGGGCCACCGATGCCCTTTTTGGTGGCCCGTTTTCGGCTGGGATGGAGTGAAATTCCCTCGGACGCCATAGGACAGGACCAACGGCAAAATGGCAGATTTCTGCCGTTTTGTCCATGCTCTTGGAATTTCATGAGGAGAACAAATGGTGCCCAGGAAAGGACTCGAACCTTCACGCCGTTACCGGCACTAGCACCTGAAGCTAGCGCGTCTACCAATTCCGCCACCTGGGCACGGGGTCGGATACTCTCGCCTTCGCGAGGCGATGCGGGTTACGGTCCGTCCCCGTGCTTGTCAATGGGCCTACGTATGGAATATGCGGCGCGGGAACGATTGAGTGGCCGGAAGGAAAATGGGTGTGGCGAAGCTGATTACGATCTTCGGCGGTTCGGGCTTCGTGGGGCGCTATGTGGTGCAGGCGCTGGCGAAGACGGGGGCGCGGTTGCGCGTCGCGACGCGCGATCCGCACCTTGCCCTGCACGTGCGTCCGCTCGCGGCGCTCGGCCAGCTTGATTTCGTCCGCACTGACCTTGGGAACGCCGCCTCGCTCGCCCGCGCGGTCGAAGGCGCGGATGCAGTTGTGAACCTCATCGGCACGCTTTCCGATTCGCACGGCGGCTTCGAAGCGGTGCACGTGAAAGGCGCCGGGGCGATCGCGAAGGCCGCGGCCGACGCGGGCGTGAGCGCGCTGGTGCACGTCTCTGCGCTCGGCGCGGATGCGGAGAGCGAGTCGGGCTACGGCCGCAGCAAGGCGCTTGGAGAGGCCGCTGTGCGCGCCGCCTTCCCGAAGGCGACGATCCTCCGCCCATCGGTTATCTTCGGCCCCGAGGACGCCTTCTTGAACCGCTTTGCCGGAATGCTCGGCCTGCCGGTGGTGCCGGTTGTAGCACCGAAAACGAAGTTCCAGCCGGTCTATGTCGTCGACGTGGCGCGCGCCATCGCGACGGCAGCCTGCGAGCCCGGCCATCACGCGGGCAAGACGGTTTCGCTCGGCGGGCCGGACGTGCTGACGATGCGCGCGCTCCTGGAATGGCTCGCCCAGACCACGGGGCGCAGCCCGACTTTCGTCGATATGCCGGATGCGGTCGCGAGCCTGATGGCTCGTCTCACCGGCTGGATGCCCGGCGCGCCGCTCACCAGCGACCAGTGGACGATGCTGCAGAGCGACAACGTCGTGCCCGAAGGCGCGCCCGGCCTCGCCGCGCTCGGCGTGGACGCGACGCCGATGGCGGCGGTCGCGCCCGGCTGGCTCGTGCGTTTCCGCCCGCACGGGCGGTTTAGCCCTGCCTAAAAGAACGCGAGCAGCACGACGCCCAGCGCCACGCGGTAAACCACGAACACCAGCATCGATCCGCGCCGCAGGAAGCGCATCAGGAACGCCATCGTCGCCACCGCCGCGAAGAAGGTGAGCACGCCCGCAATCAAGGCGTCGCGCTGCATCCCGGCCGACGCATCGGCGAGGTCGAGCGCGGCGAGCAGCCCCGCCCCGGCGATCGCGGGCATCGAAAGCAGGAACGAGAACCGCGCCGCTTCGGGCCGCGCATAGCCAAGGAGGCGCGCCATCGTCATGGTGACGCCGGAGCGGCTGGTGCCGGGAATGAGCGCGAGCGCCTGCGCGAGGCCGACCAGCACGGCATCCTTCAGCGTCAGGTCTTCATAGGCCTTCACCTGCTTGCCCCAGCGGTCCGCCGCCCACAGCAGCAGGCCGTAGACGATGAGATTGATCGCTACGAGGTGCGTGGAGCGAAAGCCTTCAAGATAGCCGCCGCTCTTCAGAAAAAAGCCGACCGCCACCGCCGGGATCGTGCCGATCACGATCCACCAGAAGAGTTTCCGCTCCGCCGGCGCCTTCACGATGCCGACGTTGGAGAGCCCCCCGCGCACGAGGCCGAGCGCATCGCGCCAGAAGTAGACGATGATCGCCGCGAGTGTGCCGACATGGACGGCGACGTCGATCATCGGCCCCTGGTCGGGGAAATCGGTGAGCTTGGGGATCAGAATCAAGTGCCCGGAGGATGAGATGGGCAGGAATTCGGTAACGCCCTGGACAATGGCGATGATGAGCAGTTGCAGAAACGACATGGGCTCTCCGGCGACAAGGTCGCGCGGGAATAGCACAGCCGATTCGCGTCGTCCTCACGTGAGTTAGGTCCGATTCGGTCATTTACGATCCGCGCAAACCAAGAAAGGCGCGGGGCAAAACCAAATTTTCCAGTTATTAGGTCACTGTTACTTACCTATTTGCCGAAAATTGCGTGACAAGTGGCGTCGACGACCGTAAAAGCCGCGCCGGAACCGCAAGGGGATATCGGGTGGCCGAAAAGGATATGCTGAAATTCGTCGGGCTCGCGCAGGCGTTCCCGGAAAAGCGCCCCGCCGCCGAGCGCGACGACGACTTTCTGGAAATCAACCGCGCCTACATCCTCGCGAAGGCGGAGGAGCAGGCCTCGCGCTGTTCGCAGTGCGGCGTGCCTTTCTGTCAGGTCCACTGCCCGCTCCACAACAACATCCCGGACTGGCTGCGCCTCACCGCCGAAGGCCGGCTGCAGGAGGCCTACGAGCTTTCCGAAGCCACCTCGACGATGCCCGAGGTCTGCGGCCGCATCTGCCCGCAGGATCGGCTGTGCGAGGGCAATTGCGTGATCGAGCAGTCCGGCCACGGCGCCGTCACCATCGGCTCGGTTGAAAAGTTCATCACCGACACCGCGTGGAAGGAAGGCTGGGTCCGGCCGCTGCGTCCGCTCAGCGACCGTTCGGACCAGTCGGTCGGCATCATCGGCGCGGGGCCTGCGGGCGTCACCGCCGCCGAATATCTGCGTCGGCGCGGCTACGAGGTGCACGTCTACGATCGCCACGATCGCGGCGGCGGGCTGCTTACCTACGGCATCCCCGGCTTCAAGCTGGAAAAGGAAATCGTCATGCGCCGCCTCGCGCGGCTGGAGGAAGGCGGCATCGTCTTCCATTATGATTTCGAGGTCGGCCGCGACATGACGCTCGCGCAGCTCCGCGCCAAGCACGATGCGTTGCTCGTCGCCACCGGCGTCTACAAGGCGCGCGATATCAAGGCGCCGGGCGTCGGCGCGGGCGGCGTCATCCCCGCGCTCGATTACCTGATCGCGTCGAACCGCAAGAGCTTCGGCGACAGCGTGCCCGCCTTCGAAAGCGGCGCGCTGAACGCGCAAGGCAAGCACGTCGTCGTCATCGGCGGCGGCGACACGGCGATGGACTGCGTACGCACCGCCGTCCGCCAGGGCGCGGCCTCCGTGAAGTGCCTCTACCGCCGCGACCGCGCCAACATGCCGGGCTCGCAGCGCGAAGTGACGAACGCCGAAGAAGAAGGCGTTGAATTCGTCTGGCTCTCCGCGCCGCAGGCGTTCGACGACAAGGGCGGCACGGTCGCGGGTGTGCGCGCGCAGCAGATGCGCCTCGGCGCGCCGGACGGCTCGGGCCGCCGCGCCCCAGAAGTGATCGAAGGCGGCGATTTCCGTGTCGAGGCCGATCTCGTCATCAAGGCACTCGGCTTCGATCCCGAAGACCTTCCCCAGATGTTCGGCGCGCCCGATCTCACCGTCACGCGCTGGGGCACGCTGCGCACCGACCACAAGACGATGATGACGAGCGTGGACGGCGTGTTCGCCGCCGGAGATATCGTGCGCGGCGCCAGCCTCGTCGTCTGGGCGATCCGCGACGGCCGCGACGTCGCGAAAACGATGCACACGTATCTCGCCGCGCGCGCGGGCGCATCAGCCAAGAAAGCCGCCGCATGAAGGCCCGTCTCCTCACGCTCGCGGCGGCCCTGCTGCTCGCCGCGCCCCCTGCCCTCGCGGCAGAGCCCGACCGTGCGTCTCAACTCGTCGCGCTGATGGGTGTCGAGGCCAAGCTCGACGAGGTTTTCAGCACGCTCGTACCGATGTTCGGAACGCAGGTCGTCGCGCAGCTCGAAGCCGACCAGGGCACCAGCCGCACCGTCCGCAATCTCATCGAAAACGGGCGCGGCGGACGCGAGCGCCTACAGAAGATTCTCGCCGAGGAATTCCTCGCCGAACTGCGCAAGACCTATCCGGCGATGATCGCCGATTTCACGTCTGCCTATCGGAATGCGCTTTCGCCCGTCGAACTCGATGCCGCAATCGGCTTCCTGAAGAGCCCGGCCGGACAGAAATTCATGGCTGCCGAAAAGCAGACGCAGGCGAGCATGAAGGCAATCGGCGAACGCGCCGGAATGACCGCGGGAATGGCCGCCGTCTCGAATGGATTTGCACGCGCGCAGCGCGAAATGCTGGATGAAGCGAAATGATCAACGCCGCCGAACGTGAACGCATCGCCCGCGAGGGCATGTACCGCCCGGATATGGAATCCGATGCCTGCGGCGTCGGGCTCATCGCAGCGACCGACGGCAAGCCGTCGCGGCGCGTGGTGGCGCTTGGCATTGATGCGCTGAAGGCGGTCTGGCATCGCGGCGCGGTGGATGCGGACGGCAAGACCGGCGACGGCGCGGGCATTCATGTCGAGCTGCCGATCGCCTTCTTCTCGAAGCACATCGAACACGCGGGCCACAGGCACCGCATCGATCGGCTGCTTGCGGTGGGGCAGGTGTTCCTGCCGCGCACCAACCTTGCCGAGCAGGAAACCTGCCGCAGCATCGTTGAATCCGAAATCATCAATTTCGGCTACGAGATCTATGGCTGGCGTCAGGTGCCCGTCGACACGTCGGTGATCGGCGACAAGGCGAAGCTGACGCGCCCCGAGATCGAGCAGATCATGATCAAGGGCCCGCAGCCGGGCGAGAAATACGAAAATCAGGATGCGTTCGAAAAGGATCTGTATCTGATCCGCCGCCGCATCGAAAAGAAGATCATCGAGGCGCAGATTCAGGGCTTCTACATCTGCTCGCTGTCGTCGCGCTCGATCATCTACAAGGGGCTGTTCCTCGCAGAGGCGCTTTCGGTTTTCTTTCCCGATCTTCAGGACGAGAAATTCGTCAGCCGCTTCGCGATCTATCACCAGCGCTATTCGACGAACACGTTCCCCACCTGGTGGCTCGCGCAGCCCTTCCGCTGCCTTGCGCACAACGGCGAGATCAACACGGTTCGCGGCAACAAGAACCTGATGAAGAGCCACGAGATCAAGATGGCCGCGCAGGCGTTCGGCGATCTGTCCGGCGACATCAAACCGGTGATCCCGGCGGGAGCATCCGATACGGCGGCACTCGACGCGACGTTCGAGGTTATGGTGCGTTCGGGCCGCGACGCGCCGACCGCCAAGCTGATGCTGGTGCCCGAAGCGTGGAACAAGGATACCACGCTCACGCAGGCGCACCGCGACATGTATGCCTTCTTCGCCAGCGTGATGGAGCCGTGGGACGGCCCCGCCGCGCTCGCCATGACGGATGGGCGCTGGGTCGCCGCGGCGGTCGACCGCAATGCGCTGCGTCCGATGCGCTTCACGCGCACCAGCGACAATCTGCTGATCGTCGGATCGGAGACTGGCATGGTCGTGGTGCCCGAAGCGACCGTGATCGAGAAAGGACGGCTGGGGCCGGGCCAGATGATCGCGGTCGATCTCGACGAGGCGCGCTACTACGACGACAAGGCGATCAAGGACCGCGTTTCGGGCGAGGCGGATTATGCCGCGCTCGTGAAGGGCTTCCGCAACTTCGCCGACATGCCGGGCGGGGACGCGCCGGAACCGGGGCAGACGCTCGATGCCGACGAGCTTCGTCGCCGCCAGGTCGCGGCGGGCCTCACCATGGAAGACATGGAGCTCATCCTCGCCCCTATGGTGGAGGACGCGAAGGAAGCCATCGGCTCGATGGGCGACGACACACCGCTCGCAGTGATTTCCGAAAACCCGCGCTGCCTGTCGCATTTCTTCCGGCAGAATTTCAGCCAGGTCACGAACCCGCCGATCGATTCGCTTCGCGAAACGCGGGTGATGAGCCTGAAGACGCGCTTTTCGAACTATGCGAACATCCTCGACAAGGATGCCAAGCAGCAGGGCGTGATGGTGATGGAATCGCCCGTGCTTTCGAACCGCGATTGGGCACGCCTCCTCGCGCACTTCGGGGATCAGGCGGCCATCATCGATTGCACGTATGACGTTGCGGGCGGCCCCGCCGCGCTCCGCGAGGCAATCGCGCGTGTGCGCGCAGAGGCCGAACATCTCGTTCGGTCCGGCAAGAGCCAGCTTTTCCTCACCGACGAGAATGTCTCGAAGACGCGCACGGGCATCACCATGATCCTCGCGGCGGCGGGCGTGCACACGCATCTCGTCCGCAAGGGCCTGCGTTCGTTCGCCAGCATCAACGTGCGTTCCGCCGAGTGCATGGACACGCATTATTTCGCGGTTCTGATCGGCGTCGGCGCCACCACGGTGAATGCGTGGCTTGCGCAGGAATCGATCGCGGCGCGCCACGCCAAGGGCCTGTTCGGTGATCTGGACCTCACCACGTGCGTGAACCGTTTCCGCAAGGCCATCGAGGATGGTCTTCTGAAGATCATGGGCAAGATGGGCATCAGCGTCATCTCGTCCTATCGCGGCGGCTATAATTTCGAAGCCGTCGGCCTGTCGCGTGCGCTCGTTGCCGACTTCTTCCCCGGTATGCCCGCGAAGATTTCGGGCGAGGGTTTCTCGTCGCTGCATGTGAGCGCGGGCGATCGGCACGCGCTTGCCTACGACGAGGAGGTGACGGCGCTTCCCGTCGGCGGGCTCTATCGCTACCGCGCGAACGGCGAGCCGCACGCCTATCAGGCGAACCTCATCCACCTGCTGCAGCAGGCGGTGGGGAGCGACTCTTATTCCACCTATCTGCAGTTCAGCCGCGGCGTGCGCGATCTGCCGCCGATCTATCTGCGCGATCTGCTGGAATTCAATCACGTCAATCCGCCGGTGCCGGTGGAAGAGGTGCAATCGATCGCCGAGATCCGGAAGCGCTTCGTCACGCCAGGCATGTCCTTGGGCGCGCTCTCGCCAGAAGCGCACGAGACGCTGTCGATCGCGATGAACCGCATCGGCGCCAAGGCGGTTTCGGGCGAAGGCGGTGAGGATCGTTCGCGCTACAAGCCATACCCCAACGGCGACAATGCGAATTCGGTCATCAAGCAGATCGCGTCCGGCCGCTTCGGCGTCACCGCCGAGTATCTGAATGCCTGCGAAGAGATCGAGATCAAGGTCGCGCAGGGCGCCAAGCCCGGTGAAGGCGGGCAATTGCCCGGCTTCAAGGTCACAGAGATGATCGCGCGCCTGCGCCACTCGACCCCCGGCGTCACGCTCATCTCCCCGCCGCCGCACCACGACATCTACTCGATCGAGGATCTCGCGCAGCTCATCTACGATCTGAAGCAGATCAACCCCGATGCGCGCGTCTGCGTGAAGCTCGTCTCCGAAGCGGGCATCGGCACGATCGCGGCGGGCGTCGCAAAGGCGCACGCGGACGTGATCCTCGTCTCGGGCAACGTCGGCGGCACCGGCGCGTCTCCGCAGACCTCGATCAAGTATGCGGGCACGCCGTGGGAGATGGGCCTCACCGAGGTCAATCAGGTGCTGACGCTGAACAGCCTGCGCGGCCGCGTGAAGCTCCGCACCGACGGCGGCCTCAAGACCGGCCGCGACGTCGTCATCGCCGCCATCCTCGGCGCCGAGGAGTTCGGCATCGGCACGCTTTCCCTCGTCGCGATGGGCTGCATCATGGTGCGCCAGTGCCATTCGAACACCTGCCCCGTCGGCGTCTGCACGCAGGACGAGGCGCTGCGCCAGAAGTTCGGCGGCTCGCCGGAGAAGGTCATCAACCTGATGAGCTTCATCGCGGAGGAGGTCCGCGACATCCTCGCCGGGCTCGGCTTCCGCAGCCTAGACGAGATCGTCGGACGCACCGAGCTGCTCCGTCAGGTCAGCCGCGGCGCCGAGCATCTTGACGACCTTGATCTCAACCCCATCCTCGCCAAGGTGGACGCGCCCGACAGCGAGCGCCGCTTTAACCTGAAGACGCGCCGCAACGAGGTGCCCGACAGTCTCGACGCGCAGATGCTCGTCGACGCGAAGGCGGTGTTCGATCGCGGCGAGAAGATGCAGCTGACCTACAGCGTGCGAAACACGCACCGTGCCGTCGGCACGCGCTTCTCCTCGGCGATCACGCGCAAGTACGGCATGAACGGCCTCGCGCCCGGCCACGTCCACGTCCGCCTGCGCGGCGCGGCGGGCCAGTCGCTCGGCGCGTTCGCGGTGCAGGGCCTGAAGCTCGAAGTCTTCGGCGACGCCAACGACTATGTCGGCAAGGGCCTTTCGGGCGCCACGATCGTGGTGCGCCCGCTCGTCTCCTCCCCGCTCAAGTCGAACGAGAACACGATCATCGGCAACACCGTGCTCTACGGCGCCACCTCCGGGCGCCTTTACGCGGCCGGTCAGGCGGGCGAGCGCTTCGCCGTCCGCAATTCGGGCGCGGAGGTCGTCGTCGAGGGCTGCGGCGCCAACGGCTGCGAGTACATGACCGGCGGCCTGGCGGTGATCCTCGGTCCCGTAGGCGACAATTTCGGCGCAGGCATGACTGGCGGCATGGCATTCATCTACGACACGGCCGGAGACTTCGACACACGCGTCAACCCGGACAGCGTGATCTGGCAGCCGGTACGCGCCGCTTACTGGGAAAGTGTGCTCCGCGCCGCGATCGAGGCGCACCACCGCGAAACCGATTCCGCGTGGGCGCTGTCGATCCTCGAGGACTGGGAAAGCACGCTCCCCCGCTTCGTGCAGGTCTGCCCGAAGGAGATGGTGAGCCGCCTCAAGCACCCGCTTGAGGATGTCGAAAGCGTGGTCGCCGCGGAGTAAGGTTGCAGCGCCGCGGGCTTCTCCCTACACGGGACTTAACCATGTGGCGCCTCTACCAATATCCGCTTTGCCCGTTCTCGCGTAAGGTCCGCCTCGCGCTCGCCGAGAAGGGCGTCGAGGTCGAACTCGTGTCCGAAATGCCGTGGGCGCGGCGCGATGAATTCGTCGATCTCAATCCGGCCGGGCAGACCCCTGTTCTGGTCGGAGACCGCGGTGCGGCGCTCATCGACAGCACCGCGATCTGCGAATATTTCGAGGAAACCATCGAGCGGATGCCCCTGCTCGGCGCAAGCGCCGCCGACCGCGCCGAAGTGCGGCGTCTGTGCGTGTGGTTCGATCAGAAATTCTACGCCGAAGTCGGGCACATCCTGCTCGCCGAGCGCATGTACAAGCGTATAGTTCAGCGCGCCGCGCCCGACGGCGGCGCCCTCCGCACCGCCGGCCGCAACCTTGAAAACCACCTCGGCTACATCGAATACTTGCTCGATCACCGCCGCTGGCTTTCCGGCACGACCTTCGGCCTCGCCGATCTCGCGGCAGCCGCACATCTTTCAGTGGTGGACTATCTCTCCGCGCTCGAATGGCAGGGCCATGCGACAGCGAAACAATGGTACTCGGCGATCAAATCCCGGCCAACGTTTCGCGCGCTTCTTTCCGAGCGCATGGACGGCCTCTCGCCCCCCGCGCACTACGACAAGCTGGATTTCTGAAAGAACCCCTTACTTGGGCTCCGGGACCTTCTCGCGCGCCTTCTGCAGCTGCCGCTCGCGGCGCCACTGCTCATACTCGTTGCGGCTGCAGCCGACATCGCCGGCGGGGCCGACCGCGCTGCACGCGCTACTCGGGGCGACATTCCCCGGCTCGGTAAGCTTCAACCGCTCGCTCGGGACGTCCGTTCCCGGCTCGCCGGGCTCCGGCGGCGTTTCCACCGTCGGCTCCTCATCGGGGCGGCCGCACACGACGATCTCGCCGCGCCGCTCCGGGTTCGGGCAGGTTTCCGGCATCCACTGATCGAGCGGCACGCGCTTCAGAACGCCGCTGTTGGTCGCGGGCGGTTTGCTTTCGGCCGGCGCGCTTGCAGGCGGCGCGCTGTCCGTCTGGGCAGCCTGCGCCAGTGCCGTACCCGACACCGCAGCGCCCACCATTCCTATCGCTGCAACCAGAGCCAGACGAATCATCGCATTCCTTTCCGCCGCCGTCCGCTCGTGAACGGCGTCCATACCCTTACCCAACGCCGCGCGGCGTGAACAGTGCCTGAACTTTGCCGCTCCGGCATGGGCTGAATTCCCGCGCGCCGCTGGCCCTAGCTGACGAGCAGCGCGCGCGCCTGGCTGCCGAGGTGCGCGAGCATCGCGGTGGTTACGACGCCGGATTTGCGTGCCCGTGCCGTTGCATCCGCCATGCGCTGGATCACCAGCGGATTGGCCGCGCTCCACACCTCGACCGCCTTCACGGGATCGCCGCCCTTCTTCGTCTGGCGCTTGATGAGGTCGATACGCAGCTGCTCGAAATCGCGCAGCAGCCCTGCGATAAGCAGGCGCTCCCACGGGTCGGACGGCTGGAGTTGCGCGGTGACGCCCTTCGCCCAGTCAAGCCCCAGCATTTCGCCGACGCGCGTATAGGCGTCCGCGATCGCGCGTTCGGTGACGCCGAGTTCGGCTGCGAGCTTGGCGTTGCCGATCGCCCCGTCGAGACCATCGAGTTCCACCAGGCGCTCGGTGATGTCGCCCGGTGCGCCATCGCGCAGCAGTTCCTGCCGCAGCCGCTCGACCTGCGCGCGCGGTTCCGGCCTGAGCAGCTTGTCGAGCTGCTTCGACAGCCGCTGGATTCCGCTTTTCCACGCCGTGATGCACTGGGAGGGTTGATCGCCCGGTGCAGACGCGCGCAGCGCATCCGCCATCTGCGTACGAAGGCCGCGGATCGATTTGGTGTGCAGCACGATGTGCGTGCGCGCGTCCACCGCCGCTGCGTCGATCGTTCGCCACAGGTCTCGAAGGTCGAACAGTTCGCGCGCCATCACGAAGGCGGAAGCGACATGGGCAAGGCTGGTGCCCTGTTCTTCCGAAAGTTCGAAGGCGAGCGTGATGCCGCCGCGGTTGACGATCTGGTTCGCAAGTTTGGTCGCGATGATCTCGCGCCGCAGCCGGTGGCCGGTCACGCCCGCCTTGAATGCCTTCAGCACCGCTGGCGGGAACGCCATTTCCAGATCCTGCACCAGCAGCGGATCGTCAGGCAGGGGGCTGTCGACGATCGTATCGTAGAGCGTCATCTTGGCATAGGCGAGCAGGACGGCGAGTTCGGGCCGTTCCAATCCGCCGCCGGCAAGCGCGCGCTGCGTCAGCTGTTCGTCGCTGGGCAGGTTCTCGACGACGCGGTCGAGCCGCCCGCTCGCCTCCAGCAGCTGAATAACGCGCTGAAAAGCAGGCAGCGCACCGCTGCCGCCGCTCTCCGCCACCGAGATCGCCTGCGTCTGCATCACGTTGTCGCGCAGCACGAGTTGGCCCACGTCGGCGGTCATTGATTCGAGCAGCGTATTGCGCGCCGCCATGCTCATCTTGCCCGAAGCGAGCGCGGGCTGCAGCGCGATCTTGATGTTCACCTCGTTGTCCGAACAATCGACGCCCGCCGAATTGTCGATGAAGTCGGTGTTGATCCGGCCATGCGCACGCGCGAATGCGATGCGCCCTTGCTGCGTGACGCCGAGGTTGGCGCCTTCGCCGATCGCGCGCACGCGCATCTCCTCGGCGTTGACGCGAACGGCGTCGTTGGCGCGGTCGCCAACATCCGCGTTCGATTCCGTCACCGCCTTCACATAGGTGCCGATCCCACCGAACCAGCACAGATCGGCGCGGCTCTTCAGGATCGCGTGCATCAGCTCGTTCGGCGACAGGCTCTTCGCGTCCACGTCGAGCATCGCCTGCACCTCCGGCGTCAGCGCGATCGATTTCTGGCTGCGCGGGAAAACGCCGCCGCCTTTCGAAATCAGTTTCTTGTCGTAGTCTTCCCACGACGAGCGCGGCAGTTTGAAAAGACGGTCGCGTTCCTTCCAGCTCTTCGCCGGATCGGGATCGGGGTCGAGGAAAATGTGCCGGTGATCGAACGCCGCCACCACTTTCAGCGTCTTCGAAAGCAACATGCCATTGCCGAACACGTCGCCCGACATGTCGCCAACGCCGATCACGCGGATCGGGTCCGTCTGCACGTCGATGCCGAGTTCGCGGAAATGCCGCTGCACGGAAATCCACGCGCCCTTGGCGGTGATGCCCATTGCCTTGTGGTCGTATCCATTGGCGCCGCCGCTCGCGAACGCATCACCCAGCCAGAACCCGTGATCGACACTGATCGCATTGGCGATGTCGGAGAAGGTTGCCGTACCCTTGTCGGCGGCGACGACCAGATAGGGATCGGGCGCATCGTGGCAGACGATGCCTGCAGGCGGCACGTCCTTGCCGTCGACGATATTGTCCGTCACCGAAAGGAGCGCGCGAATATAGATGCGATACGCTTCCTGGCCCTCAGCGAGCCACGCCTCGCGGCTCGATGCCGGAGGCAGCTGCTTGGGATAGAATCCGCCCTTGGAGCCGGTGGGAACGATCACGGCGTTCTTCACCATCTGCGCCTTCACCAGGCCGAGTACCTCGGTGCGGAAATCGTCGCGCCGGTCGGACCAGCGCAGACCGCCACGCGCGATACGTCCACCGCGCAGGTGGATGCCTTCGACGCGCGGGGAATAAACCCAGATCTCGCGGTAGGGAACGGGCGGCGGTAGGCCGGGCACCGATTTGGAATCGAGCTTGAACGCCAGCGCTTCCGGCCCGCCGTCCACGAATGCGTTGGTACGCAGCGTTGCGGAAATGATGTCGCGGTACAGACTGATGATGCGGTCCTCGTCGATCGCCGAGACGTCGGCGAGTCCGCTGTCGATCCGTCCGCGTGCTTCGGCGACGGCCGCATCGCGTGCCTTCAGGCCCGGCGTGAAACGCACACGGAACAGGTCGACGAGCGCAGCCGTGATCGCGCCGTGCGCACGCAGCGCATCCACCACGGTCTGCTGGCTGTAGGAGACCCCCGTCTGCCGCATGTAGCGGAAATAGGCCCGCAGCCAGACGACGTTGCCGATTGGAAGCCCCGCGCCGACGACCAGTGCATTGAATACGTCGTTTTCCTGGTCGCCCTTCAGCACCGCGCGGAGCGCAGGCTCGGCGCGTTCCTTCACGAACGCCATGTCGATGGTTTCGCCGCGGCCGCTTTCCACCATGAAATCGTGGATCCAGCCGAGCCGTCCGCCGGCGAGGTCGAACGGATATTCCTCGATGACGCGGAAGCCGAAGTTCTCGAGCGCCGGGACCACCTCCGAAAGCGGAATGATCTCGCCGAGCCGGTAGATCTTGATGCGCAGCCGGTTTTCCGCGTCGCCCGGCCGGCGATAGATGAACACGTCGCGGTCGTCGCCGGTTTCGAGCGCGGTAAGGCGCATCACGTCCTCGGCGGCTTCGTCGGCACTGAACTGCTCGCGGTACGATGCCGTGAAGCTGCGCCCGTGGCTGAGCGCGAGGCGCGCTGCACGGGTCGCGCCCGCGCGCTCGGAAAGCGCCGCTTCCAGCGCCTCTTCCCAGCCGCGCACGAGCGAGGTCAACCGCGCGTCGAGCGCAGCCTCGTCGACATCAGGGACCTGCCCCGGCGTCGTGCCGAGATAATATTGGACGCGCGCAAGGCCTTCGGCGCGGAGTTCCACGTCATAGCGCGAAAGCCGTGCCTGGAAGGCATCCTCCAGCATCGCGCCGACACGCTCGCGGATGCCGCTGTGATAGGCATCGCGCGGCACGTAGACGATCACCGACACGAAGCGGCCGAACGGATCGAGCCGCGAGAACAGCTTCGGCCGCGGGCGTTCGAGTAGCGACAGCATCCCGAGCGCCATGCCGGTCAGCCGTTCGGCATCGACGAGGAACAGGTCTTCGCGCGGGAACGTATCGATAATGTGCGCGAGCGCCTTGCCGGTGTGGCTGCGCGGATCGAAGCCAAGCGCCGCCTCGACGCGTTCCAGCTTGCGGCGCACGATCGGAATCGATTTCGGCGAGGCGGCGAGCGCGGAGGACGTAAACAGGCCGGCAAAACGGCGTTCGCCGATCACCTTGCCCTTGTCGTTGTACCGCTTGACGCTGACGACATCGTAGAAGGCACTCCGATGCACCGAAGACACGGTGTTCGCCTTGGTGATGAGCAACGGGATCGGCGTCGCCATGTAGGTACGCAGCGCGGGCGGCAGCACCTCGAAGCCTTCCGCACCGCGCCACAACGGAAACGCGGGATCCCGCAGCAGGCCAAGGCCCTCGCCGGCCTTCGGCTCCACCTTCGGATCTGTAAGCGAACGACCGAACTCGTAGTCGCAGGCGCCGAGCAGAGTGAAATTGTCCTGTCCCAGCCAGTCAAGGAAGCCCTTTGCTTCCATCACCTCGTCGGCGGGCACCGGGATCGAGGACCGGCCGAGTTCGGCGCGGGCGTCGCCGAGCCGCGTAAGCATTTCCCGCCAGTCCTCGACCGCGACGCGTACTTCGGCGAGCACACGCGCCAGATCTTCCGCAAGCGCGGTGCGGCCGCGTGCGCCGACGCGGTCGGCCTCGACATAGATGAAGGACTCGCGAAGCCCGCCGTCAGCCTCGCCGCGCGCGGGCGCAAGGGCTTTCAGCTTGCCCGTCTTGTCGCGCTCCACAGCCAGAATCGGGTGTAGCAGTCGGTGGATGGTGATGCCGCTGCGGGTGAGGGCTGCAGAGACGGAGTCGACGAGGAACGGCATGTCGTCGTTCAGGATGCCGATCCACGTGCGCCGGCGACCCGGTTCGCCGTCGGACGAGGCGATCTCGATGACCGGCGTGCCCGGCGTGCGGGCGTCGAACAGCCCGGCGGCGAAGCCGACGATCGCGCTCGCAGCCTCCTTGCCCAAATCTTCGGTTTCGCCCGGAAGCGCGTGATCGAAGAGCGCTTTTTCCAGTGATTTCAGAAGGGTACGGGAAACTTTAGGTTTCGGCGCTTCATTGGTCGCCGCGGCGGTCGCCATCTCAACACTCCGGATAGAGAATGAAATGACCTTATGCGATTTTGCCTCCTTCGAGGCAAGTTTAGCCCGCGGCGAGGCGTTTCAGGGCCACTTCGAGTAGATTTTGGGTGTGCGGAACGGCTTCCAGCACATCGATTCCGCCCGAATCGCTCTTTTTTGCCACAAGCAGCACGAACTCTTCGCTCGCCTCGATATCGAGATGCGCAAGCGGCTCGGTCGCACGCAACCGCGCCCGCACCGTCTCGGTCGTTTTCGTCACCACAGCCGGCTTCGCCTTCGCCGCCCGCTCCCGCTGCACCAGCCCCTTGAGCCCGCCCTCGGCACTGACAACAAAAGCAATAAACCCGCCCGCCGGAATCCCGGCCCGCACAGCCGCTCCCAGCGCGGAGGCGAATTCGGTAAGTCGGGTCTTGTCGTAATCCGCACCAAACACCAGCTTCGCCACCGCCGTCAGCGGCGCCCGCGCCTGAACCTTCAGCCCAGCTTCCGCGAGCAGCGCCGCGAAGCCCTCCGGATCGTCCTTGGACGCAAGGTGGAAATCATAGGCGTTGCCGAGCGCCCGGTAGAGCGCAGCGCGCGAGCGCTGGTCCGCCGTCAGTACCGCAGCGGCGTTGGCCCGCGCAACCGCAAGCCGGCCCGCAAGATCGCCCGGCTCCAGCTCGACAACCGCAGCTTCGGCCGCGTGCGCGACAATCGGCTCTTCCCCGTCGGCTTCATGCGCCTCGAACGCCAGTTGCGCCTCGAACTCGGCGCCTGCCAGCTCTTTCCAGTTGATCACGCCGTAAATGAAATCGATGCTGTCATCATCCGACGAGAGCGGCATCAGAATGCCGCGATACAGCGTGTTGTTACCGCGCTGCGAAACGAACTCGGCTTCGAAGCCGATCGGCGCGCGATTGGCGATGATCTCGAAAAAATGGTCGGTAAGCCGCGACACGAGCGAGCGGCTCGGCACGTGGTCGAGCGCGATGTCGGCGCTCGAAAGCCCGCATTCCTCGCGCAGCAGCGCCCCGATGTAGCGCAGGCGCGGGTTCTCGCGGTCTTCCGTGAAATCGAGGAGGATCGAGTGCGGCCCGAAATCGTCGAGGCTTGCAGGATCAAGGTCGGTAACGCTCGGAAACTCGCGACCACGCAGCAGCGACGCCCAGTAGTTGTAGGCGCGCACGTGCATACGCCGCTCGTCCTGGTCGGCGAAAATCGGCGGTGCCTCGAAATCCGGTTCGGAAAGATCGAGGAAGTCTTCGCTCATGTCGCTCATTTTCGAACCCAATTCGCCCCGCTGTGCCGAATAGCGTGGACCATGCCCGCAAAGCTGTTGAATAATGGTTAACAGCTTGTTTCGTCGACCTCATCCGCCGCATGGTCAAAGCCTCGTTAAGAAATCTCCGCTAGCGTCCACCCATCACGTGAATCAGGGGCAAAGCGGGTGACACGGGCAATTCAGGACTGGGCGAAATCGGGCGGCGCCGGCGTGATCGTATCGGCACCATCGACACCGCAGCTCAACGTTGCGGACCGGCGTCAAGCCGTTGATCCCGATGGGACACTTGTTGCGACGCTCGCCGAGTTCTGGCCGCATGTGGAGCCTCAAATCGAAGCTTTCGTCCGCACCTATCTCGATCATTTTGCCCGGCTCGCCCCCGGCCATGCGCATGCGGACGCCGAAGGCCGCAAGTTCGCCGAAGGCGTGGCTTATGCGCGCGAGAAATGGTGTGACCCTTTTGGTCCGGCATTCGGTGAGCGACTGGTCGCCGCCGCGCGCGCCATGGATCGACACGGCATTCCCTACCATGTCGTGCTGGCAAGTTATCAGGCGAGCGACGAGGCTGTGCTGAGGTACCTGACCAGCACACTCGCGCCCGATCCCGCCCAGCTCCTGCGCGCTACGACAGCCCTGATGCGCCTCGCCTCTTATGAAGCGAGCGTGCTGACTGCGGCGCTTCACGACATCGAGCGTACGCGAATCGATACGCTGCTGCGCGAGCAGGCCAATCGCTTCCGTCAGGACATCGCCGCCGTCGTCGAGCGCGCCGGCGCACAAAGCCGCGCGCTACGCGAGCGTTCGCAGGCCGCAGCGCGGCGCTCGCGTGAAATGCTGGGCAGCGCTGCAGAGGTTTCGTCCGCCGCCGAGCAGTCCGCCATCGCGATGCGTCAGGCCGCCGAGACCGCCGCGAGTCTCATTCGCGTCATCGAGGAAACCCGCCGCGATGTCGATGCCACCACCGGCATCGCCAACGAGGCGACGGCGCAGGCCGACGCAGCCGCGACCACCGTTTCCATGCTCGAAAGCCACGGGCAGGCCATCGAATCAATCGTCAGCCTTATCCGCGACATCGCAGGGCAGACCAACCTCCTTGCGCTCAACGCCACAATCGAAGCGGCACGCGCAGGCGAAAGCGGCCGCGGCTTTGCCGTCGTCGCCTCCGAAGTGAAATCGCTGGCGGGCCAGACCGCCCGCGCCACCGACGAGATCGCCGCCAAGATCGCCGCTATTCAGGAAGCGACGCGCAACACCGTGAACGCCAACGGCGCCATCCGGCGCACCGTGGACGGCGTTCGCGTCTCCGCCGACAGCATCCGCACCGCGATGGACAGCCAGGCCACCACGGTCACCACGATCAGCGGTTCGGTCGACGAAACGGCACTTTCCGCGGACGCTATGTCCCACGCCATCGCCCGCATCCGCCAGACGACCGAGGACATGGCGTCGGAAATGGACATGGTGGAAACCTCGTTCCGCGGCGTCGATGATGAACTCGCTGCGCTCCAACAGGCCGTGCATAGCTTCACCACAGGCATCGCTGCGTGAACCGCCATGCAGCTTGGTGCTTGTCTTGACCCGCGTGCACTGTTAAGGGGTCCGCCGTCTCCGGGATTAGCCGCTTTAGCTCAGCCGGTAGAGCACATCATTCGTAATGATGGGGTCAGGTGTTCGAGTCACCTAAGCGGCACCATTTCGGTCCAAAACCGCGAGTCCCTAGCACCGCCGCCTCTACGCCAGAGACGGCGGTGAGGGTGCGTAGCAACTCGGTGCGCGTGCCGCAGATTCGCACATCCGTCTTGCTATGGACCTCGACCCGCTGAGCGACGGCACGCACATGGTTCCGCGCATAGGAGCCGTCGTCATGGCGCAGCTTATGTTTCGCGGCCAGCGCGAACGCATGAAGGCTCTCGACGGTGATCTCCGGGCTGATGCGCTCGATATGCGCGACAGCCCGCTCGGCATCCCCTCGGGCCTGGTCGCGGAGGGTGGTCAGCTCGGCGATGCGCGCCTTGAGCGACGGATCGCCCATATCGACCACTCCATTCTCGATCGCCTCATAGAGTCGGGAGAGCTTGGTATCGGCCTCCGTCGCCCGACGCTCCATCTCGGCGACGTGCTGGCGGCGCTCCGTCACCCATTCCTCACGCCGGGCGATAAGCTGGTCCATCAGCACTTCAAGCCGAGCGGGATCGAGCAGCCGCTTCTCCAGATGCTCGATCACGGCCTCGTTCAGCCGGTCCATCGGCAGAGAGACGCCGGGGCAACCCGTTTTCCCCTTCGTGGCTTTGGTCGCGCAGGTGTAGTAGCGATACTCCTGACCGCTCCGGCTGGTGCCCGTGCGCAGCGTCATCGCCGCACCGCAGCAGGCGCAGAAGCAGATGCCCGTCAGAAGCGTCGAACCGCCCACCGCGCGCGGCGGCATCATCTTGGGGCTGCGCGCCTTCAATGACCGCTGCACGGCCTCGAACTCGGCCACCGTGACAATCGGCGGCACTTCCATGATGGCGTGCTCGGCCTCGGGCTTCCGACGCCCCTTCTTGACGTCATAGGTGTTGAAACGGTGCTGGCCGATATAGGTCGTGCGCGTCAGCACCTGATGCACCATGCCCTTGCCCCAGCGCCCACCATAGCGTGTGCGGATATTGTTCTCGTTGAGCCAGCACGCGATAGCCATGACTCCGATCGGCCCGCGTCCATCGGCGCCCTCCAGCGCCAGGCGGAAAATCCGGCGCACCGTCTCGGCATGGATCGGATCGATCTCCAGCTTCTTCTTGATCTTCGTGCCCCGCTGCTCGGCCTCGACCACGCGGTAGCCGATCGGCGGACGGGCGCCGTTCCAGAAGCCTTGCCGCGCGTTCTCGTTCATCGCGCGTAGCGTATGCTTGGCAGTCTCTTTCGACTGATATTCGTCGAACAGCGTCATGATCCTGCGCATCATCTCGCCCGCGGGATCATCGCCGAGAACCTGCGTGATCGAGACAAGCTGCACGCCGTTCTTCGCCAGCTTGCGGACGTAGAACTCGAACTGGAACTGATCGCGGAAGAAGCGCGAGAAGCTATGCACGACCACCACGTCGAACGCGGGAGGCCTCTCCATCGCCGCATCGATCATATCCTGGAAGGCGGGACGGCGATCGTCGGTGCCCGAGACGCCCGGCTCGACGAACTCGGCCGCGACCTCCCAGCCGTTCGAGAGGCAGTAACCCTCAAGCTGGCGGCGTTGATCGGGGATCGACAAGTCGTGATCCGCCTGGCGCGGAGTGGAAACGCGCAGGTAGAGCGCGGCGCGAGCCGTCGCCACGACCGGCGGCGTCTCGGGTTTGGCGGGGGCGACAGTCGCCATGACAACATCCTTTCATCAACCTGCGGCCCACAGCGGCGACCGCGACTACATTTTCTCCAGCCCCCGCCCCGCCGAGGACGCCAGCAGGAACAGCCGGTTCGGCCGCCGCGGGAAGGGCGCAAAGCCAAGCCCTTCGTAGAAAGCTGCCGCGCGTTCATCCTTGGCGTCGACGATGATGGCCAGCACCGCCAGCGTTTCCGCGGCGCCGAGAATGCGGCGTATCGCATCCACCGCCAGCACTTCACCGAAGCCCTTGCCACGCATCCGAACGTCCCGTGCAAGGCGTCCGATCAGCGCCGCTGGATAACCGCTCTCGTAGCGCGGCAGCTTGCGCGCGATTTCCTCCGGCAATTCGCCCAGCTCCAGCTTGAAGGCGCTCAGGCTGTAAAAGCCGACGACGCCCAACTCCGAATCCGCTGCGACGAAGACACGCGCGACATCGCGGCGGTCATCCTGACCGGCGCGTCGCCGGAACCAGCCATCCAGATCGGCCTGCCCGCAAGAGAAGCGCGACCGATCGTGATGCTTGCCGAGGGCTTCAAAGACGATCGCCAATCGTCAGCCCACGAGATCGCGGTGACGGCGCATGGCCGCGATCAGCCGCTCGGACGGCTCCGGCGGGTTCATCAGCGCCTCGAAGAAGGCATCCCGATCTGCGCCGGTCAGCACCAGGCGTTGATGCTCGTCCAGCACGCGCCGCGCGCCTTCATAGGCCAGATCACCGGCCGTCAGGCCAGTGACCGCCGTCGCCTGTTGAATCAAATCCTTGGCCGACGCGCTCACGCGCAGCTCGATCCGCTCGCGCTTGATCTCGCGCTCCGGTTTCCGGCGTTTCTGAACGGCTGACATGCCCGATCTCCTTTGACCGTTAATGTACGGCATAATACCGTGCCAGTCAACTTCGCCGAAGCGCGTGGGCCGCATCATCCGATCGTAGAAGCACGGGACAGCAGAGCCGATTTTCATCATGGCAGCGACCCGAACAGGGCGTCCAGTTCCTCACGAAAAGCGCCTTCGATGACGCGCAGCTCGGCATCGCCGATGGGAACCTGCTCGGGCCAGTCGTCGGTAACGATTATCGGCGCGCTGGTAGCGCTCCTGCGAGACGATGCGCGCGTCGGATGCGGCTGCATGTAATCGTGCAGGTCTTCCAGCCCTTCCGACCAGCCGCGGGGTGCGCGGCGGCGACGTTTGCGAGAGAGTGCCATATGCTCAAGCTGCCGCGCATCTCTCGGGAATCCAGCAAAATCGCCCTTGGCCGCATACGTGCCGGTCCCGTAGCGGCGGCGGCGGGATTCGGCGCACGGCGGCGCAAGGCGGAAATAGCGAAGCGTAGCGTAGCAGAGATACGTGCTCACGGCGGGATCGCGGATGCCGTGTGCAGCCCGGTTTGCTATCCTTCCGCACATGGACTCGCGGACGCACATCGACACTGACAGAATCGACGAGGCGGTGCTTGCCCTGCTGTGGCTCAACCGCAGCACCACCGGCACGGCCTGGAAAGGCTTCGACTGGAGCGCGATGGATCGACTGCACGAACGCGGACTGATTTCCGATCCGGCGCGCAAGGCGAAGTCGGTGCATCTGACGGACGAAGGCATGGCCGAGGCTGAGCGCCTGTTCAACGCGCTGTTCGCTCGCCCCTGAATCCTGCCACGCCGATGCGAAAGCCATAACCCGGCCATCGCTGGTGGCTCCGCTGAAATGCCGGGTGCATCAGTGTCTCCCGTCCTGCCTGCCTGACCGACCCTCGCGGCCTCCCTCGTGGCTTGATCTGTTCGTGTCCACCTGGCGGCGCAACGGCGCCGGGCAGCTTTTTTCCGCCGCCTTCGGCTTTGCAGCGCGAAGCAAAAAAGCCGCCCTTCGGCCGTCTCTTGGCCGCAAGCCCACCCCGCCGCGCAAGCGCGACGGGAACCCCGAGCAGCGGTGCGCAGCCGACTGTCCCCGATCCTCGACATGCCACGAGGCCGCGAAGGGCGCGGTCCCGAGTCAAGAAAGGACTGACGACATGATCTGCGGAAACTTCACGGCAACCGATCGCGGCTTCCACGGCGAAATCCGGTTTTTCGGCCTCAGCGAAAAGGTGGAAATCCTTCGGATCGACGACAAGGCAAGCGACAAGTCGCCCGACTATCGCATCGTTGCCGCCGACGACGAGCGCATCGAATTCGGCGTTGGCTGGCTCAAGGCCACCAAAGACCAGAAGCCTTACGCTTCACTCAAGCTCAATCCGGTCCTGGCGCCGGACGTTCATCTTCGGCTTGTCTCGACCGAGACAACCGGCAAGTTCGAGCTGAAGGTCGACTGATCGCGAGAGCGTCCCGCCAGCAATGGCGGGGCGCTCCCTTTCCGGTCCCGGATGGATCTTCACTGTATCCGCCAGCGCCGCTCACCCTGGCGACCTGCCGCACAATGATCGCAATCTCAGGCTGGGGCTGACCGAGCAGGGATCGGCCTATGGCCGAGCCGGTATCCCGGCTGTCCTCTGCGTGAGTGGAAAAGAGGGCGGGACAAGCCCGCAAAGCGAGCCCGCCCACGCGGGCAGGTCTTCCCGTGCGCGCCGCCTGGGCGGCGCGATCGTTGCTAAGGACGTTGTCCTCGCGCCGGTCAAGGTAAGTGGAACCGTCCGGGGCGGTATCCCCACCTTCCGCGGCTTCGCCTTGTGCAGGCGGGTGATTCCCCTCCGCCCCGGCCGCCCTTGCCCCGTTGCTACCCTTGGCTCGCCGCCGGGCAGAAGTTCAGGCGCGGCATTCCGCTTCGCTGAACTTCAGACCCAAAGGATTTGAGACATGACCAGCAAGGCACAGGCTCCCCGCAATGTGATTTTCAACGGTGATTGCATTGAAGTGATGCAGGCTTTCGATAGCGGCACGGTGGATTTCATCCTGACCGATCCGCCCTATGTGACCCGCTACCGGGACCGTCAGGGCCGCAAGGTTGCCAATGACGATAACGGCCGGTGGCTGCGTCCGGCGTTTCGGGAAATGCACCGCGTCCTGAAGGATGGCGGTTTCGCGGTTTCCTTCTATGGCTGGAACAAGGTGGATTTGTTCATGGACGCATGGAAGGCGGCGGGCTTCCGCGTCGTCGGCCATCTTGTGTTTCGCAAGCGTTATGCGTCATCGGCCCGCTTCCTCCGCTATGAGCACGAACAGGCTTATTTGCTGGCGAAGGGCAATCCGGCCCGGCCCGCGCGTCCTATCGCCGACGTGCTCGATTTTCCTTACAGCGGGAACCGTTTGCATCCCACGCAAAAGCCGGTTGAGGCGCTGACTCCGTTGATCGAGGCTTTCACGCAGCCGGGCGAGCTTGTGCTGGACCCGTTCAGCGGCAGCGGTTCGTCACTGGCGGCAGCCCAGCAACTCGGCCGCGACTGGACCGGCATCGAACTCGACAACGGCCATTACCACACCGCGAGCAAGCGGCTGGAACGCCCGGCGCGGAGGGTGGCGGCTTAGGCCGCCTCCCTTTCCGGCTCTCCCATTTTGAAAGGCACGATCATGGCCGCTCCCTATGTCGCCCGCTTCACGCGGCTGCACCCCAAGCTCTGGGCGCCCTACGGCATCACCGCCTATCCGTATGGTTTTCACGACTGGCCGCCCGAGGAAGCCGCCCCGGTCTGGATACCGCGAGCCCATATCATCACCGCGCGCGGCGCCGCGTTCCTCGACCTCGGCGATTGCACCACGCTTGAACAGGCGATCGAAGCCTGCTGGACCCATTTTGCAAGCCTTCGCTGACATCCCATGCCGCCGCCGACCCACCCAGGCCGGCGGCGGCCGCGCGTCCCAAAGGTCCGCGCGGCCGTCATGGCGCGCGCTCGCCGGGCGCTGCCCGGCTCGCAAGAGACAGTAGCCAGAACGGCATCCCCGTCCTAAGAAGGACGTGGGCCGCTACGCGGCGGCCTGGGGTTGGTAGCCCCACGTTCAACGGTTTGGCGCCGGCCGTGACGGCGCCGCCATCCTTGACCACATGGTCGGGGAGCCTGTGACGTATACAACAGGCTTCCGGGCTAAAGGTCACAGGGCCGATTGAACGCGGTTTACCACTCCCCGATCAGGGTCAGGAGCAAGTTTGCGGGGGCGCACCGCAGACAAACCGCTTCTCGCCCGGATCGACCGTTGCGGAGCGCGCGCGAAGCCATGCCCGCCGCGCGCATGGAATTGTCTCCGTTTCGGTCTAAAAGGTTAACGGGGACTGGAGGAACGGGGGCGTTATGACCGGCAAGCATTTCGAGGATCGCGCGCCCGACGCGCCGCGGCTTACCGCCTATGACGAGGATCACCTCGCCGACTATATCCGCCTGCTCGATACCGACGACGAGGGCGCCGACTGGCGAGATGCGGCGGCGCATATCTTCGGGATCGATCCCCGTGCCGAACCCGAGCGCGCCCGCGTGATGCACGAAAGCCATCTCGCCCGCGCGCGCTGGATGACCGAAGTGGGCTACGCATATCTCCTCGGCCCGCGCGCCACGGAATAGGTTAACATTCAGACCGGAATGGATTTTTCCGGTCGCGGATTCCGATGCGCGGGCGGCATCGCACCGCGCAGCCTTCGCGCTGTCGGGATGCAGCGCTTCTCCCGATCCTCGGCGGTCCAGACTCCGCACAAAGAGCGGCTGGGGAGGATGCTCATGCCGACACCGCCACGACGGCGCTCGCGACGTGCCGGCAATGCGCCGGCCACGCCCGGCCGCGCCGAATTCGCCGCCGCGTTCCTTCAACGCAACCGCCAGTATCGCGCAGAACGGGCGCGTCTCAGGCGCAACGCCCCGGCGAGCGAGCGAATAGCGCTCGCCCGCCGCTGGGGGTTGTCCTTTCGCCTACCTGCCTGATGAGCTGTCGGGCACGGTGATCTGGCGGCCGGAACTCACCGCCGTCACCGTGATCCTCGACGCCGCGCCGGAGGAATATGCCGGCGCAGCGGCAATCGACCCGCTGGCGCTCGGCGCGCTGCTCGCCGACCGGGCCGGGATCGACGGCCGTCATGTCGTCGTCGCTGACGCGGCCGGCGAGCATCGGCTGTGGCTACGCGATCCGACGCCCGGCCAGCCGCTCGCCGCGATCGTCCCGCTCGACAAGGATTTCATCAAGCGCATCTTCAGCCTGCTGCGTTTCCATCGGCTCATGTCGGGCAAGCGACCCGGCCCGTTGCCGCGCGGATGGCCACTCACCGCAATTCGCACGGCCCGGCTCGAGTTGATGCTTCGCGCGCTCGATCTGCGCCTCGCCGGGGCGACATATCGCGAAATCGCGATCGCGCTCGGCAAGGACGAAGCCGGGCATCTCTCGGCGTCCGACTTCAAGAACTCGGACGCCCGGTCCTTCGCCTATCGCCTGGTGCGCGACGCCACCGCCATGATGAAGGGCGACTACCGCAAGCTGCTGCGCTTCCGCTGATAGCGCCCACCGCGTGACCGCGGCCGGGGGGTGGTCACATCGGCGCAGCTGCGAATCTTCGTTCCCCACCCTGCCGTGAGCACTTCGCCATGATCGCCTCCTGCCATCCCGCTTCGCAGGAGACGCTCGTTGTCCAGGCCGCCCGTCACCCTTCCGCCCCGCTACCTGCGGACCCCCGAAGCGGCGCGCTTCCTCGGTCTCTCCGGCCGCACGCTTGAGAAGCACCGCTATTTCGGGAGCGGCCCGGCCTATCGCCGGATCGGCGGACGGGTGGTCTATTCGGTCGACGACCTGCGCGCCTGGGCCGACCTCGGCACCAAATATTCCACGTCCGACCCCGGCCAGAACGATCTCATGCCGCAGCGGGATGCGGCGATCACGCAGAGCCGCCGATGAAGCCGCGCGCCGCCTCCCGTTCCGGCGAGCGCGCCCAACTCGCGCTGTTCCCGTCGCTCGGGCACGACATCGCGCCGCGCGACGCCCAGGACCTCATGGCCTGGCCGTTCTTCAGCCTCGCCAAGCGCAGGCGGGTGACGCCGATCGACTTCCGCATGGGCGCGACCTGGATATCGGTCGAGGCGGTGCCCGAGCACGGCATGGCGACCATATGGGACGCCGACGTGCTGATATGGGCGGCGAGCCAGATCGTCGCGGCACGCGACGCGGGGCTGCCGACCTCGCGCCTGATGGCGACGACGCCGCACGAAATCCTCACCTTCACCGGACGCGGCACCGGCAAGGATCATTATGACCGGCTGAAGGCCGCGCTCGACCGGCTGCAATCCACTACGGTCGCCACGTCGATCCGCCAGCAGCACCAGCGCCGCCGCCATCGCTTCTCGTGGATCAACGAGTGGCAGGAGCGGCTCGACGGCGAGGGGCGGCCGCTCGGTATCGAACTGATCCTGCCCGACTGGTTCTATGCCGGCGTGGTCGATCGCACGTTCGTCCTCACCATCGACCGGGCCTATTTCGACCTGACCGGAGGGCTGGAACGCTGGCTCTACCGGATCGTGCGCAAGCATGGCGGCCAGCAGGAAGGCGGCTGGAGCTTCGACGTTTCGCACCTCCACCTGAAATCCGGCGCGCTCTCGCCCTTGAAGCAATTCGCGTTCGAGCTGCGCGGCATCGTCCGCCGCCAGTCCCTTCCGGGTTACGCGCTGGCGATCGAGCGCGCGTTCGGCCGTGAGCGGCTGACCTTCGCGCCCGTGCCTGCCGATCCGTTCGAGACGGCGGCGCGGCGCATGGGGCTGGCTGTGGATAACCGGCCATGAGACTCGGCCTATTGAAAACCGCCGGACTCGGCCGATTAAAAACCGCTGACTCGGCCTATAAAAAACCCGCCCCCCACGCAAGCCTCTGGAATCGCTCGCGTAATCGCCCCCCTTCTAACTATGCTAACAGTAAAGAATACTTCGTATTCTTTCTAACGCGATTTCGAGCTGTGGATAATTCGCGAGACGGTGCGAAGTATCAGGCAGTAAATCCGCCGTTTCCACTACGCTATACTACTACGCCTTTTCCGCGAGGCGATCAATCGTCCAGAGGGCGTGATGCGAAAGCGATCCGCCATCCGGTGATGGCGCCGGGAGGCGGCCGATGATCGGCTATGCTTCCCGCACTGGCACACGCCGCAATCTCGATGCTCTGCGGCGCGCGGGCTGGCGGCTGATGGTCTCCGCAAAGGGACCGTTGCGCCCGGAACGCTTCCGCTACGCGCTCGACAATGGCGCATGGACGGCTTTTCAGCGGGGCGAGCCGTTCGACGTGCCCGCGTTCGAGAAGGCGGTTGCTCTGCTCGGGTCGGGGGCCGACTGGATCGTGCTGCCCGACATCGTGGCGGGCGGCCTCGCTTCGCTGCGCTTCTCGCTCGACTGGCTGGACGCGCTGCGCAACCGGCCCGAGCTGCGCGACGCGCAATATCTGCTCGCCGTCCAGAACGGCATGGAGCCGCCGCACGTCGCGGCGGTGGTCGGCCCGGAGATCGGTATCTTCGTCGGCGGCGATACGCCGTGGAAACTGGCGACGATGGCGACATGGGCGCGGCTCGCGCATGAGCGTGGCGCCATCTGCCATGTCGGCCGCGTCAACACCGCGCGGCGCATCCGCCTTTGCGCGGCAGCAGGGGCCGACAGCTTCGATGGCTCGGGCGTCTCGCGCTTCGCCTCCGCTTTGCCGCCGCTCGATCTCGCCCGGCGGCAGCCGGACATCGAAGCCTGGCTTGCGGGGCAGCGGCCATGATCGCCGTCCAGCACTTCGGCAGCATCTCGGGCGGCAAGGACAGCCAAGCCGTTCTCTGCAAGATGGTCGAGCGGATCGAGCGCAAGGGGCTGGCCGCGTTCGGCAACAACGCCCCGCGCTTCCTCTGTGCCGACAACGGCCATGAGAACCCGATCACGCTCGATCATATCGCCTATCTCGACGACTGGCTGCGGCAGCGCACCGGCCTGCACATCGAGATCGTGTCGGCCAACGATGTGCCCGGCCTCACCGACGCGGCGGCCTTCGCCCGTAAGCGCGGGATTCTTCGTGAGGAATGGTCGAACGAAAAGCGGCGGACGCGCCATAGAGGCGCGTGCAACCAGCGCCGGGACGCATGGCAGGCAGGCACGATCACCAGGGCCGAGTGGATGGCCGGGTGCGATTGTCCCGTCCTGGTCTCGCCACCTGTCCCCGATCACCTGATCGAGCGGGCGCTCGGGCTGCTGCATCCCACCGGCATCCCGTTCCTCGACATGGCGATGCTGCACGGCCGGTTTCCCGGCACGAAGACGCGCTTCTGCACCGACGAGACCAAGCTGATCCCGATGATGCACCGCAAGCGCCCGCTGCTCGACGCGGGCGTGCCGGTGATCGACTGGATCGGCGAACGGGCCGACGAGAGCCCGGCGCGGGCGAAGAAACCGCCCATCCAGTCGAAGCGGTATCCGGTCGGGGCGCGCCAAGTGCTCTACCGGCCCATCTTCCGCTGGTCGGCCGCTGACACCTTCGCCATCTCCGAGCGCCACGGCCTGCGCCACAACCCGCTTTACACGATGGGCATGAGCCGGGTCGGCTGCTCGACCTGCATCATGGTCAAAAAGCGCGAATTGCGCGCCTGGTCCATGCGCTTCCCGGCCGAGGTAGACCGCGTGCGCGAGTGGGAGCAGCTGGTCAGCCTCGTGTCCCGCCGCAGCGCCGTCGCCGGCACGCCGGCATCGCTGCTGCCCGCGCCGACCGTCCCGGGCGATCCCGCCGATCATGGCCGGGCGACCATCGACAGGGCGATCGCGTGGTCGCGCACAAGCCGGGGCGGGCGCAACTACGACCTGTTCATCGACCAGGAGCAGCGCGAGGCCGATGAGCACGGCCTGCGCTGCGACAGCGAATACGGGCTGTGCGAATGATGCGCGCGCTCGACCTGTTCAGCGCAGCGGCGGGCGGCTGGTCGCTTGGCCTGCATCGCGCCGGCTTCATTACCGTCGCCGCCTGCGAGATCGTCGAGTGGCGCCGCATCCTCTACGCGGAGAACAATCCCCATGTCAGACTCTACGATGACGTGCGCGCCCTCACGGCAGCTCGACTTGTTTCCGACCTCGGATTCCTACCCGACATCATCGTCGGATCGCCGCCGTGCCAGGACATCTCCAGCGCCAACACCAAAGGCAGGGGAATCGAAGGCGAACGGTCGGGCCTCTACCTCGAAGCCGTCCGCCTGGTCGGAGATTGCCGGCCTCGCTGGTTCGCTTTTGAGAACAGCGCTAATCTCAGAACTCGCGGCGCTGACCGGCTGCTCCTTCTCCTGGAAACGCTCGGCTACGCCTGCGAACCGTGCGTGGTGGCTGCTGAAAATGTCGGCGCCAACCATGTCCGCAAGCGATCATGGCTCATCGGCTACGACCCCGGCCAGCTTGCCGACGCCGCGCACCAGCGACGCGGCACACGGCCCGGAGATGTGCAAGGTGCGCGGAGAGAAGCGGACTGGCATGAACCTGCCGACGATGATGCACCCCGCTGCATTGAACAGGCTGCCGACCCCGCTGGCGACGGACGGGATGACGGACGGCGCGGGCGGCGGAGCGGGATCAACATATCCGCTGCGGATGATTCTGGCGACGCCGCGCAAGTCGGATGCGGAACGCGGCGGCCGGGGGGATGTGCTCAGCCAGTTGCAGGGCCATGCCAGCCGCCATGCGGGCATGATGCCGACGCCCGTCAAACCGAACGGCGGCCGGAGATTGAGCGCGCAGGAGATCGAGACGGGACGCCGGGCGAATGGCGCGAAGGCGCAGATCGACACGCCGAACCTGCTGCGCCATGCCGCGGAACTCCTGCCGACTCCCACGAAGCGGGACAGCCGGATGGACAGCTGGAGTCCGGCCTACGACCGCAGGAAATCCCCGACGATGGACGCGGTGATGGACGGGGCTATGACCGATCGCGCGCCGGACAAATGGGCGGGCGCTCGCGCGCTGGCGGCGATGCTGCGGAGCCGTGGGCTGACTGGAACGGCGGCCTTGCCCGTCACTTACGGCTGGATGATGGGCTTTCCGCCTGGGTGGCTGGCACGCGCGTTGCGGTCGGCGGTCCACGCGGGACGGCTGCTGCCAGCCTGATCGTCGAGGCGTTCGGCGACGCCGTTCTCCCGCAAATCCCCGAAGCCATCGGCCGCGCGATCCTGCGCACCGAAGCCGCGCTCGATCTCGTGCTCGGCCGCGCATCCCTCGACAGCGCCGGAGACGAACGATGAGCGACCCCGCGCGTCCACAGCATATCGATTTCAGCGGGTTTGAAGCCGCGCTGCGCCGGCAGGCGGCGGAACGGGAAGCACCTCACCGCAGCCCGCCCATACCGTCCGCAATCGCAGCCGCCTCCCGGCTGACCGAAGTCGAACTCACCTGGATCGAGAAGAAGCTGGAGCACTGGATACGCTTCGGCCGTATCGCCCACGACCGCATCCTCACGCGCCGAACGCGCGTGGTGAGCTTTCGGCCCGGCGCGATATTCACCTTCGTCCGCTGGTCCGCCAACGACTATGGCACGATCACCTCGCGCATCGACGTCTTGCGGGCGGTGGATGCCGGCGAACCATACACCACGCTGCCCTTCGTGCGGCCGGGCGGCGACATCCTCCTGCATATCGAGAGCTGGCCGAAGGTGAGCCAGGTGCTCGCCGCGATCGACGCGGTGGAAGCGGCGGGTGTCGATCCCTGCGATGCCGCGTCCGACCACTGGCGCCACGTTCACAACCGCATCGCCGCGGGCCATGAGCCGCGTCCCTACACGATGGAGCGCCATCGCGCCTGGCTCAAGCGCCGGGAGATCGAAGGATGACGCGCCGCCGTTATGTCATGGCGACGGCCATCGCCGCATTCGCCTTCGCCGCGGCGTTCGTCATCACCGCAGCCGTCGATCCGCTTCCGCGCGTGATCTGGAACGCCAGCGCCAGCGCGCCGATCGGCCTTTACCGCGTCCATCCCGACCGCGATCCGCCCACCGGGGCGCTGGTCGCCATCACGCCGCCAGAGCGGCTCTCCCGCTGGCTTTCGGCGCGAGGTTACCTGCCCGAGGGCGTGCCGCTCCTGAAACATGTCTCGGCGAAAACGGGGCAGCGCGTGTGCCGCATCGGCGCCGTGGTGCGCGTCGATGGCCGGCGCGTCGCTATGGCCCGCGCGCGTGACGGTCGGGGCCGCCCGCTGCCGGTCTGGCAGGGGTGCCGGACGCTCGGCCCCGGCGAGATATTCCTGCTCAACCCATCCGTCCCGGACAGTCTCGACGGCCGCTATTTCGGCCCGCTTCCGGCTTCCACCGTCATCGGACGCGCGACGCCGCTGCATCTGCGCGCGCCGTCCCCGTCGCTTTCAACCCCCAGTGAAAAGGAGATCGGCCATGCCGACGAATATCTTTGAACCCACCGCTAGCGGCTATGCTGGACGTGCCCGTTATTTCGGCATCAACGAGCAGATCGTGCTGGTCGCGATCGATCCGGGCGATGCCGAAAACGCGCCCGACTACCGTGTCCACCTCGACGACGAGGACGGCCCCGAGGTCGGCGGCGCGTGGAAACGGGTCGGTGAACGCGCGGGCGATTACATCGCGCTGGAGATCGACAGCCCGCTTTTCGGCTCGCCGTTCCGGCCGGTGCTGTTCCGCGCCGATGACGAGGGTCGGACGTTCCGGCTGTCGTGGAAGCGCCCCCGGCCTCGCGACGACCGGAACTGATCCGTGCCTTTCCCGGTCATCCCTCTGTTCGCGGAAAGATCGCATCATCCCTCCGTCCCGCTCGGTCGCAGGCCGGCCGGCGCGCGCAGCGAAGGTCAAGGGCGGCCCCCGGCCGGCGCATCGCGCGCACCCTTTACCGGAGCGAGCACGCTGGCAGGCTGGCGGCGGAGCGGGGGCGGATCGGTCGTCCTGCTCGCGGTTCTGCTGCTGTCGTCCGGTATCGGGCCGGACGCGGCGCGGGCACAGGACGCGCCGGCCGAACGCACGGCAACCAGCCATCCCTGGGCCGTTCACGTCGCAGACGCCGCGCGGCGCTTCGGCATCCCCGAGGCATGGATTTGGGCGGTGATGCGCGTCGAGAGCAACGGCGATTCCCGTGCGGTATCCTCGGCTGGCGCGATGGGCCTGATGCAGATCATGCCCGGCACATGGGCGAACCTGCGCATTCGTCACGGGCTGGGGCGCGATCCCTACAATGTGCGCGACAATATTATGGCGGGCGCGGCCTATCTGCGCGCGATGCACGACCGCTACGGCAACGCGACGGCGATGCTGGCGGCCTACAATGCCGGGCCGGGCCGCTACGACGAATACCTCTCGCGCGGCCGCCCGCTGCCCGCCGAGACACGCGCCTATCTTGCAAAGCTGGCGGCCATCACCGGCAGCGCGGGCGACAGCCAGCTTGCCGCCGCGCCGCCGTCCGATCGCTTCGCCTGGCGCCGGGCCGCATTGTTCGCTGCGCGGCCGAACGACGATCCGGCCGCACTGGAAACGTCACCCGGAAAACACGCGGACGACATGCGCGCGGCGGTAGAACCGGCCGCGAACAGTCTGTTCGTCGCGCTGTCAGGGCGGAGGCAGCCGTGAAGATCGCCTACGCCGATCCGCCTTATATCGGCTGCGCGCATCTCTATCGCAATCATCCCGACTATGCGGGCGAGGTCGATCATGCGGCGCTGATCGAGCGGCTCCAGCGCGACTATGACGGCTGGATATTGCACGCCGCAGCGACGCCGGAATCGGTCGCCGTTCTCGCGCCGCTGATCCGCGAAACCGGCGCGCGGTGGATGGCGTGGGTCAAGGGCTTTGCCGCCTTCAAGCGCAACGTGCCGGTCGCCTGGGCGTGGGAACCCGTCATCGTGAAGCCCGCGCGCAAACCCGTGGTCAGCAAGCGCCTGGTCATGCGCGACTGGATCGAATGCCCGATCACGCTGCGCCGCGGCCTCACCGGCGCGAAGCCCGAAGCGGTCTGTCATTGGGCGTTCGAGACGGTCGCCGCGCGTCCCGAAGATGCGCTCGACGACCTGTTTCCCGGCACCGGAGCCGTCGCCGAAGCTTGGCGGACCTGGCGCCTCAAGTTCGCGCTGCCGGGCGATCCCGTTGCAGCATCGCCGCGGCCCGGCAGCGCGCCGTCCGCAAGCCGGCGGCAGGCCGGCGCACCATGACCGCCCCCGTTTTCAGATTGCCCGGTTGGAAGGTGGAAGTGCCTGGAAGGGCAGGAAAAAGCCGAAGGAAGGGACGGCAAGATAGAAAGCGCACCCCAAATTCGCTGAAAGCCTTTGTCTTTCAACGATTTGGCGCGGGTGCGTCGGTCGGCGAGCGTGCCGCTCGGAAGAAAAAAGCAAGTCATTTCAAAGCGCCGAATGGCACCACAGGCCATTTTCGGCGGAAAGCAGCCCGGCCGTGAGCGAGGACGAGGATTTCCGCGTCCGGCCGGGCAAGGTCAGGAACAGGGGAGCCGGCCAGGGCCGCAAGGCGCAAGGATTTGTCGTCCAGGTGCTCCGCGTCGCCGCGCGCAGCGGCGGAGGCCGGCGAACGGGCGGCTGGGGCGGATCGCGGCGCGTCGGGCAATCGAACTTCGGCCGGGGCCGCACGTCCTTCGCGCGCAGCCGGCTGTTCGGATCGGGCCGGCGCGTGCTGGTCAAGATCGTGCCCCTCACCCGCTTCCACCGGAACGGGCGGCCGAGGGCGCCGCTCTCCGCGCACATCGCCTATCTCAAGCGCGAGGGCGTCACCCGTGACGGATCGCCCGCGCGGATGTTCGACGCCAATGGCGACGGCGCCGACGACCGCGCCTTCGCCGATCGCTGCAAGGACGACCGGCATCATTTCAGGATCATCGTCTCGCCCGAGGATGCGGCGGACCTCACCGACCTGCGCGAATATACCCGCGATCTCGTTCGCCAGATGGAAGCCGATCTCGGGACGCGTCTCGAATGGATCGCGGTCGATCACTGGAACACCGACAATCCCCACGTCCATCTGCTCGTGCGCGGCGTCGATGACCAGGGGGCCGACCTCGTTATCAACCGGGAGTATATCAGCCACAATCTGCGCTCGCGCGCCGAGGAACTGGCCTATGCCGAACTCGGCCCCAAGCCCGAGCATGAAATCCAGCGCGCGCTCGAACGCGAGGTGACGGCCGAACGCTGGACCAGGCTCGACGCTGAGATCGATCGCACGGCGGACGCACTCGGCGTCATCGACTTGCGCCCCCAGCAGCCCGGACCCGACGATCCCCAGGTCCGCCGCCTGATGATCGGCCGCTTGCAGCATCTGGAGACGATGGGGCTCGCAGCCGAGGCCACGCCCGGTCAGTGGGCACTGGCGGCGGATGCGCAAGCCAGGTTGCGCGAGCTGGGCACGCGCGGCGACATCATCCGCACGATCGGCAAGGCGCTGAACGATCGCGGCCTGCAGCGCCCGCTCGACAGCTACGAGATCGTCAGCGCCGCGCCGCAAAAGCCCATCGTCGGCCGGTTGATCGACAAGGGGCTGCACGACGAGCTGCATGGCTCGGCCTATGCCGTGATCGACGGCATCGACGGGCGCACCCACCATGTCCGGCTTCCGGGCATCGAGGCGCTGGAGCGCAGCCCGGATATCGGCGGCATCGTCGAGCTGCGCGCTATCGGCCGGCCGGGCGATCCGAAGCCGACGATGTTCCTGGCGACGCGATCCGATCTCGACCTCGCCGCCCAGGTGAACGCGACAGGCGCGACCTGGCTTGATCATCGTCTCATCGAGCGCCGCCGTGCGGTGACGGCCGCCGGGTTCGGATCGGAGGTGCAGCAGGCGCTCGACCAGCGCACCGATCATCTCGTGCGCGAAGGACTGGCCCGCCGCTTCGGCAACCGCGTGGTTCTGCAAGGCAACCTGATCGACACGCTTCGCCGCCGCGAGCTGGACGCGACAGGTGCCGAAATCGCGGGCCGGACGGGACTCGCCTACCGCCCCACCAGTCCCGGCGACAAGGTCGCCGGGACATGCCGCCAGCGCCTCGCGCTCGCCTCGGGCCGCTTCGCGATGATCGACGACGGGTTGGGCTTCCGGCTCGTGCCTTGGTCGAACGACCTCGAACGCCAGCTGGGCCGGCAGATCGCAGGCGTCGCCCGCGACGGCGGCGGCATCGGCTGGTCGCTGGGCCGCAAGCGCGGCCTCGGCATCTGAACAAGGAGATAAACCATGCCCGCTACCAAAATCCTCTGGGGCCAGATCATCGCCGTCTTCCTGATCGTGCTCGCCGCGATCTGGAGCGCCACGCAATGGACGGCGGCGGCGCTGGCATATCAGCCCGAGCTTGGCGAACCCTGGTTCATGGCGCTCGGCTGGCCGGTCTATCCGCCTTACGCCTTTTTCTGGTGGTGGTTCAGCTTCGATGCCTATGCGCCCGGCATTTTCCAGACCGGCGCCTATATCGCCGCGTCGGGCGGGTTCGTGGCGGTCGCGGTCGCCATCGCCATGTCGGTGTGGCGTGCGCGCGAGGCGAAGAACGCGGAAACCTATGGCTCGGCGCGCTGGGCGACCGAGGACGAGGTGCGCGCGGCCGGACTGCTCGGCGACGACGGCGTGGTGATCGGCAAGCTGGGCCGCGCCTATCTGCGCCATGACGGTCCCGAGCATGTGCTGTGCTACGCGCCGACCCGCAGCGGCAAGGGCGTGGGGCTGGTGGTGCCCTCGCTCCTGACCTGGCCGGCGTCGGCGATCGTCCATGACATCAAAGGCGAGAACTGGACGCTGACCGCTGGCTTCCGCGCGCAGCATGGCCGCGTCCTGCTGTTCGACCCGACCAACGCGGCGTCGGACGCCTACAACCCGCTGCTGGAGGTGCGGCGCGGCCAGTGGGAAGTCCGCGACGTGCAGAACGTGGCCGATGTGCTGGTCGACCCGGAAGGCTCGTTGGAGAAACGCAACCACTGGGAAAAGACCAGCCATGCGCTGCTGGTCGGCGCGATCCTGCATGTGCTCTACGCCGAGCCCGACAAGACGCTTGCCGGCGTCGCGGCCTTCCTGTCCGATCCGGCGCGCACGATCGAACAGACGCTGGCCGCGATGATGGCGACACCGCATCTCGGCGAAGCCGGGGTGCATCCGGTGGTTGCTTCGGCCGCGCGCGAGCTGCTCAACAAGAGCGACAACGAACGCTCGGGCGTGCTCAGCACCGCCATGTCGTTTCTAGGGCTTTACCGCGATCCCGTCGTCGCCCAGGTCACGCGCGCCTGCCACTGGCGCGTCATGGATCTGGTCGCGGGCGAACTGCCAACAACGCTCTACCTCGTCATTCCGCCCAGCGACATCTCGCGGACCAAACCGCTCATCCGCCTGATGCTCAACCAGATCGGGCGGCGGCTGACGGAGGAACTGAACCAGGGCAACCGGCATCGCCTGCTGCTGATGCTCGACGAGTTTCCCGCACTCGGGAGATTGGATTTTTTCGAGAGCGCGCTGGCGTTCATGGCCGGCTATGGCCTGAAATCCTTTCTGATCGCGCAGTCGCTCAACCAGATCGAGAAAGCCTACGGACAGGACAATGCGATTCTCGACAACTGCCACGTCCGGGTGAGCTTCGCGACCAACAACGAGAAAACGGGGGAGCGCGTGTCGAAGGCGCTCGGCACCAAGACCGAGATGCGGGCGATGAAGAATTATGCCGGGCACAGGCTCTCGCCCTGGCTCGGGCATCTGATGGTCTCGCGCTCCGAAACCGCCCGGCAGCTTCTGACGCAGGGCGAAGTCATGCAGCTGCCGCCCGACGAGGAAATCGTCATGGTGTCGGGCGTCCAGCCGATCCGCGCGAAAAAGGCGGCCTATTATGCCGATCCCCGTCTCGCCGCGCGGATCATGCCGCCGCCCGATCCGGCCGCATCGCCACCGCGGGAGGTCCGTCCCCACGACTGGACGGGGCTCGCCGCCACGGCCGATCCCGCCGAGATCGCGGCGATCATCCGGCGCCAGGAGGATGCCGCCAACAGCGGGCTGCGCCGCGAGCCCGAGCTTCCCGATCATGTCGCCATCGTGAAGGAGACGGCGCCCGCACCGCCCGCGCAGGAATTTTCCATCGTCGAGGACGAGCCCGAGGACGCCGCGCGCCAGGCCGCGGCGCGGCGCCGGATGCAAGGCATCGCACGGCAGGCGTCGCTCGATCCCGACGACGGCATCGAAATGTAGGAGGCTCCCATGCGCGTCCGTCTCAACGTCTATTTTCCGCCCGAACTGGCCCGCCAGGTGAGCGAGCTGGCGATCCGCCGCCGCATCTCGCGCTCGGCTATCGTGGAAGCGGCCGTTACGTCCTGGATGTCGCCGGACGGCGCCGACCGGATGGAGGCCGCGTTCGCGCGGCGGCTCGACCGTCTCTCGCGCCAGGTTCAGCGGCTCGAACGCAACACCGGCCTCACCACCGAGGCGCTGGCGCTGTTCGTGCGTTTCTGGCTGGCGGTCACGCCACCGCTGCCCGACGAGGATCAGGCGGCGGCCCAGGTCAAGGGGCGCAAGCGCTATGAGGGTTTTGTCGAGACGCTCGGCCGGCGCTACGCCAGCGGCAAGAGCCTGCTCGATGAGATACCGGAGGATATTGCAGGTCGTGACGGCGGCTCAGCCGACACATGACAGTGTGCGAACCAATCGGGGCCGGCCATGCGCGACTCGGCCAGCTATGTTCGCGAAAATAGCGCGGGCGGAGAGCGGCGCCGAAAGTGTCCGACCGCAACGCGCACTTATCTACCGCCGTCACTACTACGCCCTGACATAGTTGTTGCCCCGCGCGATTTCCTGTCTCTCTTGATGTGCCCCTGACGCCGGGCGGCGGTTCGCCCGGCCCAATTCAGGGGCCGTTCCTTGTCCGTCCAGTCGATCCGATCCGAAGCGAACATGCGCGGCGCGCGGATGCTGCGCACGGCGCTGGGGCCGTCGATCGCGGCCTGGCTCGACGATGCCGCCGTGATCGAGGTGATGCTGAACCCGGACGGCCGGCTGTGGGTCGACCGGCTGGGCGAAGGCATCGGCGACACCGGCATGATGCTCGGCGCGGCGGATGGCGAGCGCATCGTGCGCCTGGTCGCGCACCATGTCGGCGTCGAGGTCCATGCCCGGTCCCCGCGCGTCTCGGCCGAACTACCCGAAGGAGGGGAGCGGTTCGAGGGGCTGCTGCCGCCTGTCGTCGCCGCCCCGGCCTTCGCGATCCGCAAGCC
>TARA_R110000850_G_scaffold67188_5_pt1 | contig 39945 bp, 23 predicted proteins | sample TARA_R110000850 | Tara Oceans TARA_R110000850 (sample SAMEA4397586) | marine metagenome | biome: Polar Biome; feature: [SRF] surface water layer (ENVO:00010504); material: water (ENVO:00002006), including particulate matter (ENVO:01000060) such as... | depth 5 m
CCGCAACATTTGCTCAAGCTCTCGGATCTGAACGCTGAACAGGCAGCCGCGATCGTCGGCCGTGCCAGCGAACTCAAGAAGATCAAAGATCTCAGCTATCGCCCCTTCACGGGCAGGTCTCTGGCGATGATTTTCGCCAAAAGTTCGACTCGCACTCGCGTCAGCTTCGAGGCAGGGATGGCTCGTTTTGGTGGACATGCCCTGTTTCTGAGCACCGGAGCCACGCAGTTGGGCCGCGATGAGCCCATTGCCGACACTGCCCGTGTGCTTTCGCGCATGTGCGACGCCATCATGATGCGCAATGACGCTCAGGCCGACATTGAAGAGATGGCCGCCCACTCCCGCGTGCCGGTTATCAACGGTCTCTCGGAGCACCACCACCCTTGCCAGCTGCTGGCCGACATGCAGACCTGGATTGAGCATGTAGGCAACATCTCGGGACGCACAGCGGCCTGGATTGGTGACGGAAACAACGTCTGCCATTCCTGGATTGAAGCCGCAGGAATCTTCGGATTCCAATTGCGCATTGCATGCCCTGAAGGGTTTTCACCGGACCCGGAACTGATCCAACAGAACAAGCACGCCATCAGCATCTGCAAAACTGCCGATGATGCAGCCCAGGGCGCGGACCTGATCGTGACCGACACCTGGACCAGCATGGGCCAGGAAGCCGAACAGAAGCGTCGCCTGAGCGCCTTTGCGAACTTTCAGGTAGACGAGCGGATCATGGGGCTGGCCAAAAAGGACGCTGTATTCATGCACTGCCTGCCAGCGCATCGGGGTGAAGAAGTGAGCGCCAAAGTTATAGACGGTGCGCAGTCGGTGGTCTGGGATGAAGCCGAAAACCGCTTGTGGGCTCAGATGGCTCTGCTGGAGTATCTGTTCACCAGGTCGGCTTGAACGAATCGGAAATATCCAACCAGAAAAGATGAATTGACGTGAGAATACCTTCCGACATCAGCTTCTGCGTACAGAATGCCCTGCGTGAGGATATCGGTGGCGGTGATGTCACTGCCGCTCTGGTCGATGTGGCACAAATCGCCAATGCATCAGTTTATGCACGACAAGACGCCCTGATCTGCGGCCGCCCCTGGGTCAAAGAAGTTTTCAGGCAGGTTTGTCCCGATATTGTCCTGGATTGGGAAATCAAAGAAGGACAAAGGGTTGTCGCTGACCAAAGGCTCCTGCGGATCAAGGGCCCAGCCCGGCAAATACTGACCGCTGAGCGAAGCGCCTTGAATTTCCTGCAGACGCTCAGTGCCACCGCCACCCAAACAGCACGCTACGTGGAGGCCGTACGTCATACCAATGTCAGGATCGTCGATACGCGCAAGACTCTTCCCGGCCTGCGAAATGCGCAGAAATACGCAGTTGTCTGTGGCGGCGGGCAGAACCATCGAATCGGCCTTTATGACGGCATCCTGATCAAAGAAAACCACATTGCTTCTGCCGGCGGCATTCAGCAGGCCATTGCCAAGGCGCGAGCACTCAATGCTCTGGTCCCACTGATGACCGAAGCTGAAACCTTGGATGAAGCGCGCATCGCGCTCGAACAAGACGTAGACCTGCTCTTGGTCGATGAATTTACCGAGGCAATGCTTGGGCAAGCAGTGGAAATGACGCGGGCCCACCGGGCCAGAGGGGGCAAGACCCTGATTGAGTACTCCGGAAGCGCCAATCTCGAAAACGTGGCCCAGATAGCGGCCAGCGGAGTCGACAGGATTTCCATTGGCAGCCTGACAAAGCATCTGCAGGCCGTAGACCTCTCGATGCGATTCGATTAATCATTTTCGAATCCGGCCATAGCCTGTCTGAGACGTTTAGCGCCTAGAATCCCTCTCAGCCCACGGTGACCCAATATCCCACAGGCCGCTCAGCACCTGCGCAAAGGAGCAATCAGGCCGATCAGGGTTGCCAGAGAGCCGGCGGCTCCGGAGGAAGCCTCGATGGCGCAATCTCGGCCAGCTCCGGCTTCGATACGCCGCCCAAACTCGCTTCCCAGGCCGTGAGGCGTCCAAGGTTTGCTCTCACTTCTTCGCTCAACGGCGCCAGTCGAGCCGCTCGCTCAAGTAGGTCTCGAGCGTCTCCGTATCGGCCTTGGGCAGCCTTGACCACTGCGAGATTGTTCAATGCAGCGGGATCAAACGGATTGACTCGCAATTGATGCTCAAAGCGAAACTGATTGGCTTCCAGGCGAGTCTGGTCCTGCGCAAAGGCATTGGCCGACAGCGCCACAAGACAGACTGATAGCAGGCTATGCGCCGACGCAAACTTCATTCTCAATCCCATCACGGCAAGTTCCGTCCGTAATCTGCATAGGGAAGGACAGGCTCTGGTGGCACTCGCACCGCATTGCGACCTTCATAGGTCCAGCGCAGAAACACCAACGCACGCGTCTCATCGTAGTCACTGGCATTGTCAAAGCTGGCGCTTCCTCCCAATACGAGGTTCGGTGCGACCAGGTACTCCATTCTTCCGCCAAAGGTCATACCCGTGCCAGTTGAACTTTGCCCGGCGTAACCTGTTGCAATGACCGGATCAGGGTTATCTATCGCGAACTGCTCAACGTCTGCCTGCAGACCAGCATTGCCTGGGAAAAGGGATGCGCCATCTTCACGAAAGGTCTGGAGCCCGATGGATCCATATGCCTTCCAGGAAAACCGCTTGTGGCCACCTGTCCATGAAACCGGGACCGACAAGGACACATAGTGCTGAGGGCTGAAATAGCCGCCGTGGCCCAATGTGAAGTGCCGGAGGTTTTCATCGAAGAAGAAAGCCGTCAGGTCGACACCTGCCGTAACGCGACTATTCGTCGTTTGCAGGACATGGAAGAACGCCCCGCCACCAATGTTGCTGCGGTGGTTGTCTGAAACGTTCTCACCCTTGTAGACATGGAATCCGCCGGTCCCGTACAGGCCAGCCTTTCCATAGTCATAGGCCAGATCCACACGGCCGCCTGTTGCCGTCACGCCGCCAAATTCGGCGCCAGAAAGCGGATCCTGAGATCCCGCATAAGAAAGCAGTGAGTCAGTGACTGAGCGCCTGGAAATTTCTGCGCCGAATGCCCAATTTCCGATCTGAGGACTCCAGCGAAGACCACCGACGAACACTGGCAACTGGAATCCGAGCGGGCTCGTTCCGACATCAACGTGCAGGTCGCCCACCTCGTAACTCGCACCAATGGCGAATCCGGAGTCATCCTGAGCGATGTTGAGTCCGGTCGTATCTGACAGAGCCAGCGTGCCGAACAACGGTGCCTGAGGACCGGAAATTGCGCCCGCATCGAGGTACACAGGCACGAGCCGGAAGTTCATTCGACCACTATCGCCGCCTGGCAAACTGATCTCGATCGGCATCTCCACATCGTCAAGCCGATCGAGGCCACTGCGGCCGTCTCGGCTCCTGAGCCCGAATCCGACGCCAGCCCACGGCTGGCGTTTGTCGCTCAGCTCAGCGATTTCACGGAGGAGCTCATCGACCGGTGTCGTCGGTACTGCGGGACGATCGTAGGCGTAGTCCCTCGACCTCAGCACTGGATCCTGACGGAGCATCAAGGGTCGATTCCCTTCCGGCGGGTTGAAAGACGATGGCGCATCCATCTTCAGTGCCGGGCCATGGATCGGCGCCGCGTCTGCCGAGACCGGCGGTTTGTAACCCGGCGGATAAAGCGTGGGCAGCCGTGGCGAGGCAGTCGGGTTGGTAGCCATTCGGGTGTCCATGCCAGCGACCTTAATCAGCCGACCGGCTGCTCCCACGCCGTTCGCAGTTGAAGCGTAGCGCGCACGAGCAACGCCAGCCTTCAGTGAATCCAGATCTGCCCGGAAGCTGTGCACTGGCATCAGGTGACTATCCAGATACTGCAACCGCAGTGCACCTGTTCCCGGGGCCCCATCCGATCCTGGGCCGAGAGCAAGCGCTTCCTTGAACAGGCGAAGAGCGCGTCCATCTTGGCCCCGCGCCTTGGCAATGCGTCCGGCCAAAACATGAAGTCGGCTGCTGTTCGGTGCGATCTGCAAGGCATCGCTCAGCATGTCATCCGCCAGAGCCTCATTTCCTACCGCCAAGTTAGCCTGGATGGCCCCTTGGTAAGCGTCAAGATTCTGGGGGTCCAGCTCCAGTGCATACCGATACAGGCTGACCGACCGATCGTGCTCGCCGGCCTCGTCATACAGTCTGGCGAGCGCCATAACCAGACGCGGGTCACGGGGATTGGCTCTCAATGCGGGTTCGAGCAGATCATATGCACGCGCAATATTGCCGTCTTCACGCACTGCGTCGGCCTGCCTAAGACGTTGTGCAACCCGCATCTCGATCAGGGCGCCGCGCTGGTCAATATCCAAATCCTGACGGCCCGCCAGTTGATCCAACACCATATCAAACTCAGTGTATTGGCCCAGCTTCAAAAGTAGTCCGGCATAGGAATTCAGAAGGTCAGGATGCGCAGGCTTGGACTGCGCAATCGCCTGGCGCAAAAGGTACAGCCCCCGGCCCTGTTGATTCGCTTCTACATAAGCAAAGGCCGCGCTACCCACCAGCCCAGGAGAAGTTGCATAGGGCTCGACCTGCGCAAGAAGCTCAATGGCTTTGGCTTCATAGCCCTGCCTTGCGAACACGGCAGCCCGCTCGGTCTGGTAGCGCACCCACATGTTCCGTTGCGTTGCGGCCATTTCGGCGTTTCGCTCAGCCTCGGGAACCTGCTCCAGCCACATCAGTGCGTCGAACCAACTCTGATCTTCTCCAGCGATCAAGGCGCGGATATAGGCGCCCTCGCCTTTCAGCGGTCCACTGACAGGAAGGCCATCGACGAGACTGCGCGCCTCACTGCGACGATTCTGCTGCAGGTACATCACAGCCAGATCGAGTCGAGGCCAAGTGCCTTGAGGATCAATCGACAAGGCCTGTTTCAGCAGTTGCTCTGCACCGGAGTCATCTCCAATTGCCCGCGCCTCTGCTGCCTGTTGTCGCAGGGCCAATGCTTCATAGGACGACACGGGGCCAATGGCCTCACGCACGCCTTCTGGCAGTTGCCGATAATAGGCCAGTGCTTCGGATGTTCGCCCGTTCTTTGCCATTGCGCCCATGAGACCGCGTGCGGCATCGGCATTATTGGGTTGAACATCGAGTACTTTTCTGTAGATCTTCTCAGCTTCTGAAGCGTAGCCCTGCTCCATTCTGAGGTCTGCCAGCGTCACCAGGATGGTCGGCTCACCACCTGCCACTTGGGGCGAAGCTTTGATTGCCCTGCGCAGCCTCTGCTCGGCGGAATAAATGTCTCCATTGGCCCGCAGTGCTTCAGCTTCGCGTACACCTTCCCAAAAACGTGCGGTGGACTCAGCCGTTCGCCACTTGTGTGCGCGACGCGGAGAAATCCTCGAGGCGCGTTCAAGAATCTGCCTTGCATCTGCGTATCGCTCTTGACGCAGGCGGATGATGCCGATGCCCGACATGGCTTCCGCGTCATTGCGATTGCGTGCGAGCAGCCCCTTGAACGCCTGTTCCGCTTCTTCAGTCTGATTGTTGTTGTACAGCGCCCAAGCTCGCTTCAACTCCCGGCCGCGAACGTCTATGCGCGGGCGACTTGGAGCCGCGCCTTGTGCCGCGCGCACACGTCCTTCACGTGCTTGCGCCAGGCGGTTACTGACCTGCGTGTCGTCGCCATATCGATTCAGGTAAGCCTCGAAATACTTTTCGTCCGAGCGATCGCCGCCCATCCACATCAAGGCCTGACGCCACGAAGGCTGTACCGGCTGGCTTGCACCTCCATCGACCGCAAGCCGTTGCAGCATTTCGAGGCCCTGTCGACGGGTTGATTCGCGGTAGGTCAAATGCTGCGCCAGTGCCAATTTATAGTCGGCATTGGCCGGCCGCTTTTTGACCAGCCCTTCCAGCCCGGTCCTCGCTTCCGACCAGCCGCCCTCCGCGCCTGCCAGGGTTTGCCAATATTCCAGAGCATAGCGCTCGTCAGGAGCGGCGCCACCAAAGACCTTTCGATACTCGGCAACCGATGAGTCGTACTTGCCCTGCTGAGCCAGCTCCCGGGCACGGCTCACTTCCCCACCGGGTTCGAAAGCTTGTGGGCCCGCCGCCAGCATCGCTTCGACTCGGCGCAACTCAGGGTGGTTGGGCTGCAGTGCTCTCAAGCCTTCCAGATACTGTCTTGCGGCGTCAGGTCTTCCACTGCGAACTTCTGCGGTTGCAAGACCCGCGAGTGCGGTCGCACTGTCAGGTTCTATCCGCTGCAGCTTGAGCCATGTCTGGCGGGCCAGGTCATAGCGACCTTTTTGTTCCCAGTATCTGGCTTGCTCTTCGAGTTGTGCCGTAGCGGCACTCGCGGCCCAGCCGCTAGCCGAAGCGAGCATGAGCGCAAGACATACCACGGGACCAAGTCTATGCCGCATGTTCTTTAACATTGTGCAAATGCCGTATCAGTAAGGACGTCGGAGGCCTATTGGCCCTGGTGCCTTGAGAACGCGAGATTTCGCATCAGTCGGTACAGGATCACTGCGATGAACAGCGCCAGCAAAATGGCCAACACCGACAGAATCAAAGGCTGCTGAGCGAACCACCAACGGATTCCCATGAGCAATGGCAGCTTGCCTACGGAATACTGCTGCGCCAGTTCGTAATGCGACACCTTGTCCGAATTGAGCAGGGTCAGATCACCACCAACAAAATGCTTACGGCTGCTGTCACCGAGCAGGTCTGTCAGCGCCATCAGTCGTTCGTCGCTCAGAGCTGCAAATGCAACAACCGTGCGCTTGGACGACAGCGGTGACTCGAAGCTCATGATGGCACCGAGTGAATCGCCAGCATCCACGATCATTCTCGCTGCGTGGGCACGCGCGCCATCAAGATCGCGGCCTTCAAAACGAGCTCGGAGTCTCTCAACCGCGCCTACAACCTGCAACTGTGTTCCGGAGCTGGACAAAGTTGCCGGCAGGTTGGATGACCACTGCTCAAAGAGCGGCTGTGTTTCGGGCGTGCCGAAGACCAACAGATCCGCGTCTGCGCCAGTCGTGGTCACTGTATTGGCGTCGCTCACTCTAAGCCGAGTAGCAGGAAATCCTGTGGCGTCGCCAATGTGAGACATTACATTCAGGAAGGTCGTGACCTCAGCGGCGGTTGGCTTGCTCGGAAGCACCGCCACAGTCTGGGACAGATCCGCATACTTGGTGAACGGGAACGCGCCGTCTGTGAACAACTTCAGATCAGGCAAGTAGGTGTAATGCGGCAGACCGCTCAAATCGATAGTGGAGTCAGCATCGACTGAGCCGCGAAGATAGGCTTCCGGCACATCTTCGCATTCACCCTTTTTGCGAATCTCGAAGTTGTACTGCCACTTCACTTCGTTGTCCGAGGCGAATTTGTAGACCGGAACACGATACTGCTCACGCTTGGCAACAAGTGGAATTTCCAGCGTCTTCTTTGCCTTGTCAGTGAGCTTCTCAGGGGAGTCATACATCAGCAGGGGCAGTGCGCGCGCGAACTGATTGTTAACGTCTAGGTCCAGCGTTGACTTTGTTCCCGGCGTTGGCGTGTAGCGGTAGCCGATATCAAACTTGGCACCTTTGCTCTTCCAGTAGAAAAGATCCGGCGGCAAGTCCCAAGGCACTCGAATGGGAGCGGGATACTGACCGCGAACCTGAAGCTGTTCGGGTCCAACGCGTTCACCAAGTTTCACAGGCCGGTCAGTTGGCACCCATCGCGGGGCGTCGTACGCCTCTCGTGCCTTGGGCAGCGTCAGGTCCTGAATAGCCGAACTCTTTCCCGAAAGACCGTCGCTGCCCAGTGTCAGGGCACGGGCAGCGGCCAGCAGGGTCGCGGAATCATCACCGGTTACCACCAGAACCTTGCCAGCGCTGTCGGTCGGATTTGCGGAAATGCCGAGTTGTGCGCCGCTGGCTTTTTCCAGTCCGAGAGAGCTACCAAGCCGCGACCGGGTCGCGATGGCGATGGCATTGCCTTCGGCAGGCAGGCGTCCCAGATGCGCCGGGAACTTGGCACCGCGGTATTCAGCCATCGCACCGAACCAGGACGCCACCATCGCTGCGGCCTCCAACTCGTCAGAGGTCGGTTCTGCCGGCAACACAATGGGCAGCACCAACTCATTACGATCATGCGCATCGAAAAAGGGTTCGGGCAAGTTCGCCAGATCGTTGGGAAGCGGCACGTGCTCGACGTCCAGTTCCAATGTCGAATCATTGGCGATCACCGACCACAACGTGGTGTGTGCCGGATCTTCACACTCCTTGGTGTAATGCAGAACGGCGCGAAGGCCCAATTGGCTGTAGCCAACCAGAGTGCGCGGATCGATTTCGATGGTTTTCTCGCCGCCATCAACCGTACCTGGCTCCAGCTGGACCGTGCCAACGACTTCGTTGTTGACCAGCACCGTGATGTGCGACCACTCGAAGACAAGTGCAGGAGAGTGCGCATAACGCAACTTCAAACGGGCACCCGTGACAACTTCGTCGCTACGAATGGAAACGGGGAAGTCGATCTGGTGCTCGATTCCGCGCAGTCGAACCGGCTGCTCGGCGCCGATATCCTTGAGCGTGAAACTGCGCTTGCCGCCTGGCAGTGCTGAAGTGGCTACTGCGCCGGTGCTGCTGGTGGTTGCCACCTCCTGTGCCCATGCGGGCGAGGCTGCAGCAAATCCAACCACCGCGGCAAACAATGCGGAAGACGCGCTAACTGTCGGCAATTTACGCCACATCTTGTTGATCCCTTTCATTATTGATCGCCCGTCAACTTCTCGATGGTGAGAGCGCCTTTTTAACGCTGCCCACGCCAAGTGAAAAAATCTTTCCGAATGACGAGCCGACTCGATCGTCGGCGCGTCGGTCCGCCCAGTGCAACCAGGCATCAGCCCTGCCAAAAATGGCGTACACGAGCTGCCGTTCCTGTGGGAGCGTCATCTTCGCAAACTTCATGGCCAAGACTTCGCCTGCAGAGCGTGTGATATCCGCTTCAGTCCAAACCAGATCCGAATCTGGAAGAAGCGCCACTTCGATGCGCGTGCCCAAAGGCATGTTGATGGCCTGCGGCAAGCGCACCATGACACCGCCCTCTGACAGGTCAATCGTTCGCACGGTCATTTCCGTGCCATCAGCAAGTCGCACCTTCGCCGGCAACTCAGCGGTGATGCGTACGGTCTTGCGGACTTCTCTCTGTTCCCAGGCCACGGCAGTGCAGACGCCCAGAATGATGATGTTGTATGCCGTCCAGAGCAGGTTCAAAACGATGCTGTCCGCGTTGTCTCCAAACTGACCAAACAGCTTCCAGATACCGACAAGAAAGCCGATGACATTGAGGACCAACAGGATGATGTAAGGCAGCGCGATCTTCGAGTCGAAGTAAGTGTGATCCCGATTGGTGCCCTTGGCTGTCACATTGAACTTGCCCAGCTTTGGACTGATCAGTGCAAACAAGGTTGGGAAGATGATGTACACACTCAGTATGGTCTCGTAGACCTCTGCCCAGAACGAATATCGATACGGACCCTGCAGTCGCGAATGCGTCATCTGCGCATGGACCAGGTGCGGCAATGCATAAGCGGCAAAGACTAGGGCCGAAGCCACGATAATTCGTGCATCGAAGAACAGGAACGCCAGGGGCGCTGTCAGGAAGATGATGCGCGGCAATCCCAAGAAGAAATACATCATCGAGTTCAGATAACACAGACGCTGCGCAACCGTGAGCCCTCTGCCAAACAAGGGGTTGTCTGTCCTGAATATCTGCGCCATGCCGCGCGCCCAACGTACGCGCTGCTTGATATGCCCCGCGAGCGACTCAGTTGCGCGCCCGGCTGCTTGCGGCAGATTGATGTAGGCCGTGTTCCAGCCCTTTCTCTGCATCTTGAGCGAGGTATGCGCGTCTTCTGTCACCGTCTCGATGGCAATGCCGCCAATCTGGTCCAAGGCTGAGCGACGAATGACCGCGCAGGAACCGCAGAAGAAGGTGGCGTTCCAAAGATCATTTCCGTCTTGCAGCAACCCGTAGAACAACTCACCTTCATTAGGCACCTGACGGAAGGTTCCGAGATTGCGCTCGAAAGGATCAGGCGAAAAGAAGTGATGCGGGGTCTGCATCATCGACAGCTTGCGATCTTTCAGGAACCAACCCATGGATACCTGCAGGAAAGATCGTGTCGGGACGTGGTCGCAATCAAATATGGCTACATACTCCGAATTGGAGTACTGCAAGGCGTGATTGATATTTCCTGCCTTGGCGTGCTTGTTATCGGGACGGCGAATGTACAGCGCGCCCAACTCGTCACACATCCCCTTCACTTCTTCCCGCTTGCCATCATCGAGCACCATGACGCGGACGCGATCCCGCGGCCAGTCCATGTCAAGCGCCGCGATAATCGTGGAACGCATGACCGACAGAGGCTCGTTCAGGGTCGGGATCATGACGTCTACGCTGGGCCAGGTCGCCAGATCGCGCGGCATGGGGACCGGCGTCCGCTGCAAGGGCCACAGGGTCTGCAAATATCCCATTAGCAGAACTGCAAATGCATAGAGCTCTGCGAGAATCAATCCGGTCGCAAAAACAATATCCACCCAATTGAACTGGGGATCACTGTAATCAAGAGATGCAGTTATGCGCCAATAGATGTAGCGCGCACTGAGCAATGTCGAAAGCACCATCAGCGCAATGGAGATCAAGCGCCCGTTCACCCGGTTAAGAAGCAGTGCAACGACGAAGCAGATCAACGCAAAAAGAACCTGCCAGCCCAGGTCGAGCGGCGCTGACATGATGGCGTAAGCCGAAAACAGTCCAAATACGGTAAGCAGCATCAGAACCAGCTTTCCAATGATGCCGAACTTGCCGGAGAACGAATCTGCCTTTTCGTCCCACTTCCCTACAGGCGCAACATTTCTGACTGCCAGATCCTGTTCAGACACTGAAGTTCTCCACATACGGATTAGGACTCACGCAGTGCCTGCATATTTGCATGACCCATTCGTCACCCATATCAATGACGCGGATCGATGCCTGCCCGAAGGCCGCTCTCTTGGATAACGTGCGCAATTTCTTCCCCTAGACTGCCTGTACATGCCCACTGCATTAAAGCGGCGATTGGACAGAAACTTGCCGTAGCGCCAGCGACAATAGCATTGCTTTTCTTGGACCGGTGCAAGCCTACCAGAAGCTTAAGTAATTGTGTCCACTGTCGATTACACAAAGCTGCGGAAAATCTGGCGGAACCACTCTCTCACATTTTTCTCGCCTGCGGCATGCAAAAAAAACCGCAGCGTCGCTGCGGTTTTCCTGATCCCTTATGAATGCGAGATCCTCCTGAGGTTGTAGGGGAACTCAGAAACTCAATTCAAAGTTTCGGTAGTCAAAAAGATCCTGATCGGCCGGTTGCTGCGCCTGGGTGCGCAGCGCCGATGAAACGCCAGAACTGCGCCCTGCCTGACCTGAGGCAGTTTGGGTGACGCTCACGGTTTCGACGTAGTCAGACGGATCCAGTCCGAAATGTCTGAAAAGTCGCTGTACATCGCTTCTCGAGTTGCTCATGACCTTGGCCCACGCTGTTGGTGATTTCTTCATTCAACATGCTTGGAACGTGCCAACCTATCGGCCGATAGTGCAGCATTTGTAATACTCTGTTTTTACGTCCTTTAATTAATTTATGTCGCCTTTTAATTTATTCCAGTCGTTTTATGTTACTGACAATCGGCGTCGTTGAGACGGCCCACCAAGTCGCGATTTGTCAGTTTCAGCATGCCCCTATCAATATCTGCCCCGGGCGGCAGCGCTAGCAGCAAGCCTCAGGACCTACTTGATGTGGTCTTCAATGAATTGCTTGGCCTTGTCAAGCCAGGATGAAGTCTCGGGGCTGTGCTTGTGATCCACGCCCAGCGACTCGCCGAACGCCTTGAGCAAATCCTTCTGCTTGCGGCTCAGATTCACCGGGGTTTCAACCAGCACCGCGCAAAGCAGGTCGCCGGTACCACCGCCCCTGACTGATTTGACCCCCATCCCGCGAAGACGGAATACCTTGCCGCTCTGGGTGCCTTCAGGGATTTTGAGCTGAGCTTTGCCGGTCAACGTCGGGACCTCTATCTCGCCGCCGAGGGTTGCTTTGACCAAATCGACTGGTACCGAACAATGCAGATCTGCGCCATCACGCTCGAAAAAGTCATGCGGCTGGACTGCAACCTGCACATACAAGTCTCCAGGAGCCGCCCCGCTCTGCCCCGGCTCGCCTTCTCCAGAAAGACGGATGCGATCACCGGTATCCACACCAGCGGGAATCTTCACCTCTAGCGTCTTTTCCTTGCGCAGTTTGCCCGCACCGCGGCAGGACTTGCAGGGATCAGAAATCTTGGTGCCTCGCCCGCGGCAATGCGGACAACTTTGTTGGAGGACGAAAAATCCCTGCTGAACACGAACCTGACCACCGCCGCCGCAGGTTGGGCACTTCGGCGCCGGCTTGGCATTGGCAGTACCGTGACCACTACATTCGTCGCAGCTCTCCAGCTTGGGAATCCGAATGGACTCTGTCGTACCTGCTGCCGCCTGCTCAAGGGTCAGGTCCAGCGAATAACGAAGATCAGAACCCCGACGCGCGCCTTCGCGGCCACCCCCGAAGATATCCGAGAAAACGTCTCCGAAAATGTCAGAGAAACCACCTCCACCAAAACCGCCGCCACCGCCACCGGTGCGATCAAGGCCTTCGTGTCCATATTGGTCGTAGATGGCCCGCTTCTGGTCATCGTTCAGGACTTCGTAGGCCTCGCTGGCCTCCTTGAACTTGCCTTCAGCCTCAGGATCTCCGGGATTCCGATCCGGGTGGAGCTTCATGGCCAGACGTCGATAGGCGCGCTTCAGTTCCTCAGCACTGGCCTCGCGATTCACGCCCAGGACATCGTAGTAGTCGCGTTTACTCATTAGATTTCGGTTAGGGGTTAGGAAGATTCGCGACGCGAAACCGGAAGTTTCAGCCTCAACTCAATGTGGGCGGATGATAAAAAGCCGAAAAGGCGCCTGCGCGCCTTTTCGGTTTCCGAGCACTTTTAGCCCGTGGACTACTTCTTCTCGTCATCCTTGACTTCGGTGAACTCGGCATCGACCACATCGCTGTCGGCAGCGTTGTCTGCGGAAGCCCCGCCCGGCGCTTCACCGCCAGCGGCTCCTTCAGGATTGGCCTTCGCGTAAGCGCGCTCGGCCAGCTTGGCAGACGCCTCGGCAAGGGTCTTGGTCTTGGCTTCGATATCGTCCTTGTCCTCGCCCTTCACGGCTTCCTTGAGCGCATCGACCGCCTCGGTAATCGTCTTCTTTTCGTCTTCCTGAACCTCGTCTCCAAGGTCGGTGAGAGACTTCTCGACACCGTGAATCAACTGCTCAGCCTGATTGCGCGCAGTAATGAGTTCATTGAACTTGCGATCGTCTTCGGCATGCTCTTCAGCATCCTTGACCATCTTCGCAATCTCATCCTCGCTCAGACCTGAGTTGGCCGTGATGCGAATGCTCTGTTCCTTGCCTGTCGCCTTATCCTTGGCCGACACATGCAGGATGCCGTTGGCATCGATGTCAAAGCCAACCTCAACCTGCGGCATGCCACGCGGCGCCGGTACAATGCCTTCCAGATTGAACTGCCCCAGCTTCTTGTTGGCCGAGGCCACTTCACGTTCGCCCTGATAGACCTGGATCGTCACGGCAGTCTGATTGTCTTCTGCAGTGGTGAACGTTTCGGACTTGCGGGTCGGGATCGTGGTGTTCTTCTCGATCAGCTTGGTCATCTTGCCGCCCTGGGTTTCGATACCCAATGACAGCGGGGTAACGTCGAGCAACAGCACGTCCTTCACATCACCAGCCAGAACGGCGCCCTGAATGGCAGCACCGGCTGCGACCGCTTCATCAGGGTTGACGTCCTTGCGCGGATCACGGCCAAACAGGTTCTTCACAACTTCCTGAACCTTGGGCATGCGCGTCTGACCACCCACGAGGATGATCTCGTGGATGTCTCCAGCACTGAGTCCAGCGTCTTTCAGCGCTGTCTTGCAGGGCGCGATGGTGCGCTGGATCAGGTCATCAACCAATGATTCCAGCTTGGCACGCGACAGCTTGAGATTCAGATGCTTCGGACCAGACGCGTCTGCAGTCACATACGGGAGGTTGATGTCCGTCTGCGTGGTGCTGGACAGCTCGATCTTAGCTTTCTCCGCTGCTTCCTTCAGTCGCTGCAGGGCCAGCGCATCTTTCTTGAGGTCGATGCCCTGCTCTTTCTGGAATTCGGATGCAATGTAGTCAATCACACGCATGTCGAAGTCTTCACCGCCGAGGAAGGTATCGCCGTTGGTGGACAGCACTTCAAACTGATGCTCACCGTCGACTTCGGCAATTTCAATGATGGAGACGTCGAAGGTTCCGCCGCCCAGGTCATATACCGCGACCTTGCGGTCACCCTTGACCTTGTCCATACCGAATGCCAGCGCCGCAGCAGTAGGCTCGTTGATGATGCGCTTGACCTCAAGACCGGCAATGCGGCCGGCATCCTTGGTGGCCTGGCGCTGCGAATCATTGAAGTAAGCCGGAACCGTAATGACGGCTTCGGTGACCTTCTCGCCAAGATAGTCTTCGGCCGTTTTCTTCATCTTGGCCAGCACCTGCGCGGAGATTTCCGGCGGGGCCATCTTCTTGTCCTTCACCTGCACCCATGCGTCACCGTTGCCGGCCTTGATGATCTTGTAGGGCACCATGTCGATGTCCTTTTGGACGACGCCATCTTCAAAGCGCCGGCCGATCAGTCGCTTGATGGCGAACAGCGTGTTGTGCGGGTTGGTCACCGCCTGGCGCTTGGCCGGGCGACCCACAATTACCTGATCATCGTCTGCATAAGCAACAATGCTAGGCGTGGTGCGCTCGCCTTCCGCATTTTCGATGATCTTGGGCTTATCGCCTTCAAGTACGGCCACACAGGAGTTGGTGGTGCCGAGGTCAATTCCGATGATCTTTCCCATGGTGTATTCGTGCGTCCTGTTAATTCGTAGATGTCGTTAATTTGTTGACGAGAGCGAAAATTTCAAGAGGTCGCGCTCAGGTGCCGCTGTCTGGCGCCTTGGAGACCACCACCATTGCCGGCCGAAGCAGTCGATCGTGGAGCCGGTAGCCCTTTTGCATGACTTCCAGCACGTGGTTCGGTGCCACCTCCGCCGATGGCAGCATCGTCATAGCCTCATGCAGGTCAGGGTTGAAAGCCTCACCAACCGGATTGACGGCGGTAACACCATATTTCTCCAACGTGGACTGCATTTGCTTCTGGGTCAGCTGCATGCCCTCGATCAGGCTGGAAACCTGCGCCTCCGGCTTTTCTGCCGCAGCCATGCCCAGGTCCAGGCTATCGGCTACACCCACAAGCTCACCGAGAAGCTTCTCGGTTGCGTACTTGCCCGCATTGGTGATCTCGCGCTCCATGCGTTTCCGCAGATTGTCCATCTCAGCAACGGTGCGCAGCTGGGCATCCTTGGCGGCTAGCAGCTTCTCTTCAAGCTCGGCGAGTTTGGCCGGCAAATCCACGGATTCATCTGAGGCATTGGATGTTTCGCCAGATTCTTCCTTGGAGGTCGCCTCTTGGGCTTCGGACTCGGGCCGGGGTTCGTCGGCTGCAGAATCTTCGGGAACAGGGGTTCCGGACATGAGAGTAAAGACTTAATTAAGGGGGAGACCCGGAACCTGCGGGCGGCTTGCTCAGTTTCAAGTGTCTGCAATGAACGAATCGATATTTATTCGCAGAAGCCCTCAGACTGGACGTTCCAAAGTGGCCGTGTCAGCCCACGTACAGGGCATACGCGCCACCATTCCTATCATCTGACGACCATGTCAGTGCCTTCTTGTCGAGGGTGAACCAGCCAGCAGCGCGCCTGTCCAAAGAAGGTTCCACGTTCGTCCGCATGCCTAAACGTTCTATTTTTTTACATATTTTCATGGAGTTATCAGATCATGTTCGAGCAATTGATGAATTGGATGAAGGCCAAGAAAATTCTGCCGAACATTTCCGATACCGAACGTCAGGCGCTGGAAGCCGGCACGGTCTGGATTGACGGCGATTTCTTCCGCGGCAATCCGGACTTCGGACGAATGCTTGCTGACCCCTATTCCAGGCTATCTGAGGAGGAGCAGGCATTTCTCGACGGCCCGGTCGAGACACTGCTGGGCATGATCGACCGTTTCGAGATCGGCCGGACCAAGCGAATTCCAGATTCGGTCCTCCAGTACATCAAAGATGAGGGCTTCATGAGCTTCCTGATCCCCAAATCCTACGGGGGCAAGGAATTCTCGACACTGGCCATCAGCACCATCTTGGCCAAGCTCGGCCCGGTGAGCGCCACTGTTTCTACCTTTGTGGTCATTCCCAACTCGCTCGGCGCAGCAGAACTGATCATTCATTACGGCACACAGGCGCAGAAGGACCACTACCTGCCCAAACTCGCCAGCGGAGAGATGATTCCCTGCTTCGGGCTGACAGAGCCCACAGCAGGCTCGGATGCAGCCTCGATCAAGGCTGAAGGCCTAGTGTTCAAGGATGAAGACGGCCAGACCAAGCTCAAGCTCAATTTCCGCAAGCGCTACATCACCCTCGCCCCGCTGGCTGACCTTGCCACCATCGCCTGTCAGCTACACGACCCGGATCAACTGCTGGGCAAAGGTGAATATCCTGGCATCACCTGCGTGATGGTCGAGCGCGGGACTCCCGGCTTCACCAATGGCGATCACCACGACCCCATTGGCGATCCGTTCTACAACGGGCCACTGTACGGCCAGGACGTGATCGTCCCGCTGGACAACATCATCGGCGGCGCAGAGTACGCTGGTCAGGGCTGGAAAATGCTCATGCAACAGCTGGCCGGAGGCCGCGCGGTGTCGCTGCCAGCCGGTGCAGTAGGCGCAGCCAAGGCCATCGCGCTGTCTACCGGCGCATATTCCATGGTTCGCCAGCAGTTTGGTTTGCCTATCGGTCGCATGGATGGCGTTGAAGAAAAGGTCGGCCGTATCGCCGGTCTGAGCTATCTGCTTGAAGCCTCCCGCATTTTTGCCTGTTCCGCCGTCGACAACGGCCAGCAGCCACCGGTCGTCTCCGCGGTGCTCAAGGCCTACACCACTGAGCTGGCACAAGAACTCTCCATCGACGGCATGGATGTCTTCGCGGGTTCGGCGGTCATGCAAGGGCCGAACAACATCCTGGGCATGGCATACAAATCCATGCCCGTGGGCGTCACTGTTGAAGGCGCCAATATCCTGACCCGCACCCTGATGATCTTTGGTCAGGGCGCGACCCGCTGCCACCCTTATGCGCTCAAGGTGGTGGAAGGTGTCGAAAACAATGATGTCGATCTCTTCCGCAGCAACCTGCTGGGCTGGATGGGACACTTTGCCAAGGGGCTGCTCAGAGCCGAAGCACACTACCTGACGCGAGGCGCGCTGGTGCGCATGCCCGACGTGGCACCGGAAACCCGCACTTATTACCGACGCCTCGGCTGGGCATCGGCGCGATTTGGTGTAATGACCGATCTGGCAATGTTCGCTATCGGTGGCGGCCTCAAGAAGCGCGGAAAGCTCACCGGCCGCTATGCCGATGTCCTGGCCTGGCTGACCATGGGTATATCCACGCTGCGTCGTTTCGAGGCCGAAGGTCGCAAACATGAAGATCTACCGCTGGTGCGCTATGCCCTCGATTACGCCCTCTGGAAGATTCAACAGGCCTTTGAGGACATGTACCGCAACTTCGATGGCCCACTCGGGCTCTGGATGAAGACCATCGGTATTCTGGAGCTGCGTTTGAACCCGTTGGGTGCGCCCCCGAAAGACGATGTCAGTCACAAAGCTGCGTTGTGCATCCAGTCCAACAACGATCAATTCAAGCGACTTTCCTACGGCGTGTTTCTTCCGAAGGATACGAATATCGGCCTGGGCAGGTTGTTGCACGCCTTTAGCAAGATCACCCTGGCCCATCCCGCAGCGGAGCGCATCATCAAGGCGCAGAAAGCACGGAAACTTCCGCGCGGTTTTCTCCCCGCCGAACTCGCAGACAAGGCACTCGAAGCTGGCGTCATTGCCGAATCAGAAGTGCCCTTGCTCAAGGATGCGCTCAAGGCCCGCATGGCGGCCATCGAGGTGGATGAATTCACGCCCGAACAATATTTTGCTGAAGTCGGGAGCGAAGGCGGCTTGAAATATCCCGAGGCGGTCAATGGCTGAGTGGCTTCATATCCCCAGTGGATGATGCGGACCCCTTCGAAGTCTGGGGTTCAGCTTGAACACCGCCTTGAAACCGTCTCAGGTCAGATAAAGAAATTCAGTTTCGCTCGTCGTGCAGCCCGGCACTGAGTAGCTTCGCAGTCTGCTTGACCAGCGGAATGATGCGGCTATAGGCCATGCGCGTCGGCCCGATCACGCCCAAGCGCCCTGCAACCTGGCCGTCCACGTAGTAAGGCGCCGTGACCACGCTGACTTCATCGAGCACCTTATACCCGGACTCCTCGCCGATGAAGATCTGCACGCCTTCGGCATCAAGGCACTGATCGAACAAGGTCAGGATTTCCCGCTTGCGATCCAGAATCTCAAACAGACCACGAAGGCGCAGCACGTCGCCGAGTTCCTGAAAACCCATGAGGTTGGCACCGCCTGCCAGCACGTAGTCACCACGCTGGGTTTCCGGTTCTCCCATTGCCTGAGCCGCCATGGCAGCCGCATCCTTGAGAACCAGATTGACCCGATTCTGCGCATCCACCGCTTCGTCGAGCAATGCTCTGCGCAGCTCAACCAGATTGCGGCCCGCGTAATGCTCGTTCAGGGCATTGGCAAAACGTTCCAACTCATCAGCGCCGTAAGCACGCTCGGTGTGAATCACACGGTTTTGCACTTCACGTTGATTCACTACAAGGATAGTCAGCACGCGGTTTCCGGACAGCGGCAGGAATTCGATCCGCCTGAGCACCGCCATGTTGCGCCGGGGCATGGTCACCACGCCTGCCATCGAACTGATTTGCGACAGCAAGTCAGAAGTCGCCTGCATCAACTCACTGGTGCGCCCTGCCTCGCTGCTGCTGCCCAGCGTTTCAGCAATTCGCGAGACCTCGAGTGCACCCAGTTGCTCTGGCGTCAGAAGCTGGTCCACGAAATATCGGTAACCTCGTGAGGTCGGAATACGCCCAGCTGAGGTGTGCGGCGATACCACGAACCCCAGATCATCCAGATCCGACATGACGTTACGAATCGTCGCGGAAGACAGGCCCAGATCACCCGCGCGCGACAGGGTTCGAGAACCCACTGGCTGACCATCGTGGATGTATCTTTCGACCAGAAGCTTCAGCAATTCTGCGGCGCGCGGATCCAGTGGATTCGACATTGGGCCCTCGTTGGCATGTCGTGATGGGGGCTGACGCTATCGCTCCGTGTTTTCCAGTGTCAAGGTCGCGCGGACGCACGATGGTTGCGTGTACAGTGGCACCCATTGTCTTTTCAGCATCTCCAAACATCCAAGATGAATCCTTTCCGCCGCATTGGCGTGATCGGCAAACGCCGCCAGCCCAACACCCAACTCCTGCAGGACGTCTGTACCGCTATTGCTGATCTGGGTTGCGAGGTCTTGCTGGAGTCCAATCCCGCACTCAAGAACGCTCGCTCCGTGGAGCAGGTATCACGCGACGTCATCGGTCAGACCTGCGAGCTTGTGGTCGTTGTGGGCGGTGACGGCACCCTGCTCGACGTGGGCCGCGCGCTGGCTCCCACAGGCGTCCCCATTCTCGGCGTGAACCAGGGCCGCCTCGGTTTCATGGTGGATATTCCGCCAGCCACCATGCAGGAAACGCTCGCCGTCATCATCAATGGCGAGTATGAAATCGAAGACCGCCTCCTGCTTTCGGCGCGAATGAGGCGCAACGGCGGCGATCCGGGGCCGGAGCGTCTTGCCGTCAATGATGTGGTCATCCGCAATCAGGCGACGATCCGCATGATTGAATTCGAGACTTGGCTGGGCGAAGAATTCATCAGCAACCATCGCGCTGATGGCGTGATCGTGTCGTCTCCCACGGGCTCGACGGCCTACGCACTGTCAGGTGGCGGCCCCCTGCTCCATCCAAGTCTGTCGGCAATGGCGATCATCCCGATTTGTCCGCACACCCTGTCTGATCGGCCCGTTGTCGTGGGTGGAGATAAGCTCATCAAGATCGTCGTGCACGGCGCGGATCGCACTCAGGCCATGGTCACCTTTGACGGACAGACCAGCGAGTTGCTCAAGTCGGGAGATACAGTTGAAGTGCGCAGTGCAGGCTGCAGCCTGCGCATGATCCACCCTGCCGGACACAGCTATTTCCGCATTCTGCGCGACAAACTTCGTTGGGGAAGTGATCAGCTGCCCACTCAGGAACGGGTCTGACCTGCATGCTGGAAACTCTGCAGATTCGTGGACTGGCCACGATTGAATCCGTCGATCTGGAACTCGCCAGCGGCTTTACCGCACTGAGCGGCGAAACCGGCGCCGGAAAATCCATTCTCATCGATGCCCTCGGGCTGGTCCTGGGCGCGCGCGCAGACGCAGCACTGGTCCGCGACGGCAAGGATCGCGCCGAAGTCACTGCGCTGTTTCATGTGCCTGAATCATCGACCGTGCGTCACTGGCTCGAACAACAGTCGCTGCTGGACGACAGCGAGCCCGATGCCTGCCTGCTGCGCCGGGTACTGCACGCGGAAGGCCGGACACGCGCCTTCATCAATGGCACCGCCGTGTCGGTGGGCCAATTGCGCGAACTCGGCGAGCAACTGGTTGATGTTTTTGGCCAGAACGAAAGCCACAGTCTTCGCCTGCCTGAAGAACAGCGCCGACTGCTGGACGACTACGCCGGGCACGGCCCCTTGCTGGCTGACGTGAGCACATGCGCGCGCCGGTGGCATTCACTGCAGCAAGAGATTGAACGCGTTAGTTCCGCGGCGACACGCGATCCGGCTCAGCTCGACCTGCTCCGCCACCAGCTACAGGAACTTGAAGCGCTCAAGCTGCAGCCAGACGAGCTCTCGGAGATCGAGGTCGAGCACAAACGGCTTGCCAATAGTGGCCGGCTACTGAAGGAAGGCGCTGCCGTACAGGATGTCTTGTATGCCGGGGATAACTCCATCCACGATCAGCTCGCAGCCAGTGGAAACATCCTGCAGGACCTCGCGCAACTCGATCCGCAATTCGCCGAGACCGAAAGCCTGATTGCCTCAGCCCAGACACAGGTGCGAGAGGCTGCCTCTGAGCTGCGCCGTCTCCTCGACCGGCTGGACCTCGACCCGCAACGTCTGAATGAAGTCGAAGCGCGCATGAGCGAGATCCACGATCTTGCGCGAAAGCACCGCGTCCGCCCTGATGCCTTGCACGAAAAGCTGGACCAGATGCGCACCGAGATCGCCGAGAGTGAAAGCGCCGACGGAATGGCCCAGAAACTCAAACTCGAACAGGACAAGGCCCACGAGGCCTACCTGAGCAGTGCCGCCAAATTGAGCAAGGCGCGGAAGTCGGTATCAGCACGCTATGCGAAGGAAGTCAGTCGTCACGTCCGCGAGCTGGGCATGCCCGATGCAGAACTCAAAATTTCGCTTGAGCCTGCGCAGCGCAAACAACCTTCAACGCTTGGTGAAGATGATTTGCGCTTCGATTTCAGCGCCAATCCCGGTCAGGCCCCGCGTCCGCTGGCCAAGGTAGCTTCGGGCGGCGAACTGTCACGCATCTCTCTGGCAATCCAGGTCGTGGCACAACAATCCGGCGGCGCGCCGACCATGATTTTTGACGAAGTTGACGCCGGCATTGGCGGCGCCGTCGCCGATGCTGTGGGCCGACTGTTGCAGCTGTTGGGCAAGGAACGGCAGATCCTGTGCGTCACCCACTTGGGCCAGGTAGCCGCTTGTGGCGCCCATCATCTCGCGGTCGGCAAGCAGGTCAGCAAGAACAAGACCTTCACCTCCGTGACTGCGCTGGACGCCGAGGGCCGCGTCCGCGAGATCACGCGAATGATCGGCGGCAAGAAGCCCACGGCGGCCACTGAATCCATGGCCCGCGAACTGCTCAAGGTCGCCTCCGCCCAGACCTGAGCAGCAGGCATGAAAAAACCCGCGTGCATCGATGCACGCGGGTCGATTGCGGATGGCCGATCAGGCTCAATCGTCAACGACGATCAGGCCGCCTTTTCCTTGCTGGCATCCCACTGACCCAGTGCAGCCAGGCCATTCATCTTGGCGCGGTGCAAATGGGCAACTCGTCCGGCTGCCGTGTCCTTGCCACCCCAGGCCTTCAATGCAGCCGCCTGCAATGCGCGACCGTAGGAAAAGGTCAGGCTCCAGGGCAGATTGCCAACCTTGTTCATCGCATCAAGATGTGCAGTGGCGAGCTCATCGCTCTGCCCGCCGGAGAGGAAGGCGATACCCGGAACCGCGCTTGGCACACAGCGGCGCAAGGTACGCAGCGTGCGTTCACACACTTCCTCAACGGAAGCCTGGGTGGCGCATTTCTTGCCGGACACGATCATGTTCGGTTTTAGCACCATGCCTTCAAGCAGAACATTCTGGTAGTACAGCTGCTGGAAGGTTTCCTTGAGAATCCAGGTGGTCACTTCTTCACAGACTTCTGCGGTGTTGTCTGCGTCCATCAGGACCTCAGGCTCCACGATCGGCACGATACCGGCTTCCTGGCACAGCGCGGCATAACGGGCCAGTCCATGGGCATTGGTCTGGATCGCATTGTGAGTCGGGGCACCATCTCCGATCAGGATGACGGCACGCCACTTGGCAAAGCGTGCCCCGGCCTCGCGGTACTTCACCAGCCGGTCGCGCAGGCCATCCAGGCCTTCGGTCACGGTCTCGCCGGGCTTGCCACCCGCCAGCGGCTTTGCGCCTGCATCCACCTTGATACCGGGAATGACGCCCTTTTCTTTCAGCAGCTCAGGAAAGGGCTGGCCAGCGAGGCTCTTCTGAAACAAGGTTTCTTCAAACAGGATCACGCCAGAAGTGTGCTTTTCGAATCCCTCGGTTGTGAACAGCATGTCGCGATAGGTCTGGCGATTGAGTTCATTGTTCTCGACACCGATATTGTCGAAACGCTTCTTGATGGTTCCAGTCGATTCGTCTGCTGCCAGCAGACCCCGGCCGGGGGCACACATGGCAACAGCTGTTTCGTTCAGAATTTTCTCGTTCACAAATAACCTCTTGATAGGAAAGTCGTTTTCAGGCGACCAAGGGAATAATTTCTTTACCCGCAGCCCAATCCCGGGAGGATCAGGCGCACGACCCCAAAGAAGCGTCCTCCAGCGATGAAGACGCACCAGCTAATGGGAGATCGGAAAATTTTAACCTTTTGCCGGTTCGTCCGCACAGTCAGGCGTGCAAATACGGCCACCGGCCAGCCCCGCGTCCGCGCTGCTCGCAACGGATGCTGTTCTGGGCTTTGTCGTCACGCGAGCGTGCGGATACAACGGCCTCGCTCAACATGCCTGTTTGCCCAGTTGATCGATAGGACGTCCAATGGATACCTCATGGCAGGCGGATAGAACCTTCAGCGCCACAAACCGAACTCAGCATTTGGACGCCAAACGACAAGGTCCCAGTCGATGCGTCGTTCAGTAGCCAAGCGCGAAGGCGCATTTTTGGTACATGGTCAGTACAATTCGCCCTTCCAGGGAAATGAACAACGCGTCACTTGAACGGCCGGTCAGTTTTCAAGGCTCGTTTTGCAGGCGCTAGAACAAGCCATTCTGACGCACTCGAGATGATCCAAATTCTGCTCAGGTACTTGACGGGACTCACTTCATGACGAGGCTACACCCGACCCTGCCGTCATGGGTCGCAACGGCGTCCAGGGGTGTCGGACGGCGATTTTTGTTACTACAGGGCCCTATTGGGACGTTTTTCGACCAACTGGCCGAACAATTACGAAGAATGGGGCACGAGGCGGACCGGATCACCTTCAACGGTGGCGACAAATTCTTTTGCAGTCACAAGGCGCCGCTGGAGTTCTCAGGAGACGAAACACAGTGGCCGGCATTTTTGGAGCGCACGCTGGCCTCACACCAGATTACGGACATTGTCCTGTTTGGTGACTGCCGCCCCCTGCACCGAGTCGCAATCGCCATTGCGGAGCCACTGGGCATCCCGGTACACGTCTTCGAGGAAGGTTACTTGCGGCCCAACTGGCTGACGCTGGAAGTCGGCGGCGTGAATCGACACTCGTCACTGTCACGCGATCCGGAGTGGTACCTCGAGCATGGCGGCAAGCTACCCAAATGGCATCCGGGCACGCCGGTCATCAATAGCTTCCGACGGCGAGCAACAGAGGATGTCCTGTATCGAGTCTCCAGCCTGGTTCGGACGCGGCGATTTCCCGGCTACAAGACGCACAAACCCTGGAACCCCTTGGCAGAGTATCGATCTGGCGCCAAACGCTTCTTCCTGATTCCGCTGGCCAAGGCGCACAATCGGAAAGTCACCCGCAGACTGATCGAAGACCGAACCCGGTACTACATCCTGCCTCTTCAACTGGAGGCTGACGCTCAGATTCGCTTTCATTCCCGGCACGGCAGCATGGTCCCGTCAATCAAGCAGGTCATCGCCTCCTTTGCTCAGCACGCCCCCACTGACGCCAAGCTGGTCGTAACCGAGCATCCGCTGGACCCGGGTGTGATCAACCTGCGACGGCTCACGCTTGATACCGCCCGGGCGCATGGACTGAAAGATCGGATCATCTACCTGCACTGCGGCAGTTCAGAGCCGCTGCTGCGGGCAAGTCAGGGTTTGGTCACCGTCAACAGCACTATCGGCATGCTCGCCCTTGAATTTGGGTTACCGGTCAAAACCGTTGGCCATGCGATCTACGACATCCCGCGACTCACGTTCCAGGGGGATCTCGATCATTTCTGGTGTGCGCAGGACCGACCTGATCCAGCCGTATTCGAAAACTTCCGAAAAGTGGTCGCAGCCACCTCCCAGATCAATGGCGGCCTGTATAGCAAGGCGGCCATCCAGCTAGCCGTCTCAGCAGCAGCGAATCGACTGTCCGAGATCTACTACAGACCCGTACAAAGGACTGCGGTTGATAGCCCTGACATTCCCGCTAGCACTCAGTTGCGCGCCGGTTAGGCGCAATCCGGATATCAATGACAACAGCTAGCCTTGCAGGCCTCGTGATTGCATTGCTCGGCTGGTATACGCCGCGTCTGGTGGCGGCCACCCGTTTCCGATGGTCGTCCATCCTGCTGCTGGACCTGGCTATGCCCGCGGCGCTGTTCGCCCTGGTTGCGGCGCTCACAGCGCGTCCTTTTTTTGCGGGCGTCATGACACTGGCCATCGGCGCCGCCTATGCCTACGCAGATCGCTCGAAAAGACTGGTCCTGGCAGAGCCAATCGTGTTCACCGACGTTTTCCAGGCTCCCGATATTTTTCGCCACCCGGAATTGGCCCTGCCGTTTCCCCACAAAGGGCGCATTGCGGCAGGCGTCCTTCTGGGCATCAGTTTTTTCATCCTGCTTTTCAGATGGGAAACCATGGCCTGGACCTGGGCCGGCTGGCATCCCCTGGCCGCACTGTTTGCCATTCTTGCGACGGGCTGGGTCATGGCGAATCCGGCAAACCGCGTCCTCGGCCACTATCTACGCACACAACGACCCACCGAAGACCCTTTTGAGGACGCGGCACGCCTTGGCCCCTTTGCCACCTTGTTGGCATACGGCATCCTGGCTCGCTCGGAACGTTCCACTCGCCAGCTGGCGGTCGCACGCACGCACGAAGGGCCTTCGGAAACGAGTTCGAGAACAAAAGGCTTGCCGCCCGTAGTCGCCATTCAATGCGAGTCATTCTTTGATGCCCGACGCCTACACCCTCAGCTGGCGTCGCTCAATTTGCCAACACTCGATACCTGCCGAGCCCAAGGGGTGCAATGGGGCCGACTCTCAGTCCCCACCTGGGGGGCAAACACGGTTCGCACCGAGTTCGCCGTCCTGAGCGGACTGGAACAGTCTGCGCTGGGCCTGGACCGATTCAATCCCTATCACCGCTTTGCCCGCCACCCCATCACATCACTTGCATGGAAGCTCAAGGCTCAGGGCTACAAAACGATTTGCCTGCACCCATTTGACCGGAACTTTTACGGTCGGAATTTCGTCCTGCCGAATATGGGTTTCGACGAATTCATCGGAGAAGAAGCCTTTGCCGAGGCTGATCGCGTTAACAGCTATGTCACCGACATGGAAACGGCGCGTGTGGGCTGCGAGATTCTCGCCCGTGAATCGGGTCCGGTCTTCCTGTTTGTCATCACCATGGAAAATCATGGCCCCTGGCCCAGCCTGACCTCCATGGAAGGTAGCCATGTCGCGGGCCTGCCGAATCTCCCTGCCGACGAGCGTGAAGGACTGGATCGATACCTTCAAAGCCTTGAAAACGCCGACAAGATGCTGGAACGATTCGCCCACCAGCTCCAGCCGGACGGCCTGCTGGCGTTTTATGGTGATCACCTCCCGAGCTTTCCAGGCAGCTTCAAGAGACTTGGCCTGAGCGATATGCGGAGTGACTATCTGGTTTGGCGAGCGGGAGCACCCGGCGCAGCGGGTCCGAATTCGACACCGAGCAACATTGACGCATCATCGCTGGGCGGCCTGATTCTAGAGAATCTCTCACCATGCCGAATGACCGTCACGCCCCCGATGAAAGAAGCCAATTGCTGATGGCCCTGAGAATACGCAGCCAAAGGCCGAAGCAGACCGATGCTGTTTGCATGATCATTGCCTGTTGATCCGAGCCATATTTCGCCGATGCCCAGTGCGCTGTTCAAGCACACCTTCAAATGATCTTTCCCATGTCTGACTCCCCATCCAACAAATCTCGCAAGCCTGGAAAGAGCAGCGTGCTGAAAAACATCAGGCAGGCTTTCAAGCCGAAAAGCCGCGTGAGCGAAGCCGATGCGCCGGCTGAGGTGCATGCCGTTTATCGCAGTTTGCTCGGACGCGAGCCGGATGCTGCTGGCCTGGAACACTGGACACATTTCCTGAAACGTGGCGGCACACGAGAAGAACTGCAGCTCGCGTTCCTGCGGTCCAGGGAGTTTCAGACGCGTCTCAATGCCAGAAAACATCTACCTGCCCCGCCGCCACCCAAACTTCAGGACGCAACCCGAACTCCGAGACACGACCAGAAAATAGCGGTAATCGGCAATTGTCAGGGCCGACAAGTCAGCCGCTGTATCGAGAACATGACGGGAAATCCAGTCACGCAACGCTGGATCACGGAGGAAATGCTGTTCGGTGCCGACGAAGCTCGTGCAGACCTTGTCGAGATATTCCGCGAACATCATTGCGTCTTTATCCAACCGCTGCTGTGGACCCTGGTTGGCACGCTCGAGCCAGAGATGAAGAGCAAAGCCGTGCTCTTCCCGTCGATCAACTTCAGCGCTTATCACCCGGATCTGGTCTATATCCAGAATCGGCAGAATGCGACGCATCTTCGCGGGCCTGCGGATGATTATCACAGCAGCATTGCACTTCTGGCCTGGAAAGCGGGATTGAGCGTCGAAGCAGCGCTCAATCTGTTCAACGTCGATACGTATCGGCGACTTGGAATGTTTGACTACTGGAAACCTGCCGAAGCCGCCCTAATTGAAGAAGGCGCCGCAGCGGGCATCGACATGAGTGACTATCTGCAGCGTTGGCGTGACCGCGGCTGCTTCATGCACTCGATCAATCACCCGACGGTACAGGCGTTGGCCGATATCATTCGCGACCTTCTGAAAAAGCGCGGCATTGGCCTGATCAGTGAGGTTCTGGACGAAAACGTGCACGACCCGCTGGGCGACAGCGTGGTCTGGCCCATCTACCCGGAACTCGCTGAGGAACTGGGGACGGAAGGCAGCTATACCTTCCGATTGGATGCGCGTCACGGTGATCCGCAATCCCCCGAACGATCCATCGACCTGCGTCAGTTCCTGCAGCGATCATTTGCGATCTATGACGGTTTTGACGCCGATGAACTGGTGTGCAGCAGACTGGAACAGTCAGACTACGCAGCCTTGTATTTCGACCTCAGCACAAAGGCTCGTTGTCGGAGTATCGCGGTCATCGGCAATAGCCAGGCGCTTCCCCTCAGTCGGTGCCTTGAGGCGATTCTGCAGAGCAAATCTGTCAAGGTTCGAAGCTGGGTACATGCGCACGTTCTGCAGTCGAGTGAACAGGCGCGCGATGAATTGACCGAGTTGTTTGAGGACAGCGGCACCGTCTTTCTGCAGCCAGATATTTGGCGTGCACTTCAGCCCACATTTTCCAGATTCGAGAAAAAGGTCCTGTTGTTTCCTGCGGTAAATTTCGATGCATTCCACCCGGATCTAGTGCATGTCTTCGGTGGCAGCAACGGAGAAATTGTTCGCGGCCCACTGGCAAACTATCACTCGTCGATCGCGCTGCTGGGCTGGCGGGCCGGCCTGGACGTAGACGAAACCGTCAAGCTGTACAACAAGGCAACCTACGAGCAGCTCGGTTTCTTCGACTATCTCGAAAGCGCCAGGAAGAACATCCTCGCGCAGGGCCGAGAAGCTGATCTTGAGTTAGGCGGTTGTCTGAGACGCTGGATGGGTCAAGGCTGCTTCATGCATTCCGTTGAGCATCCCAAGATTTTCGTCATGGCTGATATCGCTCGCCTTCTGGCTCAGAAGATGGGCGCATGCAGCACAGACGAAAACAGCACAATGGATCTGCACGATCCACTGGCTGAGAGCGTGGTCTGGCCGGTTTATCCTGAACTGGGCCCCGCTTTGGGCACCCACGGCAGTTATCGATTCAAGACCGAATTCTGGGAGCCGGAGAGCGGTCAGCAGGTCCCTGTGCTCGACCTTCGGGAACTCGTAACCCAGCTTCACGAAGTCTATGAATCTCTGGGCAAGCAACCACTTGTCTGCAAACGCCTGGATCAGGCGAGCTATCAGACCCTTCTCGGCCAACTAAGAACAGAAAAGAAAAATCGGGCATCAGCTGACGAAGCCAGGGTGGCCAATGCGAGGCCGCACATCCTGCGCGGATCGCAGAGCATCAAGATGACGGTGCTTGGCAATTGCCAGTCGCGTTCGATGGCCCAGTGCCTGCAGGCCTTGTCCGGCTCGAAGATGCCAGATCGCCATTGGGTGACCAACGAACAATTCTCTGGCTGGGAGAGCGGCAAGGTCAGCCTGGAGCCAGAATTCAAAAAGAATGATCTGGTGTTCATGCAGCCCTGGATATGGAAAGCCTTGTCAGAGCGCTACGCCCATTTCCGGCACAAAGTTGTCCTGTACCCCTCCATCGGATTTCAGGCTTACCATCCAGATCTGGCGCTCGTCCTCAAGGCCGGCACCATGGTCAGCTTTGAGGAAGGGCCCGGCGAACGCTGCCATTCCTCACTGGCCTTCCTCGGTTGGCAAGCTGGCCTCAGCGTGAAACAAACACTTTCACTGTTCGGCCGCTCCACCTACGAGCGTCTTTCCTTCTTCAACTACTGGCAGACCTCCTCGCAGGCTTTGATTGAAGAAGGCCATGCAGCAGGTCTGCCACTTGATGACATGCTCGCGCAATGGAGTGCGCGTGGCTGCTTCATGCACTGCCATGTTCACCCCAAACTCTGGGCGATTGCTGACATTGCAAAAGTACTGCTCAGGCGTCTGGATATTCCCCTGGTTGATGGAGACCCCATCCAGTACGTGCACGACTTTCTGTCCAACGGCATCAGCTGGCCGGTCTATCCTGAAATAGCGGAGTCCCTGAGTTGCCGCGGAGACTACATTTTCAAGTTGGGGCAGCATGACTACCAGCCCAGCGCGCCGGTGATCACAGCCAATCTGGAAGAGTTTGTCTCGCAATCTTTCGCTGTCTACACCAAGCATGGCAAGGATGCGCTGACATCCTGGAGCATGAACCGTCCGGATTTCCAGGAGCTCTTTCAGGAGATCAAATCCGAGGGCATTTCAGCAGTCATACCAGAGGCATCCGGCAGCACAAAGGCGCCAATGAATACAGCAGGCCTCAAGGCCGGTGCAAAGAAGGTCGTAAGCGGACACCCCTATAGGAATCTTCCGGATCACCAGTTCTGGCGCAAGTCCGTTGAAGGCACGCCCATGGAGAACGTCGATCCGGTTATCCGCACCGGATTTCGCATTGACGAGCACACTCGGGTGGCCACCGCCGGCAGCTGCTTTGCGCAAAGAATTGCAGAACGTCTTAGTGCAAAGAATTACAACTACCTGCTTACCGAAGAACCACCTGAGGGCATGACCCCTGCCGAGGCCTCTGCGAGCAATTACGGCGCGTTCACCGCACGCTTCGGCTTTCTCTATACCGCTCGCCAGTTGCGCCAGCTGATGCAACGGGCTTACGACGAATTCACCCCTCGCGATACTGCCTGGCCACTCGGCACTGATCGTTTCGTTGACCCTTTCCGGCCACGTATCCAACCGAACGGATTTGCTTCGATCAAGGAGCTGGAAGATTCACGCCAGACTCATTTCGCGGCCGTCAGAAAAATGTTCGAGACGCTGGACGTGTTCGTGTTTACCCTGGGCCTGACCGAGTCCTGGTGCTCCCGCCACGACGGTGCAGCCTTCCCCATCGCGCCAGGCGTCGCCGGCGGCAGCATGGACCATGAGCTGTATGCCTTCACCAATTTCACTGTTGAAGAGGTTGACCGCGATCTCAATGACTTCATGACGCGGTTGACCCGAATCAATCCGCGCGCCAAGGTCATCCTGACGGTGTCACCGGTTCCACTGGTGGCAACTTATGAGGACCGCCACGTACTGACTTCCACCACCTACAGCAAGTCGGTGCTGCGTGCTGCCTCTGAACAAGTCTCGCAACGTCACGCCAACTGTGACTACTTCCCTTCCTACGAAATCATTACCGGCAACTTCAATCGCGGCCAGTACTTCGGAGAGGACCTTCGTTCCGTTACTCCAGCAGGTGTTGACCACGTGATGCGCTCGTTCTTTGATCACTACGCGCCCTCCCAGAAGACAGAGTCACTCGATCAGCAACGGCTTGAAGAGGCACGCCAGAACATTCGCTTCCTCTGTGACGAAGAAATGCTGGCAGCCTCTGGCAATGACTGATTGCGCCTGAGGTGGAGAACCGCGGAATGACCCAGCAGGCCGATGCTGATCTCGCTGCGTATCTGGACGGCCGCATGGCCTTCTGCAGCATCGCGACTTCCAGCCACGTCAATTCCGCACGTGCCTGCCTGACAAGCCTGATCCGCCATAACCCTGAAGCGGCCAGCGTCCTGCTGCTAGCCGACCCTGATCAGATGTCTCCGCCAGAACTGGCGCACAGTTTCTGCCTCGGAATGGAGGACTGCATTGACCCCGTATCGTTGGCGGACATGCGTAAGCGCTACACGCCTGCCGAATTGTGCTTCGCGGCCAAGCCCTTTCTCATTGCCAAGCTTCTGGCCGCTGGCGCAGCGCAGGTTCACTACCTAGATGGTGACTGTTATTGCTATTCCACCATGGAGAACCTGTCACAGCAGCTTGAAGCCGCCGACATCCTGCTCACCCCGCATTGCCTGCAGGCGGTTCCCGATGATGGGCTGACGCCCCGCGCCATCACCCTGCTACGAGCCGGCACCTTTAATGGCGGGTACATCGGCGTCAACAACACTGCAGAAGGTCGGAGATTCGTCGCATGGCTCGGGGACATGACCCGAAGTCAGGGATATAACCAACCCGATCAGGGCATGTGTGGTGACCAGCGTTGGCTGGACCTTGTTCCTGCCTTGTTTCCGGGGCTGGGCATCTGCCGCAATCCGGCCGCCAACGTGGCCTACTGGAATTTGCAGGAACGCCCACTCGAACAGGATGCCGATGGCCGCTATATGGTCAATGGCCAGCCCCTGATATTCTTCCACTTCAGCGGCGCTGACAGCCGCGCTCCGGAACAACTCTCGCAGCACCAGAATCGACACAGCCTCGCACCCGACTCAACCCTGAGCAGACTGCTCGCGGAGTATTGGTCCTCAATCGCGACACCGCCCCCCAACCAAAGGGGCCGCCTCGGTCGGATTCGAGAATGGCTGTCGCGGAAATAATCATGCAGCACAGCATTACCATCAATTTTGCGTTTAATGACTTGAAGAGAATCGACATCAATGAATAGCCCCACCGCCCCGGCAAGCGATGCCCAGGAAAAGCCCAAGACCGCCATGGACAAGCTGTTGAAATCCGTGCTGGGACAAAATGCTGATGAACTGGTTGAGGGATTGCGTCAGGAACTGGCCAAGCAGATTCATACCGAAGTCGGCAATGCCGTAAACGCGCACATGGCCGTCATCCGCGATGCCGACATCGCGCTGTACCGCAATGTTCCGCTCGGCATGCAGCGTATCGCCCTGCTCGACAGCGCAAAATTTGCGGTTGAGAACATGCTCAATGCGTCCAATTTCAATCACCCGCACACCACCTTGCAGCACGCCCTGTCCATCGCGCCCAAGGGCGGCATGGCGCTGGAATTCGGTGTCTTCAGCGGCACCACGCTGAAGATCATTGCCGATGCCCGCAATCACCATGCGACTTTCGGCTTTGACTCCTTCGAAGGACTTCCGGAAGGCTGGCGTAGCGGCTTTCCCGCTGGGGCTTTTGCAGTTGACCAGCTGCCGCAAGTACCGGGTGCCGAGCTTGTGGTGGGTTGGTTCAACGAAACCCTTCCCGGCTTTCTTGAAAAGCATGAAGGCCCGGTTGATTTCCTTCACGTCGACTGCGATTTGTACTCCTCGTCAAAGACCGTGTTCGACCTGGTCGGGCCGCGTCTGCGCGCCGGCAGCATCGTGATGTTTGATGAGTTCTTCAATTACCCCGGCTGGCAGCAGCACGAGTACAAGGCCTGGGCAGAATTTGCCGAAGAAAAAGGTGTGAGCTTCCAGTACGAGGCCTACACGATGAACAACGAACAGGTCGCGCTGAAGATTCTCTCGATCTAGTCACGACTTATCGCAAGCTCAGAAGCCGCCGCCAGCGCCCCTTTCTTCGCAGCGTTGGCGGTGGCCCCACGGTCCCGCGGCCAAATTGCTCATCGTGCAGGATTTGAGCATGGGCCTTGCGCAGCCATGATGGCGTTCGATCAAGAACGCGCTGCCAGGTTTTCAAGGCCGTCTCGCGCAACTCTTCACTGCTCAGCGCCTGCTCGCCGATTGTGCTAGCCCAGGTATCCATTGCATGCAGCACGCCCCTCTGGACATGCGATACGAGATGCTCGTGTACCTCCGCCTCCCCTGGCAGATGGCTCACAGTGGCCTGTACCGCTGCATCGGATCCACGCTCATAGCCAGTCACACTGCCATGCGCACAATTGCACAGCATCTCCATCAGCGGCAGATTGGCGAACAAGCTGCCATATTGTTCTGACAGATTCAGGTCGGGGCCATAGGCCCGTTTCAGACAGTTGGATGGCATTGGTTGATGCCATCGCTGCAGGCCAAGGTAATAGCCTTGGAACTGCGTATTCGGATACAGATGGGCGATATTGTCTTGTATCGATCCGTGCCAGCCGATATCCACGACGCCAATGCGGCCGGAGCCTTCCGATAGTCCGCTCTGGCGCAGGTAATCCTGCAGCAACTCCCGCTTTTGTCTGATTTGCAGCTCTACCAGAGCGCGGCACTGCTGATCATGGAGGAGGCGATCAAACTCCGAGCTGCTCGCTGCCGCGCTGATGGACGCGTCGAAGGTGATCTGCAGCCGATCACAGATCTGGCGTAATACATCCAGATTCAGCCCAAGTGACAAACCCCAGGCCCTGGGTGACTGCGAATCAAAACCGCTCCACAAGCGCGACATCTCAGACATTGTGCAGCTGCGTAGTGAGGGACAGAATGTCGCAAGCCGACTGACCTGCAAATCAATGGCTGGCGGCGCAAGATGTGAGAACTCACCAAGCGTGGCCACCAGCTTTCGATAGATTGCAGAGAAGAACACGCCTTCTCGGCTGAAGAAATAGAGCTTCCCCAACTGATCGCGTTGCGCCGACTCGAGCAGGAAGAGCCCGAAACCGGCGAATAATGGCGCCAGCGAAATACCGTAATCAAAGGCTTCCAGTCCGAGTTGGCTCTTCTGCTCCGGCTGCGCGCGCCTTGCTATCACCTGGATATCAGCAAAGAGCTTGCGACGGTCTCGAAACCAGGAAGCTCGCTGGCGAAGCAGCCTTTGCTCTGCGGGATTCTTGTAGTGCCTTGCCGCTATGCCGAGCTTGGCCGGAACCCGCACATCCGAAACTGGGTTATCTCCAATGTGAGCATAGTGACCGGGAGAAATGCCCATGTCCTGCATGATTTTCTCAAACAGACGACCGGATCGCTTGTTCAGCCCGGCATCGCAGGAGCTACAGCCTTCGTCGACCCATTCAGATAAGCCTTTTCTGGAAAGCAGCTCCCTGAGTTGATCCGCTGACATGTAAAAGTCGGAAAGGAACAACGTCTTTTCCGCAGGAATGCCCGCAAGAAAATCCAAAATTGTCGGATCGGCGTAGCTGACACGACTCTCCTGCTCAAGCTCTTCATCACAGAGCTGAGCCAATAGCTGTGGCGTCTCAGACAAGTTCGAAGTACTTCGCTCCAACCAGAGCGCCAGCACGTCTCTCAACGCGTATTCGTCGTCACGTCCGGGATCTACTGCGGATGAACGCGCGAGTTCGCGCTCAACGTCCAAGCGGCAGTGCAGCAGCAATCTGCCACTTCGCAACGCCGGCAGTACCTGGCTCCAGTGCCGCCGCAACAGGAACCCAGCCGTGTGTAATTTGACCGCGTCGGGGTGGCACCGTCTGCGCAACAGCGTGTCCCAGACATCGACAGTGCGCAGCCGGTACATATCAACGCCACATGATGATGCGATCAGGCTGGATCGACGTACATCGGCCTGATGGCGCGGCCTGCCGCGAGGTCTGCCTTGATAGCGTCGGCTGTCTCAAGCGCCTCCTTGATGGTCACATCCATGTCCAGGTAACGATAGGTCCCCAGACGACCCACAAAGGTCACGCCGGTCTGTTGTTGGGCCAGTTCCAGATACTGGCTCAGTCGTTCACGATCATTGACCAGCCGGATGGGGTAGTACGGCGTGTCGCCATCCTCGCAGCTGCGACTGAACTCGCGATAGGCCACCGTCTTGTCGTGCTTCTCCCAAGGTGAGAAGTATTTGTGCTCGGTGATGCGCGTAAACGGCACATCCAGATCGCAGTAATTTATGACGGCATTTCCCTGAAAGTCACCGTCCGCATCAATGCGCTCGAAGTCCAGCGTCCGATAGCCGAGTTTTCCATGTGAGAACCCGAACCATCCATCCAGTGGCCCGGACCAAATCACATGAGCATCGCCTTCCGCTCCACCCGATGGCACCTCTGTATTGAGTTCAACCGATATCCCTGGGTGATCCAGAATCCGTTCGACGATGTCGGTGTAGCCATTTTCCGGCATGCCCTGATACTTGTGGGCGTAATAGTTGTCGTCGTAATTGAAGCGCACCGGCAGCCGCTTGAGGATGCTCGCAGGCAGCTCGGTGGGCGACATGCCCCACTGCTTCCGTGTGTAGCCTTCAAAGAAAGCTTCATAGAGTTCAGCGCCAACGAAGCGAAGCGCTTGTTCCTCAAAATTCTGCGGATCGCTGATTGTCATGTCTGCCCGGCTTTGCAGGAAGGCTTCCGCCTCTGCCGGATTCAGCGTCTTGGAATAGAACTGGTTGATGGTGTGCAGGTTGATCGGCAGGGAATAAATACTGCCGCCAGACAGGGCCTTTACGCGATTGGTATAAGCCAGCATTCGGGCGTACCGATGAACATATTCCCAGACCCGCTCGTCATCGGTATGGAAAATGTGTGGGCCATAGACATGAACCAGCACACCGCTGTTCTCGTCACGCTGCGTATGGCAATTACCCGCAATGTGATCACGCCGGTCATAGACCTCGACCGAATGCCCGTCTTCAGCCAGCTCGCGTGCGATGACGGCGCCAGAGAACCCGGCACCGGCAATGATGAAACGCTTCGACGCCGCCACCTACTTGTCCAGACCCAGGTAGCCGGACCAGAACTTGGCCGTTGTCATTTCATCATGCGCAAGGCGCCACTTGGCCTGTACAGCACGCCAATTGAGCCGCAACGACCACCAAGCGCCGAGCATGCGCACGAGCAACTTGAAGAAACGTTGATGATCCACCCTGCAGACGATGCCCTTGCCTGAGGTCGGTTCAAAGTAGACCACTTGCGGACAGCGGAATATGGTCACCAAACGATTGGAATGCAGCTCTTCTACACCCCACCCTGCATCAACGGGTTCATCTGCCGTCTTGAAAAGAATTCGGGGAATGAGGTGCCCATTCATCGTCAGGCGGGTTGCGAGCTTGGTCCAGCGCCCAGCGGCCGGCTGATGCCAGAGCCGCCCCGGTATGACCATTTGGCGCGCATCCTGTAGCTTGGCCTGGGGACGCGCCATGAGTCGCGAATGCAATTCGTCGGCGGGATTTTCCTTGATGGATTTGACCGGGTTTGATACCGCGACGAGCCCGTCAATCATGAACTCTGCACGATCATATCGATAGGTCAGAAGTGCCGTCATGATTTCAACAATGGACTGCTTCAGGGACCGACGTGATTTGTCGTACAGCATGTTGGTCACGATGCCATTGCGCGTGTGATAGAACCATCGCCACGCAACGTCTTTCTTCTCAAACTCTTCGTGCCACACGGCTACGCCCAGCATGGACAGGGACTTGAGTCCGGCACGATTGCAACGCCGCCCCATCTCAACATCATCCCAGCCCACAAAGAATGGATATGGCAGCGGAAGTGCGTTGTTCTCGCCCAATGGATAACAGGCAAACCACCAGCCACAGAAGGTCGAGAAACCCACTTCGTCGTAGCGAGCAACAGCTTCCACGCTGTCCATGTCATTGTTACCGCGGTTGCTGGAAAAACGCATGCCCTTCACGTTGGCATTCTTCTCATGAAGGATGCGCTTGCTGCTCATCTTGAGCATGCCGCCGGTCACCACACTGTTGGAATCCAGATAGCGCAGCAACGACAGCAACCGATTGATGGATTGCGTGGCAATACTGACATCATCGTCGCAGAACAGGATGTTGGTGAACTGCTTCTCGCTGCGACTGACTTCAAGCACGCCACGCGCGAACCCCCCGGAGCCGCCGAAATTGCGATTCAGATGCAGGGTCACACCTTTCATCTCCGGGCAATCCAGCGTTCCGGCGTTGTCGATCACGAACAGATGACAGTTACCATCTGATGTGCTGAGTACTTCTTTCGAGATCAGATTGATATTCTTTAGTGCATAGGATTCGCGCTTATATGTCGGCATGACAATAGCCAAACAGGGATCATGACGAGGCTCTGCGCTCGTCAAATACTCTACGGAGATGAGCTCAAGCTCGTCACCCTGGTAGACCTCAAAGACGGGAAACAAAATGCCCTGCATGCCGGTTAATGCTTTCAGAGTGATGGATATTGGCTCATTGCCATCACTCGAAACACGGTCTTGCCACATCAGCGTCCGGCCCCGATATCCATCATCCTCGAAGATCCTCATGGTGCAGCTTCCCTTGAATCGGACCTGCACCGTGACGTCATCAATGCCGGCATTCCCGCACCAGGTGGTCAGGGAAAAAGCGCCGAAAAAAGTACTCATCTCAAGCAGAACGCCGCCACCGGTGAGGTGTGGGAGCGCTGTAATGGAGCCAGCCGGATCAAACCGCCAATGCGATCTTGGCGATGCACGAAAGCAAAGCTCTTCTGGCGTATTGCTCATGCCACCCTCAGGCCAAGAAGCGGACTGAAGATGATGCAGGCGTGTCATGGCGGGTAGCTGGGTATCATTCATGGTCAAAGATTCATGTAGCAATGTATTGCGGCGTCGACGTCGTCGTACCAATGGGCTTTACCATTGATCAGCACCATGACGGCATCGCAGACTTCGCGAATAAAGAAGGCATTGTGCGAGGCGATGATCAGGGAGCGATCAGAGCGCCGGTCAAACAGATGTTCCTGGCAGCGCGCATGAAACCGCTGATCGCCCACCAGCAGAACCTCATCAATCAGGTAACAATCAAACTCGATAGCGATCGACAATGCAAACGCCAGTCTTGCCCGCATGCCGGCCGAATAAGTCTTTACCGGGGCATAAAGAAACTCGCCCAATTCCGAAAACTCCTCGACAAAGGCGAGCAGGCGCTTGTAGTTTACGCGGTAGATTCGGGCAATGAATTTGGCATTGTCGATACCGCTCAGGCTGCCCTGGAAGGAGCCGGTAAAGCCTAGTGGCCAGGAAACCGACATCTTGTGCTCTACCCGTCCGCGGGTCGGCATCTCAATTTTGCTGATGAGCCGGATCAGGGTCGACTTTCCAGCCCCGTTACGCCCCAGCAGCCCGAGTTTGCAACCTGGCGGCACCGTGAAGCTGACATCGTCGAGAACGACATTCGGCCGCCCCCGGCTTGGGTAGACCTTGCGAAGATTGGTGGCGCGTATCACTCGATGACCAGATGACGATGTACGCGTCGACACATCATCATGCCAATCGAGATCAGGCTCAGGCAGACGAAAGTCTCGTAAACGATGCTGTAGTGGACCCTGACTGAGGACCCGAACTGGCCTCCTCGAATCATCTCAAAGGCACCGACGGTGGGGATATAACCCGCAATCTCCTGAAAACGATACGGCAGCCAGTCCACCATGTAGAACGCGCCGCAGATCGGCAGCATGAGATACATGAACGGGCCGACGAGTTTCTCGCTCCACTCATAGATTTCAGTCAGTGATCCGATGATCAGACCGATGGCAAAAGAGAACAGCAAAAAATAAAACCAGCCGAGATAAAACAGCCCCCAATCCTTGGGAAACTCGTAGAGTCCAAAGGCGTTGAAAATGAACGCGATGACCAGATAGGCAATCAATGCGCCATAGAACTCAAGGATGACCCGCGCGATCAATAGATCCATCAGCTTGACCTGGCGGTGATAGAGCAGCGATGCATTGGATCGAAAGCACTGGACAGCGCGGCCCGTAACATGCCGCCAAAGCGTCAGCGGCAGGTAGCCGGTCATGACGAATGGCAACACCGGCAATCCGTGATCAAACGGACCTTTGGCCAGTGACCACAGGCCAATGACGCCCATACAGAATATGAAAGGCTCGCCGATCAGCCATAGAAAGCCCAGATTGTCACGACCGTAGCGCGTATGAATCTCGCGCAACATCACAGCACCAATCACAATGGCCTGTAGCTGTGCGGCCTGTATGAATGCCCAGGTGGGAGATGAGCTAGGTTCAGTCCTGCCCATGCTCGCGCACACCCGTGGCCAGCAACAGGCCAATTGAGTAGATCAGAAAACAGCTCACGAACACGACCATGATGGACTTGAAGCGCTTGGGATACAGCGCCCTGTCCGGCAAGCCGGCTTCCACAACACGCTCCAGATAAATCTGCTGATGACGCGCCTCTGCCCGCGCAGCCTCCATTGAAGCCAAAGCCGAAGTCAGTTCCTTGGCCGCAAATTCTTGCCTGAGACTGAGTTGGCCAAACTCCGCAATCTTCGGCGCCATGGACCCCTTGCTGCCAGCAAGGCCACCGCGTTGCCGCGCAATCTGCTGCTCCAGCGAGCGGATGTTCTGTTTCAATTCGGCTCGAAACGGACTATCAGGTGCTGCCCTCTCCATCTGCGCCAATCGCATGCGCGACTCGGTGAGCTCCGTCTGCATCCGCGACAACTGCTCAAACATGGCAGTCGATGTCTTTGAAGGATCAATGAGCGTCTCCCGATTGCGATAGGCCAGCAAGGCGTTCTCTGCCTCTGCTACATGCTGCTCCGCCAATTTGACCTGAATTTCCGCATCCTTGACCGTCGCTGTTCGCGAACGGTCATTGAGCCGGTTGACCATATCTTCTGCCGCGGCCAGAAGATGCGTGGCCACG
>TARA_R110000850_G_scaffold49210_12_pt1 | contig 39887 bp, 30 predicted proteins | sample TARA_R110000850 | Tara Oceans TARA_R110000850 (sample SAMEA4397586) | marine metagenome | biome: Polar Biome; feature: [SRF] surface water layer (ENVO:00010504); material: water (ENVO:00002006), including particulate matter (ENVO:01000060) such as... | depth 5 m
TTCGATCACTTTAGGTTCCTGGCCATTTGATTCCTTCTGCAAAACAGTAATTAAAAGAAAGATTAAAAGAATCAAGGTCGACACGTTTTGGTTGTACCGCATTTTCTGCCCTCTTTGTAAAGTTCTGTTGGGGGTATTACAGTCGTTTCAAAAACGTTTCCTAAATAAATATTCAGCCGATACTGGATTGAGAAACAACAAGTCTTATGGTGTGATCTCGTAGATTTAGCCATCCAAGCATTTCGTCAGTCGGCATCACCACCTTGCCGGGCTGTACTGCTTCTTCGAGAATAACGATTACCGTGTCACCTGATGGCGGTTGACTATTCGTGACCTTGACCGTTCCGTATTCGACGAAATTCCCGTCGAATACCTCGAACTTGAAGGTTCCCTGCTTTGGAAAATTGAACCGGGCCTGTTGAAAGGCTCCCAGGTTGACATCAATCGTGCTTAGGAAGTTGACTTGCATTGTCATCGCGTTGCACCTTTCTTTACCTGGAAATATTTACCATCCGCAGACTTTGAATAGGCACGCAATTCACCTGCTTTATTCTCAATGATCAACTCAAGTGAATGATCACCATTCAAATCTGCTTTTCCAAATCGTCTGACCGACGCATCGGCAAACGGTGGTTTTGCGTCGAGCACTTGCGCATCCGTACTCGAGAAGCCTCGACCGATCCGGTTCAGGAAAACTGCCCAATTTGAATTACCACAGATCACCAAGTCTGGCATGGAGTCATCGTTCCGGTTTTCCACATCGACCACCCTTGGTTTCTCGATTCCGAAAACGATTTCGCTATCCAGTGTTTGCTGATTGGCATAAGCGTATCCGGGAGGTTCAGCTATAAACCCCTGGTAAGCGATGGTGATGCGTGCGTCTCCTCCACCGCAAAGCACCAAATCAACGCGACCATCGAGATTTAAGTCGGCAGATTTAATAAACGCTCGCTTTTCATCAACTTGTTCGGGAATGACGATTTTTACAGCTGCCGTGAATTTTTTTATTTGCCCCAACAAATCACTGGGATTGCCTGGATCCTGGACATGCGATTTCACTCCGTTGATAATCGCATACCAGGCAGGTTCTGCATTCGCGGTCTCAATCAGTGCGACAACATCATCGTCATCATCGTCATCGAGATCGACTGCAACGGCATAATACCAGGTCACATCTGCCAGATAGGGTGACAGGTGGGATGTCAAGTTTCCGAACCATTTCTCCCAATTGAACCCGACCGGGTCTTCGCCCTTCCTGGGTACGATAAATTCTTGATTGGGTAATTGACTCAGGTTTCCCAGTGAGCGATCCCATTCTTCATCACGTACCGAAGTGATATCAATCGCGCTTGACATCTTAAAGTTCTCTGGAAGTTCCAGTTCCGAGATTGACTTCATTCGTGATGCCGAAGCTAGTTCGATTATACCGAACATGATATTACGACCTTCGGAGGCGCTGACTCGTTCGGCAAAGTATAACGGTCCTCGAAAGTTGTGCACCAGTCGAATCGTAATCATCTCCGTCTCATCTTTTATGACTCTTGTGGCGAGATTTTCTCGACCAAAGACTCGACTTTTTGAAACAGGTGATAACTTTTCGCCATTGAGTATTTTGAATTCTTCCTTAGGATTCACTACACGTCCGATTTCGGTCACATTAGACGGGTTGCGATAAAAAATGACTCCATGTCCTGACATGATCTGTTGAAACTTAATCGTATCCCCTGGAGATGCGAAGATCCGAACAGGATTAGACTCACCCAGACCTGAGCGAGTGTCGCGATAAATCCATTGGGATGTCGTTGCCGTAACCACGTGAACTGTTTCACCGGCGAGCGACTGCGAGATCACCAGGACATGTAATAATGAGATCGCATAACGATACATCGAAAGTCACTCCAAAGAGACAGGTGGATGAGTATTGCTAGCCCAGACAGGCAATGGCTGCAGAATCGAAAAGTTGCTTTCAGTTCGTGGCAGAATAGTAAACAAACCCCATTCCCCTCCCTCGTATTGATCTCCAACATGTGATCCATAGAAGTAACTGCGAGTTTTTACTTTCGCCTCATCAGAGAATGAGTCATCAATCAGAAACTCTGCATTAACGCAAGCAGCCGGTGCTTGCGAAATAGCAGCAATTCGGTTGCTTGCCTGGTCTGCATTGTCCATCCGCCATCGACGTCCACCGATATAGAACGAATGGTTGCCAGCTTGAGCCCCAGATCCAGCTGCATGAACTTGGCGAACCCGAATTTGATCTCCAACGTGCCCTTTGAGATGCGGGGTTCGTGGAGTCCCTGAATCGCCTGCCACCATATAGTTAATTGCAAACTGATCGTCTTGTGCGTGAAACGCGTCTTGGAAGAAAAGCACATACTCACGAAACGCGATACGTTCACTTCGGTCGATGATGATAGCGTGCGGATCAGAAACACCTCTTTTTTCCATCCCATCGGTCCCTGACAGGAAGCGTGTTCCAGGTGGTTCGACAATCAATGCGCCGAATAGCCCGCTGGTTTGGTGCTCGGGATCCGCTGTATCGCGGAGATAACAGATGCCTAGTTCCTGGTCAATCGACCAGACGTAAGTCCTTGCGTCTGCATAGGGAACAATCGAATGCTTATTTCGTCCCAATGCGGTTCCGTCACTCGATGCATCATGCCTCACCAGGCTGGCGTGCAGTGACGTAAGCGGACTGTAAGGTCTGCCAAACGGTCTTGCAGCAGTATCAGGGAATTCCTGCATCATCTCCTGCGGCGTCGGCAAAAGGTTGATTAAACGAACAGAGACTTGACGGGTATTGCTTTCTTCAGGTGCTGCAACTCGCAAAACCAGCGGATGCGGGTGAGCCAGAAATCGTGTTAGAAGTTGTTGACGAAGCTTAAAGACCTTCAAGTCGTTCTTATCGCGGTCTGATTGTTTCTCTGAATCACACCGTGGTTTAATTGAACGAGTTAAGCTAGCAATCTGATCAGCAAGCAACCGTTCCTGATCCGTTTCAAGTGGTACGTAAGCAAGTATGGGGGTAGTTGCATTGGGAGTGGTGCCTGTAGAGACTGGGAGCGAAACTCGTAACGCGGCCACATAAAATTCCGGTTTGTCGACAATGGGTTCTGGAGCTTCCGTGATACCCAAAGACTCCACAAGTGGTGCAGCAACTGCTGGTGCGACATTAGAAGTGAAACCAGGTAGTGGTTGCAATTTTGTTGCACCTCCACTGATACCCAGACTAACCACTCTATCGATTATCAACGATTCAGGCACAGAATTATTAAACGCCTTTGAGAAACCAAGTCGGCTCAGAATCGGCAGATTTCCAGAATCACCGGGGAACACGGCTCTCAGACTGACATCGATAAATGAATCCCCTTTATCTATCTTTTCCTGATTCAATTCCTGAGAGTTATGAGTTGCCTCGTATTCAATTCCAGCGCGGCTGACAAACCGTGTCCCCTTGGGGATCGAGAAAGGAAGTGCGGGATTATTGTTGACAAACAAAAAGAACACTCGCGCAGAACCGCTGGCTTGAACGAGATTATTAGAGTCTGCCGGATCATGAACTCGCCAGATGCCCCACTTGCCTTGATCCACCAGGTCATTGACACCAGTGCTACCATATAGATAGTCGCCAGGCGACGCATTCGCAATGCTGCCATAAGTAAAGGCTTCAGACACACCAGCGATTGCGAAGTCACGGATAGTAGACTTGGGATTATTCTGTTCTGTTTGCCAACGATGACCATGAACCGTCAGCGAATGCAATAAATTCGTCGCACCTCCCTCAACGCGAATCCGTGCAGGGTCATTCGGAAATGCTCGCCAAACGGGAGTGACGGGATCAGCACTGACATGGGAGCTAAACCGCGTCGCTTTGCCCCCCCGCAAGACTGAGTGACCATTATCATAAATGACTTTCAGATTGGAAAAGGGAGGCGTCAGTCCCGGGACAAATTTCCCATCAAAATCGTGATTAAACGTCCGGATCGGTGTGCTTCGAAGATTGATAGATGCACCGATACCCGTTGACCGGTCTTGGAACAGTGGTACGTATTCACGAAACGTGGAGGTTTTTTTCGCGTTATGAATACTGGCGATCGAAACCCCTCGCCCCCAGGAATCAGTACCGTCTCTCATCACTGTTGCGTTTGACTTGCTGATGGTGGTCAGATTAGGTTCTGCAGGATCAGTTTCCTCTTCATAAATTGGCTTTCCGGAGATCGGATCGTGATAGCTGGATCCACTGGGCTCGACGATTGTCGCGCCAAATAATCCATGTGGCAAGCTTGTTTTCAGAAGCGAATGGTCGTGAAAATACACGGTTCCTAACTCAGTATCGCACCACCAACGGTAATGCACTGCTTCTTCAAGTCTACGATCGGGTTCTAGAGGCACGAGTTTCCCGTCAACCAGCTCTAAGGAGGGCCGGATGGAAGTTTCGTAGTTTAGCCCGCCTACTGCGCCATCAGATGACTGCACATCATATTGCACCAGGTGAGTGTGAATGCCCACTTTGCTGTAACCGGCGTTGTCAGCGTCATCGTCTCTTAGAGCACTCCGCAGTGTGACCTCGACAACTTCACCAACGTTGGCACGAAGTACCAATGGTTCGGCCGGCTTGCGCCCAGCGGCAATATCTGCGAAGTCTTCGGCTAAGACAAAGATCTGACCTTTCTCGTCGACACCTGGTGCTACATCGGATGCCGTAAGCGCGCCGGACATGGTGTCGCCATGTACTGTGCATACATACGCGATACGAGAACCCACGGCTAATTCCTTGAGAACTTTCACTCTTAGCAAAAGCTGGCCCTTAACATTCGATGACCCCTTTCTTAATCTTTTTGGATCAGCCGGATCCACGTTTTGGCCAATGGTCTCATTGAAATCAAGGCTATCCGCAGTCTGCTCAACTTGGAAATACTCCTTGTCGTGCGTCCAATTTGTGAATTTAATCCCATGCTTACCAGTCGAATTTTCATTATCTATAATCCACTCGATTGTGTCGCCTGTTCTGATTTTCTGCGTACCAGGTACCCAGCTTGTAGTGCCTTTGCCCGCGGTAATCGTAATCGTTTGCGGGGGCGGAACCCGTTTTTTTCTTCCAAATAAGAAATCCCGATATTCGTCTTCTTCACTTGACAGGGGCTTGCCGTTGGCAGCGTGATAATTGATTGGTAATTCCAATGCGACCAAATCGTAACGGCGAATGGGCGCATCTTCGGGTGCCAGTCCGCTCCCGCTATTACCGCCGCGCGTGCTGTCTGGGTCAGTAGCCTTCACCGTTTTGTTCAAATATGCGGTTCCCTGCCGCCATTCGTCGCGCACAACCGCGACACCACCAGCCTGCTCTGGCTTTAATCGCGTCCTTGGTGCAAACGGAGGGCGTCTACCAGCGTGCGGCAGTAAATGAGGATAGGCCAGACGACCATCTTTAGGATTGAATCGCAATCGTGGCCGATCGATTGGGAGATCATCACCCAATGGGTTGGGTTCATTCCGGTGTACACCGATTCCTTCTCCGGCTGTTGGGTATCCGACGCCGAATCTCACATAGCTTTGCGGACGCTCTTTACCAGTATGAAAATCACCAAGATCATATCTCTCACCAAGATAAAGAATTCCCTGACCAGGGACATCTATGGTTTCCCAATCCCATTGATTGGCACGATTGATTTCCGCGCGATGCTCATCATTAACTTCGGCTTTTTTATCAAGTTCAGGAACCCCTTGAGGAGGAAGTTGATTTTCGATGTAGGGAATCAGCTGATTCTGAATATCGGTGATCGGAACACCCGCCAACGGCCCGGCGACGGGTGTTGGCTTCGGAGCTCCTTGTTGAGCAACCATCGCTTGCAAGGTAAGCGAGTCTACAGCAATGGGCGGACGAATTGCTTCGTTCAGTCGATCTGGAAGTGGGGCGAGTGGCGGATAATAAGACACTCCTGGTTCCTGCAACGTGTTATAGACACGTGCATAGGTCCACATTCCCTGGATCACATGGTCAATAATGTGACAGTGCAGTAACGAATCCCCCACAGTCCTTTGTGTTCCCCCTGCGCCACCCTCCATCAAGACGTCAAAAGTCTCTCCCGGACCTAATGTTTGCGAGTCGATACGTGTTGAAGCAGATACCGTTAAATCAGGCTGGTTCGGGTCTTCGGGACGTCCTCGTTTTGATGGACTCGTCAAGTTCGCCGCATCGTCTTTCGCTCCCGCTTCACTAATCCCGGGTTGAAAGCGCCAGCGGTGTGCATGGTGATGGAAGACGTGGAATTCGTTGCCTGCACCACCATGTACAATGCGGTATCGCATGGGGTCTCCGACATAAAATCGCGGGTGCGGTGTCGAAGCATCACCATACGTGTAAGCACTATACGCCATTGAATGATCATTGATCACAAATGGTGATTTCTTGCCCGAGAAAGTTCGGCTACCGAAAATCTCAAGAAATCCTGCATATCGGTAGCTTAGAGCTCTTGGGCTTCCCGTTTCCGCGTCCCTCATTAACTTGTCCCCCAACTCATCGTGGAACATGACAACGTGTTCGCGAAACGCTGGAATCGACTCGTCTTCGTTTACGATGATCGCTGCCCAGCCACTCTTGACTTCGGCATAAGAATCTTCATCCACTTCATAATCACCAAAACCGTTCTCGCTTCCATCTTTGATCTCAAACGTGTATGAGTCCAGATACTTTGAACCTTTCGGTTCGACAATCAGAGCACCAAACAGCCCATGTGATGTCTGTGTTTTCATGCGATGGAGGCTTCCGTTGAGATCCTTCGAATCGATCGGCTTACTGTGAAAATAGTAAGTTCCTTCAGTCGCACGCTCGTTGCCGATTTTGATGACGTAGCGCAGTTGTGGATTGTTATTTCCTGCAGCAACAGGCTCAACACAGTTTTCTCCCACATGACCTACATCACCAGTGTTGTAGGTCGCTCCTTCCACGATCAGGTTTGCCTTCGAGGCACCAGATGAACGATTTACATCCAATCGATTAGTAAAGTCAATGACGATTGTATCACCACAGTTTGCCCGAATGATCAACGGTTCCACAGTGAGTACGGGAACTTTAGGCTCATCAGTCAGTTGTTTGTTTGCATCGAGGTATCTGCCGGTACCAGGGTCCTTGAGAAACAAAGGCGTGCCGTGACCAACTCCGTAGAAAATCGGATCGTGTCCTGCGTTGAAGTATTCGCTTCCAGCACGAACCTTATCAATGTCCTCATCCAATACGAAGATCATTCCGTCATTGTCTCTCGCACCAAACGGTTTGGTGACTCCATTCACCTCTATCCTACGGAAATCCTTACCAAATCGATTATAGACAATAGGCGTGCTGATCGCGGATATACTAAAGTTGGCAGGCGGGTCACCTGGCGATGGCTTGACTACCGAAATACGCAGACCTTCAAATGCATTGTCAGATGGTCCTTCAGTGTCTGGTTGCAGGTCCTCGCTCGCGAACTGTCGTGAAACAAAACTGGTTTTAGCAGACGATTTGATTGGTCTACCCATCATCGGCCCAAACTGTTCATTGAATCGCGTTCGCGCTTTCTCTGCGAAATCTCCTGACAATGCGGCCATATCGATCGCGTTTTTCTGTTTCTCGCAGCACTGATGTTCGTCCTCAGGATTCTTGCTTCCAGGGACACCGCAGCACGGCATTGGTGCTGGTATAAAGCCTTCGAACAGTTTGTCACGAACCCATTTCGAATCTTCTGGCCCGATTCCAGCCATACCCTGCATCATGAGCATGAATTGCTCTGCGGTTTCCCGGTCACGCTTCGGCTTAATGTTTGAGTTGGCGGTCCACTCTTGAGCCCCTTCGTTCCACACACGAATTAGTTCAGTCTGCGTTAGCCCGTCAGCCAAACGTGACTCTTTACCGGCAGCTGTTTTCGTCGCCGACGCGATTGTCGTGGGATCGCCGGCAACAGATGTTGGCGAAAGTTCCGGTACATCGTATTGTATCTTTTCGATTGCAACTGAAGTCGCCAGGCAAGCTGATACAGCAAATGCCATAGCGTAGAGTTTCTTGTGCATAATTAAGTGTTCCAGCTTCATTTGCATCCTCACTCAGATGAAAACAACGCAATTCGTGAACCAGCCTCTTCAGACTGGAATCGTTTACATGCATCACCGTACTCGTCTACTGCACTACCTCCACCGGAATGTCCACAACAAGATCATTACCATGAAAAACCTGAACGGAATCGTAGTCACCATTGACTTTGCTGTAACTGACCGGTTTCCAAACCACGAACTGTGGCCAAATGCCAGGACGTTGATGAAGATGAATTTCCATCAGCAGGATCCTCGGGTTAAACCCCTGCGGTATTCTTGGAAGCAGCACAACATCGACTCCAGGGTTAGGAACCTGCACTTCACCAACAAGATGGAACTGGTCGGGTTTGGGTGGCATCGTGTTATTCCATGCATACCAGTCACGAGTCACAATATTGCTTGTCGAAATGACGCCTGCTTGAGTTTCGTTCGTTCGGCTCAGACTAACCAGATCGCATTCTTCAAGATTAATAGAAGCTTCTCCCAGACGAACGCAGGAAACACGATTGAAATTTGGTACAGCCTGAATCAGAGCGGCAACACTTCCTCCAGCGGATACCTCAACTTGAATCGAACTGCCCTCGGTCGAGATATTGCCTGAGGCCATAGGCGTGCCGTTAACAAACAAACTCGCAAGTGCCCAGGTATTGGGGCATAAACTGCTTTCAACATTTCGCAGGACAATCATTTTCGAATGGGGGCCCTTAATCGAATGTATCAGCAACGCGGATGCTCCTGACTCTCCCACACCACCTCTGGCAACTGAAGTACATGCTCCCGAATCAGCGGACATAAGAGTTACTCCCTATTAAGCGTAACATGATGTGTAATCCAGCTCATTTATCTCTAAAACGTTAAGGGCTTACTTTGCCAACGCTAAGAATTTCTTATGAAGCCAGAGGGAAACCAATGGACATTTCCAGATGATCTCTCCAATATCAAATCGCAAAGTAATTCCAGGAGAGATCATTTAATTTGAAAATTCCTGCTGATTAGAATGAGTTCAGCAGGGAGCCAGCTTGCTTCAGTGCGAATCATTTCATGATTCACCAATATTTTCTCTGCAAGTTTGAGAGTCATTCATACCTCCGCCGCGCGAACCTGAAGTGTAGATATTCCATGTATAGAACAGGAAAAACAGTTGAGGGTAATCGTCTTAAATTCTTACAGAACAAGGGAGATTACTCTCTAGCAAACCGGTATACTGGTGAAATTGTGTATGCTAAATATTGAAGGGGCCATTTTTTCTGTTCCAATTTCAAATCAGAAATCAAACATGGATAAAAACGAAGAGACTCCGGTTTCAAACTGGCTGGCTACCCTGGGTAAGGATCAGAAAGAAGTTGTCCAGGGAATCTGGGATGAGTTCTATGAAAAATTGATTCGCTATGCGGAGACACGTGTCAAAACTTTTCCAACCTCCACACTAGATGCCGAAGATATCGTGCTTTCTGTTTTCGAAAGTGTATGGGCTGCCTCACAACAGGGACGTTTCGATTCAGTACAGAATCGAGACGAATTATGGTGGTTATTAATTGCCATGACCCACAGAAAGGCAGTGACTCATATCCGTCGAGAAACGGCCCAGAAACGAACCTCTCTACACGGTAAGTTTCCAGTTTCGATGAATTCAATCGAAAATTTTCAAGCGTTTGTGTCAACAGACCGTTCTCCGGAATACTTCGTGATCATGGAGGAAGAATATCAGCGTGCATTAAAAAAACTTTCTGATGATAATTTGAAAAAAATTGCGGTTTATAAGATACAGGGTTACACTCATGAAGAAATCTGTGAATTATTGGATATTTCCCCTGCAACAGTTACTCGAAAAGTACGACTGATAAGAAAAGTATGGAGTCATGAATAATTTCCCATATGATCCGTCAGATGATGATCTTATAGCAGTCGCCATTACTGTAGACCGTATCTGTGACAGTTTTGAGTCATCCTGGAAACAGGGCCGCCCCCCCGAGATTGAGAGTTACCTCAACGAAACCGCCGGAAAAACTCAGTCGATCATCTTTGCCGAATTAATCAGGTTGGATATTCATTATCGAAGTCTAAACGGCAACCTGACCTCTCTGGATGAATACCAGTCTCGATTTCCCCAGTACAGTGAGATCCTGCAGGATTTTTCCTCGCAGTTGGCCGACTCACATCAGCAGATTCGCAGAATCGGCAGGTATCGTCTGGAGAAAATAGTCGGCAGAGGCGCCTTTGGCGTGGTCTGGAAGGCCTGGGATGAAGAACTACAACGGGTCGTAGCTGTCAAAATCCCGCGAAATCAATCACTCTCAGAAGTTGAAAGAAACCGGTTTTTCCGGGAAGCCCGCGCTGCGGCCCGACTTTCTCATCCGGGAATTGTATCGATATATGACTTTGAAGAGATAGACGGGTCTCCCATACTGGTAACTGAGTATATCCAGGGCTCGACCTTGCGCGACTGGACGCGGCATCATGAAGTCGATTTTATCAAAGCGGCCACCATCTGTCGCGATCTGGCCAGTGCGCTGCATGCCGCGCATCAGGAATCAGTCATTCATCGGGACCTGAAACCGAATAATGTTCTGATAACTGAGGACGGTCAGGTTCGTATAACTGATTTTGGACTTGCCAAACGCTCCGATGTCGAATCAACGATTGCCGTGGACGGCGCCATCATAGGGACCTTCTCATATATGAGCCCGGAACAGGCTGACGGCAAAGCATCCTCGGTCGATGGTCGGTGTGATATCTATGCCCTGGGGATCATTTTATATGAATTCCTGGCAAATCGGGTTCCCTTTAAGGGAAGCACCAGCCAGCAGATGATATCGCAGATCCTGCATACCGAACCGGTTCCCCCCCATAAATGGAATGCAAGTGTCCCCCGTGATCTAGAGACGATTTGTCTGATAGCCATGAGCAAATTCGTCGGTGATCGCTACAACACTGCCAGTGAGCTTGCTGCCGACTTGCAGCGATTCATCGAAGACAAACCAATCACTGCACGTCGACTTTCACCGCAGGAAAAATTATGGCGCTGGGTTAAACGAAATCGATTATTGAGCGCCGCCTGCACTACGATCTGCCTGCTTCTCCTGAGTGGTATGACTGCCATGCTGGTGATGCATGATGACGGAAAATGGCAGGTCAACGTCCATACGGATCCTCCGGATGCACGTATCCTGGTCTACCCTCGCGATCCCATCACCGGGGTCCCTGATACAAACATCAAATATGAAGCGGAAGGCACCACCCCCAATACACTGCGCCTGGCTCCCGGAGAATACTATGTAGTGGCGATTCTCGAAGGAACGCCTCGTTTTCACCACGTGTTTCGCAAGGTGCCTCCCCGGGGAGCCGAAATTCCCATCGGGAGTACGAAAAACCGGTTCTGGCAAAATACAGGCCCAGATACGATCGATTGGCCTGAAATTATTATTCCATCACAAACCGTTCTGGATGATATGGTTTTGGTCAAAGGGAACCAGATTACCATTCCAGATCTTTATGTCTCAACCAGAGTCTTCACAAATCGGGACTTTCTGAAAATCCGACCAGGGATGATTCAATCACCTCCAGACGAACCTTATTATCCAAAGGGACAGGACGTAGCCATTCATTTTGCTGAAGAAGCCGGCGCCCGTTTAATGACCGCCAATGAATATGAGTATGTTATCGCTTCGCTACCCTTGTATCCTGAACTGCAGAATTTTCTCCATACAGGTAAAGAATGGACCTCTTCGCTGGCAACTCCGGAACAAATTGAAAATTCCAGTACAGCTTTGGAGTTGAACCCAGAATTTCGTACATCCGATCTAATCGGGCTTGCTGTATTCCGGGATGATCATCCCAATCAGGGAAGTGATAAATTAAATAAAAATCAATCTGATTCTTACAAAGTCAAAACTGCAATACGATATGGGGGAAGTGCTAAGATTGGATTTCGACTTGTACGCCCGGCTTCCTTAACAACTCAAATAGAACAACCCACAGAAAAATGACTAAACAGTCAAGTATTGTGGGCTGTTCAGGATGACAGGTATTCTAAACTGACTATTTTGTTTCTTTCTGTCCCTTGCGATCCGAACCACCTTCTTCTGGATCACCTTCATCTTTAAAACGAATCAGGAATTGCATTCCGCCGTAGTTGATAAATGTAAATTCGCGGCATGTTCCTTGACTCCAGCCACCAGCTCCATCATTCATATAATAGTCAGCCCTTTTCTTGAAGGAATCAGAGGGCAGTCTTATTGGGTTCATCTCATTATTTCCGTCAACTTCAAAACCATACCAGAAATATAACGCGTCCGGCTGTTCCGTTGGATTCTCAGACTTCGAGACACAAAGCAAAAAAACCTTTGCGTATTTTTCTATATGTGCATTTGAATCTCCAAATATTATATATCGGGTTCGAATAATTTCATATTTCATATCGCTTTGAGGAGGAAATAGATCGGGCCTTGCATCTTTTGGGGCAGGCAAGGGGTGCATATAGTGGCTGATAACAGGCTCTGTGGTCTTTTTTTTCTGATCATTTTTTCGTTTAGGTGCGCAACCACCACAAGGACCAGGTCCCCCACATAAAATCTCCGGATAAATCCCGGCTTCATCAAATTCAATTACAGAAACGGCAGTGGCAGCAGAGCAGTCTGATTCGTATTGATACCGATAAGCCATCCAAACCAAGAGATTTTCTCCTGCAGGTCCCAAGGGAACCTGATTACACACGCAGGTTATCAACTTGGGTTCTTCTGTCTTATCTTTGGCAACACTCTGGTTTGCATCACCTGCCAGGCAAAAGAACAAGAAACAGATTCCCATAGAAAAAGTGAGTTTAAAACGATTCATCATAGTTGGCCCTTTTCATCATGAATTTTGCGAATGCACAAGATTGTTTGTACAAATAAGTGAGTACTCTTCAATGACAATTCCGGTTTCAGTTTTGATTTCTGATTCACTCCTTAACTGGTTAAAATTCTCCGAGCACTTTCCCGTCGTTACGGGTACATAGAAGCTTTAAAGTCTCCAGATTCATATTTTCGCTTAGAAAACGTACTGAGCCGTCAGTGAGCAGACATTGCGTCCCTCCACCGTGAGCAGAAATCAAGGGGTTGTTAGGCCCCCCGTCAGTATGAATCCCTGGCAATCCCCCATCCTTCGTGCCGATGGGGTAGCGAACTGTTGTCAGATTAAATACAGGGAAGGCTGGCGTGAAACCACCGGGTCCCAGCAACAGCGGAGGCGTCCCGACATTCACAGTCCCAGCAGCCCAGCCACTGGGATTACCCGCATCCACGCGGATATGCACCCCAGATTTTAATACAGTACTGGAAATCTCCCCCACCACAATTGAATTAGATGTACCATCTGTGATATCTCGAATCGCGACAGTACGATTAGGAACGAGTACGCCCGTGGCTGAAACTCTGCCATCCAGGTAAGGCAAGCAACACATGGAATTTGATGAGGCGGGAAAGAGATCGTCTGAAAATGAAATCTTACTCCCTGAAACAGTGCCGGTATTTGTCGCGCCAGAGATGCCGGCATAATGCGGCATCGTCATATTAACTCCCGGCAATAGAACACCGTTGATCCTCTCATCCAGTGGGCTGGACGGGCACAGCATGACCGTCATATTGACGTCCGCTGTGAGAGCCGGATTCAGGGGGGTGAATCCACAGTTGGCGATATCATGGTTGTACAGACTATAGAGTGCTCCATATTCAAGATAAGGGAGCAAGCCAACCCACCAACTGGAACCGAATCCCAAATTCTGATTTCTGACTCCCAGTGGAAAATTCTGAAAGGCGCTGTGATAGTTCTGAAGTGCCAGACCAACTTGTCTGAGATTATTTTTGCATTGGGCACGCCTGGCAGCCTCGCGTGCCTGCTGAATCGCCGGAATTAGCAAGGCAATTAATATTGCGATGATAAAGATCGCTACAAGCAGTTCGATTAGTGAAAATCCACGTCTTTGATCAGGTGTGCTTATCATTACCAATGCCCTTACAGTTGTACGCTTATTCACCCCATGAGTATTATGTGGTGTTTGGATTCGAATAACAAGTACTTCTCTGAAAATTTAACTGTGAGAGCACTACCTCAGATTCTTGGTGACTGCAGGTTTAATTCTGAAAATCCAATCTCGACTCGGGAACGATACTTCCACCAATTGAATACCGCAAAATAAATCGATTTCAGATCAGCTCAGAGCGATTATTATAGATTTTTTCTGACAGTCCCTTTTTTATCTGACATGTCATTGGTCCGCAGTACGGTTCTGATCTTAGAACCATAACTTCAAATCTGTCATGAAATAATCGCTCAGAAATAACAGCCGTTATCCCAGCTACATTAGCAGTTTAGGGAAATACTGTTTGTGCTTTTCATGTTCTGCAGTTCGAGACTGGCTCCGCAGGATGGAAGTGAAGACCTTGTTCATTGAACCAGGCAGTCCCTGGGAAAATGGTTACATCGAATCCTTTAACGGAAAACTGAGAGATGAATTGCTCAACGGTGAAATCTTCGATACGTTATGGGAAGCCAAAGTGCTGATCGAAGGTTGGAGGAGAGATTACAACTCCATCAGACCGCACAGTTCACTGGGCTACAGAGCTCCGGTACCGGAAGCGAAGCTGTTCTGCTCGCCTCCCATCGTCTAATATTGAGGACTTGTCCCAAGTCATCTCGTTTCTATAATCAAGCAAACATGCGATCAAGGATTGGCATAGGGAGGTCTCATTCAATTCCCTTCTCGGTTTTGGGACCGTCCCTTCCCTATTCGCCACTCAGATTGAAATTACAGGTATCTATAACAGTTTTTCAATGTTCCATTTTGAGCCGGGAAGTCACTTCCGTGAGCACTTATTCATACATATTCACTTTGATGGTTTGCGGATTGACTTTGCTATCAGGCTGTAACGGGAGTAACGCTACCACGAAATCATCCGCAGTGAATTTAAAGCCGGTTCCAGTAGTGAATGCGAGCGAGTTCTACGAACTTGTGCAGAGCTCAGAAGAACCTGTTCTTGTCGAGTTCAGCGTCATGACCGGATGTTTTCGCTGTAATGATATGCGACCACAGGTGCAGCAGTTACGTGATGATCTCCGGGGTCGCGTGGAGATAGTTCGCATGGATTATCATTCCAATCAGACTCTTGCAGCCTCGCTTGGCGCGACCGTCTGCCCCAGCTATGTGCTCTTTTCCAATGGTCAACCACTGTGGGCGCAGAATTACCCGTCTTCGGGGGGGCTATTGAGCAGCAAAGTTTCACCGCAGTTGACTGACAATTCACAATCGCCCTCGGAGAATCGATCGGAGGAAGATTCTACATCGTTCTGATTTGATCATCGATTGAGTAGTGAATTTGACGCATCAGTAAGTTGTTAGCGAACGAAATTGCTGTGTCAAGATACGCGTGCGGAATGCAATCCCAGACTCCCCACTTCAAATACGACGTATCGGTGACCAGTTGTTTCAGTCGTTTGAAACGCTTGGCTTCTTCCGATTTCATGCCGCCAGGCTGATTCCGCCCGCGCTGATAAGTGGATTCACTGACCTCCAGGCTCTGTAGCATAGGAAGCCAGGTCTTTCCCCACATTCAGCATCGCATCCGCATCACACAGCTTGCGGATGATTTGCTCGGTGTTGTGTCATTTTCTTCGCTTGTTTATCAAAAGCTCTCCTCCTCAAAAGTACGCTAAGAACCTTCATAACAACTAGATCAGTTTTTGAAAATCAGTCCAGTATGGGCTGGTTCTAACGACCTGATCAACAATGGCTCCGGACTCAATACCGAATACTGGATGCCTGAAAACGACGGTCTGTTCTGGTGGGGATTATCCTCACAACTGGGTGACATTACAGACGGAACCACAAATACCATCTTTATGGCAGAACCCCTGTTTGGAAACAGAGGGCCTGATACAGCGACTCTACTAGCCCCTGATCGTCAGATGAATCGTGTTAGTGGGAGAAGTCGATGTTCTGCTACGGCTGATGACCTGGTTTCCCGAGACGCAACCGGTTACGAAGGGGGATGTGCCGGTATGTGGATATACAGAAGGAGCTTTTCAACTATCTGAAGGGCAAGGAAACCCCTATGAAAATCTCGAACAGTAGATTGGTCTCAAACTGGCTCTTCACGCCTCTGTCATTTATATAAAAACAACTCATTCCTGTTTCCATTCATACCATCACACAAGGTGACCATCCGGCCAGACCTTATTCGTAATCGCATCTTTATTGCAATTTATTTGCATTTACATGTTGATTTACTTTAATTGAGTGGAAATAATTGGGCGTCAAGGAGATTCAATCCGAATACCACCATTCTTGGGCTTGAGGTACTACATGCCGGACTTCGAAGAATTGAAGACGAAAGAGCAGCTTAAAAGCAATCATTCGGTTCTCAACTCGCTCAATCAGATGCTGCACCATGACTTCTGTCCCCAGATCAACGAGTGGGTCTACTGGATGAAGAATCCCTTCTGGTGTCTGTCCCTCAGTATTCTGACAGCACTCGTTTGCGGCCTACTGGTCAATTCCGCGATTCTTTATATTGCAATAGCTCTGGCGATGATCATCTTAGTCGGGGTTCTGTGGCCCTGGGTCAGTGTGAAAGGCCTTTCAGCAGAACTTTCATTCAATAAAGTTCGCACACAATGTGGCGAACCAGTGGGAGCCAGGCTGATTGTGAAAAACAACTGGCCCTGGCCTGCCTGGGGCGTGTATCTGCGCCATCCTTTCTCTGAACATTCCGATCACTTGTGCGAAGTCGCCATCGATTGTATTCCAGGCTGGAAAACCAGTGAGTATACCTGGAACTTTATCCCCCGCAAACGGGGCGTCTATTCCACCAGTACTGCATTTCTTGAGACAGCGTTTCCGTTCGGCCTGTATAAAAAGAAGATCTCGCTTTCCATGGATTCCGTGCTGATCGTCTGGCCCGAGATTTCCAAACTGGCTTTCATGCCTGAATTAAGAGAAGTCAGTTCCAGCGAAGATCGGTTTGCTTCGCATCGTGCCGGCGATTATGGCGATGTGATCGGTACCAGAACATTTCGTCTGGGCGATTCATTAAGACGTGTCCACTGGTCGCAATCTGCCAGGCAGGGGCAAATCATTGTCACGGAGCGGCAGGCAGCGGCAGTGTGCGCGCTCCGAGTCATTCCCGATCTCAATCAGTCACACTATCAAAACGGTAATAGGGATTCTCTGGAAGCGATAATTCGCATCACTGCGAGTATCTGTCATTCACTTTTAAAACAGCATGCCTGCATAGAGTGCCTGGTCGGGAACCAGTTGTTTCGCTGTGAAGGCAACCAGAGAGATCAGAATCTGCTGCTGGATGAACTGGCTTGCATCCCGGCCGATGGACTGCCTGATTCTGAGGTCAAGCATACCAGATCTCCACTGCCTGAGTTCGTTATTACAAATTCCAGGGGATATATAAAACAGCTGCAAAATAATTCTTCACCTCATCGCTCCCGTTCGATTGTGGTTCAGGATTCACCAACACAGGAAATCGAACACGATCCGATCTGCCAATGTGAACCCTGGATGCGGTTGAATACCCCCGATGAAAGCCGGGAAAAAGCATTCACCGACAGTTGGAAGAAAGCCTGTTATGCGAGCTGAACCCCAAAAGATATCTGACAGCCGTATTCTGCATTTTATCACAATCGCGATGGTCCTGGCGGGGGCATTGGCGCTTTCGATATCAGACGCCGATGGCCGGTATTCGCGTACCTGGATCGCTGTCAATTTTCTGATCGAAACGACGGTTGCATTCCTGGGTATGCATTATTTTGCTTCCCTCAAAAAACGGAATGGTACGGAAGCATTTGTAAATCTCATATTACTGACCGTGATGCTGGCAAGTCTGGTCTGGGAGCCGATCCAGAGAATGTTCTTCGGAAATGGCAGACCGTTTGAACTGATCCTGATGTTCGCTGTCAAGAACACATTTCTGGTCATGGCTGCAGCCGGTTGCTGGAAGAAATACCAGCAGTTTGCCGCCTGGGGATCAATTTTCCTGATTATTTGTGCCGCAACAACGTATTCGGGTCCGGACATGATCGTGCTCGCGGGGCTGGAGCTGATGCTCGGATTTTTCTGGCTGTTTTACTCTTACTGGAACACACTCAGAATTGCCCTGCTTCCGGCTGTCAAGAAACAGAATCCAGGTAAATATCTGCTGCTTTCCTCGCTGGCCTTAGTGCTGTTTTTGATCATTTCCTTTTCCAGCGGGAATCCGGTCGTCCATGCATTTAAGGGAATCATGCCCAGTTCTGGCGGTGACAGTCGGGGCGATCTCTATGCCAGGGACGGACTCGGGGATGGCGAGTTGCTGGTTGCCGGTAAGTTCGATATTCGCAGCTTTGCTCCCATTGAAAATGCCCCCTTCATGTCATCAGACGATCCCAGCCTGTATGACATCATGTCTGATACCTACGAAGAGGAAGGTGAGATCTCGAAAAACATTGATCGGGCGATCGGCCTGAGAATGCAGGATCAGAAGATCGAAGAAAAAGAACTGCCCGATGCGGAGAACATCAACCGTCACTTTTCAACGGCAAGACAACAGAAAACAGCCGAAGAGGAGTCGGCGGAAGGTATTTCTTCCGATGCCCTGCTGCACGTCTCGGGTAGAACACCCCTGCACCTCCGTATGGAGACGTACGATATTTTCGACGGAGTGAACTGGTTCAGTGAACCATTAAAAGGTGACTACAGGAAACCTTTCTCGCTCAAAGAACGTTTTGAGAAGCCTTATATTGTCGTCGAGAGCAAGGCACATACCCTGTCGCAGGAGTGCAGAAATGAACTGCATGTCATCACCAACAATCATCTGAAATCGAACCAGCTCCCCGCCCCCTTGCATTTGAGAGAAATTCATATCGATCTGGTCGACAGGATTGATCTGTTCGACTGGCATCAGGAGAGTATTGTCAAGCTCGACCGCAAGGAGTTACCCAGGTTGGTCCCCATGCACCTGATCAGCCATTTTCCTGATCATAAATTGATTGATTTTCGCGCTGTCAAATACGCGTCGACATCACATCAGCAAAAACACTTCATTGCCCTGCCGGAATTACCCGTAGTGGAAAAAATAAAAAGACTGGCTGAAGACCTGGTATCTGGAATAGAAAATGACTGGGAAAAGATCAAACGGATTGAACAATACCACCGCCAGCATTTCCAGCACGATCGCTCGATTACCTACGACGGAAAACAGGCGCTCCCCCTGGACCGTTTCCTGTTCGAACACAAAGCAGGTCCGGACTACCTGATTGCTTCGTCCGCTGCCTTGATGCTCCGATCACTGGGATATTCCACCAGGCTGGTGAGTGGATTTTACGCCAGTCCGGACAACTATGATATCAAATCAGACCACACTCCCGTCCTTGCAGATGATGTACACTTCTGGGTCGAAGTAAAAGTTGGACCGAGCGCAAGCGACTGGTGCACGATCGAGCCCACAGTCGGGTATGCCGTTCTTGGACCTCCCCTGTCGTTATACGAAAAAACGATTGAAGCGTTTCTGGCTGTCACCAACTGGCTTGGTAAACACCTGATGTTGAGTTTACTCACGCTCGGAAGCATTATCAGCATCTTTATTCTCCGGTATCAGGTTATCGATTTTCTGGTCACAGGCTGGCTTAAGCTCTACCGTCCTCGCGAGACCCGGCGGTTGATTTTCAGAACACTCTGGCTGCTTGAATTGAGAGTACGCAGTCAGGGTCAGAAAAGGCCTGTCACAATGTCTCTGAGCCAGTGGCTGAAACTGCAGTCAGACAATTTAGCCATTAATACAGCCTGTCTGTCTGAACTGGCCCAATACGTGAACTGGGCTGCGTTTGCTCCCTGTTCCTCTGATAAAACGCATACTCCCCGTACGGAACAGATCAGCGATTGCTGCAATCGGATCATCAACGATGCCCGCTGGATAAAACGATCTCCCTGAAAGACGCATTCATTCATTTATAAAAGCAGGGTCCCATGTCAACACTATTAGAAAACGATACCAAAATGGATTTGCAGCAGGAATATTCCCGAATTGAACAGTTAAGTGACTGTCTGAACCAGGTTCTGAAAGGGAAATCCGAAGTCATAGACAATGTCATAATCTGCCTGCTTTCCCGGGGTCACCTGCTGTTGGAGGACCACCCGGGCCTCGGTAAGACCATGCTGGCCAAAACGCTCGCCACGCTGATTGGAGGCCGGTTTGCCCGAGTGCAATGCACGCCCGACCTGCTTCCCAGTGACATTACCGGCTTTAATATTTTCAATCAGAAGACACATGAATTCGAATTTCGAGAAGGGCCTGTCTTTTCTGACATCATGCTGGCAGATGAAATTAACAGGGCAACTCCCCGGACCCAGAGTGCCATGCTGGAAGCGATGGCGGAAAGACAGGTCACCGTGGATGCGGTCCGTTACCAGTTGTCGCAGGATTACTTTGTGATCGCCACCCAGAATCCCATTGATCAGCACGGAACATATCCCCTGCCCGAAGCGCAGCTCGACCGGTTTGCGATGAAATTGACGATCGGATATCCGGAAGAAATTGATGAGATACGCATGCTGGCCGCGGCCATCGAGCAGGAGTCTGATGCGATGGAAATGGAACCGGTCTTCAATGAGAAAGAATTGATGGAAATGCAGCAGAAGATCGCAGCGATACCGGTGGCAGAATCCGTGCAACGTTATCTGGTGCAGATCGGAAATGCGACTCGGAAACACCCCCATCTTGCGCTCGGCTTAAGTCCTCGTGGGTTACTGACCTGGCAGAGAGTAGCCCAGGCGCATGCATTTTTAAATCAGCGGAGCTATGTGATACCAGACGACCTTCTGGAAACCGCGTTGCCTGTGCTCAGCGTCCGACTGGGAGTCGACCAGTCAGAAAACCAGGTTCTGATTGATGAGATCCTCAAATCCGTAAAACTGCCTGAGTATGCACTACCTTCTTCTCACTGACTTTATACTTGTGAATGGTTTCATTCTCACACCTGTTCTGACTGGTAAGCACATGCAAGATCAAGACATTTTAACAAATCGACTTATGACCATCGCAGCAATGTTTTTCTGCGGTCTTCTGCTTTCGCTTCAGACAGGATGCACACAGACCGCGGAGTCTTCCATGGAAGATCAGCACCTTGAACATCATATACCGGGGCACAAACCAAAGTCATATACCGCAACAGTCAGAGAACTGGATACCCGGATGCGGTGGTTGCTGAATCATAAACAAGAGGAAGGCAGTCAGGAAAAGCAGCAGGAGCTGGGAGAAATCATCGACTGGATCCCCGAATTGGCCGCAGACAGTGAGTTGAAACACCGGGACTGGGATGAAGTCAAGCAGTCTTCCACAGAGCTGATGACTGTTTATCAGCAGATAGACTTCGCAGATGTCGACTCATCGCTGGTCGGGCGCTACTTTCTGCTGGTCGTGAAATTAAAACAATTTTCCGCACTCTCTGAAATGAATAAAGTCAACGGCTGAAATTTATAAAACATACCTTCAATTGCCCTATTATTCCTGTTTCGGGACTCTGTCATGATTGAATACATTCTCTGGGGATTCACACTTCGCTTTATACAGTGTCTGCTGGAAGCCGCGCCCTTTATTCTCGCCGGACTGTTTATTGCAGCCATCTTTCAGCGTTTCTTTGGCGCAGCAGAAACAAGACGTCTGTTTGGTGAAGGGACCAGGGCTGCACTGTTCCGGGCCTGGGTCATTGGCATGCTGCTTCCGGTCTGCTCACTGGGTGTGATTCCTGTTGCCCGTCAATTGAAAAAAGCAGGACTGGCGGGAGGTACCATTATCGCCTTTGCAATGTCCGCTCCCCTGTTCAACCCGCTCTCCTTACTTTACGGACTGACCCTTTCTGAACCGGTCACGATCCTGGCTTTTGCACTTTTCTCACTGTTGATCGTGACTCTGGTGGGGACCATCTGGGACAGGCTTTTTCCCGATAAACCAGAGTATCCCACTGACGATCAGGTGATTCCTTATGGAATGAAACGTATGCTCTCGGTTGGCGTCAGTGCGATTAAAGAAGCATCGGGGAGCAGTCTGATCTATATTATGATCGGACTGGCGGGGGTCGCTCTCCTGGGTGTGGTATTACCACAGAGCAGTTTGCAGCGATCAGTTAATTACGACAACCCCTATGCACCACTGCTGATGACCGGGATTGCCATTCCGGTTTACGCCACTCCCATGCTGGCCATGTCTCAACTGGGGTCGATGTTTCAGCATGCCAACTCGGTCGGGGCCGCATTCATTCTGCTGGTGCTCGGCGCCGGCGTGAATCTGGGACTGGTGGCCTGGATTATTCGAAATTACAACTGGAAAAAAACGATCGTCTGGTTTTCTCTCCTGTTACTGGTCATCGTCGGACTGGCATATGGAGTAGAAAAACCGCTGTTCCCGTCGCATATCGAGCCCGCGGACCATACGCATGCTTTCGATATTTATTGCCAGCCTTTCAGCGCGGGAACGACCAACTTCTATAAAACCGCAAAAGAGAAACTGGGGCATGTCGTCGATCCTTATGAAATCTATTCAGCGGGCATTCTGGGCTGCGTAATCCTGGCAGGCTTTATTCTCAGATTCTTTGACCGAAACTCGCGTATCGAAAACTGGCTACAAAAAGCAGAACCGGTTCGTACCGGCAAATATGACATTGTGCTTCCAGGACCGGTTCTGGGATTTTTGGTTCTTGTTGGTCTGATCGTCGCCAGTGGTGTTGGCTGCTTTTCCTATTACCCGTCGCCGGAAGTCATCTGTGAAGAGATGACAATCGCCAAAACGGAAGCTCTGTCCGGAGCACTCTCTGGAAATAAATCGCATTCAAAATACTGGATCGAAATCTACGATGACTGGACACGCAAGCTGGAGGTGGGCGTCTATTTGAGAAAACTGAAACTCAGTGAATATCATCATTGGAAGGCTCAGCTTCTACGGGAAAAACTGGAACTACTGGCTCACGAAATCGAAGATGAAGAACACGAGGAAGTCAGGCAGCTGGTCTCCGACATCCACCACACGCATCGGCGGATGGTCGATGCTTACCTGAGAGATTTAAACTGAATTCGAACAGTGATGTAATTCGACAATTAAAAACACGATCAAATAATATTTTAGAATACCTAAATGGAGTTACCATGATTCAGAGTTCTGAAAGTGCCCCTCAAAGGCTTCCTGTCACCGTCCTGTCTGGTTTCCTGGGAGCAGGCAAGACGACTTTGCTCAACCATATTTTATCCAACCGAGCAGGACTTAAAGTCGCCGTCATTGTCAATGACATGAGCGAAATCAATATTGATGCAGCGCTGGTAAAAGACGGTAATCAGACTCTCAGCCGTACAGAAGAAAAACTGGTAGAGATGTCAAACGGATGCATCTGCTGCACGCTCCGAGAAGATCTGATGGTAGAAGTCAGCCGACTGGCGCGGGAACAGCGATTTGATTATCTGTTGATCGAATCAACGGGCATCTCCGAACCGATGCCTGTTGCCGAAACGTTCACCTTTGAAGACGAAACTGGTAACAGTCTCTCGGATTATGCGCAGCTTGATACACTGGTTACGGTCATTGACGCCGCTAATTTTCTACGTGACTTCAAGTCCAGTGACGATCTGGTCGATCGTGAAATTGGCCTGAGCAATGAAGATTACCGCAACATTGTGGACCTGCTGATTGACCAGATTGAATTTGCGAATGTAATTCTGATCAACAAAGCCGATATGGTCAGCACTCAGGAGTTGAAACAGCTTGAGGATATCGTTCGCCACCTGAATCCCAAAGTGCATGTTCTGCACTCGGCCTTCGGGAAAGTTAATTTAAATCAGGTTCTGGGAACGGGGCTGTTTGACCTGAATTCCGCTTCTGCCCATGCTGGTTGGCTTGAGACGCCACGAGGCGAAATTCATTCTGAGGTAGATGAATATAACATTCGGAGTTTCACTTACCAGGCTCGTCGTCCCTTTCATCCGGAACGACTCTGGTATGCACTTGACGAGGACGATTCGTGGATGAACAATGTCCTCCGCAGTAAAGGGTTCGCCTGGGTTGCATCACAAAATAACATTGCCAATCTCTGGTCACATGCCGGTACTTCAATGCGGTTTGACCCGTCGGGTTACTGGTGGTCCACCGTGGCACCAGAAGACTGGAATGTCGATGCTGAGCAGGAACGCGAGATCCGATCTAAATTCGAAGGTCCCTACGGGGATCGACGTCAGGAACTCGTCTTTATCGGCACCGAAATGGATGAGAAGCGGATTAAAACCGTATTAGATCAATGTTTGCTTCAAGATCTGGAATGGCTACAGGGTCCAGAGGTCTGGTCAGCTTACTTCGATCCTTTTAAAGTTAATGATAATATCGATGATAGCTCTTCGGAATTAGTATCAGATACTGACTCGGAATCTGGTTCTCTCGACCAGATTATTCCCCAACATACTGAGAGTCAGGCACGACTGACATGAATAAATATGATGCCGTGATAGTCGGTAGACTGGTAAGCGGTGAATATCGATACGCGCTAGACATAGGGTCCACAACGGTTAAAATCTAAGGCAATCCAGGGCTGGAACGATTCCGGGCTGAACTATATAGGATATCTTGTTCTTGAGTTTTACTGATATATATGGTTCAGTTGCATTTTCAGTTCGAGGTAAAATCATGCATGTTCATAATCAACAGCGGCTCATTCGAAGCGGTTTTACCATTATTGAATTGCTCGTTGCAATCGCCATTATCGGATTGCTGATTGCCCTTTTGCTGCCAGCGGTTCAGCAAGCGCGAGCTGCTGCCAGAAAAACTCAGTGTGCGAATAATCTTAAGCAACTGGGACTGGCGACTCATTCCTTTCACGATACCCACGGTGCATTTCCTCCGGCCAGGTTGATACTGAATGTTCCACGCACTGCAATTGATAATGGCGGCATGCTGGTTGGTTTGGACGAACCAACCTGGCTTGTGAGACTCCTCCCCTTTATGGAACAGTCCTCTCTGCATGCTCATTGGGACGAATATCTTGCCTACGGTTTGAATCCCAAGTCGGCTCGTCAGCAGGCATTGCCAGTTTTCCTCTGCCCAGAGCGACACTCTGTCGATACCGCTGTGGTCGATGAGGAAATCATAACAATCACCGCCCCCTGCGGTTGCCCGGCAGGCACTCAAACCGTTCCTGGTGGAGCAGTGGCGGACTATGCCGCCAACCATGGAGATCTCTCGCCGGGAGCGATCAGTCAACCCACCGATTTTTATTGGGGCGGCAACGGGACAGGAGTGATTATTTCCAGTCGACCGATGGGAGACGAGTCTGGCATCGAGCGAAACTGGCTAGATAAAGTTCGCATCGCAGATGTGACTGATGGGGCAAGCAACACTTTACTGATCGGCGAAAATCATGTCCTGGGAACGTGGAAAAATAAGACACCATTCAATGGTCCCGCTTACTTAGGTCGGCATTTGACTAATTTTTCTCGCATCGCGGGGCCGGGCGTACCGCTGGGGCACCATCAAAATGACTCTCGGGCCGGATCGTATTCCTTCGGAAGCTCACACTCGGGCTATGTGCAATTCACCATGGCAGACGGCAGCGTGCGCACTATTTCGACATCCATCAACACGCGTCTCTTAGGTCACCTTGCCAATCGTCATGATGGCGAAACGATTGGAGAATTTTGAGCAATGCGCTGGGTCATACTCACGTTGTTGATTTGCAGCTATGGTTGTGGTTCGGATAAGATACCGACCTACCCGGTTTCAGGCCGTGTTCAATTTGCTGACGGTGAGCCGGTTCGGACTGGCACCATCGAATTAGAATCGAAAGAACACGGGACATCAGCGACCGGAACGATTCAAGAAGACGGCACGTTCGTACTCGGTACGTATACTTCGAATGACGGTGCCGCCGCAGGAATACATCGAGCAATCGTAGTGCAAATTATTATCGCAGATGGAATCACGAAGCATACCAGGGATCATGGACGCGCTGTCCCTCCCTTATATGGGGATTACGACTCTTCACCACTTTCAGTTGTAGTTCAAGCAATTCCCCAAAATGAAGTGATCCTGTCTCTCTCAGAACCCCCTGCAACCAACTGAATGCAATTCAGCGGAACCTTTACGAAATTCTGACTTGGGCAGCGCTCAGAATATTTTTAAGCCACGGCATCGAAGAACAGATCATCCAGTCGAGATTGAATTTCCCTTGCCTTTTCGGCCACAAACTCAGGAAGGTCAACATTATCCATCAACAGGTTGTTCTATTGCCGCTTGATTTTAGTGCGACGTCTGTTTAACTGGGTCTTAAGTTGTTCAATATTCTCAGGGGTCAGTAGTAATCGCTCTGCGTAGTCAGTTAGAGGATCCAGAATTGTTTTTACTCGTTTTTGATCAATCCGATCATACTTGGGATCTTTTTGATCTTCCGGGTTACTCAGATACCGCTCGTATCCCAGGCGAAGCGGCCCCATCGCTCATCCTGAGTCCGCTTAATGCGATAGCGGGTGAGATAATTGTCCTGTCCATCGTCTTTCTGTGCATCTTCCAGACGATGTTGCCAATCATCATTAGCGGTATCGACTCGATCATTAATACAGATGATACGAATTTCGTTGTCGACAGCGGTTCCCACCAGGTTCATACACGGGGAGATACTTCTAAAGAGCCGACTGAATTCTTCGCAGATAATCAGGTCCCATTTACGTTTCTCGATTCCCTGTTGAAACCATAATAGCAGTACTAAAGCTCCCATGATCTTTTGTGACATATTCACAGGATGCACCTTGAGTTCTTGTCAAGGTTGTTGGCTTTGCTCTATTTCCATTTGGGTTTAGTGTGGTCAGGATGAGAATAGAAAAGTGACAGGCATAAAAGACGATTGCGATATCGCGGCGAAGTTGCGAGCCCCCGCGGCTCACCGTCCTGTTGCATTCAGACCGTTGAGCATTTCTACCAGAGCGTCAACCATCTTCTCCGAGGCATCAAGTTGCACCTTGTTGACGCCGATCCAGGTTTCGTAGCCGCCGAGCCGGTGCTGCCCGGGTGTGGGCAGATAACCATGCGATCCATTGGCGATGGAGATATTCATCAGCGGCTGGATCGGGCTGCGCTGTTTGAGTTCCAGACCGATCTCCGCAAATACCTCGAACGGCATCGCGGCCACGGCCAGATCGCCGATGCGATGCGTCTGCACGATCACGTCGATGGTCGGCGGCATCTCAGGTGAGGCGTAGGCGAGTACGGTGCGGTAAGTACTGTATCGACTGGTACTCATGGGCTTAATCTTCTTGGCCTTAACCGCTTCCGCCCATGTCACCTCCTCTGCGGTGGGATAACGCCGCTCAAACGTCAACGTGCGTTGCACCGATGAAAGTTTCACATGATCGTGCCACTTCAGCGTCTTATGCTCCTGCATCACTTTCTCCGCGCACAGGTGCGCCACCTCCCTGGCTTTCTCGAAAGGCTGATACCGCTTTTTCGGCTGCGGGCCGCGCTTCTTCAACTCCTCCTCAGAATAGCGCGCAAGGTTGTTTACATCGCCGCTGGTGCCGTTGGCCATGATGCCCACGAACGGCGGATCCTGATGTCGGTCGGCCCCCAGCAGCTCTCCCACGCGGTCGGCAAAGATCGCAAAATAGTCGGCTGAAATCGTATTCGCCGGCACACCGCCGACGTAGTGCAACCCGTAGGAAGCCAGCAGCGCAATGGGCTTGCCCGCGGTTGACTGTACCGCAAGGAACGTGATCTGCGGATCGACAGGACCGGCGGGCCTCAGCAGACCGCTGTATCCGGGATTCGTGTCGACCTGTTCGATGTTATCGTGAGCACCGTAGATCGTGCCGCGACTGGGCATCAGGAACCACCGACGATTAAACACCTGCGTCGGTTCCTCAGCGACTCCCCAGCCAATTCGCGCCGGTTGGAGTTGATTGACGGCGCGCTGCACACCATCGGCGATCCGTCTGGTTAGAAACGCACGGTAGTCGTAATACGATTGCCCCTCACGGTCTTCCAGCTTGGCGCCGCTCGAAGTGTGCGTGTGAGTCGCTGAGACGAGCACACATTCCGGCGGGATGCCGGTCGACTGCTGGATAATCTGTTTGGCGTTGACCACAACTTCGGCCGAAATATGCCGCAGGTCGCAGACAACCAGCGCCAATTTGGACTGACCGTCGTCGAGCACCAGGCAGCGGGCATGCAGTTCGTCGTGCACGTGCGTCGCCTGCCGCTTGCTGGAGCGACCCGTTTGATTTGAACCGATCGGCGGTGTGATATTGCTCATCGCGGCGCCGGCCTGAAACGTCGGCTCGTCCGACATCGCGGTGTTGGCAAATCCAGGTAAAACAAATGCGAGGCACAGGATTGTGAAGATGAGGTGACACTGGATTCGCATGGCTGTTGCTCTTTTCGTCATGGGTGAGAATGTGCGAGGGCCGAACCGGATGTAACGTTCATTGTCATCGCTTCACCGGAAATCCCCCAGGGAGAGAACCTGGAACCGATCCAGCCTCGCCACCTTCCCGGTGATTATAATATAATCACAACACCTCTCTGAGTCTAATCTGTGTGGGATTTTCGATATCTGAGCCGTCTTTCAGGCCGACCGAAGATCACCGTTTAGACCATCGCTGCATAGCGAATCACCTGTCTTTGTTCTCTTAAGTAAATAGATGAAGAACATCTATTGGGGCGAAGACTGGCCTGATTACGCCAGACAACTGATAGCTCATAAACGTGAATGTGCACCGACTCAGGAGATTGATTCATCCTGCCCGGCGCCTGAACTACTCTATTTGAAAGACTTGATTGAATATCGCCACGGAAAAAGCCGAATCCTGGTTACATTCGCTCATGAGGGGGGGTGGTAAAGGTTTCGTATAAGAATCAGCTTCCCAGGGGAACGACATTCAAAAATGTCACAACGGGAACAGACAAAGCAACAGAACAGATACTCAGAACCGGTGGCTCATTTCTCACAAACCGCTAGCGCGAATTATTAGCGCATCATTGACCGAAGTAAGTTCGGTTCACTGCATTTCGGACGTGACCTCGGCAATAATGCTGTCATTCATTTTTACAACGTCAACCTTGTACTTCAGAGTGGCGTCAAACCGAATGATTGCGATCTGGTTAGTGGAAACGGGATAGGATTGGCCGCGAAAACTCAAAGCGTTGCGTTTCGCGTCATAATCAAAATCGATTGAAATCGGCTTGGTTGCTTCTCCCAATTCAATCGGAAGCCTGTTGATATTTTGAATTCGATTCCATCTCAATCTACCAGCACTTTGTATGTTGTCAACTGAATTTCACCAGAGCTTGCTTCCGCAAAATACATTCGTGTAAGACCGGCAAAACAGTGGATATGAAGCACTTGTGTGCCTCGCTGCTGTTGCGAATGCTATTTTTCTGGTAGACTATGTCTGCGGTGGATTTGTTTTTCGCATCACACAGCAGAATCAGGGTTCTCATCAGAATGAAGCCACTTTTACTTTTCGTCGCCATCATGTTTTTTCCGATCACCGACTGTTTTTCCGCAGAGAGACCGCAGTCCGTTTCGGATCAGACTCTTATCCAGCGTGATATTGTTGGCCTCTGGTTAATGGGGCAATCGTTATGTGAAGGTGCCGAGTCGCTGCCCATTGTCACGCACTCCGATGGTGAATGGGGAAACTATATGTTCCAGCGTGGCGTGCGCACCTGGTCTTATGGCAGGTATTGTGACAAGCCACACGAGCGACCTGCAGAACAGTTCTCCCTGGTACCACTCACTGCCACTGTCAACGGTGGATTGGGTGAGACCATCGCCAACGGTCTGGCTGATCATTTGAAGTCCAGTATCATCGAATCTCAGCAGGACCTGAAAGCGAGACAGAAAAAGACGCCTCATTTTTTAGTGACTTATGCTGGTCAGGGGGGACGGATGATTGATGAACTTTCCAGCGTTGATCAATCGACTGATCCTCGTACGCCGCAATCCAGGCAGCATGGCGGCGGCTATTATCAAACGAGTCTTGATGATGCCCGCCGCGCCACAGCACAAGCGGCAGCCAGGGGTGATTCTTTTGGAATCGCGGCGTTAGTCTGGATGCAGGGGGAAGGCAATGCCGGGCCGACAGGCGGGATCAATCCCAGTCGCTGGGGTAAAGAAATCCCTCGTCCCGCAGGATTGCACTGGTATCGGGATCGGCTCATTGAATACCGGAAACAATGGTCGCACGACTTGCAGAACATTACCGGGCAAACCGATGAGATCCCGCTGTTTACCTATCAGACATTGAGCCCCGCCGGTGAGGCACAACTGCTGGCTGCGGACAGGGATCCACACATTACGATGGTTGGCCCGCATTACATGGTGGCAAGTGCCTTGAACAGTCGCTATGCAGGCAGATATGGAGACCCGATCCATATGTCAGCCGATGGCGAACGCTGGTTTGGCGAACAGGTGGCCAAGGTAATCAATCGTGTTCTCAAGCTGGGAGAATCATGGCAGCCATTACGTCCCTTGAAAGCCTGGGTTGCGCCGGATCGTGCCAGTGTGCTGGTCGAATTTCATGTGCCACGACCACCGCTGGTTTTAGATGAAACATTTCTTCCGCGAGAACAGTTGGTCAGAGGCGAAGGTTACCACTCCCTCTATGGATTTCAGGTCCACAGCACTGCCCGTGCTGTCTCAGCGATCAAGGCAATTGAACTGGAATCGCCTTCACGCCTGCGAATTCAACTGGTCTCTCCGCTCAAAACAGACACACATTTTACACTCAGCTATGGACTGCCTTACGCAGGGCAAGTCGGAGAAATTACCGAGATCAGAACCGGACCTGTCATCGAGGGTCAGTCGACAACCGAACTGATCCTCAATCAAAAATTCGATCCTCAACTCAAACCACTATTGGCGGAAGGTGCCTTTTTCGTATCCAACATGCAGGCCGGCGATGCTTACGCCCAGGCCCCCATTCGTCACGTGACCGAAAGTGAGGGAAAAACCATACTCCGCTTTGAGAATCGGGAGCGTCGTATGCAAAAAGATTTTGATACCGGCCAGATACTCACAGCAGTTCGAGGTTTCTCGTTTGGAAATCTGCGAGATTCTGATCCCGAAAAAGCCATTTATCAATTTGCAGACCAGGGTTATGGCACACGTACAGGGGAACCTTATCCTCTCTGGAACTGGTGCGTCCTGTTTAAGCAGTTCCCCATTTCAAATGAATAATCACTTTTTGCAGCAATGACGGGGACTCATGCAAACAAAGTCTGTGTATCTCGTTTGTTCTCGTCCAGAATTTCTTGAATCAGGACCGTATCCGCGAAGTCGTGGGACTTCTTCGAACAATTGTGAAATGCATTTTAAGGTTCCGTTTTCTCGAAATATCTGAAAAGTTCCGGAGAATATGATACGCTCTAAACTGGCGCTGTTCTTTTGTAACCTCGAGTGGCAAGACTGATTTGCCTGCATCTGAACAGGATCTTCGAATAAGGTACTGACGACTGGGTGAGCCATGAATAACAACGAATCAAATGACAGTTCGCAGGCGGACGAATCAGCAAAGCCCGACGATATCGGTAGCGAACGTCCCGCACAATCATTGCCGTCAACTACTGCTGCCGACTCCTCCACCGTGGGTTATCAATCGGCTGGTCAACCACAGTTCAAGGATCGAAAAACGGGGCTGATCGTTTACGGGATACTGCAAATCATCATGGGCTTCTTCTGCGCCATACTGATTCCTTTGATGTTGCTGCCTCGATTTGTCAGCCCTGCCGCCGGTCCCCCGATGAACGTGCAGACGCTCATTCCAACGATGGGAATGTACGCCCTGTTGGCAGTGCTGTTAGTCTGCCTGGGAATTGGTTCAATTTTTGCCCGACGCTGGGCGAGAACGTTGACTCTGGTACTGGCCTGGATGTGGCTGGCAGTCGGCAGCACGGCCTTGCTCATGCTGGTTCTATTGAGGCTGATCCCTTTCGACTTTGCAGCCCAGGGTCAGCAGATCCCACCACAGATGGTCATGATCATCCAGGTGGTGATGTTGGGCACGATGGGCTTCATCTACTTTTTCCTGCCCGGCATCTTTATCTTGTTCTATCGAAGTAAGCATGTGAAAGCGACGTGCGACTTTCAGGATCCCCATGTCCGCTAGACCGATCAGTGTCCGCTGCCAGTGCTGGCGATGAGCCTGATGCTGGGATTCGGGGCAATTTCAATGATCTTTTCGATGAGCTATGGTTTCGTTTTGCCGTTCTTTGGAATTCTATTGAAAGGCGTGCCATGCGGCCTGTTGGTTCTCACGATGACGCTCCTTCTCGCTTATCTGGCCTGGGCAACATATAGATTGAAGATTGCGGCCTGGTGGACGACACTTATTTTTTATATCACTTTCGGGGTGTCAAGCATTATCACTTTTTCACGCATTGGCTTAATGGAGTACTATCGAGAACTGAATTTTCCCGAGGAACAATTGCGAGTCATGAAACAAACTGGAATCATCGATCGCATGAATATTCCATTGATGTTCGGCGTGAGCTTTGTCGTATTCGTGGGATATCTGCTTTGGGTTCGCAGGTACTTCGTCGCTGGCTCCGTTCCGAACGTTGATCCGTAAGCCACCGTATGCACGACGCCACATGTAGTAAGTCTGCTGGTGAATTCCCCGTTCTTTCTTGCTGTGTAGAGTGACTTCATTCACAGAGGTAAGCGGTAACAGAGCCCGTATCCAGGTTCTGTTACCGCTCAGAAGATACATTATCCAGCAGCGAAAGATTTTAATCACTCTTCCTTCGATTACTGCAGCAGGGCCTGAGCCCGCTTACAGACGTTTTCTACTGTGAAGCCGTATTCCCGCATCACGGTCTCTCCCGGTGCGGATGCCCCGAAGCCGGTGATGCCAACCGTAGCGGTCTGCGAACCGAAATAAGTTTCCCAGCCCAGTGTGGAACCCGCTTCAATGGCAAGCAGAGGCACACCCGGCATGACAACCTGTTCCCGATACTCTTTTGACTGAGTCGCAAACAGTTCCCAGCAAGGCAGACTGACAACCCGCGCCCGTACTCCTTCAGACGCCAGTTGCTTCTGCGATTCCAGTGCCAGATGGACTTCAGACCCGGTTCCCACAAGAATCAGATCGGGTACGCCGTCTCCGTCTGCTTCCGACAACACATACCCCCCCTGCGATACCCCGGACATGAGACCAGGATAGTGTTCCAGGTCGAGGATTGGAAGTTTCTGTCTGGTCAAGATCAGCGCCACTGGTCCATTCTGACGTTCCACCGCGACGCGCCAGGCGGCAACGGTTTCATTCGCGTCAGCAGGACGGACGACAAACAGATTGGGAACGGAGCGTAGACAGAGAAGTTGTTCGATCGGCTGATGCGTTGGGCCATCCTCACCCATGCCGATACTATCGTGAGTGAAAACGTAAATGACCGGCAGGTCGTTAATCGCCGCCAGACGCATTGGCGGACGCATATAATCACTGAAAACCAGAAAAGTGGCCCCGTAGGGAATCAGTCCCTGGTGATATGCCATGCCGTTAAGAATAGCACCCATGGAATGCTCGCGGATACCGAAATGCATGTTGCGTCCGGCCCGCTCATGCGATTGAAAGGTACCAGCACCTTCCATAAACGTCTGCGTGCTGGGGGCGAGGTCTGCAGAACCACCCATTAACTCAGGCAATCGCGGTGCAATTGCGTTAATACATTTTCCCGACGCGGCACGGGTCGCCAGCGCGCCGCTCTCCGCGGTAAAAGTCGGCAGAGACGCGTCCCAGTCTGCTGGCAGTGTTCCACTCATGATCCGTTTGAACTCTGCAGCCAGATCGGGATGCGCTTTTCCATACGCCTCAAGTTTTTCTTCCCATGCGTTCTGCCACTCTTTTCCCCGGGTGACTGTCTGTCGGAAATGATCCAGGGCTTCCGGGGGAATATGAAAAGCGGGTTCCGCGGGCCAGCCGAGGCGTTCCTTGGTCAATAAAACTTCATCCACTCCCAGTGGTTCACCGTGAGCCGACGCGCTGTCCTGCTTGTGTGGGCTGCCATAGCCGATGTGTGTTCTGACGGCAATCAGCGAAGGCTGGTCTGTCTGTTCCCGAGCTGCCTGTATCGCTGCTGTCACAGCTTCAAGATCGTTTCCGTCTGCCACATGCTGGACGTGCCAGCCGAAGGAAGCGAAGCGGCCACAGCGATCTTCTGTGAAGGCAATATCCGTATTTCCTTCAATCGTAATATGATTGTCGGCATACAGGACAACCAGTTTGCCCAGCCCGAGGTGCCCTGCCAGTGAACCTGCCTCGGAAGCAATGCCTTCCATCAAATCGCCGTCACTGGCAAGCACGTATGTAAAATGATCTACAACGGTGTGATCGGGCTGGTTGAACCGCGCCGCCAGATGAGTCTCTGCAATCGCCATCCCGACCGCACTGGCAAATCCCTGCCCCAGTGGACCGGTCGTCGCCTCCACGCCGGGTGTCATACCAAACTCTGGATGCCCCGGAGTTTTGCTCTCCCACTGTCGAAACTGTTTCAGTTCATCCAAAGACAGGTCGTATCCCGTGACATGCAGCAGCGAGTAGAGCAGAGCACAACCGTGGCCGGCTGACAGGACGAAACGGTCGCGGTCGGGCCAGTTCGGATCGGCCGGGTTGACACGGAGAAAACGGTCCCACAAAGCATAAGCCATGGCGGCAGATCCCAGTGGAAGACCTGGATGCCCGGATCCTGCTTTCTGTACCATATCGACTGACAGCAGACGTAACGTATTAACACAAAGCTCGTCCAGAGACACTGAAGAAGTAGCGGAAGGGGTCATATGTAATTGCCTTTAAAAAGTTCGTTTTTCGGTTAATTATATTCAGTTCTCACAATCATTGCAGGCGCAGTGACTGATCAAATTCAGAAAGCTCTCAGTTCTTCTTAAGCTTCCTGTAACGACGAATGAGGCAATTCGTAGAGGAATCATGAGTGAGTTCTGGTTCTGTCTGACTTTCAAGTTCTGGTGTGATACGCTGAGCCAGCGCTTTTCCGAGTTCAACACCCCATTGGTCGAACGAGTCAATATTCCAGAGAGCGCCCTGGGTGAATACCGAATGTTCATAGAGTGCGATCAGCTTGCCGAGTGTTTCCGGCGTGAGTTGTTTAATGAGGAGTGTGTTTGACGGGCGATTGCCTTCAAATACCCGATGAGGCACAAGCCAGTCCGGCGTACCTTCTGCTTTGACCTCATCAGCTGTCTTGCCAAAGGCCAGCGCCTCAGCTTGAGCGAAGACATTCGCCAGCAGCATATCGTGATGTCGCCCGAGTGGGTTCAGTGGCTGGCCGAACGCGATGAAATCGCAGGGAATGAGGCGGGTCCCCTGATGAATCAACTGGTAGAATGAATGCTGGCCGTTGGTCCCCGGTTCACCCCAGTAAATCGGCCCGGTATCGTAATCCACGTGTGCCCCGTTAAGCGTGACATGTTTGCCGCTGCTCTCCATCGTCAATTGCTGCAGATAGGCCGGGAATCGTTTCAGATACTGTTCGTAGGGTAGAATGGCAACCGTCTGTGCTTTCAAAAAGTTGGTGTTCCAGATGGTCAGCAGTCCTAAGATCGCCGGCAGGTTTTCCGCGAACGGTGCCGTGCGGAAATGCTCGTCCATCTGATGAAACCCGTCCAGCATCGCCAGGAAATTCTCGGAGCCAATCGCCAGCATCGTGGACAGGCCAATTGCCGAGTCCATGGAATAGCGTCCGCCGACCCAGTCCCAGAACTCGAACATGTTTCCAGTGTCGATACCGAACTCAGACACTTTCTCAGCATTTGTGGAAACGGCAACGAAATGTTTAGCTACTGCTTTTGCATCACCGCCAAGCCCCGCGAGCAACCAGTCTCGCGCGCTGTGAGCGTTGGTCATCGTCTCCGCTGTGGTAAAAGTTTTTGAAGAAATGATGAATAGTGTTTCCGCGGGATCAAGATCGTGAGTGGCTTCCGCCAGATCGGTACCATCGACATTCGAAACAAAGCGGAACGTGAGATCGCGTTCGCTGTAAAAGCGAAGTGCTTCGTACGCCATCACCGGCCCGAGATCAGAGCCTCCGATGCCGATATTGACGATGTTACGGATCCGCTGGCCGGTGTGCCCCAGCCATGCACCACTCCGAACCCGATTCGAGAAATCAACCAGCTTGTCCAGTACGGCGTGAACCTGGGGAACCACGTTTTCTCCATCAACGAGGATACTTGCCCCTTTCGGTGCCCGCAAAGCCACATGCAGAACCGACCGGTTTTCAGTGAGATTGATTTTGTCTCCCCGAAACATGGCGTCAATCCGTTCGCGCAACCCCGTTTCCTCTGCCAGATCCAGGAGGAGTTTGATAGTCTCATCTGTGATTCGATTTTTCGAGTAATCGAGATAAAGCCCCAATGAATCGAGCGTTAAACGCTCACCGCGCGTCGCATCGTCGGCAAACAGCGTCTTGAGATGCACGCCTTTGACCTTCTCATAATGAGCTTCAAGGCTTTTCCAGGCTGCGCACTCTGAGAGTAACTGGTCTCCGGTCGTCATAATGACATTCCCTTTATTTCTCGTTTTTATGTTATATTGTTAATAAATCGGCATTCGCAAGAGTGTTCTGCTCAAGCTGCCAGATCATATTTTTTGGGTTCAAGGTCTGCTCTGTTACCGGGATTTCGTTAATCTCGCGTTGAAATCTGACACTGATACACACATCGCGCGTAATCATAGCCAAGACAGAGAATATGTTCCAGATCATGGAGTTCCAGAAGTGTTCTCAAGATATTACCTCAGAATCCGGCAGGGAATCAAGCGTTGGATGAAAAGCAGGTAATCGCTGGGAGTTTGCCGTCAATTCCCGCAACGTTTGAAACAAGGATGGAGACAGCATCTCGTTTGTGCAGCGCCAGCGCCAATTTCCTTTGGAACTGCCAGGCACGTTCATCCGGGCATCCTCTCCCAGATTGAGCAGATCCTGCAGAGGCGCCATTGCCAGCGCCGCTTGGGAAGACCATGCCAGCTGCAACAATGCCGCTGTAGCTTCGCTGCTATTAAGCTCGGGGCGCTGCAAATAATGACATACAATCTGCCGTTGATCGTCGGTCAATGTGTCGTACCAGCCGAGCGTGGTGTTATTGTCATGTGTGCCGGTATAAACGACGGTGTTTGAATCATAGTTGTACGGAAGATAGGGGTTATCAGCTGCGCCGTCGAACGCGAACTGCAGAACACGCGTTCCCGGCAATTGAAACTGATCGCGAAGTGTACTCACATCCGGTGTAATGATTCCCAGATCCTCCGCAATGAATGGCAGGTCGCCCAGTTCCTGCTGAACCGAGCTGAAAAACTCACGACCAGGACCGGGTATCCATTCACCTGACAAGGCTGTGGCAGCCCCAGCCTCTACATGCCAGGCTGCAGCGAAGCCCCGAAAATGATCCAGTCGAATCAGATCGACATGAGTCCGTATTGCACGCACACGATCGATGCACCATCTGTAACCCGACTGACGCAACACATCCCAGTCATAGACGGGATTGCCCCAGAGTTGGCCCTGCTCACTGAAATAATCGGGAGGGACACCGGCAACAAATCGCGGCCGTAAATGTTCGTCGAGCAGAAACAGTTCCGGATGAGCCCAGACGTCGCTTGAATCTGGTGAAACAAAAAACGGCAGATCCCCGATCAGACGCACACCCCTGCTGTGAGCATAATTCTTCAGATTACTTGCCTGCCGAAAAAACAGAAACTGTGCCAGCCGAATCTGATCGATTTCTTTCGACAGTCTGCGCCGCGCCTGTTCCAGGGCGGTCGGGTCGCGTCGAACCAGTTCGGCTGGCCATTTGAGGTAACTCGCGCCCAGGTGCATTTCCTGCAGCGCCTGAAATAAAGCATAGTCATCCAGCCAATGCTGCTCTGCCTGACAAAACTGTTCAAATTCGGCCTTCAGAACATGGCCGTCTCCCTTGTTAAAGCGAATCCAGGCAGTTTCGAGTAACGTATGTTTGAACGCGTTGATGGTGTCGTAATCAACGACCGTTTCTGAAAAGGTGTATCCGGCAGTATCACTTTTCTCCAGCAGTCCGTCTGCGATTAAATCGTCCGGACTGACCAGGAGCCAGTTGCCGGCGAACGATGACAGTGGTTGATAAGGCGAACTTCCGTAGCCTGTTGGTCCCAGAGGCAAAATCTGCCACCAGGTCTGGCCTGCTTCCTGAAGACAGTCAATCCAGTTTCGCGCCTGCGGTCCCAGATCACCAATACCGTAAGGCGAAGGCAACGACGTGACATGCAGCAGCACGCCGGAAGCCCGGTACCCTGGGGGAAACGGCGGTAATTTCGTCTGGAAACTATGTTCGCTCATGTTTTTCCTTATCTCGTGTCCGGAATTCGTGTCAGACTCAGGAAACGTTGGTAAAAGTTTTTTGATGAACGGCCAAAGGAAGTATTCTCATCGCTGAATTCGTCCTCAAATATCTACGTGACGACAATCGTTCCAGAGCCGAATGACAGGGTCGTGCCGGCCATGGTGATATCCCAGGATACTTAACGCGGATGTGTTCAGGAAAAAATGGCGGCCCAGTGCTGCATCCTGGCCCAACCAGCGGGCAGCGAACATGAGCAGAAAATGACCGTGGGAAAAAAGCACGACATTACTATCAAAGGCACGAATTCGATCAATGACTCGATCAGCCCTGGCAGACACTTCTGCAACCGACTCGCCACCCGGGCAACCGTCGCGAAATAGCTCCCAGTCGGGCCGTTGCAGATCAATTTCTTTCGTGGTCATTCCTTCGTAATCTCCGTAGTTCCATTCCACGATATCATCATCTACGCCTGCCTCCTTTCCAAAGCCCGCTAATTCACAAGTAGAGGAAGCGCGTTGTAGCGGACTGGTAATGACACGGGCAAAGGTCTCAGATTTAAGTCGTTCTCCAAGTCGGCGGGCGTTACGCGCGCCGCGTTCGGTCAACGGCAGATCTGTCAAGCCGGTATGCTGGCGTGATATACTCCAGTCTGTTTCACCATGTCGAGCAAGGTAAATCAGAGGCAGCGGTTGAATTTCGTCGCTCATAATCGGATCACCGTCCCCTTCACTTCTATAATCAATCTGAGTTCAGCAGGACAAACCATTTGAATTCGACTGTGCCATCGTCTGTTCTGACTGCGACTCAATCAAACAGGTTCGCAAACAGGTCTCCCGAGAGTTTTTGAAAGTCTGTAGACTTTCCGCTATTCTCCAGCTTCAACTGGTGCCGGCAGTGAGGGTGTATCCGCGGGCTGCTCTGACAAATCCATGGTCATCACATACACCACCATACCTGACAGCATCAGAATCACGGCAACATAAGTACGCCAGTCACGGTGCGCACGTTTTATGTAGGAGGGATGGCCTTGAGAATGATCGTTCCCGTGCGAGTCACTGTGCCGCTGTTTTTTGTGCTTTGATTGATTCATAGGGTCCCTGTTTCTCGTTGATATGTTCAGATTCTCTGTGACAGGTAACATTATCCCGCAGCTTGCTGTTCTCAAAGGTTAATTGAGTCAAAATCGCTGGTGATCCTGAAAGTATTCGCTTCCCAATCCTGCTGCCAGTAGATTCATCAAAGCCATTTCTCACACATCAGCTACATTTTATGGTTGTATGTCAGTAACCGTTTTAATAGTTCACACAAACGCCAGTGATTCCTGTCTGAATTTCCACTTCTCATCGCTATCAGTCAGGAGATACTCTCACTGAATAAATTCCCCTTGATTCGCTCAATACCTGAGCCAGAATAAGCGTCTAAGTGAGTCGCGCGCGTGACCAGTTTACAGT